>Ga0310122_10000097_pt1 | contig 54199 bp, 46 predicted proteins | sample CB6_Bottom_1051__FD_203503 | JGI IMG/M metagenome (GOLD analysis project Ga0310122, IMG submission 203503) | Marine microbial communities from Western Arctic Ocean, Canada - CB6_Bottom_1051 | ecosystem: Environmental > Aquatic > Marine > Oceanic | place: Canada: Western Arctic Ocean | collected... | reverse complement strand
AGCGTATAGCAGGTCTGTTCCAACAGCAATAACAGGCGCTATGCCAAAGCCCAGTACTAGGATAGGGGTCATGAGTGAGCCGCCACCAACGCCTGTTAGACCAATGATGAGACCAACCAGCGCACCAGATGCAATATGTATGAGTTCCACGGATAAGATAGTTAAAATGGCAAAATGCGAGCAAATATAACGGAATTATTATATATTTAAAAGTAATTTAAAATTATAATGTTATTCCATTTTGTTCTAACTAAATTTAAGCGATGAAACTCCAGCAATTACGCTTTTTATTGGAAATAGAAAAGCAGCAGCTAAATATATCTAATGCGGCGATCGCTTTATGTACCTCGCAGTCAGGTATAAGTAAGCAAATCAAGTGTTTAGAAGAAGAATTACAGCTTTCTCTGTTTGTTAGGAATGGCCGGAAATTAACAGCTATTACACCTGCAGGTAAGCGGGTGCTGGTGCTGGCCAAGGATGTTTTAAATAAAATAAAAGATATCGAACAGACCGCAGAAGAGTTTTCAACCAAACAAAAGTCTATAGCGATTGCCACCACACATACACAGGCGCGTTATGTGTTGCCTTATATTGTTGAGCAGTTCTTATCCTTGCATGCCGATATTAACCTGAGTATTCATCAGGGAACACCCGTGCAGGTTGCTGACCTGCTAGAGCAAGGCAAGGTGGATATTGCCATTGCTACAGAAGTATTAGCCAGCCGGGAAGCATTGGTTGCTCTACCGTGTTATCAATGGAGTCGAAGTGTCATTACAAAAAAAGATCATCCTTTGGCAAAAAAAACAGACTTGACCCTGGCTGATATTGTTGATTATCCCATAGTGACCTATGTGCAAGGATTTACGGGACGATATAAGCAGGATGAAGTGTTTAAAAAACAGCAAATGCAGCCTAATATTGTGCTCGCTGCTGTTGATGCGGATGTCATTAAAACGTATGTTAGATTAGGCTTGGGTATTGGTATTATTGCCGATATGGCCATTAACTCCGAGCTAGATAAAGACTTAGTGGTATTGAGTGTGGCGCATTTGTTTGGACACAGTTGTAGTCAGGTTGCCATTAAAAGCAAGGGTTATATTAAGCCTTATATCTATCCGTTTATCGAGTTATTCGCCCCTCACCTGACACAAAACATAATTATGCAGGCGATTGAATGTCATGATCTGAAGGCACGGAGGCAGTTGTTTAGCGAACTGGAAATCCCCCGGTACAGCAAAGTAGCAAAGCAGCATTTGTCAGGGGGCGAGTCAACTCGAAGCAACAAACCTTAAGTTTGCATCAAGCGCATTGCTCAGGTTAAATTAAAGTTGCTCAGTGCTTGATAAGGACTAGTCAGGATCAATCGTGAGCTCTTTAATTTTCCGGGTTAACGTGTTTCTCCCATAGCCCAGAAGGAGTGCCGCTTCATGTCTTCTTCCACAGGTATGTTGTAATGCTGTTTTAATTAGTATGCTTTCAACTTCCGCAATAACGGTTTTGGCTATTCCCTTATCACCGACCAGTAAATGATGCCTGACAGAATTTTCCAATAATAAATCCCATCGACTGGATTTATCCTGCAAAACATCTTTCTCGTCAGTGCTTAGTTCAGGGGGTAAGTCGTCTAAATGAATTTCTCTACCTGAGGCCATCACGGTTAACCAGCGACAACTATTTTCAAGTTGTCGAACATTACCTGGCCAGGGCAGGGTACTGAGGTAAGCCTCTGTTTCAGGTTTTAATAGTTTGACTTCGCTACCCAGTTCAATCGCTGCCTGATGCAAAAAATGACGCATCAAGATGGGGACATCTTCTTTGCGGTTGCGTAGGGGAGGAATATGTATGCGAATCACATTGAGACGATGAAATAAATCCTCTCTGAATAAGCCTTGTTCCACCAGCGACTCAATATTCTGATGCGTGGCGGCAATGATACGGACATCCACTTTAACCGAGGTGTGTCCACCTACAGGATAAAACTCATTGTCTGACAAGACCCGTAATAAGCGGGTTTGAAGTTCGGCAGGCATATCACCAATTTCATCTAGAAATAAAGTGCCGCCATTGGCCTGTTCAAAACGCCCGGCTCTTCTGGTGTAGGCGCCAGTGAATGAGCCTTTTTCATGACCAAAGAGTTCGGATTCCATTAAATCTTTAGGAATAGCCGCCATATTAAGGGCAATAAACGCTTGTTTGTTTCGTGGGCTATGACGATGCAGGGCTTTGGCAACTAATTCTTTACCTGTGCCTGACTCGCCATTAATCAATACTGTAATATGTGAGCGGGCTAAGCGACCTATGGCACGAAATACCTCTTGCATGGCAGGAGCGCCACCAATTATTTCCGGAGTATCCTCAGCGACTTGTTCAATGTGGTGTTGTTTGTTATGGGCCTGTTTGCTTTGTGTACAGGCTCTATTCACCACGTCAACCACTTCGTTAATGTCGAAGGGTTTCGGTAGGTATTCAAAAGCACCGGCGTTAAAAGCGGAAACAGCACTGTCTAGGTCAGAGTGAGCAGTCATTACAACGACCGGTAAATCTGGATGGGTATATTGTACTTTGCTCAATAGCTCCAGGCCGTTGATACCCGGCATTCTGATATCAGTAATAAGGGTGGTAGGGACATCATGCTCCAAAGCTTCTAAAAGACTGTGTGCGTTAGTAAAGCTTTTAGTCGTAATAGAGGCTTTCTGTAATGCTTTTTCAAGAACCCAGCGAATGGATTTGTCATCATCTACTACCCAGACAGTGCTAGTTTTTTTCATGGTCGCTTACCAAAGGGAGAAAAATTGAAAAAATGGTATTTCCGGGTTCGCTTTCGCATTCAATGAATCCGTTGTGTTGATGAATAAGTGACTGGGCAATGGACAAGCCTAGGCCGGTGCCATCTGCCCGGCTACTGACCATGGGATAGAAAATGTGGTTTATTATGTCCGAATGAATACCGGGGCCGTTATCGATGATATCAATTTTTGCAGTCAATTTATAAGTCTTTTTGCCAATGGTTAATTGCCGAAGTATTCTTGATTTTAAAGTAATTCTTCCTTTGTGATGTATTGCTTGCACCGCATTTTGTACTATATTGAGTACGACTTGAATTAATTGGTTTTTATCCGCTTTCAGGTCAGGAATACTGGGGTCATAATCTGTGATTAAAGTAATTCTATGATTCGCCTCTATGTTAACCAACTGTCTGACGCGTTCCAGCACTTCATGAATATTCATCAACTCTTTTTTAGCGGGTTTTTTGGGACCTAGCATTTTATCCATGAGTGCTTTTAAGCGATCTGATTCCTGAATAATAATCTGGGTATATTCCGTTAAATCCCCATTTTTTAATTCAATTTCTAGCAATTGGGCCGCACCTCTTATACCGCCTAAGGGGTTTTTAATCTCATGTGCCAAGCCTTTGATTAGCAAGCGACTGATATTTTGTTGGGTAAAAATCTGTTCTTCTTTACTAATACGCAGCTGCCTGTCAATCCGTTGAATTTCTACTAGAACTTCATTGACCTGGTTGTTACTGAATAAGGGCGTGGCACTGATATTGACCTTGCAGCTTTGGTTTAAGCGCGCAAATTTTATTTCTCGGTCAAATAAGGAGTCTTCCTGATTAAGGCATTGTTGTAGATCGATTAATAAATTGGAACCTGACATTCTGAATAGGGTATTGGCATGTAGACCCAATAAGTGTTTTTTACTGTCCGCTAATAATATTTCGCCTGCTGAATTAATGTAGGTTAACTCCAGGTTGCGATTAAATAATAAAACCGCTTCAGTAAGGTGGCTAAGAATGTTTTTATGCACAAGAAATAATTTATCTAAGTTTATCCATGATAAAAGCAAATTATATGCCATTACTTCCAATGGGGGGGTGGGGAAATTACGAGAGAAAGCGAAGGGATTGTTTTTTTTGCAGATTGTTAGCTTTCAGGAAAACGGCTTAAGAGTGGTAAACGCTGCTCTTGAAGTCTTTCCAGACAGTGGAGTTAAGCGCGTTATTTTATTTTTCTCTTAATGATGTTAAGTGCTTGCGAGAATGGAGAGGGGGAGAGTAAACGCTGTGTGGGTGACTGGAATTCGTGGTTAAGAATGGATAAACGAGGTTCAATGTAGCACAATAAGGGAGTTTTAGAGGTATGTAAACAAAAAAACGCCCTAGATAGGGGCGTTTTTTTGTAGTCGAGATGACTTAGCTACTACACAGTAGCCAGAGCATTACAAACTGTAATACATGTCAAATTCTACTGGATGTGTGCTCATACGCAGACGAGTAACTTCTTCCATTTTCAGGTCAATATAACTATCAATGGCATCGTCTGTAAAGACGCCGCCGCGAGTCAAGAATTCACGATCTTCGTCTAATTCTTTTAAAGCTTCATCAAAAGAGAAAGCCACTTGTGGGATTAGTTTCTCTTCTTCTGCAGGTAAGTCATACAAATCTTTATCCATTGCTTCGCCTGGATGGATTTTGTTTTGGATACCGTCAAGGCCAGCCATTAACATAGCCGCAAAGCATAAATATGGGTTGGCAGTAGAATCACCAAAACGTAATTCGATACGACGTCCTTTTGGGTTGTTTACAAAAGGAATACGGATAGATGCAGAACGGTTACGTGCAGAGTATGCAAGCATTACAGGCGCTTCAAAACCAGGAACTAAACGTTTGTAACTGTTGGTTGATGCGTTGGCGAAAGCATTCAATGCTTTGGCGTGTTTGATGATGCCGCCAATGTAGAACAGCGCTGTTTCAGATAAGCCACCATATAGGTCACCAGAGAACAGGTTTTCGCCATCTTTGAAAATTGATTGGTGAACGTGCATGCCGTTACCGTTATCGCCAACCAGAGGCTTAGGCATAAAAGTTGCTGTTTTGCCATAGGCGTGAGCAATGTTAGCTACAACATATTTCAATCCTAAAACTTCATCTGCTTTATTAACAAGGGTGTTAAATTTACTACCAATTTCACACTGTCCCGCAGTAGCTACTTCATGGTGATGTACTTCTGTGGTTTGACCCATTTCTTCCAGTACCAGACACATTGCTGAACGCATGTCTTGTAAAGAATCAACAGGAGGTACTGGGAAGTAACCGCCTTTTACACCAGGACGATGTCCAATGTTGCCATCTTCGTAGGCTTTTTGTGAGTTCCAGCCCGCTTCTTCAGAATCCACTGTGTAGCCACAGCTACCCATGTCGGAATTCCATTTTACGTCATCAAATACGAAAAATTCATTTTCTGGTCCGAAGTATGCTGTATCAGCAATACCGGTTGATTTCATATAAGATTCAGCACGTTTTGCAATAGAGCGTGGGTCACGTTCATAGCCTTGCATATCGCTAGGTTCAATGATATCGCAACGCAAGATCAAAGTAGTATCGTCAAAGAATGGGTCTAATACCGCTGTTGATGGATCAGGCATCAAAATCATGTCAGATTCGTTGATACCTTTCCAGCCAGCCACTGAAGAACCATCAAACATATTACCTTCTTCAAAGGTATCTTCATCAATGGTATGGGCTGGGAAAGTTACGTGTTGTTCTTTACCGCGTGTGTCACAAAAACGAAAGTCAACAAATTTGACATCGTTTTCCTGAATCATTTTAAGGACGTTATCTACTGACATTTACTTTGTCTCCGGGGATTAATTTTATTATTATGTTGTTTTTTTGCGATGCAAACCATAACTTTAACATTTTTTTTATAAATAAGGCTAAAAAAAACGGGGCATAAAGCCCCGTTTTTAAATATCAATACTTTAAAGGAAAGTGCTTAGAAAGTAGTTGATAAAGTAGCTACTGCACGGCCATCGCCTAAGCTGCCAGTACTTGAGTCGTCGGTTTCTGTATAAGCCACTTCAATATTGTATGAGCCAAAATCTTTAGCAATACCTGCTTTCCAGTCCCAATAAGAATCGCCTAAAGCTGCAACTTTTTGGCCGTAGTAACCGGCATGGCCAAGCAACGTAACACTACCTAGTGATTCAGGCAAGGTGTAGTCTATTGCCATATCGGAGTATTCGCCAGGTTGTGTATTTTCGATTTTTAAGCCGTAGTAGTAATAGTAGCTTAAGTTTAAGTTTTCAAGCGGTGATGCTGAAGCACCAAAATAGAGTTCTGTGAAGTTTGCGGCAGAGGCTGAGGTGTATTCATAGCGAAGAATACCCAAGTCATATGTGACGGCAAAGGGTAGTAATCCACCTAAATCAGTGTCTCTAGAGAAACCCCCGTACAAATCAACTTCCATGCTTGCATTATTACCAAATGAATAGCTTGATGCCCATACGCCAATGTAGGCGCCGGAGTCATGAGAAATATCAAAAGAGCCTTGAATTGCAGGTTCGTTATTAGTTTGAGATACACCACGCCAGATGTAGTCTGTAGTTAATGCAACAGATGCACTGGTTTCAAAGCCTTCAGGAAGACCTAAGCCGCCGTTTGAAGCCGCACCTAGTTCGCGTGAAATAGTGGCTACCACTTTTGCATCACCGTTGCTGCCAAAAGCTGACTCGTCAGTTTCTGTATATGCGATTTCAATGTTATAACCGGCAATTTCTTTTGATGCACCGATTTTCCAGTCCCAATAAGAATCGCCTAAAGCTGCATCTTTTTGGCCGTAGTAACCAGCATGACCTAAGAGGGTAATGCCGCCTAATGAATCAGGTAGCGTGTAATCGGCAGCCATATCAGAATACTCACCCGGTAGAGTATGGCCAACTTTAAGTCCGTAGTAGTAGTAATAGCTTAAGTTTAAACTTTCAACCGGTGAGGCTGAAGCGCCAAAATACAATTCAGTGAAGTCTAAGCTCGGTGCTCCAGTGTATTCGTAACGTAAAACCCCGATATCGTAATCAAGGGCAAAAGGCAGGATGCCGCCAAGATCAGTTGCATTGGTATAACCCGCATAGGCATCAAGCTCCATGCTAGTACCCGGGTCTGTAGCAAATTCTACGTTAGATGCCCAGAGCCCAAGGTAAAGACCGGACTCATGGGATAAATCAAATGCACCTTGAATAGATGGGTCATTATTGGTCTGAGAAACACCACGCCAAATATAGTCAGTGGTTAAGGCAACGCTGGCAGTGTGACTCCAGCCAAAAAAGGTTGTATCTTCTTCGGCAAAACCGAGAGAAGATGTTGCAAGTAGTGCAATTGCAACAGAAAGTGTAGTTTTTTTCATAATAGTTCCATATTTTGATAAATGTAATGCCACCGATCAATATAGCAAGCAACATTTGTACCAAGGTGGTGCATATACAAAACAATAAGTTACAGTTGCTTTGAGCTAATATAGTACAAGTAAAATACGGTATGGTGCAATATTATTTCGGGGTAGACCTGTTTTTTGATGAATGATAGTGTTGTTAGCAAACAACCTTTTCTCTGGTCTTGGCGTTTAAGATATTGATATACATATATATATTTACTATTATTTGTAGTGAGTAATGCGCTCAGTATTAATTTTTAATGTAAGTAGTATGGGTTTAAAAGTAATAAAAACAATGTGTTATGATTTTAATTGGTCATATTGGTGCAGTTAAGAAGGTTGCGCACCAATATGACCATGCTTTGTCAGCCGTTTTGTCGTTAAAAACCACTTGATTAAGGTATTGCTTTATTGGCATGAATAATGCTGCATACAGTTGTGATTTTAACTATTACAAATGAGGGGCTTTATGAAATTAATTACAGCTGTAATCAAGCCATTTAAATTGGATGATGTGCGTGAGGTTTTATCAGATTTAGGCGTTTCGGGCATTACAGTGACTGAAGTTAAAGGCTTTGGTCGCCAAAAAGGGCATACAGAACTATACCGAGGGGCTGAATATGTGGTGGATTTCTTACCTAAGGCTAAACTTGAGGTTGCCGTTTCTGATGACATGGTAGAGCAAGCAGTCGAAGCGATTTCAACATCAGCAAATACCGGAAAGATTGGTGATGGCAAAATTTTTGTCACAAGTCTGGACGCAGTTATTCGAATTCGTACGGGTGAAACCGGCGATGAAGCATTATAATTATAATAATAGAGGTGACTAAGTGGAAGCTTTAAATAAATTGGCCGAGTTAAGTTATGCGCTCGATACGTTTTACTTTTTAATGAGTGGTGCACTGGTAATGTGGATGGCAGCAGGTTTTGCCATGCTGGAAGCGGGTTTGATTCGTGCAAAAAATACCACGGAAATTTTAACAAAAAATATCGCTTTATATGCGATTGCTTGCGTTATGTATATGTTGGTTGGCTATAACATCATGTACCCTGCTGAAGCAGTCAATAGCGTGTGGCCTGGTCTTAGCTTTTTGTTAGGTGATGACCATACTGCTGAAGCTGTGTTGGCTAGTAAAGGGGATACTTATTATTCAAATCTTTCTGATTTCTTCTTTCAGGTTGTATTTGTAGCCACTGCAATGTCGATTGTTTCGGGGGCTGTGGCTGAACGGATGAAATTGTGGGCATTTTTATTCTTTGCTGTGGTCATGACGGGTTTTATTTATCCATTACAAGGCTACTGGAAATGGGGTGGCGGCTTTTTAGATGGCCTAGGCTTTTTGGATTTTGCGGGCTCAGGTGTGGTGCATTTATGTGGTGCAACAGCGGCATTAGCAGGGGTGATGTTATTAGGGGCTCGTCAAGGTAAATATGGCAATAATGGTGAAATTTATCCAATCCCTGGCTGTAACCTGCCTTTGGCTACTCTGGGTACCTTTATTTTATGGTTAGGCTGGTTTGGTTTTAATGGCGGTTCAGAGCTTAAAATTTCTGATATAGGTGAAGCCAATGCAGTTGCAATGGTCTTTGTTAATACCAATGCATCAGCCGCCGGTGGTGTTGTTGCCGCATTGATTACGGCACAACTCTGGTTTGGTAAAGCTGATTTATCAATGACCTTAAATGGCGCATTGGCCGGTTTAGTGGCTATTACAGCAGAGCCTTTAACGCCCACCCCCCTACTGGCAACAGGAATAGGCGCAATTGGTGGTGTGCTTGTGGTTGGTGCCATCGTTTTTATGGATAAAATAAAAATTGATGATCCGGTGGGTGCGATATCTGTACATGGTGTCGTCGGTATGTGGGGTTTGCTAGCCGTTTGCATAAGTAATCCTGATGCAACATTGACAGCACAACTTATTGGTATGGCAACGATATTTGGTTTTGTATTTGTTGCCAGCCTCATTACCTGGTTCATTATTAAATTGGTTATGGGTATCCGAGTCAGTGAAGATGAAGAATACCAAGGTGTTGACTATTCTGAATGTGGGATGGAAGCCTATCCGGAATTTACCGATTCTAGTAAAGGATAGATATGTAAAAAGCCCACTAAAGGCTGAAACAAAAAAAACGGGTACATTTTGTACCCGTTTTTTTTTCCTGAAGAAAATAATTTTATGCGCACCAATTTGGTGTGATTATTCAGAGGTATTATTTGTATATTTGAGGATAATTACTTATTATTAGCTACGAGGCCTAATTACTAAGCGTATTACTTTATTGCTAAAGCGCACCAAATTAGGATTTTAGATTAAATCGACCAGGATAATTATGAAACTTATAACAGCAATAATAAAACCTTTCAAACTGGATGATGTTAGAGAGGCCTTGACGGAAATCGGTGTAACAGGCGTTACAGTAACAGAAGTCAAGGGCTTTGGACGTCAGAAAGGGCACACAGAACTCTACCGTGGTGCAGAATACGCGGTGGATTTTTTACCCAAAGTGAAAATGGAAATTGCCGTTTCTGATGAAATTCTCGATCAGGCACTCAGCGCCATTGTGAATGCTGCGGATACCGGGAAAATAGGCGATGGCAAGATTTTCGTTACCACACTTGGGGAAGTTATCAGAATTAGAACGGGTGAAACAGGCAGTAATGCTCTTTAGTCAGTCTTTATTGTAATATTTTTTTAAATGATAAGTATAAGTATAAGTATAAGTATATAAAGTTAAAAATAATAAAAAAAATCCTCCCCCTTCAATGTTTACTAGGGTTTCTTTTACTACCTGGTATAGCTAATGCAGATGAATTAAATCAGGCAAATACAGCCTGGGTATTGACCTCAACCGTGCTTGTTTTGTTTATGACCCTGCCGGGTTTGTCATTATTTTATGCCGGATTAGTAAGAAGCAAGAATGTATTATCAGTTTTGATGCAGTGTTTTTCTATTACTTGTGTTGTTTCGATTATATGGTTAGCTGGTGTCTATAGTTTTATTTTTTCTGACGGTGGAGAATTACAAGCGTTTATTGGCGGTACTTCCAAGATGTTTATGCTGGATTTAAGGACGGATAGTCTGACGGGCGATATTCCGGAGACAGTGTTTTTTATGTTTCAAATGACTTTTGCCATTATTACGCCCGCTTTGATAGTCGGTGCTTTTGCAGAAAGAATGAAGTTTTCTGCGATGCTTTGCTTTAGTACCTTGTGGTTGATTTTAGTCTACGCACCTATTTGTCATTGGGTTTGGGGTGGCGGCTGGCTTGCAGATCTAGGTGTTATGGACTTTGCGGGGGGTATTGTTATTCATGTTAATGCAGGGATTGCTGCGTTAGTCACTGCATTAGTCATTGGTAAAAGAAAAGGTTTTCCAGGGGTAGCAATGCCTCCTCATAATATGCCTATGGTGGTTACCGGGGCCGGTATGTTATGGGTAGGGTGGTTTGGTTTTAATGCGGGAAGTGCATTAACATCGGATGGCTCTGCTGGTATGGCCATGATAGTCACGCATATTGGTGCAGCAGCAGGTTCATTAACCTGGATGTTTATAGAGTGGGTTAAGTTTGGAAAACCTAGCGTATTAGGTATTGTTACTGGCATGGTGGCAGGTTTAGGTACTATTACACCTGCATCTGGATTTGTGGGTCCTATCGGTGCATTGGCTATTGGGATAATAGCGGGCATAGTTTGTTTCTACGCAACACAATGTATTAAACGGGTTTTAAAAATAGATGATTCATTAGATGTTTTTCCTGTGCATGGTATTGGTGGCATCACGGGTTCATTATTAACCGGTGTATTTGCAGCCAGTAGTTTGGGAGGACTGGGATTACCGGAAGGTGTCTCTATTATGGATCAGGTAGGCGTTCAAGCTTTAGCGATTATGGTCACAATAATCTGGTGTGCAGTGATCAGTTATGTACTTTTGAAGATCATTGATAAGACCATGGGTTTACGTGTTTCTGAGGATGAAGAAGTTGCGGGCCTGGATATTGTGTTACATGAGGAATCCGGTTATAACGGTCTTTAGTTTTATAGGGATTTGAAAGCTGCTTTCAGCGCAACAGAGTGAGGTCAATGTTACCTTTGATCTCACTCTATAGCGATTTTTTTATGCCAATACGTTTAAATTAAGTTTATTAAGCAGGGTTTTTGCTGCTAATAAAAAAACACTCGAGACCGAATTGTTGCCGGGTTTTTTCCATTAAAGCCTGAATGCCAAATTGCTCCGTGGCATTATGTCCGCCAGCAAACATATGGATTCCCGCTTCCTGGCTTTCATGCCAGTCATGTTCACTGATTTCTCCTGTGATATAGGCATCCAACCCTTCTTTTTGTGCTAAATGCCATTCGCTGTTAGCCCCCCCGGTTATTATTCCAACGGTATTGATGATTCGGTTTTCATTTGCTGATGCAATGATGACTTTATGATTAAGTATCTGCTCTAACTGCAACTGTAGACTGGAAGCCGAGCAAGGACTCGATAGTCGGCCTTTGATGCCTGTCGGAGAGCCCCGGTAATCACCAAAAGCCTGTTGCTCTACACAGCCGATTAAGTTCCCCAGCGTAGCTGCATTACCTATTTCGGCATGTCCATCCAACGGTAAATGATATGCCAATAAATTGATATTATGGTTGATTAAAGGGACTATTCGTTTAGCAAAAGGCCCAGTGAGTGGTCGTGCACCATGAAATTTCCAGAATAAACCATGGTGAACGACCAGCGTATCTGCATTTTTATCAATGGCTTCGGCAATAGAGTGTCTGGTCGCCGATACTGCAAAAGCCACGGTCTTTAATTGTGTATTACCTTCTATTTGCAAACCATTGGGGCCGTAATCACTATAGCTGTCGGGGCTTAAGAGCGTACGGTAAAAATCCTCTAATTGTTGGCGTGTGGTCATGATTTAGTCGAGAGGAATTGATTCCATATGGTTTTAAACGTATCGGTGAGCATTGGGTCACCCTTTAACACACGTTGAGTTAGAGTGGCACTTGAAAACCAGCCACCCTCATCAATTTCATCAGGATGAAGGATGAAAGGGCCGTTATGGGTACATTGATACACTTGAATAAATTCCATGCCTAATTGAGATGAGGGGGAAAGCTTGAAAATAGCGTGTAAGTTATTTCCAAGCTTAATGCCCAGCTCTTCTTCTATTTCCCTTAAAGCGCAATTCAGGTAAGTTTCTCCGGCATCAACATGACCGCCTACCGAGGTATCCCATAGACCCTTGCCACAGTCTTTTTTCATTGATCTTTTTTGCAGGAATAAATCGCCTTGCTGATTAAACACAAGAATATGAATGGCGCGGTGGCATAATTTTAAGGCATGAACCTGGTTGCGAGGTAAGCTATTAATAACGTGGTCATTTTTGTCGACAACGTCGAGCAATTCTGTGTTCATATTTTATGAGTCGATTCCTGAGCTTAGGTGATGTAGAGTAGGTGATTATTTTTATATTACTGAAATAGCACAGAATGGCAAGAAGAAGTGAACATAGTCAGCAAGAAATCAAAGAAATGGTGCTCAAAGCTGCTGAGTCCATTGTGATTGATGAAGGTTTTGCTGAATTAAAAGTCCGCAAAGTGGCTATGGAGATAGGTTATACCGTTGGCAGTATCTATATGGTATTTGATAACCTGGCCGATTTGGTGATGCAGCTTAAAGGACGGACTCTTGATGATATGACGGAGCAATTAAAGCGGCTGCCTAAGCAAGGAAATGCTAAACAGAACATTATAATGCTTGCCATTGCCTATCAAACGTTTGCCTGTCAGAATTTTAATCGCTGGAGTATGCTGTTTGAGCATCGTTTGCCGGAGCATGAAGTTGTGCCTGCCTGGTATCAAGAGAAAGTGGATCTTGTTTTTAGTCTGGTTGAATTGCAATTCCTGGGGTTAACATCGGCCGCTAATGAAGAACAGAGCAAATGGGCCGCACGTGCGTTGTGGAGTGGGGTGCATGGTATTTGTATCTTGTCTCTGTCCGGTAAGATGGATTTATTAGGGATGCGACGTATTGAAGAGACGGTGGTTCTATTGGTGGAAAATTTTATTAAGGGATGGCAAATGCGTTAGTTACTTTTTGGGGATGGGGAGGCCTTAGGCTCAGGAAGGTGCAAAGCAATCAGGTAAGTCGCTATCAGTACAATAATACCTAGGGCGAGTAAGATGTTGGCCGTAAATGTTCGAGTGACTGCTTCGGCCGCCAAAGCACTTAAGCTCTCTGTGCGAATAACATCATCTACAAACACAGATGCGGTATAGGTATAGCTACCCACAGCGATTAACATGGCGACATTCTGAAAAAATCCCTGCAAAGCAACAGCACAGCCACTGCCGATACTCTTCTGACCGAGTTCTTGCAAAGCGGCATTAATAGGAACGATAAACATGCCTCCGGCGGTGCCAATAGCAAAAAGTGCTGCACGTGCCGGCCACAGACTCTCAGTAAAACTCATTAAAATAATAAACAATCCCATAAAATAAGCGGGAATTCTGGCGCGGGTCAGGAAGTCCAGGGGAATCATGCGAGGCACTAATGCAGAGCCTATAATAATACCTATGGCAAGAAATAAAGTTAATTCGGCAACCTCGCTGGCATTTTGGCTCATTAATACGACGGGGGCCCAGGCGATAATGATGACGCGGATAGTGGCCGCTGTTGCCCAAAATAAGGAAGCGCTTAAAATGGCAAAACGAGACCGCGAGCTGGTAAAAAACTGACCGATTTGTTGGCTAAAAAGCTTTATTTTTGAACCGCTTTGTCGCTTTCGACTGGCCTGGGCAGGAATAAACAAGGTAACCAGCGCCGAGCTGGCAAACAGAACAAGAGTGCCTATTAATGCCCATTGGATTGAATAATCGGCTACTTTTGCACCGATGACCATGCCTAATAAAATCGCTAGAATGGTGGAGCCTTCGATCCAGCTATTGGCTTTGACCAGGGCGTCATGATGCGTCAGTTCCGGCAAAATACCATATTTTGCCGGACTATAAATAGCGGCGCCGATACCCACCAGGCAATAAGCTATTAAGGGTTCAACATTCATTAATAATAAACCGGTACCTGTGGCTTTTACCAGGTTGGCGATGATTAATACGTGTGATTTGGCATAATGATCGGCGAAGCTACCAACCCAGGGCGCCAGAACAACAAAGGCAATTAAAAATACACTTTGCAAGGCAGGGACATACCATGTTGCCAATTGCGCGGATTGCATAACCAATGCAATGACGGTAAACAAGATGGCGTTATCCGCAAAAGCAGATAAAAACTGGGCAATGAGCAAGGGATAAATTTGTTTGTGCATCGTCGTTTTTTAAGAAGTGTGAGACAAGGCTGAACGTTCATATTTCATTTTGTCCCGGTAAAATGTTGGTATGGTATTCGAGCCTTTATCCTGCGTCTATGAAAATTGTTGTATCGGTTCAATGGCTAGTTGATTTAATGCCTCTTTCCCGTTTTTTAGATGAGCGGATGCCCCGTCGTCATACGTTGTTTTTACATGGAGGTCACCATGCTTTAGCCAATTCAGTGATGATAGCAGATTAAGCGGATAACGGGTGTTTTCAGCAGCTATCAGAACGGCAAGTTGTTTAGTTATCTGGGGCATGGGTTTTACTCAAGATGATTGCCGTGTTTTAGCGGCTATAAGAGTGACTTCTGGATAATTGGTTTTACCGGTAGGCAATACAGGAATGGCATCGACCACGTATATTTTTTTAGGGAGACTAATGGCATGAACCCCCTCTGTTGAAGCTGTTAACTGTTTGCTGGTGGCTCCCTTTTGGGTTGTTAACAGCACCACTTGTTCACCTTTTTTATCATCAGGCAGACTAATAGCCGCATGTTGTGCGTCTGGCCAGGCTTTAGTCGCATGTGTCTCAACCGCCATCAATGAAACCATTTCCCCGCTGACTTTGGCAAAGCGTTTGCTACGCCCTCGAATACTGATAAAACCTTCGCTATCAATATTCACGATGTCACCGGTATCGTACCAGCCTTTACCATAGACTGATTCTGGAGGTACTAGTGTTCCAGAGTTGCCAGGCAAGAGATAACCGAGCATGATATTCGGTCCTGAAACATGTAACAGACCGGCATCTTCAATGCCGGCAATAGCTTCCAGCTGATATTTTATTTCAGGCAGAAATTGACCAACCGTGCCCTTTTTAAAGTCCATAATGGTATTAACCGAGATCACCGGCGATGTTTCTGTTGCACCATAGCCTTCCAGAATCCGAATGCCAAATTTATCAGACCATAATTGACGCGTATTTTCATGCAGTTTTTCAGCACCTGCGATCACATAACGCATATTATAAAAATCATAGGCATGTGCTGTTTGTGCATAAGAAGCTAAAAAAGTATTGGTTCCAAACATGATAGTGGCGCCAATGTCATAGGCTATTTCTGGAATTACACTGTAATGGAGAGGGGTAGGGTAAAAGAAGGTTTTCATGCCATTAAGAACGGGAAGCAAAGTGCCTACCGTGAAACCGAAAGAATGAAACATGGGCAGGAAATTCAGCACTACATCCTGAGCATTAAAAGCAATACGCGCTTTTAACTGCTGATGATTAGCTAAGATATTAGCATGGGAGAGAACGACCCCTTTAGGTTGTCCTTCCGAACCTGAGGTAAATAAGATAACAGCGGGACTTTCAGTATTGTACTGCTGGTGTTCGTACCAGTAATCAGCTGTTTGGCATAGAAAACGGGCTTTTAATTTATCAACCAGCGATATCTGTGTTGCCAGGTCTTCCAGGTAGACCAGATTGACCTGCTCTGCCAGTCGTTGCGCATCATCATGTATTTTCCCCATTTCAATAAAACGATGAGAGGTTAAAATCGTTTTGACCTTTGCGGTTTTACAGGCGGATATCATGCCACTGGAGCCTGTTGAAAAATTTAACATGGCTGGAACACGTCCGTAGAGTTGCAGAGCCAGCACGATATTTAATGTTTTGGTGGAATTGGGGAGAAATACACCGACATGCTCACCTTCTTGAGTGATGGCTTTAAGTGCATGGGCAATCGCAATAGTTCGTGTAATTAATGCATTATAAGACAGCGGCTCCCTATCCATATCTTCGGCAGCAATATGGCCTCCACCGTGTATGGTACGGGCTTCCAGTAGGGCAGAAAAAATAGTTTGCTGATAATGACTGGTTGCAAAAATCATTTCACTCATTAATTCAGCCAGAATATGACCACAATATTTCCGGCGAGATTTTCCTGTTAAACCCGGCTCAGGATTAATGAGGGTGTGGGGTAGAATCTGGATGGTGATTTTAGGAAACAGGCGTAAGCGGACAATATTTCTTAATTTGGAAAAATGCGTGTATTCAGCGCCATGTATGCGTACAGGTAAAATGCTGGCTTTTGATTTATCTGCCACCATACCGGTGCCATCATAAATTTTCATTAAGGAACCGGTGACAGTAATGCGTCCTTCGGGGAAAATAACGGTTTTAGTCGGGCCCTGCATATGGCTGATTAAAGCCTTCAATGATAATGGCTGGGTAGCATCTATTGGAAAAACCTGAGACAGGCCAAGAAACGGTTTTAGCCACCAGCGTTCAGAGATATGCGTGTTGATTGCAAAAGTAATGTTATCCGGTAAAAAGACACCTAACAAGAGGGGGTCTAAAAAAGAGGTGTGGTTAGAAATAATGAGAACTTTATCGCCGGCTTTTCTATAATTATCTAGACCTTTAACTTCAACCTTATAAAGAAAAGTAAGTAGCCGGTGTAATATTTTCTTTAGCATAATCAGGTCTCCCGAAAGTAGGCGTAGCAGATATAAGGCGAATACAGCAAGTTACTATACGCTTTAATTAAACAATGTTCAATAAATGCCGGGCCGTTATGTCGGTGCCTGTCTGTTGAATTTGACGAGGACACTGCAGAAAAGCGGATGGTTCTGCTGTCTCAAGTATGCAGACAGAGCACACTGTCATTGCACAGGCTTTTTCTCTAGCAGACTGAGCACCTGTTTTTATAGTGAGGTTGATATTTTTCGGTCTTATTTATATATCCAGACATCAGTATTCAAATGGATCTAGCATTCATCATTGAATTGGGTGCTGTTATAAGGATGGATTGAGTAGACTGGGAATACAAGTCTGGTAGATAATAATTAAGATCCGGTTCGATTCTATATATAATAGATTGAAAAGATATAAACTCGTATAAAGTGTGTAGCATTTTTGCAGGTATAATTATTATTATTGTATTATTTGTCAACGACTTATGAAGATACTCAATATTTATTTCAAGAATATTAATTCGCTAGAAGGGGAAAGTCGGATTCATTTTGATCAGGTGCCTATTTCCGAGGCTGGTATTTTTGCCATTACTGGTCCGAATGGTTCAGGAAAATCAAGTATTCTGGATGTCATTACCTTGGCTTTGTATGGTGAAACATTTCGTTTTGACAGACCCTCAGGTCATGTAATGACTAAGGCAACCGCAGACTGTTTTGCTGAAGTTGAGTTTTTATTGGGCGACAATACCTACAGGTCTAGCTGGCATGTTCGGCGAGAAAAGGGCAAGCCCATGGGGCGTTTATATCCGCCAGAAATGAAATTGCTGCAACTGAATGGAAGTGAACAGCTGATAGAGGATAGTAGCCCAAAAGTCAGGAATCGAATTGTTGAGCTAACAGGAATGGATTTTCATAAGTTCACCAAATCCATGGTATTGGCACAAGGTGATTTTTCCGCTTTTTTGAACGCACTGGATAGTGAGCGGATGGATATTCTGGAAAAAATCAGTGGCACTGATATTTACCAGAAATATAAAAATCAGGCAGAAGAAGAAAATAGTCAGGCTCAAATACAGTTAAAGCAACTGGAACAAGATCTTAATGCTATTCCTGTCATGGATGCCGTCAGCAGAGAAGCCATTGAATTGGATTTAGATGATTTTCAAGTCCAGCAAGCTGAGTTTAAAGAGAGTTATGAGGATGTTCATCAGCAGTTAGTTTCGCTTCAGCGCATAGTCAGTTTGGAAAATCAGACGGAAGTACTGATTCAACAACAACAACAAGTGGATGGACAATTAGAGGAAAACCAGAAAGCTCTGGATCAAATTGAGGCAGTGCAAGCGGTCAAGGTTTTTCAGCATGATTTAAAAGCATTGGATAATCAAATTGCAGAAACACAGAAAAGTAAAAGAACGCTAGATTATTATCGCAATGAGCTGGCGTCGCTGCAAAAACAGCTCAGTGGGCAGGATTTTGATGTAAACACTGTGATTACCAATAAAACTTTAGCCGAGCAAAATACGAGCATAACTCAAATAAAGTTAAAACTGGATGAATTAACGCAAACATTATCGGAAGATAATGCATTAGTACAGGCAATGAACCAGCATATTGTGGAAAAAAAATCTGCTTTAGAGTTGACCGAATCCTGGCTTCAAGAGCATGCCTCAGATGAGGGGTTATTGGATGATTTTCCAGAATTACCCCACTTAATTAAGCTAAAACGGCAATTAGTTGAGACCTCGGGGCAGCGGAAAGCATCTTTAAAATGGTTTAAAAAGACCACGGAAGAATTAAAAAAGCACAAAGATAATCATCGCGCATTAATAGAAAAAAATGCAGATATAGAGTCGCAGTTTAAAGCGAATGATCAATTATTAGAAGAAATGAGCGAGGGTTATTCCTTTGCTGAAATACAGGAAATGGTCATTGAGCAACAGCAGCGGGTAGAGCAATTTGAAGAGTTAAATGATCTAGCCAGTGTAAATGCCAGGTTGAGTCATAAAGGCGTTCTTGGACAGTTATTTGCACCCAAAGGTGCCGATAGAGAAGAGCTGGAGTTAAGACAAGAAGCGGAACAATTACAGCTGGAAATAGGCAGGGAACAAATAATACTGAAGACTTTGGAAGCGGCGGTATTTAATGAAGCACTTTTGCTGAAAATGCAGGGTGATAGAGCGCATCTGGTGGATGGTAAAGCCTGTCACTTATGTGGTGCTCTGGAACACCCTTACCTGAAATACCCTCCGGCGCTTTCAAACTCTAAACAGGTTCTGATAGAACAGGGTAAAAAACTTAAAAGTTTGAATATCAATGCCAACAGCCTGTTCAAACAAATTGCGGCAGCAAAAAATCAGGCGAATAAAGACTATGTAAAAGAGGGGCAGTTGCAGATTGTTTGTTCGCAATGGAATAGCTTGGCGAATAAATTGAATGTTGCTGATATGGATTTAGATATTGATAAACTTTCAGAGATGAAAGAGTTATTAAAAACAGAAAAAACCACCTTATCTCAGCTGAGCAGCCTGATCAAAAAACATTATAAACAACAACGTTTGATAGCCGCCGCAAAAGAGAAGATTGGTTTCAACGTACACATGCTAGAGCGGATAGACAAAGAAACTGTAGCCTTGGATGCGCAATTGCGCAGTCGACCTGATGACTCCGCAGAACTGGAGCAGATAATTGTTACAACTCAACAGGAAGTGGAGGGTCTGGAAGCCAGAATCGTCAACCAACTCAGCGTGTTGGGTGAAAAAATACCGAGTAGGTTAGGCAAGGAAGATGCATTAATTCAGCGTTTAAATGCGCGTAAACAAGACTATTCTTCAAGAATGGTGCATAAGAAAACACTGGGTGAGGAAATCCAGAGTTTAGAAACAAAAATAGCCGAATCGTTAGTTAAAATCGATGAGATCACACTTGAGACTGAACAAAACACTCGCTTAATACAACAAGAAGAGCGGGTCGGTTTGCATTTGTCGCTGGTGGCAAAGCAAAAATCAATTTTAGATAAAGAAAGAGTACTGGTTCAGCAGGAAAAGGATTCTGTATTATCAACACAACACTTGTTGGAGGCGAGTAAAGATATTGCTCACGGTGATTTGAATGTTTTGCGGCAAGATGCCAAATTAGTTGACAGTAGATCGAATATATTGCAAACGCGCTTGGAACTGACTCAGCGAGTCAATCGAATCTTGAAAAACCAGGAGCAAAATCAGGTTGCACTGGAGAGTGAAAAAACCGCCGGGTTATCTGATCAAACAGAAGAAGAGCTATTAATGCGGGATAAATCCATTAAAGAGCAATTAAACATTGCTCAACAGGAAGTGGATTTCCTACAGAAAAAGCTGAATAAGCAAAATGTGATGCAAGCACAGTATGCTGGGGTTTTGCAAAAAGTCACCGAGCAAAAACGCATTGTTCAAGCGTGTGCGCAAGAGATTAAATTTATCACAGATGACGGTGGCATACATTTTCGACATAAGGTACAGCAAGGCATGGTTGATAAATTACTGTCTGAATCCAACCAGATACTGGATAAAATTAGTGGCAGATATCATTTGCGTAAAGGTCTCAGTGAACATGGCTTAGCCCTGGAAATTGAAGATACCAAACAAAAAAATGTGCGGCGATTACTTAAAACCTTGTCAGGCGGAGAGAGCTTCATCGTCAGCCTTGCACTGGCATTAGGCTTGGCAGAAATGGCAAGTAACGGCCATGCCCTGGATTCTTTGTTTCTGGATGAAGGTTTTGGCAACCTTGATGCTGAATCGCTTTATTTAGCAATGACAACACTGGAAAATTTAAAAACACAGGGAAAAACAGTCGGTATTATTTCTCATGTTGAAGGAGTGAGAAAGCGTATTAAAACGCAGATAAAGATGAAAAAGAAACCTAATGGGATGAGTGCTTTAAAGGTAATCTCTTGAATGGAATGTGTCGTTTTTTTGCATCTGTCCGTTCATTTTAAAATAAGTAAAAAACCAGTTGATCATGTTGAAACCATTAGTTATTGTCAGTTTAATGATGCTCCTTTCCAGCGCTGTATATGCGCATGCAGGCCCTCATGGCAATGATGAATGTCTTGTTCATGTCGGTGGCACCGAGCTCAGGTTAAGTGGCTATCAGTTTAAGGGGGCAAACCCTGATAGACACTATTGCCGACATTTTCCGCATTTAACACGCATTATTATTAAAATTGATTCGCTCACTGCCGATTTGAGTAAAAATTCTATCCAGCTGCAACTATTAAAGCGTCAATCCTGGTTAGGTTTACTTTTCAATAGTGATAATGCTTTTTCTGTGATCAAACAACAAGGCATTCAGTCTTTTTCTAATCAGGTCGTTTCCATAGATGCTGAGATTGAAGATATTGATATTTATGCGATTAAATTACGTTTGATTGATGGAAATGGTGCTTTCACTGAGCAGCGCTTTGTGTTTCTGGTGGGGGTTCCCTTTGCCCAGATTATGGTAAGTATTTCCGGTTTGTTATTAATGCTTCTTGTTTTTATTGTGATGAAACAAAGCCGGTCTAAACGGCAGCAACAAACATTTGATAAAACCTAGTTCCTGTTGATTTCTATAGGCTGCGAGTCCTATATCTAGAGCGATCTGACCTTTTTTGGGGTCGGCTTGATAGGTTCTGAACAGCCTATCCCACAAAGAAATGGAAAAGCCGTAGTTACTGTCGGTTTCTGATGGTACGGTTGAGTGATGGATGCGGTGAGTATCGGGGGTAATTAAAACCCAACGTAATAAGGCATCAATTTTTAGTGGAATATTAATATTACTGTGATTAAAGGTTGCCGTCGCGTTAAGAATAATTTCAAACGCGATGACCGCCACAGGATTGGCGCCGATGAGATAAATACAGAGTACTTTATAAGCCATTGAAAGCATGATTTCCAGCGGGTGAAAACGAACGCCTGTACTGGCATCAAATTCCAGGTCAGTATGATGCACTTGATGCAAACGCCATAATAATTGCCATTTATGACTGAGAACATGTTGCCCGTAGATGGCAAGGTCAAGAACTAATAAAGTGATAGCAATCGTTGCCCACAGAGGTAAAGTCAATTGGTTCAATAATCCCCAGGACTGTTCGGCAGTATGCACCGCCGCTAAATAAGCCAGTCCACCCAGGGTTACACGCATAAACAACATGTTACAGAGTGCCAGACCTATATTGATGGGCCAGCGTTTTTTGCGGCTGATAGCTTGTGTTCTTCTCGGACTAAAATATTCCCAGCTAATCATTATCAGAAAAATGCCTAATGCGGCAGATACTCTAATCAGGTTTTCCATGGTTTTTCCTTTGCATCAAGTGTGCCCAGCTTTCCGGCGGGAGGTCTCCAGGAAATCAGGGTGATGTATATTGAGCATTACTTTTTATCCTGAACCAACAGTGATGGGGCTATGTGTACAATCTGGTTTTGCCGGCTGTGGCTTAAATACGGGGGTAGAGAAGACAGTGTGCTTGCATTTTCATCGCCGTCAACAATATAGAATAAATAGTAAATTAACGCTAGCTTCTTGTTATTGACGCCGGTGTTATTGGCAAGTTTAGAGAAAGAAGCTGCGATAGAAAATATCAGAAACCACCGCCATTGTCAGTCATCTTAAACTTGCAAAGCCGGGTATTCGAGCGGTGTCGTGTTAAGGGCAGTTGGTAGCTATTAGTCTGGCGCCACTTTCCCTGAAACCCCTGTGCCAGCCATTTTTCTGGGCTAAATTCAGGATGGATTAATAAGGTATTGAGGTGACTATCCCATAACATTTGTTACGAGTCATTTACTGCTTGCGATACAATTACTTCAGGGCATGTACAGTTGGAAACAAAATAAGGGGTCGATTGATTATCCAGTATTGTTGAACTGATCTTGTAAAAAAATACTCAAAATAGAGTAGCTTTAAATGGAGTCTGTGTTGATTAGAATATATCTGATTTTAGCCATTATTATTCTGGCCTTTGTTTTATTACGAAAATTTATAAAAACACCGCCGGATGTTATTTCTTTGCTATTGAAAAAATCTGGTTTATTTTTTCTCATTTTTACGGTCGTGCTTTTAGCAGTGTCGGGGCGATTAAACTGGGTGGTTCCTTTAATTGGTGTTTTGTTTGCCTTTAGCCTGAGAATGCTACCCTGGGTTGCGCGTTTTATGCCACAGTTACACCGTTTATGGTTTGCATTTAGACAAAATAAATATCAGTCATCTTCAAGAGCGAGTGGCAAAAAATCAGGGACAATAACGATAGCAGAAGCGTATGAAATTTTAGGCCTCGATTTAACAGCATCGAAACAGCAAATAATTATGAGTCATCGACGATTAATTCAGAAATTACATCCAGACCGTGGGGGCTCAGATTATCTTGCCGCCCAAATTAATCAGGCAAAAGAAGTATTGTTAAAAAACAAATGAAGTCGTGCTGTTTACATTATGAAACAAAGCATAGTGGATCGGCCAGGGCTGGTTTACTGCCCGGGCTGATGTGTGTCTGTGTGGTTCTTTATGCAGCGGGGTGTAGCTCCAGCAAGAATTATGCACCGGTACGCAGTTATCAGCAAAAATCGCTCAATAAGGCAAAATATTATGTGGCAGAGCAAGGGGATACATTATATTCCATCGGTTTCAGGTCAGGTGAAGGCTATCGGAGACTGGCGGATTGGAATAAAATTTCGCCGCCTTATTTATTGAAAACGGGACAGAGGATAAAATTATTTCAGCCTAAACAGAAACTTAGGAAAGGTGCTGGCGTATCAAGCAAGATCCATAAAAGCAAAGAAAAGAAGCAAGATACAAAACATACCAGAACAATTTCAAACAAGCATAACATGTTGTTAAAGAGCAGTTGGCAATGGCCTCTAACAGGACATGTGTTAAAAAGATTTTCCAAAAAAGCCAATAGTGGAATTGATATTGCCGGAAGAATAGGACAAAAAGTAAGGTCTGCCGCTTCTGGCAGAGTTGTATACAGTGGGTCTGGTTTGGCGGGGTATGGTAATTTATTAATTATTAAGCATAATTCTTTGTACCTGAGTGCCTATGCTAATAATAGCCTGTTACTGGTGAAAGAAGGACAAACGGTAAAAAAAGGACAAGTCATTGCAAAAGTCGGTCGTGTTGGAGGGCAGCAGGTTTCCTTACATTTTGAAATCAGAAAAAATGGAAAACCGGTCAATCCACTCCGTTATTTGCCGAAAAAATGATGGAATAGCAAGCATAAGGTTTGTTGTTTCAAGGATAGAGACCGTTCAATCGTATTTTATTGGTGAGGTGCGGATTGTCATAAATGTCTCCGTCTTATTGAGGGCAAGTAGGGCAGAGGGTATATTTCTGGCTTAATAAAAGCCTATGATAGGTTTTAGGCTCAGGCAAGAGCCCAAATGCAAAGAATTCTATAAAGCTACAAAAAAAAGATTAACAGTTTTAAATCCGTATAAAAAAGTGTTAAAGTGCCACTGGTGCTACACGTTAATCAGAGGTGTTTTAACGGCCCAGGTCATGGTCTAAGTTGGCGGTGTTGAGGGTAACTTATTTCGTTAAATGTTGAAACCAGAAAAGTGTCAGGCGTGTAAATCCACACCGTTATTTACCGAAAAACGAGGGTGGAAAAGGCATAGGGGGCGATCGATATAAATGCTCCAACAGCCTTCTTATTTACTTGGAGAGTGAATAAGACAGAAAATCTTAAATATAACAGCAGATGATGGAGTTTCTAATATGAAAGATTCTGGAAGCAATAGGGATAGCAGTGCTTCGACGGCAGAAGATGAATTGCCGGTAAAAGCGTTAGGTGTAGAGGCGTCTAAAAAACCCCCTCTTGATGCAACCAGGGTTTATCTTAATGAGCTCGGTAAATCTCAGTTGTTAACTGCAGATGAAGAAAAAACTTATGGAGCACGTGCTTTAAAAGGGGACGAAAAAGCGCGGAATATAATGATTGAAAGTAATTTGCGCTTAGTGGTTAAAATTTCGCGAAGATATTTAAATCGGGGGCTTCCTTTACTGGATTTAATAGAAGAAGGCAATTTAGGTCTAATCAGAGCCGTTGAAAAATTTGATCCAGAACGCGGTTTTCGATTTTCAACGTATGCAACCTGGTGGATAAGACAGACAATTGAACGCGCTATTATGAATCAAACCAGAACCATTCGGTTACCGATTCATATTATTAAGGAAATTAATATTCATGTTAAAGCGCAACGTGTTTTGAGGCAGAATCTTGATCATGAACCCAGTGCCCATGAAATTGCCGATTATCTGGAAAAACCGGTTAAGACCGTACAGAGAATGTTAAAGCTGAATGAGCGGGTGACATCCTTTGATATACCTAGTAGTAAGGGATTTGAAAAACCCCTGGTTGATTCAATATCTGATGAAAACAGCGATTCAGTTGCAGAATTACTTCAAGAAGATAATATAAAAAATAATATTACCGACTGGGTTCATCTGTTAACCGATAAACAAAGAGAAGTGATTTGTCGACGATATGGATTGTGTGGCTATGAAAACTCAACGTTGGAGCAAGTGGCGCTGGAATTAGGTGTGACCAGAGAACGCGTTAGACAAATTCAAATGGATGCCTTAAAAAAGCTAAAGGGAATTTTAGAAGAAAAAGGCTATTCATTTGAATCCATATTTCAATGAAATTAATTCATTGTGGCGACGCTCCTTGCAAGTGTAAAACTTGAGGGTATTGGCCTGTGGCTATGCTGTTACGGTGATTACTTTTACCCTTTTCAAGATAAGCAAGTCATGTGTCGATAGTGGGGTAGCGGTACCTTGTTAACAGACAGCTAATATTGATATTTGAGTGTTTCTATGCCAATACATAACACACAGAAAGCGCTAGATATAAGGCGGTTACTTTATGTTTTTATGATGAGCATCGCGATATCTGGCGCTGGTTTGTACCTCTTTATTTCCCGCTCTCTTGCTGATGTTGGCTCCCAAACTCTTCCCCTTGTTCAACAAGAAAAACTTAACCAAGCCATTGCCTTAGCACTGAGAACAAAAACAGGGAGCGCGCTTGAGTCATTTATTGACCAGTTAATGAGTCAGGATAAGATTCATTTATCCGGTTTACTTGAGGGGCATTATGGTGAATCAGGAGAAGGTTGCGTTGTTAAAGAGGATGGGTTTTATTACGAAGGTTTTTTTATTTTGCTCGGTAATCAGCTATCCACTGAAGAAATGGCCAGTGCCTTAGTTCATGAAGTGACTCATTACCAGATGATACAGGCAAATGTTGCATCCGATAGTGACCCCCCCGCCAGAGTCATATTTTTTGAAGTATCAGCATTTGCCGCTCAATATCAGTTTAGTATAGAGTTGGAACAGTTAAATTTAGTACAGCGTCAGAAAATGTTTGCAGATGAGGCAGAAACCGTCTCAGCAATAATGCAGGCCGCCCATGAATATCAACAGACGGCATCACAACAGAGTTATGATGCCGTGTTTGAGCAACTTGTAGCCTATGGCTATCCTAGAGAAGAGCTTAATAGGTTCGTCAGTCAGCGGACAGAAAAAGTCTGTGTAGGTGTCGCAAAGTAAACCTGCTATTGCCTGGGTTTTATGCGCTTAGAATTCCAGAAATAAAGAAAAGACAGTGCCAGTGATGCACCCAGAGTATCCGCAATCCAGTCTAAATAATCGGCATCACGTCCTGGCACAAAAGATTGATGCCATTCATCTGAAATTCCATATAAACTACAGTAGCTCAGGCTGACAAAGATGAGTATGGCTGTGCTGTTAATGTAATCATTAAAAAAACGCCATGCTAATATGCCCATTATAAAATAAGCCCCCAGATGGATGACTTTATCCTGATGAGAAAAAAGCAGTGGGCTAGGGAGTGAAGACTGTGACGACAACCAGAATATCAAGTTACAATAAGCCATTAAAAAGCCAGCATTACCCCATTTTTTGATCATTATTCTTTAATTTATTATTCAAGGCACCGTGGAAAATGTTTTTTCAATAGCAGAATATTGTCTGCATCAAAACGATATTGCAAGCAAACTAGCAGCAACACATCATGCCAGAGAGTTGGCCATCCGAGGACAATTGTCTTATGAATCTACGGCACCAGTCACTGCCATCAGCACAATACAGTTTCCTGAACAGCCTATATTACTGGCACCCAGAGACATGCCTCGGCGGAAGTTAAAATCTCAAGCAGGAAAAGCCGCATTCTTTCATGCCTTGGCGCATATAGAATTTGTGGCGATATATTTAGCGTGGGATATGTTATACCGATTTAGAAACCTGCCGGATAGATTTTATCAGGATTGGTTAAAAGTTGCAGATGAAGAGGCGCAACATTTCCAATTGATAAGGTCACATCTGCTGGCGTTAGGGATGGATTATGGTGATTTACCCGCCCATCGCGGTTTGTGGGAACATGCTGAGGACACGGCAAACGATGTGTTGGCGCGACTGGCTATTGTGCCGCGTTGCATGGAAGCGCGCGGCTTGGATATCACCCCGAAAATGATTGAAAAGTTTGAAAAACAGGGCGATACAACAAGTGTAAAGTTATTAACGCGAATATTGAATGATGAGGTGGGGCATGTGGAAATAGGCTCATATTGGTTTAAAGTCTTGTGTGAACAACAAGGTTTAAATTCCGAGTTGCATTATAAAGAATTGATTGAAAGGTTCTATGTAGGTAAACCCAAAGGCCCTTTTAATAGAGAATTGCGTATAATTGCAGGGTTTACACATGCTGAAATTGATTGGTTGGAACAGAGCTTATGAATAAACAAATTTTAGATTACCCTTTATTTTTTTTAGGCTTTAGAACTTTTTTTGCCTTGGCAGGCTTATTTGCACTGATTTTGATTGCATTATGGGCGTCAATTTTTGACGGCTCATTAGTGATGGATAACTATTATTCCAAAACAGTCTGGCATGCCCATGAAATGTTATTGGGCTATTGCGTTGCAGTGATTGCTGGTTTTTTACTCACAGCCGTGCAAAGCTGGACAGGGGATAGCGTGGTAAAGGCTAATCAGTTGCTGGGGCTGTGTTTATTATGGATCTATGGACGTGTGGTGCCTTTTTATTCGGAATTATTACCTGACCTGTTAATTGCGCTGGTGGATTTCTCTTTTTTACCTGTTTTAGCCTATTTTGTGGCGAAGCCTATCATCCAGTCAGGGGAGGTTAAAAACCTGTTGTTGATTGGCTTGCTTTTATTGATGACTTTGGGTAATTATTTTATTCATGCGGACGTTTTAGGTTTCATAGATGACTCAGCCACTATGGGGTTAACTCTCATTGTAGCCATGATCATTATGATGATTCTGGTGATGGCGGGAAGGCTGTTCCCTCTGTTTATCGAACGTGGGTTACAAGGTGTCATGGCGATACGCAGCCCGCTGTTAGATAGTCTGGCCATTGTTACCAGTGCATTGGTCTTCATGTTGCTTGTTTTTGATGTTAACGGCTTGGTGTTAACTATCGCAGCTGTCGCAGCTGTTATTGCCAATATTGCACGCGTCGCTGGTTGGTATGTGCAAAGGATCTGGTATGTGCCGCTACTCGGTGTGCTTTATATGGGGTATGCCTGGATTATGATGGGCTTTGTATTTGTTGCCTTGGCCTCTGTTTCATTAGTGCCGATTACCTTGGCCATGCATGCATTTACCGTGGGTGGCATAGCTGTCATTACTCTGGGAATGATGGCCAGAGTTTCTTTAGGCGAAACCGGAAGAGCACTCAAAGTCTCCAATACCATTGCCATAGCATTCGCTTTGATTAATGTATCGGCTATTTTTCGGGTCTTATTGCCCGCTGTATTCCCCGTCGGTTTTAATACATTTTTATTAGTTTCAACCTACTGCTGGCTGGCCGCTTTCACCTTGTTTGTGTTTATTTATACACCGATGTTGACTACGGCCAGCGTTGGTAGTAAGCAGGGGTAGCGACGCGTCGCAATCTGGCTTGTATTCTGCCTAGGTCTCGAGATCAGGAAGCGGGTGGTGAATAAAACAACGGCGACCGGTGTATATTGAGATTCTGCAGGCGCATGCTGTGCTTTTTCTCCCCGCTACAACCTTGCCTCCTGTTTGGGCGCATTTATGATATTTGTTTATGCACATATCTGCAGTCAGCGATACAAATCAGCGTTATAAAGCATAAAGTATTATGGTTTTATCAATCATTATTGATCTCCTATATATGGGGTTTCCACCCGGTTAATTTTATCCTCGTTGTATTCTGCGGGGAACTTTACGCCGTAAATCAGCAGCAGGAAAGTCAGGAAAATTGATTTACAGATGCCCATGTTATAATCGTTTTTAATTAATTACTATTTAGATAGTAACTTCTATTTTAAGTACATAATTGAGTACATAAACTGAATGAGCCAAGAACAAAAAACCACACACCTCACGGAATTAGAGAGACGTAGAACTTTTGCCATTATCTCGCATCCTGATGCGGGTAAAACGACGATTACAGAAAAATTATTACTTTTTGGGGGTGCTATTCAGTTGGCAGGTTCTGTAAAAGGCCGAAAGGCCGAACGGCATGCGACCTCTGACTGGATGGAAATGGAAAAAGAAAGAGGTATTTCTGTAACGACTTCAGTCATGCAGTTTGAGCATAATGATTGCGTGTTGAATTTACTGGACACACCCGGACATGAAGACTTCTCAGAAGATACTTATCGCACATTAACGGCAGTGGATTCTGCCTTAATGGTGATAGATGTGGCTAAAGGGGTGGAAAACAGAACCATTAAATTAATGGAAGTGTGTCGGTTACGCACTACGCCCATTTTAACGTTTATTAATAAAATGGACAGGGAAGGTAAAGAACCTATCGAGTTACTCGATGAAGTAGAAACCGTTTTGGATATTAAATGTGCACCCATGACCTGGCCCATTGGCATGGGGAAACGCTTTAAAGGCGTTTACCATTTATATAAAGATGAAGTCCTGCTGTTTAGCGCACAGCATGCCGGGAAAATTGTTGAGGCAGAGGTAATTAAAGGGCTGGATAACGCAAAGCTGGATGAATTATTAGGTGATCAGGCGCATGAGCTTCGAGAAGAAATAGAACTGGTTCAAGGGGCCAGTCATGAATTTGATCTGGACGAGTATTTAGCGGGTCATCTAACACCGGTTTTTTTTGGTTCAGCCATTAATAACTTTGGCATTATAGAATTGCTGGATGCATTTGCTGAGTACGCCCCGATGCCTAAACCCAGAATGGCTGAACAAAGAGAGGTCGCGCCAGTAGAAGAGGCCTTTTCAGGTTTTGTTTTTAAAGTGCAAGCCAATATGGATCCTGCACACAGAGACCGGGTCGCTTTTATGCGAATATGTTCAGGGGTATTTGATAAAGGCATGAAATTAAATCATGTGCGCCTAGGTAAACTTATTCAGGTCGGTACTGCCATCACTTTTCAGGCAGCAACGCGTAAAAATATAGAAGTGGCTTTTCCTGGCGATATTATCGGCTTACATAATCATGGCACCATCACGGTCGGTGACACGTTTACCCAAGGTGAAACACTGAAATTTGGCGGCATCCCGTTTTTTGCACCGGAATTGTTTCGACGGGTGGTATTAAAAGATCCACTGCGTGCAAAAGCCCTACAAAAAGGGTTGGTGCAATTAACAGAAGAAGGTGCAACGCAGTTATTCAAACCCTTAAAAAACAATAATTTGATTTTAGGTGCCGTGGGTGTGCTGCAGTTTGATGTCACCGCACATCGACTAAAAGCAGAATACAATGTGGAATGTGTTTATGATGCCGTAGCGATCAATACCGTGCGCTGGGTCAGTGCCGAAGACCCTAAAAAACTAGAAGAATTCAAGAAAAAAGCATTTGATAACCTGGCTGAAGATGGTGGCGGATATCTGGTTTATCTGGCAACCAGTCGGGTTAATTTACAATTGACAGAAGAGCGCTGGCCGGAAATTGATTTTAGTGCGACCCGAGAGTTGTAACAGGCTAGATGAATGACGATGACTTTCAATCCCGTTGCAGTGATTGAAAGGCCAGACGATTGCAGAAAAACGCATAGTGCTGTTGCAGCCTTAGTAACGTTTTAGACCGGCGTCTGCTGGTCTAAAACGCTGCAGACGCTTAGGCGTGTCTCAAGGGGTAGCGGATGCATGGCAGTCGTGGTGGACGGACTGCTGACGTACAAATTCATCGGACGAGTATGAATGCCACAGTCCCGGTACCGGGAATAACTTAAACAACAAGCCGACTGTGTATAAATAAGGGCGGTTAATAACATGAGAATGTTTGTCTGACACAGGATTATGTAGTGGGTCTAATACATATTAAATATGATTAATATTGGCTTGACCTTAAATCTGGGGCAGGGGTTAAACCAACTATGCGCGGCAACCTAAGGCTTCAGCCTGCTTAAATACCCCAATCACCCAGCGGACTCACCACTCCTTGTCTACCTGGGTTTAAAACAGGTGTATAAATCATCGTCTCCAACCCCTTGTGCCCTAAAAGTGCCAGAATAGTACGGATATCAGTGCCACGTTGTAGTAAATGGCGCGCAGAGCTATGGGGGAAGGTATGAGCGTTTACTTTCTTAGTAATAACCACTGTTTAACTGCATTTTAATCGCCTTATTAATCACCGGCGGACCAACGTGATGACGTCGTTGTTGTTGGGGCTGCCACGGGGTATCAGGCATTCTGGGATAACCATCGCAGAAACCGGGTGCTTGAAGTTGCCGTTAAGCATAATTACAACGGTGATAACTTTAATTCTTATGGGGTTGGCTTTCAACTCCAACAGGCAGTTGGCGAACATGTACAGTTACAACTGGAAAGTTTCTATGTTATTAATGGCGAAGTTGATGATACATCGGGTTCTCGAGCCGAGATTTTAATCGTTTATTAAAATATGTAACGGAAATATCGTCAACATCAGAAAACGCAGCATCTAAGATCAAGATCTTCATCTTGGTTGTTTGAATCTTTAGGATTTATAGCTGCAAGCTTTGTCGAGGTTCCCCTGTCTGCGTAACAAACGTGAAGAAAATAGCCAAATCAAGGTTGCTGAAACAGCATCGAAAGGGTGGGGATTTATTTTAGGCTACCAAAGTTCAAGACATAAAAAAGGCCTGTAACGAAAACGTTACAGGCCTTTAAATATATGGAGCTGATGATAGGAGTCGAACCTACGACCGGTTGATTACAAATCAACTGCTCTACCAACTGAGCTACATCAGCAATGTCTATCCCGCTATTATACAATTATTTTTATTTCTGTCTAGTACTATCTTTAATTTCTAGTTTTGACTTTTGATTTTATTTTGCTGTTTTTAATGACCGTTGTATATTTTGTCTTGAATTTCTTGCCTTTACCAAATGAAGCAGGTTCTGTGCCTTTAGGCTGGAAAGATGGAATTAAATGTTTTTTTCCATTGCCGATTAAATCAGATCTTCCCATTTTATTTAATGCTTCCCGTAACATAGGCCAGTTTTTAGGGTCGTGGTAGCGTAAAAAGGCTTTATGTATGCGGCGTTGTTTAATGCTTTTGGGGATGGCCATATCGTCAGCCTTTCTGCTGACTTTTTCCAAGGTGTTTTTACCCGAATGATACATGGCTGTGGCGATCGACATCGGGGAAGGTAAAAATGCCTGGACTTGATCTGCCCGGAAATCATTACGTTTCAACCATAAGGCCAAATTCAGCATATCGGTGTCTTTAGTGCCAGGGTGAGCTGCGATGAAGTAAGGAATTAAATATTGTTCTTTGCCGGCTTCTTTGGAATATTTATCAAACATTTGTTTGAAGCGGTCATAGGTTCCCATGCCGGGCTTCATCATTTTGGATAAAGGACCTGACTCCGTATGTTCGGGGGCTATTTTTAAGTAACCGCCAACATGGTGCTGTACCAGTTCTTTTACATACTCGGGTGACTCGACGGCCAGGTCATAACGCAGACCGGAAGCAATAAATATTTTTTTAATACCAGGCAGGGCCCGGGCTCTGCGATAAAGTTTTATCAGTGAGGAATGATTAGTATCGAGGTTGGGACAAATGCCAGGAAAAACACAAGAAGGCAGTCGGCAGGAGGCTTCAATCTTTTTATCTTTGCAGGCCAGGCGATACATGTTGGCGGTAGGGCCGCCTAGGTCAGATATATGACCGGTAAAACTGGGTGAGGTATCCCGGATAGCTTCCACTTCTTTAATGATAGAGTCTTCTGATCGACTTTGAATGATGCGTCCTTCATGTTCAGTGATTGAGCAAAAGGTACAGCCGCCAAAACAGCCACGCATAATATTGACCGAGTGTTGAATCATTTCAAAGGCAGGGATGTTGGCACTGCCATATTGCGTATGTGGTAGCCGGGAATATGGGCGATCAAACACACCGTCCATCTCTTTAGTGGTTAATGGAATAGGCGGTGGGTTGATCCAGATCTGGCGAGAACCATGCCTTTGTATTAATGGTCGGGCATTACCGGGGTTGGTTTCTCCATGCATGACTCTTGAGGCGTGCGCATAGAGGATAGGGTCACCCTTAACGGCTTCATAATCAGGCAGGCGAATGACGGTTTGTGCGCGCTGCTTATTCGGAATATGTCGGGTAAATTCGATGACTTTATCCGTGCCTGAAAGTGTGGGTTTTTTGTCGCAGTCGGGTTCTTCCTGATACGGGTTGACCGGCGGGTTAATGGTGCCTGGCTGATCAATAGAGGTCGAGACCTTTTCTGTCCAGTCTGCTGGAATTTGTTTGACAAAATGCACGGTACCGCGAATCCCTTTTAATTCCGCCACCGTTTCACCTTGGGCTAAACGGTGCGCGATTTCTACAATTTGTCTTTCTGCATTGCCATAAACCAGTAGATCCGCTTTGGAATCCATCAACACGGATTTTCGTACCTTATCTGACCAGTAGTCATAATGTGCCATACGCCTCAAACTGGCTTCGATACCGCCAATAATCACTGCGACATTTTTATAAGCTTCGCGGCAGCGATGGGAATAGACATTTACTGCACGGTCGGGGCGCTTTCCGCCTTCGCCATCGGGGGTATAAGCATCATTAGAGCGTATTTTTTTATCTGAGGTGTAGCGGTTGACCATGGAATCCATGTTGCCGCCGGTCACGCCAAAAAACAGATTAGGTTGCCCTAAGGCTCTAAAGTCTGTTGCGCTTTGCCAGTCAGGCTGGGAGATAATGCCCACTCTAAAGCCTTGTGCCTCCAGTGTTCTACCTATAACCGCCATGCCAAAGCTGGGGTGGTCAACATAGGCATCGCCGGTGACCAGAATAATGTCACAGGAATCCCAGCCCAGTTGATCCATTTCAGTTCTGCTCATGGGCAGTTCCGGGGCTATGCCAAAGCGTTGAGCCCAATGTTGTTTATAGCCAAAAAGGTCGGGTGCAGTTTGTGTCATTTCTTAAATACTTTATCTAATACGGAGGTGTTATTTCGCTTAAAATCTTTTACAAAAGTGCTAAATTCCAGCGGGTATTGATTTTCTAATGCGTTTGCTTTTTGTCTTAATTGTTTAAGTGTGGGTTTTTTGGCCTTTTCTCTAAAGGCAAAACCGATGACATTACCTCGTTTTCGCACGGGTAAAAAAAGAACCCTCCATTCAAACACTCGTCCCATATTCCAGGCGACCTGTTTGAATGAATCTTTATGGGTTCCCCATAAATTAATGACTAACATGCCATCATCCTTCAATAACGTTCGACAGCCATCAAAAAAACTTTCGCTGCTGACTTCGTCAGCCATGCCATCCTGATCAAAGGCATCTATGATGATAACATCATGTTTTTCTTCTGTTTTTTTGCTTTGTGTGGAAACATAGTCGCCACCACAGCCTATTTTGACCTTTAAGCGTGGATCCAGAGGTAAACCAAAATGGCTGCGCGCAATTTTTAATACGCTGTTACGATATTCAATAACTTTGATTTTACAGTCAGCAAATTCATGTAAGAAAAATTTGGTAATGGTTCCGCCGCCCAAGCCCACCATCAGCACATCTTTCGGTGATTCGTTGAACAATAATAAAGCCATCATGGCTCTGGGGTATAAAGAATGCAACTGGTTAGGTTCATCAATTAACATGGTACTTTGTCTAGCATACGAGCCAAAATGCAAAGCTCTTACCCCATCCTGGTCAATTATTTCTATAATACCCTCGGTATCGTGACTTTGATAAACCAGTAAACCTTCATATTTATACATAAGGACTTTAGATTATAGGAAATGGTGATTGCATATAGTCTTTTCCCCCTGACAAACCCCTTAACGACTTGAAAAATATTCTATTATACCATCATCCATTGCTGAGGTTGGCAATTCCAATGATTTTGAGCAATATATCGACGCCTTTGTTGGGTTTGGTCGATACTGCCGTATTAGGCCATTTAGATTCCGAACGATATCTGGCTGCAGTCGCAGTAGGAGGGCTGATTTTTAGTTTTATTTTTTGGGGTTTTGGTTTCTTGCGCATGGGAACTACAGGGCTGACAGCACAGGCAATCGGCCAAAACAACCGCTTGGAAGTTAATGCCGTTGTGCTGAGAGCCTTGAGTCTGGCACTGATTATTGCCGCTTTTGTATTGCTGTTACAGAGCTGGATTGCACAGTTTGGTTTTTGGCTCATCGAAGGTAATCCACAGGTTGAGGGCTTCGCCCGGCAGTATTTTGCCATCAGAATATGGAGTACGCCGGCAACCCTGAGTTTGTATGTGTTATTGGGGTGGTTTTTAGGGCAGCAGCGGGTCAAGATACCGTTACTGGTGGTATTGATTACTAATTTAACTAATATTGGCCTGGATGTATTATTTGTCTACCACTTTAACATGCAGGTAGCAGGGGTGGCTTTAGCCTCACTGATTGCCGAATATACCGGCTTAATTGTCGCTTTGCTGATTGCGGGTCGCGCTCTGATTAGGGAAAAGACCCGCAGGCCCTGGCGTGATATCTTTTGTCTCAGCAAGTTTAAAGCCATGTTGCTGATAAACAGTCATATTTTTATACGTACCTGGTGTTTGATCTTTAGTTTTGCCTTTTTTACCTATCAAGGGGCAAAAATGGGGGATCTGGTGCTGGCGGCAAATACCCTGTTGCTCAATTTTCAATCCTTTATGGCTTATGCACTGGATGGCTTTGCTCATGCCGCCGAAGTACTGGTGGGAAAAGCGGTCGGGGCAAAAAACAGGCTTGCCTATAAACAAGCGGTGTTAACAGCAGCATTATGGTCATTAATCGTGGCGATGATGTTCGCAGGGATTTATAGTTTTTTTGGTAGATATATAATTGATAGTTTGACCGGACTGATTCAGGTCAGAGAGATCGCGTATGGGTATTTGCCCTGGTTAGTTGCTATGCCATTAGTTTCTTTTGGATGTTATCTTTTTGATGGCGTTTTTGTAGGTGCCATGCTGACTCGGCAGATGCGAAATACCATGGTTTTTTCTTTATTTGCTGTGTTTTTTCCGGTTTGGTATTTTACCCAGACCATGGCTAGTCAAGGACTATGGTTGGCTATGTTGATGTTTATGCTGGCAAGAAGTGTGTCCATGGCAATAGTGTTTAGTAGGCGGGGGTTTGCCATTTAACAGCAGAGTTGAAATGGCTTGAGGTTGCCCCCATTTTCTTGTGATTGAATTTATTTTGCGTGAAATCGCAGTTTTAACTATCGGAGTAAAACAATGATGAAACAGGTGTTATTTATAGCTCTTTTAATGTCTTCCAGCTCTACATTTGCGGCGGAGGCAAAAAATGAGTGGAATGCAACAAAATTAACAGATACAACGATTAAGAATATTCAGCAGGCGCAGTACCAATATAAAAAATGCGTGACCGATAAAATGCAAAAAACGAATAGTCATAACATTGAAGTCAAAGGCGCGACAGATGCCATTATGAAACAGTGTGAGCAGGTTTTGTCTCAGATGCGTCAGGTATATCTTGATGCCGATGTGCCCGGTGTGATTGCAGACCGTCATTTAAAAAAAATGCGGATCGATATTACCCGTCGTGTGATCAAACAGTTGATGTTTACTGCGGCAGCGACAAAAATGGGCGCTCAGTAAATTAACCTTGGCTGGCAAGGTGTTTTTTGCGCTTGAAAGACGCGTTGCTGTTGAGAGTGATTTTTGCCTGTTGCGGTTGATGCCATTGAATTTGACCCTCCAAGAAGTACGGAAGATGATATTCTGGAGGTTGTGGTTTTGGCCGTATCTGGAGTCGCTTGATACAGAACAATAACACAGTCATGGGAAGGACAGCAGGAACAGCCGCATGGGGTTTTGATAATGCTTGCAAAAAACCTGACATATTGTTTTTTGCCTTTTTAAATTGCCAGATACAAACCTCCTCACCGCATGAGGTGTCAGAAATTTAATTAAAAAAATTATGAAGAATACATACACCATCGATTTAACATTAATGCCAACTACGCTGGATTTATGGCATGTTGCTCTTATTGCCAGCATATTGGTTTTAGCACTGGTTTTAATCATTGTTTTACTATCAATGCTGATAGGAATGTCAAGAAGAGCCAGACAAAGCCGCTCTGCAACAGCAAAGCCGGCAAAAGCAGAAGAGGTTAAAATAGTAGAAGTAGAGAAGATAGTAGAAGTAGAGAAGATAGTAGAAGTAGAGAAGATAGTACAGGCACCGGCACCCGAACCGATCGTACTGAAAGAATCAACGCCCGATGCAGCGTTACAGTTATTAGGACTGTTACAAAAAGAAGCTCGCTTTATTGATTTTATAAAAGAAGATATGAATGCTTATGGCGATGCAGATATTGGTATTGCTGCCCGTGTGGTGCATGAAGGCTGCAACAAGGTCATTAATGAATATTTTACGCTGGAGACTCTGCGCACTGAGCAGGAAGGCAGTAAAATTACGCTAGCCAAAGGCTTTAATGCCACAGAAGTGCGTTTAACCGGAAATATAGTTGGTGAAGCGCCTTTTACCGGTACTTTGATCCATAAGGGTTGGCAAGTCAGTGATACTCGCTTGCCTAAATTAACCCAGGGGCATGATGCCAGCATTGTAGCAACGGCAGAGGTTGAACTATGAGTGGCTTGTTTGGGCATGTGAAGAAAAATCATTCGCAGGCTGAAGCCGCGGATGAGACTGTTGACAACAAGGCAGAGCCTCCGGAGCAGGCCGGGAGTGAACAGGCAACGGCTGAGCAGCAGGCCACTGAAGCTCCCGGGACTTCGCATGAAGGCGTCAGGTTTTCAGTAGGCATCGACTTGGGGACTACGCATTGTGTACTTTCCTATGCCGATCTGAGCAAAGATGAGGATGATATCCAGCAGCAGGTCATGGCGATCCCTCAATTAACTTCTCCCGGAGTGATAGAAAACAAAAAGCAGTTACCTTCATTCTTATATTTAGCGCACGATGCTGAAATTGCTGAAGGCTCAACGGCATTGCCCTGGCGAGAAAAAGCAGAATATCTGGTTGGAGATATCGCTCGAAACTTAGGCAGTAAAACCCCCATTCGTCTGGTTGCCAGTGCCAAAAGCTGGTTATGTCATGCCGGGGTCGATTGTAAACAGGCTATTTTGCCCTCAGAAGCCCCCGAGGAAGTCGCAAGAATATCGCCTTTTCAGGCCACGCAATCTTATCTGCAACATCTAAAAGAGGCCTGGGAAAACCAACATCCGGATGCTCCCTTGGCCGCTCAGGATTTAATTATCACCGTACCGGCATCCTTTGATCCTGCGGCCAGAGAATTAACCATCGAAGCGGCCCGTTCTGTCGGGCTTAATCAGGCGCAATTACTTGAAGAACCACAATCTGCATTGTATAGCTGGATTGATAATAGCCATGGGGATTGGCGACAGCATGTTGAAGTGGGTGATGTTATTTTGGTGATTGATGTCGGGGGGGGAACCACCGATTTATCGTTGATCGCGGTTACCGACCAGCATGGAAATCTGGAATTGACCCGGATAGCGGTAGGGGATCACATTCTTCTAGGCGGTGATAATATGGATCTGGCGCTAGCCTACACTATTAAAGCCAAAATAGAGAAAGCCCAGGGACAACGTCTGGAAGGCTGGCAAGTAGAGGCATTAACGCATGCCTGTCGTGATGCCAAAGAAAAGATTTTTAATCAGGCAGAACTCGATAATGTACCGCTAGTGGTACCGGGTCGTGGTTCATCATTGATGGGCGGAGCCTTACGCTCAGAGTTGACGCGAGAAGAAGTTGACCGGGTTTTAGTTGAAGGGTTTTTGCCGGAAGTAGCCGTGAGCGAGCGACCTGTAGTCAGACCCCGTTCTGGTTTAAGAACTCAGGGACTGCCTTATGCTCAAGATGCAGGGATCACCCGGCATTTAGCGAGTTTTCTTGCTAGACAGCTCTCCGCGGTGGATGAGTTAGAGGCGGTTAATTTGCCAGAAAATGCAAGTTTTCTCCATCCAACGGCGGTGTTGTTTAATGGCGGCGTGTTAAAAGCAGAGGTGTTATCGCAACGCTTGATGAAGGTGCTGAATGGTTGGCTGGAAGCAGAGCAAGCTCCCGTAGCAAGATTACTGGAAGGTGCTGACCTGGACCTGGCAGTGGCTCAAGGTGCAGCCTATTACGGCATAGTACGTCAGGGTAAAGGGGTCAGGATTAAAGGTGGAACAGCCGCGTCCTATTATGTGGGGGTAGAAAGTGCTATGCCTGCCGTCCCGGGCTTGCCACCGGAAGTTGAAGCCTTATGTATAGCGCCTTTTGGTATGGAAGAAGGCAGCACAAAGGTCTTATCCGATAACGAATTTGGATTGGTCATTGGTGAGCCAGTGCGTTTCCGCTTTTTTGCCTCTCATAGTCGCAGGGAAGATAAAGTCGGCATGCGATTAGATTATTGGACAGATGAAGAGCTTCAGGAGCTGGATGAAATTGAAATTACTTTACCCGAAGACGGACGTCAGCAAGGTCAGGTCGTGCCTGTCCATTTAAGTGCCACGGTGACCGAAGTCGGTACTCTGGAATTGCATGCGGTTTCACAGCGCGATGAACATCGCTGGAAAATTGAATTTGAAGTGAGAACAGGTGCAAATTGAGGCGTGACGTTCGGGGGTAATTGTCGAAGTACAAGACTGAGTTGAAAATCAGCTGGCATGACGCAGGCTGAGCATTATTTTCTGGCAACTACGCTGCGATCACGCAAGGCGTTTTGTCAGAAGCTCCTCCGGCGCACTGTTGAACAGCAATCCGGAAGGTAAATTGGCCATGCCCCGGGAAAATTTTTCCTGACCGTCCAAAGCGCGTTGATATATTATTCGACAGCGCTATACAAAACTATGTCCAGGTTTCAGGCCGGAAGGTACATAAAATGTTTTCCGCAAAAAATAAACGCGATAAAGCCAGGTTTTTTTGCGCTATTCTCGTTTAAAATGATAGCGCTGTAAATGTAGCACAGGTTAACCATATTTTTACTTGTATGTTGTGGTTGTTAACGCCCTTATCGCCGGGTTGTTGTTACCAGAGCGACAAGGGGGTATTGACGCAGTATCTTGCCAGTCGGACAGTTGTAAAAGTTAATCGCCCTGTGAAGTCTATATCCCGCCGCCGTTGTTTAGGTGATGTAAGGATGTATCCGTGTCCCGTGATGCCAAGAATCATCAATGTGAGTCTCGTGTATTATTTAGTCATCAAACCCAGTTTGATGACGTATTAGGAAATTAAATTTACCATTGAAAAATAAATCAGCTAAGTACCTAGTGGGTATCGATCTAGGTACCACACACACGGTTGTCGCCTATGTTGAAGCCAAGCCCTCAACTGCAGACCAGCCCATCAACATTTTCCAGATTGAACAATTAATTGCACCCGGGGAAGTGGCTGCCCGACCCCTGTTACCTTCAGTACGTTATCACCCTGCGCAAGGTGAGCTATCTGAAGCCGAGTTGGTGTTTTCACCCAGCGGTGAGAATGCAGTTATTGGTGAGGCCGCTCGTGTATTAGGCGCTAAAACGCAAGGTCGTCTGATCACCAGTGCAAAAAGCTGGTTATCCCATCCATCGGTGGATCATACTGCAGATATTTTGCCCTGGGGCAGTGCCGATAATATCCAGAAAGTCTCGCCGCTTGAGGCTAGTGCGAGTTATTTAGCACATGTCAGGACGGTTTGGGGGCATCGGTTTGCTGATGCTCCGCTGGAAAAGCAAAGTATTGTGATTACGGTACCCGCTTCCTTTGATGAAGGTGCGCGTTCATTAACGCTGGAAGCGGCAAAAATTGCCGGCTTACCCGATATACGTCTGCTAGAAGAGCCGCAAGCTGTTTGTTATGACTGGTTACGCCGAAATACAGCGAATGTTAAACAGGCACTGGAAAAAGTACGTCTTTTACTGATTTGTGATGTGGGGGGAGGTACGACAGATTTAACCCTGATCAAAGTCGAACAAGCACAGGGGGAGCCCAGATTAAGTCGTATCGGGGTGGGCGACCATCTCATGTTGGGCGGCGATAATATTGACCTGGCATTGGCTCATTTGGCAGAAAGCCGATTAACCGGGGGACAAAGAAAACTGTCAGCGGCAGACTTGTCGCAATTGATAGAACAATGCCGGGTGGCCAAAGAACGCTTGTTAGCAGAGGATGCACCTGAGCAATATAAGGTCACTTTGCTGGGTGGCGGTTCCCGTTTAATTGGGGGGGCACGGTCGGCGCCATTAAATAAGGATGAGGTGAGAAAAATTGCCCTGGATGGTTTTTTCCCTTTAACCGCTTTAAATGAGCTACCAGACAGAAAACGTAGCGGTGTAGTTGAGTTTGGATTGCCTTATGCGGCAGAGCCTGCGATTAGTAAACATATTGCAGCCTTTTTGCAGGTACATAGGCAGGTGGCTACTGAGGCCATGGGAGGGGAAAGCCCTGTACCCGATGCCTTGTTATTAAATGGCGGGGTGTTTCGTAGCCAACCGATTACCCGACGGATTCAAGATTTGCTGGTTTCATGGCGTGATGAACAGCCCTTATTGCTTGAAAATAAAAACCCTGAGTTATCGGTCGCTTTAGGTGCCGTCAGTTATGCGCTGGCTCGCCGCGATAAAAAAGTCAAAATTGGTGGCGGTTCTGCGCGCAGTTATTTTTTACGAATTGATACCCCCCAACAAGAACAGCAAGGGGTTTGTCTGTTGCCACGGGGTAGTGAAGAAGGTGTTGAGGTAGTGCTAAAGGAACAGCAGTTTGCCTTAAAAATAGGTCAGCCGGTACAGTTTCACTTGGTCTCGACCACCGGGGATAACCCTTATAAAGCCGGTCAGTTGGTCGCTATCGATGAGGATAGATTTAATTCCTTACCGCCTTTGGCAGTGGCTTTTGAAGGAGACGATAAAGCAGAAATCATTGTTCAGCTGGCCGTTACGCAAACGGAAGTGGGGACTTTGAAAATCCAGTGCATTGCTGTTTCTGATGCGAGTCAACGGTTTGATGTCGAGTTTCAAATTAGAAAAAAAGGCGGAGAAAATTTATCGGGTAACACGGAATTACCGGTAAATACCAATTTGGCAATCACCAGAATTCAGTCTATTTATGGGGCTAAATCGAAACAAATTAATCCTAAAGCGGTAAAAAGTCTGCGTGCGGATGTAGAAAAAGTGCTGGGAGTGAGTAAAACGGAATGGCAAACGCCTCTGCTGAGAGCTCTTTTTACCGCATTACTGGAAGGGATGAAGTCTCGTCGTCGGTCAGTGCATCATGAGCGGGTCTGGTTAAGTCTGGTGGGTTTTAGTTTGCGTCCTGGTTTTGGTTATCCATTGGATGACTGGCGTGTGGAGCAAGTATGGAAAATGTATAGTCAAGGTATTCAATTTGTTAATGAAAGACAAAATTGGACCGAGTGGTGGACTTTATGGCGACGTATTGCCGGCGGTTTAAATACGGAGGCACAGGAGCAGGTTTTTAAAGACCTTGCAAAATTCTTGAATCCCGCCGCCGCTAGACAAGCAGGGGTAGAAAAACAGATTAAAATCCGGGGTTATGATGATATGGTGCGCTTGGTTGGAGTCTTGGAGCGTTTGCCGGTTGAGAAAAAAGTCATGGCCTGTGAATGGTTGTTAAAAAGACTGCAAAAATCCAGTGAACCTAATCAAACCTGGTGGGCTGTGGGACGTCTTGCTTCAAGAGTGCCTTTTCATGGCAGTAGTCACAATGTCATTCCGGCTGAAATCGTTACGGTCTGGTTACAGCAGGTTTTAAAAGTGGACTGGAAGAAGACACCCCAGGCCGGTTTTGCCGCTACCTTGATGAGCAGAATGAGTGGCGATAGGGCGAGAGATCTGGATGATGCCGTGCGTTTGCAGGTTATCCAGCAGTTGCAAGCCAGTAAAGCACCTGCCTCTTGGCTGGCGATGGTTGAGGCTTATAAAGAGTTGAGTGAAGTGGAAGAAAAACAGATGTTTGGCGAAGCCTTACCACCAGGCTTGAAATTAATTGCATCCTAGTGACGCCTTAACCCTGCCGGGACCACAGCAGCGGTGTTTGCTTGCCCTGGCCTTAAGATGTTGGTTTGTTATTTGCTTATGGCCAGATCCTGGGACAAAGAGTGCGAGAAATGGCGATCATTCGCTAGATTGAGAACCGGTTAAGCCTTATTAACCGGTTTTTTAATCCGTCTCATTGGCCGCTCAGGTCAAGGACCTGTTAGCCATTAACCATCACCGCTTTAAGTAAATCTGTGTGTACTGGTTTGGGTTTATAAAAGACCATGATAGTCTTCCATGAAGCTTCAAAAAATCCTAGCGTGTGGTAGGGATAATTGTGATATTCACAATATTCTTGTACCAACTCGCTGACTTCGGGGAGTCGAGTATAACTGATGCCACGAAATAGATGATGGTCTATCTGGTAATCCAGACCGGACATAATAAATCGACCGTATCTGTTGGTCCTGATGTTGATAGTACCTGCTATTTGCTTGAGTGAAAACTCCTGGTGTTGCTGGTGTTCTGCACTGCATAGGGCTTCATTCGGTAAATGTGAAGAACCCAGCATGAAAAATAAGGCGTAGCCGATGAGAACGTTTCGTAGTATGTAAAACTCTATGACAGCTGTGGGTGAAAAAAACAGCAAGGGAAGAACCAGCCAAATGAGAATATGCAGGATATTGTAGCCTAGATCAATCCAGTGCAGTGCTTTACGACGTTTATTATTCAAAAGTGCTCGAATCAAAAAAAGCCAGGCTTGACGTTGAATGTTGAAGGCCGTCAAGCTAATCATGAAAGGAAAAATAATGGGTTGAATGTTGCGATGATAAAACTGTCCGAGTTTGCTCGCATTTTCTATATCTGTTTCCGTCACCGCAAAAAAGGGCATTAAATCGATATCTTCATCAACGCCAATAATATTTGGGTTTGCATGATGCACAATACAATGCTTATGCTTCCAGAACACTCCCGAAAAGCCTAATAAGGTGGAATATCCCAGCGATGTTAAAAAATCATCGATAGATTTTTTTTCGGTACTGCCATAGTGTGATGAGTTATGTGTATGGGTGCCGATGCCGAGTAGACCTGAGGTCATGATTAAGGCAGAAATAACTCTGGAGAAGATGTTGTCAAAAGTAATAAACAGTGCAATACCGAGGATTGTAATCAGTATATGAGCGATGAATTCAAGGCATACCTTTCGTGTGTCACGGCCATACAGTCCTCGACGTTTGATTTCCATGGTCAGCGATTTAAAATCGACCAAGTAGGGTTTTGTTGTGTTTTTTTCTTGCTGGAAATCAACACCCGTTTTGTTTTGCATTTCTAATCAATCCTGTATTTTTAATAATGTGTAGTGATGGAAAGAATTAATATCAAAAGGACGGAGTAGATAATAGTACTTTTGAAGTGTCTTTAATGTCGTTGCGGGAAAAGCTGATGCGGAGCTATTCCTTATAAGTCAGAAGACTATAAGTCGCATTTTTCAGAACAAAAATTCTGCAGGCCACATCTTATCACTTCGCGTTGATAACCGTCTGAAATAACTTGCCAAAATTGCCGTGAAAACACATAAATTTTTAATTATGTATTTCAGGGCGTTGGTTAAAAGGCAAAATTTAAGCAAGCTTTATAGCATGATAACGGTTATTATTGGTGCACTAAATTTGGCGTATGCAGGCAGTATCAATGAAAATAATAATATAAAAGAATCGACAGCTATTGGCTTTGGTGACCGGTTTGTTGTTATCAGCAGGCAGTGTGCATGCTGGGACAGATATGCATCAGTTATTTCAGGATAATTGTGCCAGTTGCCACGGTTCTGATCATGGCGGGTTTTTAGCGCCTGCCCTCAACGCCACGACACTCAAGGGCCGCAGCCCGACGGTGTTAAGAAGTTTGATTATGACCGGCAGTTTTGGAACCTTGGTGCCTCCTTTTTATGGGTGCTTATCTGACGAAAATATTCGCGGTCTGGTTGATCATATTCAGTCCACGCCTAAGCTGGACAATCCACCTTGGACCATTGAAGACATGAAGCAGTCTTTAACAGTTTATGTGAAAGATGAAAGCCGGTTACCCTCTGCGCCCACTTATAAGATCGATAGTACAGATGATTTAATAGGGGTGGCAGCGCGAGGTAAACATGGGCGTGGTGCGGGTGCTAAAGCCGTGTTCATCAATAGTAAAAGCCATCAAATAGGGGGGGAATACCGACCGGTGTCGCTGCCCATATTATTGATTTTAACCCTGCGAATCCGCGTTGGGCTTATGTAAAAACTGATAGCGCAGAAATTTTTAAAGTGGATCTTTATTCCATGCAGGCGGTACGCAGTATTAAAACCGGTTTTAATGGTCCGGGCTTAGGTGTGTCGCGGGATGGTAAATACCTGATGGCCGGTTCCTTTGTACCGCATACGGCCGTTATTCTTGATGCCGATACGCTGGAACCGCTGAAATTATTTGAGCTGGAAGGGATTGATCCGGATGGTAATATGGTGTCTTCTGATTCAGGCATGATTATTGGTAGTCCTTATGCGGATATATTTGCTATCGCCCTGGAAAATGCAGGTCAGGTTTGGGTTATTGATTTGGAAGAAGGCTTTCCGGTTACCAAAATTAAAAATGTTGGCCGGCATTTGCATGATGCATTTTTAACCCATAAAGGCCGTAAATTGATGATTGCCTCGAATGATGACAGTATAGTGGCAGTGATTGATCTCAAAGATCGTAAAGTTATTAAAAAGTTAGCAGGGGGCTGTGTTCCTCATGTTGGTGGGGGTGCCGCAGTGAAAGTTGACGGCCGTACCCTGGGTTTTGGTACCAACTTTGGGACCTGTGAGAAGACCGTGGTTAGTGTCTGGGATTTGGATAAGATGGAGCTGATCAAAGAAGTGCCAGTGTCTGGTGGTACTGAATTACCCGCAGCCCATGCTAATGCACCTTATGTCGCTGTGGATATTATTACTAAAGACCGACGTGCCAGAACGATTCAATTGATTGATAAAAAATCATTGGAAGTCGTTAAAACTCTGGATGTCGGTGGTCATGCCTATTTTCCCGAGTACAGTGCTGATGGCAAATTTCTCTATGTCAGTGCAGGGTATGCAGGGGATGAAGTCGTGGTTTACGATTCTTTTTCTTTGCAAAAAGTCGCTACTATACAAATGGAAAGTCCGGCAGGAATTTTTTCTCGTGGACGGGTTAAATACATGACCCGTGGTTTATCGCCGGATGAAATGGAGTAAGCGGATGAAAGCATTCATATCTTCGCTGATGATTTTGTCGGCTTTATTAGTGGCCTCAAACACTCAGGCAGCCAGTATTTATGCCGGACAAGCAACCGCCGCGGCTGTCTGTTCACAATGTCATGGTGTGCGAAAGCAGAGTCAAGGGTCCATTTTTCCTAATTTGGCTGGAAAAGATGCGAGCTATCTAAAAACAGCGTTAAAACAGTATCGTGACAAAACCCGGCTTTCCGAAGTCATGAATAATATTGCCGCGTCTTTATCAGATAAAGACATCAGCAATGTGGCCAGTTATTATGCCCGGCTTAAACCTTAAGTGATGAAAGCGTGCTTATTAGCCTTAGTCCTGGTGACGGAGGCATGAGCTGGAACCCCCAGTGATACCCGACAGCAGCAATTAATTTATTTGTTAAAGCATGATTGTGGTTCTTGTCATGGTTTAACCTTGCAAGGGGGCTGGGTCCCGCTTTATTAGCAGAGGCTATTGCAGATAAAGCGGATGCTTTTTTGCTGACGACTATTCTAAATGGTCGAAAAGGCACAGCGATGGCCCCTTGGCGTGATTTTATCAGTCCGGCCGAAGCACAGTGGCTGGTGAGCTATTTGCGACACCATCAGAATTAATTCCCTTTTTTATTTTCCTGCTATGATGTTTTCCCGATTTTTATTGCTGAGTACCTTGTTGATAGTCAGTGTTATTGGCCATGCAGAATTGCGCGCCACAGGTGATCTCGGCCTGGTTATTGAACGTGAACGGGGAACGGCATTAATTATCAATAGTAGTCAAAAAACCATTTTAAAACGGATTGAAGGATTAGGTGATTTATCGCATGCCTCGGTGGTGTTTTCACGTGACCAGCGATACGCTTGCATTAGTCGCTGACATTCCTGCCATCTATGGGGATAAGCAGCAGTCCAAAGTAGTCGGCCTAGTGGATGCGCCGGGACAGCGTTTTGTTTTCAGTTTGTTTGATGCCGGTGAAATCTGGCTGGTTGATGTTAACAACCTGCAACAGCCCTTGATACAAAAATTCAAAGAAGTAGGGAACCAACCCTATGATGCTTTACTGTCACCCGATGGACGTTATTATATTGCCGGTTTGTTTGGAGAGAGTGGGCTGGCATTGCTTGATTTATGGCAGCCTGAATTAGGGGTGACCAGAATTTTAAGTGACTATGGCAAGCAGGATGAAAAATTACCTGTTTATAAAATGCCTCATTTGGAAGGCTGGGCTGTCGCCGGTGATTTAATGTTTGTGCCTGCGGTTGGGCAACATGAAGTGCTGGTGATTAATAAGCGCAACTGGCAATTATTAAAGCGGATTCCTGTCCTGGGTCAGCCGGTTTTTGTGATGGCTAGGCCGGATGGTCGTCAAATATGGGTGAATTTTACATTTCCGGATAACCAGCATTTACAAGTCATTGATGTAAAATATTTAACCCTGATGAAATCCCTGACGCCAGGTAAAGCAGTATTACATATGGAATTTACCCCTAGAGGTGAAGATATTTGGGTCTCTGTACGCGATGACGACAGGGTCATGGTCTACGATACAGAGCGTTTTACAGAAAAAGCACGTATTGAGGCAGAAAAACCCAGTGGCATATTTTTTTCTACACGTGCTCATAAACTGGGTTTATAGGCTATGTTGAGTGATTTTCATATGCAATTGCTGAATGATTATCAACAGGATTTTCCGCTTACGCCAAGGCCTTATCTGGCCATTGCCGAATCTTTGGGGGTGAGTGAAGACGATGTCTTGCTGGCCATGCAGGAATTAACGGATCAAACACTGATTAATCGCATTGGCACCATTATTAAGCCGAATAAAATGGGTAAAAGTATGCTGGTTGCTATGGCCGTACCGGAAGCATAGTTACAAAGGGTGGCAGGGATAGTAAGCCGTTTTTCGGAGGTTAATCATAATTACGAACGGGATAATCGCTTTAATTTATGGTTTGTGCTGATGAGCAGTACGGGCGAGCTTTTACAAGACACGCTTGATAAAATCGAACAGCAATGTGGTTATAGTACGATGCGACTGCCTTTGGTAGCGGATTATTTTATCAATTTAGGATTTGAATTAGATTTGGAGCGGGATCAGGAACTGGACCGGGAACCGGATAATGGATGCGATAGACTTTCAACTAATTGAAGCCATACAAAATGGCTTACCCATTTGTTCCAGACCTTATTTGCAACTTGGTAAAGGCTTGAGCTTATCAGAGCAACAAGTTATTGACCAACTGGCTGCGCTTCGCCAACAGGGGCTGGTTAAACGTCTGGGGGTTATCGTAAATCACCGGCAATTAGGCTATCGGGAAAATGCCATGGTGGTGTTAAATATACCGGATTACAATGTCGCTGAGGTCGGTGGCCAGATTAGCCAATTCAGTTTTATTAATCTTTGCTATCAGCGCCCCCGACAGGGTGATCGATGGCCTTATAATTTATATTTTATGATACATGGGAAAAGTCGGGGGCGCGTTTTGAACCAGCTTGGTCACTTGCTGGAAACATGCAGCCTTAAGCAAATGGCCAGAGAGGTGTTGTTTAGCAAGCAATGCTTTAAACAAAGAGGCGCGTTATACAAGCAGGCTCCTGAGCAAATTATTTAAAAAAGTCCATGGATAAGCTAGATCAACTGATCATCAATCAATTACAAGACGGTTTTCCCATTGTTGACAGTCCTTATCGTCAAATAGCGGAACAATTAAATATCACCGAAGACGTGTTACTGTAACGCTTGCAACAGTTACTGGATAATGGCATTTTATCCCGTTTTGGGCCGATGTATCATGCCGAAAAAATGGGCGGAGCCTTAACCCTGGCAGCGGTTAAAGTGCCGGAGGAAAATTTTGAGCAGTGCTGTGAGGTGATCAATGCATTTCCAGAAGTTGCCCATAATTATCAACGCGATCATGTCTTAAATATGTGGTTTGTTCTGGCTACAGAAACTCCCGAACAAATAACGGATGTCATTCGTCAAATAGAACAGCAAACCGGTTTGGAGGTTTTTAATATGCCCAAGATCAATGAATATTTTGTGGGTTTAAAACTGGAAGCCTGATGATTGTGGATGAAGTGGATAAACAAATTATACTGGCGACCCAGGCAGGTTTGCCATTGGTTGCACAGCCTTATCAAGCGCTAGCTGCACAACTTGATTTAACCGCGGAAGAGGTGATGCAACGCATGCGGATCATGCAGGAAAACGGCATCATTCGACGCGTTGGTGCGGTGCCAAATCATTATAAACTGGGTTATCGTTATAATGGCATGACCGTTTGGGATGTGGTTGATGAACAAATTGATTATCTGGGTCAGTTAATCGGGCAGTTGGATTTTGTCAGTCATTGTTATCATCGCCCCAGACATCTTCCTGAGTGGCCGTATAATTTATTTGCCATGGTTCATAGTAAAACAAAAACAGGTGTAACAGAAAAAGTGAATATTATTAGTCGGGAATTAGGTGAGTTTAATCGCCAGCAAGAGGTGTTGTACAGCACGCGTATTTTAAAGAAGACCGGTTTACGGATAGGGCGTTAAGGTGTTTCGTTTAAGTCAGTACATGCGTGAGGCATTGAACCCGACAGCGATAAAACCGGCCCGAAAACCTTCAGGTCCCGTAGTGATATGGAATTTGATTCGGCGGTGTAATTTAACGTGTAAACATTGTTATACCACTTCGGCGGACATCGATTTCCCCGGGGAGTTAAGTACCCTTGAAATTTATCAGGTGATGGATAGCCTCAAGGACTTTAAAGTGCCTGTTCTGATTTTATCAGGGGGTGAACCCTTATTGCATCCTGATATTTTTGCTATTTCAAAACGTGCCAAAGACATGGGGTTTTATGTCGCTTTATCCAGTAATGGCACCTTGATTACGCCTGACAATATTACCCAAATTGCTGAAATAGGCTATCAATATATTGGTGTGAGTCTGGATGGCATTGGCGAGACACACGATAAATTCCGACAAAAAAAGGGCTCCTTTGCCGCATCCATGGAAGGGATTAAATTATGTCGGGACAAGGGTATTAAAGCCGGTATCCGGTTTACCCTGACTCAGGATAATGTGCATGACTTCCCGGCCATGTTGCAGTTAATGGATGATGAAGATATTGATAAATTCTATTTGTCGCATTTAAATTACGGTGGAAGAGGCAATAAAAACCGTAAAGATGATGCTGATTTCATCATGACTCGCAAGGTAATGTATCAATTATTTGAAGCCTGTTTGCGCTGGGAGCTGCAAGGTAAACACCGGGAAATTGTGACCGGCAATAATGATGCCGATGCGGTGTATTTTTTACATTGGTTAAGAAAGCAATTCCCGGATCAATCCGGGCATGTGCAACTTAAATTGCAGCAGTGGGGCGGTAATGCCTCGGGTGTGAATGTAGCGAATATTGATAACCTGGGCAATGTACACCCGGATACATTCTGGTGGCATTATAATTTGGGCAATGTACGTGACCGAGATTTTTCGGCCATATGGCAGGATCTGTCTGATCCGCTCATGGCGGGGTTAAAAGCCAGTCCCAGACCGTTGAAAGGGCGATGTGGCCAATGTCACTATCAGTCTATTTGTAATGGTAATACCCGTGTGCGGGCACAACAGGTCTATCAAGATGCCTGGCAGGAAGATCCAGGCTGTTATCTGAATGATCACGAAATTATTGGCGCTGTAGACACAGCGGAAGCATGATCCAGGTCGATGTGGTGATTATTGGTGCTGGCGCAGCGGGCTTAATGTGTGCCAGTGAGGCTGGCAAGCGTGGTCGCAAAGTGGTGGTGTTAGATCATGCCAACAAGGCGGGCAAGAAAATTCTGATGTCAGGTGGTGGGCGCTGTAATTTCACCAACTATTCCATCGAAGCGGAAAATTTCATTTCGCACAATCCGCATTTTTGTAAATCGGCTTTAAGCCGGTTTACGCAATGGGATTTTTTAGGGTGGGTGGATCGCTATGATATTCCATTTCATGAACGCAGTCATGGCCAGTTATTTTGTAATGACAGTGCTAAAGACATTTTAAACATGCTACTCAGCGAATGCGAGAAGACACAAGTTGAGATACGACTCAGTTGCAATGTTCAAGGTATCAAGCAGTTAGCAGATAATCAATTTCAAATAAATACCGATAAACAGAACTTTCAATGTCAATCGCTGGTGATTGCGACAGGCGGTTTATCCATACCCAAAATGGGCGCCAGTGCATTTGGTTATCAGGTCGCTGAACAGTTTGGTATTCCTGTGATTCCCGTGAGAGCTGCATTGGTGCCTTTTACTTTGCAAACAGCAGAAAAGCAAAAATATTCAGCGTTGTCCGGGGTTGCGGTTGCCGCTGAGGTGATTTGTAAAAATCAAAGTTTTAAAGAGAATGTATTATTCACGCATCGCGGCCTGAGTGGTCCTGTGATGTTGCAGATTTCTTCTTATTGGCAGGCGGGTGAAGCGATTGCTGTGAATTTCCTGCCCGATTTGGATGTGGTCGAATTATTACAGCAAAAGAGGGCGGATAACGTTAAACACCAGATTAAAAATAGTTTGGCTGAATATCTGCCGAAACGCCTGGTTGAAGCCCTGCTAGATCAGAAATATTGGCCCATTTCAATGCAGGATATTTCAAATCAGCAAATTGATGACATTGCACGGGCTATTCAATATTGGCAGATAAAGCCGAATGGAACCGAAGGCTATAGAACCGCAGAAGTGACTTTAGGCGGTGTGGATTGTTCGTCTATTTCATCTAAAACCATGCAAAGTAATGAGATTACCGGTTTGTATTTTATCGGCGAAGTACTGGACGTTACCGGCTGGTTAGGCGGCTATAATTTTCAATGGGCCTGGTCTTCCGGCTGGTGTGCGGGGCAATATGTCTAAGCGTATTTTCTGTATACCTGACATGTTGTAGCTGTGGTGATTATGTGGCTAAGCATTTTTCGTGTGTGATTTTAACCCTATTCTGATCATAGCAAATTCTGGCCGGATGTTAGCGCAATTGGCTAAACAGGCCGGTTTAAACCCTGTCGTCATTGACTGTTTTTGTGATCTGGACACTCAGCAAGTCGCGTTAGCAGCCATAAAAGTAGAGTCGCTAGCTCTGGAACATGTCGTGGCGGCTTTGTCTATCTTGCAAAAAACCCAGACCGTGACGCATGTCATGTATGGCAGTGGGTTTGAAACATATGCTCAAAGTCTGAACTATCTTCATCAGCATTATACGGTGTTGGGAAACTCAGTCGCGGTGTTTACCGCAATGCAAGAGAAGGCTCATTTCTTTGCAACTTTGGAATCCTTGCATATCGCATATCCCCGTGTGTCATTTCAGGCGCCACAAACCGAGGCAGGCTGGCTGATTAAGCCGATGCGGGGGGAAGGGGGGATGGCGATAAGAAAATATAACAGAGCGCAACTCGTGTCTGATGCCTGTTACTGGCAGGAAAGGATTGATGGCATGGCTATGTCGGTGTTATTTGTGACGGATGGAAATCAATGTGTTATTCAGGGCTTTCATAAACTACAGCAGGTAGCTATAGCGGACAATGACTATGTTTTTCAGGGGCTGATCAGTCAACCGGATGTTGATGATGCGATTGTACAGACCGTGACGTTATGGATTGAAAATCTGGTCCGCGCGTTTGCGTTAAAAGGCATAAATAGCTTGGATTTCATGGTTGAAAAGGGACGTTGCTATGCCCTGGAAGTGAATGCCAGGCCTTCTGCTAGTATGCAACTCTACAAGAATAATCTGCTGACCGAACATATTAAATGTTTTGTTGCAGGGAAATTGGCTGGTGGCGTAAAACCCGCATCCTGCCGGGGTTATAAAATTATTTTTGCAACTTCTGAATGTGTGATTAAAACCGCCATAACATGGCCTGAATGGGCACTCGATATACCGGAACCCGGATCATTAATTCACACAGGTTTGCCGATATGCAGTATCATTGCCGCCGGAGAAAATGAACAATATGTTGAAGAGGCTTTGTTATTTAAACAGCAGATTATTCAACAACTTTTAAGATAGGTAATTACAAAATGCAATACTCAGCAAGTGTCAATAAATACACCCAACCCTTAGTACAACAATTAATTGATGATGCAGATAAATTAAGACTGGGGGTGGAAAAGCTAGAAAATGGATGTACCATTATTGACGCAGGCATCAATGTGCCTGGGGGTTTGGAAGCCGGACGTATTATTACCGAAATTTGCATGGGCGGTCTGGGAACAGTCTCTATTACTCAAAGTAGTTACACGGAGAATTGGCCATTAAGCATTAATGTGCATTCAAGCAATCCAGTTTTGGCTTGCCTGGGAAGTCAATATGCCGGTTGGAGTTTAGCGCATGAAAAATATTATGCCCTGGGTTCTGGACCTGCTCGAGCCATGGCAACTAAAGAAAAAGATGGCGTTAAAGTACCTGTTGAGGCGCTATATCAAGAATTAGCATATAACGATAGTGCGGACTCAACAGTATTGGTTATAGAGAACGATAAAATTCCACCGCTTGCAATTGTAGATAAAGTGGCGACCG
>Ga0310122_10000096_pt1 | contig 54812 bp, 50 predicted proteins | sample CB6_Bottom_1051__FD_203503 | JGI IMG/M metagenome (GOLD analysis project Ga0310122, IMG submission 203503) | Marine microbial communities from Western Arctic Ocean, Canada - CB6_Bottom_1051 | ecosystem: Environmental > Aquatic > Marine > Oceanic | place: Canada: Western Arctic Ocean | collected... | reverse complement strand
GTGTTGAAAATAAAGGTGAATATGAATAATACAAAGGCGGCTAAGAATAGAATTCGGTAATGCGAACTCCCTACTTCCGACTCTGGCATTTCGACGGCGATATTAGCGGCTAAGGTACGCATGCCTTGGAAAATACTCCAATCCATAATTGGGGTATTACCGGTAGCCATAAGTACAATCATAGTCTCGCCTACGGCACGGCCTAATCCCATCATTACTGCAGAAAAAATACCTGGGCTGGCGGTTAATAACACCACACGAATTAGGGTTTGCCACTGCGTAGCACCTAATGCTAACGAGCCATTTGATAAATGTTTAGGCACACTAAATACCGCATCTTCGGCAATTGAGAAAATAGTTGGAATAACCGCAAAGCCCATCGCGATACCCACTACTAATGAATTACGCTGATCGAAGGTCATGCCTAATTCATTAGTTAGGTATTGACGCACATTGCCATCAAACATCCATAACTCAATACTTTCGCTCATCGCAAACGACAACCAACCAATAAATAACACCACTGGTATTAATAAAATTGAATGTGAACCTTCAGGGATTTTATGGCGAATAACCGCAGGTAATTTATTCCAGCCTAAAGCGGTTGCTAAAATACCCAATGGCAGTAACACCAGTAAACCAACAATAGCCGGCAAGTGCTCTTCAATTAAAGGCGCTAACCACAAGCCAGCTAAAAAGCCGAGTATTACCGTAGGCAGAGCTTCCATTATTTCAACCGTTGGCTTTACCACACGGCGCAATTCGCTCGACATAAAATAAGCAGTATAAATAGCGGCTGAAATAGCAATAGGTACAGCAAATAACATTGCGTACATAGCAGCTTTTAAAGTACCAAATGAAATTGGTACTAGTGAAAACTTCGATTCAAAATCATCACTGGCAGAAGTAGATTGCCAAATATAACCCGGCTCTGGGTAACCTTCGTACCACACCTCTTGCCAAAGCGCTGACCACGTTACTTCTGGATGCTCGTTATGAATTTCTAAAACCGTCAGCTTGTTATCAGCTAAAATTAGCGCCGCATTTGACCGCGGAGCAATAGCAAACTGTTCAATTTCACCATCACTGACTTTACCTTGCCATAACTTTGCTTCACTGGTGGTGTAATAAAGCCCTAATTCACCATTTTGACCCGTTGTAAAAAAGGTACGACGATAAAACTCAGTAAAAATATTCAGCTTGCTTTGTTTGGTAGTTTCAAACGAACGGATTTTTTGAAATTCACGCCCTGAGTCTGTATTGATTTCAAACCACTGGGATATTTCACCGTTATCATTGGCCAACATCAGTGAGTTTGCACCAGCCAATAGTTGCGATGACACTATATTCGCGTTTTCTTCATTGGCAGATAATAATTGAATTTGCTCAACTTCACTTGGGTAGCGGGTATCGAATACGTAAATTTGATTGGCAGAACGAACAAAGGTGCGGGTGGTATCTGGCGACATTAATAGCTCATCTACGCGACCATCAACGTTAAGCTCGGTGCGCTCTACTTGCCATTCAACTTCACCGGTAAACATATTTTCTTCGGCTACAAAGCTACTAAATACCACACGTTTATCGGCAGTAAGTGCCACAACGGCTGTTTTGTCTTCATAATGGCTAAAGGCAAAACGCTTAATAGCGGCACCTTGCTCATCAACTTCGAGTGCCATTTCACCCAGTGGATAACCTAAACGCGGAGTTAGCTTACGCTCATTATTAGGGAAGGTGACTAAAAACTTAGGTGCTACAATTGTCACTGTGCCATTTTCTAAACCATACGCATAATGCCCTTGAAAAGGAGCACTATTTGCAAAACTGGTTACCTGCGCGGGTAAAGTAGCATTAAGTGTTTTTAATTTTTTACCAAACTTTGCTTTATCAACACTGTAGAAGTTAACTTGACCTTGATCATCAAGTAAATAAGCAACCTCAGTTTGCTCTTCAACACCAAGCCCTACTATTTGCTCAGTATTAGCAACATTAAAGCTAGCGCGCTTTTCAACTTTGGCTGACTCAAAAATAGGCTGCACTACATAAAGAAGGTAAAAAAAGATTAATAGCAGTGCTATTAATACCATTATACCGCCAGCGGTTATGCCAAACTTAGCAAACCGGTCTTTAAATAGACGGCTTCGATCCGTATTAAAAGTCGGTTTATTCGGATTTGAAGTCATCAAAACACCCTTATATCTTAACGTTGAGCGCATTATATTTCATCAAAGTGACAGTAATGTTACAGTCGTAATAATTCTTTACTTATACAGAGTCTGTTCATCTTTGCAGATTAAATTTTCAGCTTTATGAGCGGATTTTAGGCTAAATTGCGATTTTAAATAATATTAAAGTATTGTTTGTAGTAGTAATTGTATTTATTTATGCGTTATTTATGAACTAAATCAATTATTAATTGGACAAACTATTTATCCAAGACAATACTCAATGGGCATCTAATATAACAACAATAAAGTAACCTCTTAAGCTGTAACAATCCTTTTGTGGTTAGCTTTTACATACATTTAGAATCACATACATTAGATCGCATCACTTAATGCCTATGCATTTATTTTTTTCATTTGGGCTTAAAAAAGAGAACTATTATGAAGCAGTTGGTAATAACTATTTTAGGGGAAGATCGCCCCGGTTTAGTAGAAAGTATTTCATCGGTTATATTGGAAAACCACGGCAATTGGTTAAGCAGTAATTTAAGTCACTTACTCGGTCACTTTGCAGGCATCATTCAAGTTGAAGTAGCTGAAGAGCATTTGCAGACATTTCAAGATGCGCTTAACGGGCTTCCTAAGTTAGATGTTCGTATTGAAAAGGGTAACATTGAAATTGAGCCTGTAGAGCTGGAGCAACTTAATTTTGTGATTACCGGTAATGATCGCCCTGGTATAGTGCAAGAGCTGGCAAGTGTTATTCGCCATAAAGGCGCGAATATTACAAACTTAAATTCTAGGCAGCAAAGTGCGCCAAACTGGGGAGTGCCTATATTTAGTGCCGTTGCCACCGTGAGCCTACCTAACGGACTGAATAAAGAAGAGGTTATTAACGCACTTGAATCAATTACTAGCGACTTAGTGGTTGATATAGAACAAAGTTAAATTTGCTTTATAATTCAAAACACAAAAAAGGCGCTAGCTATAGCGCCCTTTTTATGAGTAACTCTTAAAGCTACATATCAGCGTGACGATTAATACTTTGCATCATTTGCTTCAAACCTTGCTCTTCTAATTCATGAAGCTGATTTAACTTTTCTTGCGCCTCGGGCGATTGAGCCTTATCCGATAAGTAACTATAAACATCCAGCACTTTTTGATGCTGCGTAGATAAGTATTCTTGAATCGCTTGTGCATTAAGATCTTGGTCTCGGTCTAAATCAGTAAATTGAACAATCTCGTTATTTTCTAAAAAGTATTCATAGCAGTAGGTGTTTAAGGTATTGATTTCGCTGATTGCCTTGAATCCAATTAAATCCTCTGCGAGCTTTTTTTCATAATCAACACAATAATCAGCCAGCGCCACATTTCGCTCACCCATTAACTCCCTAACACTAAAGAAATTAGCCGCCATTTGTGTATGAAATTGAACGGTCCAATCGAACACTTCTTGAATTGTTTTTACTTGCATGTGCGTTCCTTACTTTTTAACCCTAATGATTAAATAGATGCGTGAATCATGCCAATAAAAAACACAATAAAATCAGTAGATAAAGAAAAGTTTGCCTAACTTGTACTGATATTTTCAGTACAAGTTACACAACCAATGTAAATATTATAGGTTTCGCTTTCGCCACAATAAATACACCGCAGGCAACACCAGCAGTGTTAAAACAATAGCACTGAACATACCACCGACCATAGGTGCCGCTATACGGCTCATTACTTCACTCCCGGTGCCGGTGCCATATAATACAGGTAATAGGCCAATTACTATGGTTGCTACCGTCATCATTACCGGGCGAACACGCAAACCGGCGCCTTCTAATATGGCATGCTTAAGCTGCTCAATACTCAAGCTTTTTCCCACTTGAGAAGCGGCCTCTACCTGCGCTTTATACGCTTGGTTTAAATAAACCAACATAATAACGCCAATTTCAACAGCCACCCCTGCAAGGGCAATAAAGCCGACCCCCACAGCAACAGAGAAGTTAAAGCCTTCTAAGTACATTAGCCAAATGCCACCTATCATTGCTAGTGGTAAAGTCGCCATAATGATAAATACCTCGGTGAAGCTTCTAAAGTTAAGATAAAGCAGCACTACAATAATGGCTAAGGTTAACGGCAACACATAACTCAGTTTAGCTTTAGCGCGCTCCATGTATTCGTATTGCCCAGCCCAAGTTATAGAGTATCCAGCAGGTAAAATAAGCTGCTCATTCAATAATTGTTGAGCATTTGCTACATAGCTACCAATATCAGTATCTTTAATATCAATGAAGCTCCAGCCGTTTAACCGAGCATTTTCACTTTTTATGCCAGGCGGACCATCACTAATAAATACATCCGCCACATCAGCAAGTGCAATTCGTTGCCCCGTTGGAGTAACTATAGGTAAAAGCATCAGTTCTTCGGGGGAGTCACGGTACGCTTGCGGATAACGAATATTAACCGGGTAGCGCTCTTGACCTTCAACCGTTTCAGTCACGTTCATGCCACCAATAGCGGTTGCGACTACTTGTTGCACATCAGCAATATTTAAACTGTAGCGCGCTGCTTTTTCACGGTTAATATCTACCTTAATATAACGCCCACCCGCTACACGCTCTGAGTAAACAGACGCCGTACCGGGAAGATCTTTAAGTAATATCTCTATTTGTTGACCTATTTTTTGAATCTCATTCAAATTTGGCCCCGCTACTTTTATACCCACAGGGGTTTTAATCCCTGTAGCCAACATATCTATCCGCGTTTTAATTGGCATTACCCAAGCGTTAGTCAGCCCAGGAAACTTAACTAAAGCATCCAGCTCTTGTTTGAGTTTTTCAGTGGTCATGCCTTCGCGCCACTGATCTTTAGGCTTAAACTGTATGAAGGTTTCAATCATGGTCAGTGGTGCCGGATCAGTTGCCGTTTCCGCTCGTCCAATTTTACCAAATACGGTTTTCACCTCGGGCACAGTGGCAATCAATTTATCGGTTTGCTGCAATAGCTCGCGCGCCTTACCTATTGAAATTCCTGGATAAGTAGTCGGCATATACATCAGATCCCCCTCATCAAGAGGTGGAATAAATTCACTGCCTATTTTATTTATCGGATAAAAGCCCATTAAAGTGATAACTAGCGCAATCAGCAAGGTACTTTTCGGAAATTTTAATACTAGATTTAACAGCGGCTTATAACTATTTACCAGTAAACGGTTAACTGGATTTTTATTTTCAGAGATCACCTTACCACGAATGAAATAACCCATCAGTACGGGTACTAAGGTAATTGCTAATCCAGCAGAAGCTGCCATTGCATAGGTTTTTGTATACGCTAATGGCGCAAACATTCGTCCTTCCTGAGCTTCTAAAATAAATACCGGCATAAAACTCACTGTAATTATTAATAAGCTAAAAAATAACGCAGGCCCTACTTCACTGGCAGAATCAATCACCACTTGCCAACGGTTTTCATCTGTTAGTGGCTGTTTCTCCATGTGCTTGTGCATATTTTCAATCATCACAATCGCACCATCGGTCATAGCACCAATCGCTATAGCAATCCCGCCTAATGACATGATATTGGCGTTAATCCCCTGCCAGTACATAATAATAAAAGCGGTGAGTATGCCTAACGGTAAGGTAATAATAGCCACCAAAGATGAGCGTACATGGAATAAAAACACCACACACACTAAAGCCACTACAATAAGCTCTTCCATCAATTTAGAAGTGAGGTTATCAATTGCGTCTTTTATTAAATGAGAGCGGTCGTACACAGGTACAATTTCAACCCCCTCTGGTAGCCCTTTTTTAAGTGACTCTAATTTAGCTTTAACGAGCTCTATGGTTTTTTGCGCGTTTTCACCAAAGCGCATAACCACTACGCCACCTGCCACCTCGCCTTCGCCGTTAAGCTCGGCAACACCGCGGCGCATTTGCGGACCTAGACGCACATTAGCAACATCACGTAACTGTAGTGCAGTACCGTTAGCGTTTATACCTAAAGGAATGGCTTCTAAATCAGCAACACTTTTTACGTAGCCAGTACTGGTGACCATGTATTCAGCTTCTGCCATCTCAACTACCGATGCACCCATTTCTTGATTGCCTTGCTTAATGGCAGTTTGAATAAGGCTTAGCGGAATACCATAAGCACGAAGCTTATCGGGCTGAACGTTTACTTGGTATTGTTTGACCATACCGCCTACCGATGCCACTTCGGATACACCGGGCACAGTTTGCAGTTCAAACTTTAAAAACCAATCTTGTAAACTGCGTAGTTGGCTTATGTCATGCTTACCGGTGGTATCAGTGAGTGCATATAAATATACCCAGCCAACGCCGGTGGCATCCGGGCCTAGCTCTGCAATTGCCGTACTAGGTAAGCGCGCAGATACTTGGCTTAAATACTCTTGAACACGGCTTCGCGCCCAATATAAATCGGTGTCTTCGTCAAAAATAACGTACACGTAGGAGTCACCAAAAAACGAAAAACCTCGCACTGTTTGCGCGCCAGGTACCGATAACATTGCCGTGGTGATTGGAAATGTAACCTGATCTTGCACTACTTGCGGCGCTTGCCCAGGGTAAGATGTTTTAACAATAACCTGTACATCAGATAAATCGGGTAAGGCATCTACAGGCGTATTTTTTACAGCATACAAGCCGCCACCAATCAGCATGGCGGTCAGCAACAAAACAAAAAAGCGGTTAACAACAGACCAGCGAATAATTGCAGTAATCATAACCACTCCTACTCATGCTGACTGTGCGTAGCATGCACAGGCGTTATTGTGTGGATCAAAAATTCACCTTGCTCAATACTAAAGGTAAAAGTAACTTCATCATTAGGCTTGAGCATCTCAATCAATACATTTTTTGCTAGCATAAAGTCCATGGTTGCAGGTCCTCGGCCCCACTTTTCAATTGCCTCACGGCTGATATTCACAACTCGATTGTTAGCATCAATACTGTTAATCACTCCATTCACAGTTGCCATGCTTGGGTTGGTATCACTCATTTGCATATTGCCATGCGAGACTGCTTGCATACGCTTAAAGTCAGAGTTTTTACTCGATTCTGAATCAATTAAAAACTGTGCTGAAGTAACCACTTCATCGTCTGCCATAACACCTGATAAAATTTCGGTATTAGCAGCATCACTTCGCCCTAAAGTTACCTCGACCGATTTAAAACGACCTTCCCCTAGTGCAACTACAACACGGTTTTGGCTACCAGTGCGGATAACCGCTTCTTTAGGCACAACTAACTGTTTTTCAGCTACTTGACTATGAATACTGACTTGAGCAAACATATTAGGCTTTAACTGATGACCTTGGTTATCAAAGCGCAAGCGTACTCTTAAAGTACGGTTTTTAGCATCTAAGGTAGGGTAAATATAATCCACTTGCCCTTGCCAACGTTGGCCACTTAAATAATCGAGCGTCATGGTTACCGGCAGGCCAACACGAATGAGTTCTGCTTGGCGCTCAAATACCTCAGCCTCAACCCATACTTCATCAAGTTGAGCAATACTCATCATTGAGGTGTCAGGTTTAACATAAAAACCTTCACGAATATTAAGTTCATCAACAACGCCACCTTGGCGGGCATAAAACGTTATGTTTTGTAGCACTTGTTGGCTTTTTTGCAGGCGTGAAATGAAGCCATCAGATACATTGAGCGATTTTAATCGGGCTTTAGCGGCACGAATTAACACCTGATTATTACGCTTTAACGCTAACACAAACTCTTCTTGTGCATTCACTAACTGTGGTGAATATAAGGTATAAAGTGGCTCATCTTGTTTAACCTGATCGCCCGCGGCTTTAACGTATAAGGTTTCGACCCATCCCTCTACTCGCGGATGAATATGAATTAGCTGGTCTTGGTTGTATTGCACATAACCTACCGTGTTAACCTCATTTTCAAGTGCAGCAAACGCCACAGGCGCGGTACGCACACCTAAATTATTAATCACTGTGGGTGAAATTTTAATACTGCCTGGCCCTTCATTGGCCCCACTGTCTGACTCTTCGTAAACAGGCACTAAATCCATGCCCATGGGCGATAGACCAGGTTCGTCACGGCGATAATTACTATCCATAGGTGCCACCCAATAAAGCGGCTCTTTTTTGCTACTGGCTTTACTATCAGTTGGCATAGAGTGCTCACTAGGTAAGCTTAATAAAACCCCCGCAGTTAATGCCGCACTGCATATAGCTACCAGTGATAATTTTAAATTAGTATTCATAGCTCGGCTCCTGCTGTGGTGTATTTTTTAAGCTGGTATCATCAGCACTGGCGTAATAATTTAACCTCGCAATAATAATCTTTTGATCAACATGAATGTTTAGTGCGTCGATCTTGGCATTTAATTCACTAATACGCGCTTGCATCACATCTGAGAAATTACCATCATCGCGGGTATAGGCATTCAGGGTCGCTTGAGCTTGCTCAGCCATTTGCGGCAGTAGCTTGGTTTGATAAAGCTCAGCACGCTGATGAAGCCGTGCTAACTGACTAACTTCCTTAAAATACATTCCTTGTAGCTTTTTAAGGGCAATTAATTTTTGTGTTTTAGCTTCTTCGCTATCAGCAATGGCAGCATTTACTAGTTGGTCTTGGCGGTTATCGGTAAACAGCGGTAAATCAATACTTATACCCACAGAGAAAAGGTCTGCTCGAGAGCCACCCATTGGCATATCATCGCGGTAACCGTAGCCCATATTAACGCCAATTTGCGGTTTATAGCCTTGCTCAGCCACACTTATTTGAGTTTGCTTTGCCACTATTGCATTATCCATTGCCATAATCGCAGGGTGCTTTAATAGCATGGCCATTAGTTGTTGATACTCTAACTCGGTGTAGTTTTTTAATGCTGCAAGCTGTGAAAAGTCATCACTGACAGGCTGGCTAAGCATATCGATAGGCAACCATTGTGTTAGCCGCTTTTTAGCACCTTGTAGCTGTTGCTCCAATTGCATTAATTTATCTTCAAGGCGGGTTAACTCTAATTGCGCTCGAATAATATCTTGCTGGCGTGTTTTACCCACCGAGCTTACATAGCTTGATTCTGTAATATCAATGAGCTGGGTAAACAAGGCTTTATCTTGCTCAATTAGTGCAATACTTCGCTGCGCTCTGTAAGCATTGAGCCATGACTCGGTCACTGTGGTTTTTACCTGCGCGAGTCTATCTTTACGGAGCCAAGGCTCTGCCGCAGCCGACTGAGACAGTGCCTTTTGCTGCAATGCTAAACTATCGCCCCGGCTTAACGACTGGCTAATTCCTACTTTAAATTGGGTCATATTTTCTTGATCAAAAGCATAACCATTGGTTGGTAGGTTCATTAGTCCTAGCGTGAGTACCGGATCAGGTAAGGTACCTGCGGCAATACTTTTTGCTTCAATTGATGCTTGTTTTTGTTTGCTGGCTTTAAGCCAAGGCTCATGGTTTAAGGCATAGTTAATTGCCTCATTTAAACTCAGTTCAGCACTGTGTACAGAGACACTAATGCTCAATAAGCTGCTCACACAAACGGCTTTTAATACTGCGAAGTGATTCATCACTTGCTCCACTTAAATTTAAAAAATAAAAAACGATTAAATTTTTAAGCAGATAGATGACAAAAAGCTAAATGGCTAGATTTTGAATACACCTATCCTGCGGTTATGCAGGCATAGGAGGACGATAAAGAGATCGTGCAAAATTAGGTTGGCGCTGCATGACAGCAAGGTGCACTTTTTCAGAGGGTAATTTGGAAGCTATAAATAGCGAGTTTACATGCAAGGCCGAATGCGAATTACAAGCACTCATTGGGCAACTGCAATCTTGGGTTAACGTGCTTTGCTCACTACAGCAATCCATAGACATGGTTGTTGTATCAGCGTCGTCACTCATTGCCATTTCACTATGCTGCATGGGTTGCCATGTTCATATGCGGCACATCACATACCATAGATACAGACGCAACAGCTTGACCCACAAAAGTGAGTAACAAAGTTAGCGTGAGTAAAATACAGTAAATACGTTGCAATGAATTAACCTAAAAATAAATAAACATTTAAAGTTTATGGTAACTGGCTTTAAAACTCAATCATTAACTGGTTTTTACCACTGGCTTTATCAAGCTACTAGCCGCAATAGCGAACAGGCAATAGCTGGTAAAATACCAAAAACCAGTACCAAACTCAGCATGCATATTAAGTAAGTCTTCTGAGTTCGCGTTTGCATTACCAGCCATGTAAGCCACGATTAATGCAATAACAAACACATCCACCATACTCCATTTACTTAAGCCAATTATCACTTTACCAAGCTTGTACTTAAACGAAGTCTCCTTCAGTGCACAATAAAACAATTGAAGCAACAGCTTAATAGTTGGGATCACTATTGAAAAAAACGCCACTAATATCGCCACTAAGTAGTTTTTGTTATCGGCCAGTTCGTTAACGGTGCCCCAAATACTACGCGTTTTTTGATAAGCGCTGATCTCACCTTCAAGTTTGTCTAACCCCAACATACTCGAGACCATCATTAGCATATTACGGGTGTTTTGATTTCCTTCATCTGCCAGCATTTCAATACCGGCTTGAGCAAGTTTAGATTTATCAATTTTGCCTTCCATACTCAGCACTGGCTGGGTCACCCCGGGGATCAATAAAGCTAAGGCAATTAAAATAGTGGTGATAGGTAAAAATAAACGCATGGTGTAATACTAAGTAAAATCAATATGTGCCAATCATACCCAAACGTTTTGCGTTAGTCTGCTCAATAATGGTGGCTAATAACTCATCCGCATATTGGCGTGCATCTAACATGGCTGTATACACCAGCTCTATATTTGATGCAGGTCGAATAGTCTCTAACAACTTTTTAGCCAATTGCCAATTATCTTCCTCTACCGCTTTTATTAAATGTAAAGAATGACCCATCATGCCTTCAAAACTTAATAGTGCACCAGATAACTCAGCCCCTAAACTAAACTCTTTGGCAATAGCTTCCAGTTCCATATCTAAAATAGCATCAAGCACCGACATCAAGCCGACTAAATAGCCTTGCTCTGCAATGACTTTTCCGCCTGGTTCTAAAATTATTTGCATAAACTGCGCTCGACATAAGCCTAAACGAGTAAGTTCACTGGGCTTGTCTGAGCCAAGTTCGCTTAGCGCCAATACTCGTACAAACTTTCTAATAGAATCTTCCCCTAAATAAACAACCGCCTGAGGAATAGACGTTATCACTAAATTTTTATTAGCAGAGCGAGTATTCACTAGTTTTAGGACGCGTGCAGTCAAACCGACATCTTTAGAAATGCGTTGATTAATTTCATTAAAGTCTAAATCTGTGCGGGATGTGCAACGCAGTAAGTCTAAAACAGCCATTTTTAGAGGTTCGATACTGTTGTAACTTAACATTTCCGGATGTGCAAAAAAGAACCCTTGAAAGTAATCGCATCCAGCCTCTTTAAGCTGCCTAAATTCATCATAGGTTTCAATTCGCTCAACCACTATTTTAATATTAGGAAAATTGCGTTTGAGCTTTTTCAGCAACATGCTGGTTTTTATTACAGGTTCTTCAACTTCAAGCTTAATATAATCAACCAAACTGAGTAATGGTTGCCATTTTTTATGTGAGTCGTAGTCATCTAACGCAAATACATACCCTGCTTTTTTTAACTCTATCACTCTCTCAACAACAAGCTCTATATTTTCAGTACGCTCAACAATTTCAATTACAGTATTCTCAGGCTGTAATAATTTAGGCAAATCCTCTAAAAGCCCCTCGCTCGATAAATTAATAAACGCAGTTTGATTGAGCGCCAGCTTTTCCACCCCAACCAGCATTAACGCATTAAAAAAAAGTCGCCCAGTGGCCTGCCCGTCGGTTGTTCCCGCAGGAAAGGCATTATTAACTGAATCTCGATAGAGCAATTCATAAGCAAAAATACTTTTATCACCGTCAAAAATTGGTTGCCTAGCAATATATTGAGTAACCAAAATAGATGAATTTTTTACCTCTAGATTATTTGGCATTAATCTTCCTACTTAACAGTGATGTCATCATTATTTTTTATTATTTAACCAGTATAGTGAAACTTTAAAGACTTGCTGCAATTTTAATTAGATTAAAAAACAAGCAGGTAAGTTTAAATTCATACACTTAAAACCAACAGATTAGTATCCTTATTTTTTATAAGGTTTTATTGCTTGTCGCCGCCCTGAGCATACCCAAAACCTGTGCTTATAAGGTATAATATAGGCACTATTTACTTATAAACTCACAAGAGCCACCTAAAATGAGCATTGAACAAGCCTTAATAGAGCGTAGCAGTAACCAATGTGAACTCTGCGCAGCAACCAACAACTTAACTGTTTACGAAGTCCCTCCTGTTACAGAAGCTCATTCGGATAAATGCATTTACACCTGTCAAACATGTAAAGATCAAATAGAGGGCAATAGCGATTTAACCCCAACCCATTGGCATTGCTTAAATGACAGTATGTGGAGTCAAACACCGGCGGTACAAGTTGTGGCTTATCGCATGCTGACTCAGTTAGCAGCTGATAACGGCTGGGCACAAGACGCGCTTGATATGATTTACCTTGAAGAAGATACATTAACATGGGCGCAGCAAGCACTTGCTGAAGATGATGATATTAAACACATTGATAGCAATGGTGTGGTACTACAAGCTGGCGACACCGTCACGTTAATAAAAGATTTAGATGTGAAAGGTAGTAGCTTAACAGCAAAACGCGGTACTGCCGTTCGCAATATTGGCTTAACCAGCAACCCTGAACATATTGAAGGGCGTGTTGATGGACAGCGTATTGTAATTTTAACTAAATACGTAAAAAAATAAGTAACGAATCAAGGCGCGTAGCGCCTTTTTTTATATCTCAACTTTCTGTATTTGCTAGTTAAGCAATGATTAAGCAATTCAACCGTATGCTAACGACCATATACCATATTCCATCAAGGAACTACTATGTTCTCATCTAAGCCAAATTCAATGTTAAAGTCGATTGCAGGCCTGTGTTTTATATCAAGTGGCGCACTTATGCTGAGCGCATGTAACGACGATACCGCACAGCAAACTAGCGCTGTGGCGCAAACAACAGCGACCTTACCGGTGCAAGTTAGTTACTTAGATCGCAGTCTATTAGCGCCTAATTCACAGCTAACCGTTACCTTGGTTGATGTGTCAAAAATGGATGTGGCAGCAACCGTAATTTCTGAGCAGGTGATTGATTTAGTGGGCGCACCGCCTTACCAAGTAGAGCTTGAGTACAACCGTGAAAAAATTGACCAAACTCACCGCTACAGCGTGCGTGCAACCATTAATAATCAAGGGAAATTAATTTACACCAGTACAACCAGTAACTCGCCTTTTGCTGATACTAGCTCATCTGAACCTTTAGAGATTATTGTTTCAAAAGTAGCGCCAAAGCCAGACGTTGATTTAGTAAATACCTACTTCAAAGCAGTTTCAATCGACGGCAACCCCGTTGTAGTGAATACCAAAGAACCATTTATTCAATTTAATAGTGACAACACTGTGCACGGCTTTTTAGGGTGCAATAACTTTAATGGCGGTTATGAAGTATCGAAGCAAATGGTTACTTTTACCCAGTTAGCAACCACGCAAAAAATGTGTCATGACAATATGGAACAAGAAAGCGCAATGGCAGGTGTGCTGCAAGCAGCATCGCAATGGCAAATTAACGGTGAAAAGTTAGTATTACAAAATGAGGCAGGCAAACAACTTGCAACCTTTAACGCTGTTTACTTTTAATTAAGCGTAACGATACTCCGCATCTAAGTAGATCAGTATAAAGCCCAGTTAAGCTAGGGTCTGTTGATCTTTCAAGGTTAAATTTGCAGCAGTCTGTTTGGTATTTAGGCAAGGCAGAGCCTATGTGGTGTGGTTATTCCCCATAAATAGGCGATAACGCAGCATCAATGCCAAACAGGCGCTGCCCGAAGGGTTCTGCCTAAGGGCGATTTACTCTTTGTTGCTCGGTTTTTACTTAGCCCACTAGGTTACAAACCTCCCGCCGCGATTAAACCGCCCCTAGTTTGAACAAATTTTAATCCGCAAAGGTCAACAGACCCTAGGCTTTTTTATTTTTATTCGGCGACTAACTGCTCGCTACGGTAAAAGCCACCTGGCTTACTCAACAAACTTACTAGTTCAGGCAACACGTCATCCATTGCTTGCTTTAATTTCCATGGTGGGTTTATTACTATCATTCCAGAGGCGGTCATACCATGTACTTCTGTATCTGCTTCAGTACCTAATTCAAATAATTGAATATTTCTAATTCCCGCGTCAATTAATCCCTGCTCCATAGTATCAATACGTTCTCTGTCTACAACCGGATACCAAATCATGTAAGTCCCTGTCGCGAAGCGCTGATGGGCTTTTACAATGGTTTGTACTACCGTGTTGTAATCGTCTTTTATTTCATAAGGTGGGTCTATTAACACGCAGGCTCTGCGTGAAGCTGGCGGTAATAAACCAATTAAGCCCGCAAACCCATTTTCGCCGCGCACCCGAATAGAGCGTTTACCTTGCATGTTTTCTTCAAGTAATACCAAATCTCGCGGATGCAACTCAAAAAACCAGCCCTTATCTTGACGGCGTAAAAAGTGCTCGGCTATTTTTGGTGAGCCTGGGTAAAACGTCAGAGACGAACTCTCATTAAAAGATTTTATTAACTCAATGTAGTCATTTAGTGCGCTATGCTGACTAGTATGTTGCCACAGTTTTTCAATACCGTCTTGGTACTCTTGGGTTTTTTGCGCGTCTGGTGCTGCCAGTTCAAAAAAACCAGCCCCCGAATGCGTATCAATATAGTCAAGCGGCTTATCTTTTATAGTTTGATAACCCAGCACTTGCGCTAGTACTAAATGTTTAAGTACATCGGCAGGGTTACCCGCATGAAAGGAGTGTCTGTAACTAAGCATTATTTATTTTCGCCATACGCTATTTAATAAAATTAGTGAACCATAAAGCACACTACTTTGGCAATCGATACCAGCTTTAGCTAGTGTTTACGTGAACCATTTATGAATGAAAAAGCCAATAGCATGAATTATCCCTTAACATAGAATAAAAATCACCTAAAACCAGCGTAAATGCTGGCAAATAAACACACTTTGCTTTACATTTGCATGACATTAATTACAGTTATATGAGCGCATTTATGAACAACAATACTCTTCAACAACTCGAACAACTGATCGACCAACTAATTACCCGTAATAATCAGTTGCAAACTGATATTTCAGAGCTTAAAGAACAAAATAGTAAACTGCTTGATGAAAATGAATTATTACAGTTAGAGGCTCTCGAAAACGAAGAAAAGCAAAAAGATGCAAGCACCACCTTGTCATCATTATTAGATAAATTACAAAGCGCACAACAGGCAAGCTAATGTCTGAGCTGCAAAACCAGCGAGTCACTGTTGAATTGCTTGGGAAAGAGCAGCAATTTGCTTGTCCGGCTGGGCAAGAAGAGGCACTAAAAGCGGCCGCTAAAAATTTGAATGATTTAGTTGAACAAATGAAACAACGTTCAACGGTCAGAAACGATCAAAAAGCATTATTAATGGCTGCGTTGAACTTAAGCCACGAATTGCTTGAAGCAAAAACGCAAAAATCAGTTGAACTTGAACATCAAGATCAACTGATTGATAAGCTGAGTCAGTACTTAAGCTCGAACCCTGAGCACATTAAATAAAAGCGCATTTTGCGCTTTTATTGTTTTTACCGTCAAAATACAGCTAGAGAAAAGATGAAACCATTTTTAACTAAAGCTCAAAAAATAGGTAAGTGCTTACTGCCTTTAATCGGCCTATTTATACATACAAAAAGCAATGCAGCAGTTGAGTGGCAATCGTTATCGGCTAATATTCAATTTATCCAGCAGCCAGATAGGTTACGTTTTTACGACTCTAATCAAGTGTTAATTCAGGGCAGTGAATGTGCCTTACTGGTAGATGCCAGTGGTAACTTTGCAGCAGTAGAACAACTGGTTACCGAACTAAAACAACAGCTAAAGACGCCTTTATGTTACTTGGTTGCAACTCATTTTCATGACGATCACTTGCTGGGCATGGCGGTTATGCAGCATTACTTCCCAGACGCAAAACTGATTACTCACCAACAAGTCGCTAACGATTTTTCCCGTTATCAGCAAGCATTAACAGACAAGCTAGAGGGGTTCGAGAAAAGCATTGAGCTGAGCTATCAGCGATTAGCCACCTTACCCGATGCTGAGCAAACTCAATGGCGAGAAAAGCTCACTCGCGCTAAAACACGCTTATTTCGCTGGCAAGGCTATCAACTAACACCACCAAAAATGAGTATTAGTGAATCTAAAACATTAGATTTAGGTGGCTATACGCTCACTATAAGCCCGCATCAGGCACATACTAATGGCGATTTAACATTACTTGCCGACAAGGGTAAAACCTTAATAGGTGGTGATATAATTGACTGGCTACCCTACCCAGGGCATGGCGAGCTTAAGCAATGGCAAAACTTATTAAAAAAATATATAAATAATAATACGCTGTCACTTTTCATTCCTGGCCATGGCGATTTAGTCGATAAAGTTAAATTAAAACAATCACTCACGTTTTTAGAAGCAATTACGGAGCATGCTAAAAACAACCCCGACGCCAATATTGAGCAATTACAAAAAAACTTTCCAAGTGAAGCTCTAAAACCTTATCAACAAGAACCACTTGATATAAAATCAAGTCACTTGTTTTTGCAATCGGGATTACTTCGCGCTAAAAACAGCCAATAACTGAACACAATGGATTGTGTTAAAATATGGAAATATATTTTTTAAAAAGGAATAAAATGCGTCACTTGATCTTATGCTTTGCCATTGTATTGCTATGTAGCTGTAAAACCACACAGCCAGAGATCATTGCGCCTGTAGTCCCTGCACCTTTAGAGCAAAAAGCCGCACAATCAAAAACGCCAACCTCTACACACACCAACAAAGTTATTAATAAAAAAACAATACCAAAAGCCCTAAAAGTGACTCAACCGACTGACTTATGGGCACATATTGCTGATAACTTACATTTACCGGTTGAGCAAAATCAGGCGTTAAAAAAACGCATTAACTGGTATTTAAAACAGCCGAATTATTTAAAAATAGTGTCTCGCCGTTCAGAGCCTTTTTTATATCATATCGTAAAAAAAGTAGAGCAAAAGCAGCTCCCCATGGAACTGGCATTACTGCCATTTGTAGAAAGTGGCTTTAGGCCTACCGCCCGCTCAAGTGAGCACGCTGTGGGTGTGTGGCAACTGGTTGCAGCAACCGCGCATCATTTTGGGGTTAAATCTGATCAATGGTACGACGGACGCCAAGATGTATTGGCCTCAACCGATGCGGCACTTGATTACTTAAGCTATTTACATAAACGTTTTGATGGTAATTGGCTGCATGCACTTGCTGCCTATAATACCGGTGAAGGTCGAGTTAAGCGCGCTATAAAACGCAATCAAAAACGAGGTAAATCAACTGACTTTTGGGCACTAACCCTACCAAAAGAAACCGCTGACTATGTACCAAAACTATTAGCACTAAGCTATTTAGTAAAACACCCTAAGGCAAAGTTTAAACGCCCAAAGCTTCCTTATAAAGCACTGACTACCTCGTTAAATGTGGCAAAACAGTTTGATTTTTCAATTATGGCCAAGCTCTCTGGTATGGGTGCAAAACAGCTACATGCTCTTAATCGAGGCTATTTAAAAAACCAAAGCTCCCCCCACGGCCCGCACACTTTGTTACTCCCTATTGAGCAACAAGCTTTATTAAAAAACCGCTTTTTTAAAGCCAATTTTGCAGGGGAATACATAGTCAAAAAAAATGACACGCTATACGGTATTGCTAGGCATTTTGGCTTGCCCTTAAAAGTACTAAAACAGCTCAATAATAAGCAAAATAACTTTATTGGCGTTGGCGAAAAACTTGTTTTAGGGGAGCCGCAAACTTTGCCTGAGTCGCTCACTATTAACTATAAAATAAGCCCTTACTTGGAACAAAAAGAGCCAGTCATTCCAACCATCGAGGTAGATTACCACGTAAAATCCGGTGACAACCTGTGGAATATAAGTCAGTTATACGGCGTTGCTCATAGCGATTTAGCACGTTGGAATAAATTATCAGCATCTAGCGTATTAAAGCCTGGGACTCAGTTAGTTTTATTTATACCCCAAGCCGCTGCACCTAAAGCCACACCGGCTAAAAAAGATCTGTTACTCGACTTACAAAATACATTAAATCATCCACGTTAAGTTTCTAAAGCGCAGTATTTCGCGTAAAATTGCCTTTAATTAATTTAAAACTCAAAGAGACAAGCATGCAAATCAGTAAAAATTCGGCCGTTGAATTTCATTACACCCTAAGCGAAGCGGGTGAACAAATCGAAAGCAGCCTAAACGACGCGCCATTAAGTTATATTCACGGCAGCGAAGGTATGCTACCTGGTTTAGAAACCGCACTTGAAGGTAAAACTGCTGGTGATAAATTTAGCGTTACGTTATCTCCAAGTGAATCATACGGTGAGCGTGTTGATGACTTAATTCAACGCATCCCGCTTAAGCACTTACAAGGCGATGTAAAAGTATGGAAGCCTGGTATGACTGCGATGGTGCAATCAAATCAAGGTCGCCATCAAGTGACTATCGTAAAAGTAGGCCGCTTTAATGCTGATTGTGATTTAAACCACCCATTTGCTGGTAAAACACTGACCTTTGATGTTGAGGTTGTATCAGTTCGTGAAGCAACAAGCGAAGAAATCTCTCATGGCCACGTTCATGCTGAAGGTGGTTGCGGCCACGCACATTAATTGCTAATTAAAGGAACAAGTATGTCAAAAGTTGCAATAGTAACCGGAGGCTCTAAAGGCATTGGTTTTGCTGTGGTACAGCGATTATTAACTAACGGCTATCAGGTTCATAACTTAGATATTGAACCCAGTGAGAGTGGTGTTTTTCATCAATGTGATGTTAGTAATGTAACCGCCGTACGCCAGTGTATACAGGCTATTATTGAAAAAACACAACGAATTGATGTACTTGTTTCAAATGCTGGTAAACATTTAAGTGCCACAATTGAGCACACCGATGAAGCGACATTCGATGCGTTAATGGCACTGAATGTTAAAGGTGCGTACGCGGCTATACAAAGCGTATTACCAACTATGAAAGCACAGCAAGATGGCGCTATTGTGTTAATTGCCTCAGATCAGGCCATTATTGGTAAACAAAACTCATTTGCTTATAACCTGACTAAACATGCATTGGCTTCAATGGCTAAAACCACCGCCTTGGATTACGCAAGCTTTAATATTCGCGCTAATGCAGTGTGCCCTGGCACCATAGAAACGCCGTTATTTCATAATGCAATTGATGCATATTGTAAAAGAAGTGGTGCTAACAAAACCGATATTGTTGCAGAAGAAGCCGCCTTACAACCGCTCAACCGTTTAGGTCAAGCCGATGAAGTTGCTGCACTGGTAAGCTTTTTAGTAAGTGCAGATGCCAGCTTTATTACTGGCAGCTTGCAACGTATTGATGGCGGCTACACAGCACAATGAGCACTAAAATTATTGACCCGCATCTGCACTTTTTTAATTTTCTGGAGGGTCAATACACTTGGCTGCAAGGTGCTAACCCACCAGCTTGGTCTAACTTAGATAAAATAAAACAACCGATTAGCGTTGCTGAACTGATCAAAAGTACGGACTTTGAACTCGTTGGTTTAGTGCACATAGAAGCAGGCTTTGATAATAACCAGCCCGTTAAAGAGTTAAACTGGTTAGCCAACCATATTAAAACCATACCTTATAAAGCGATTAGCTTTGCAACAATTAACCAGCCAAATAACGCATTTAAACTAGCACTTCAGCAGCTAGAACATTGCTCTCTTGTAGGCATTAGAGATATCACTGAAGGTCATGATGCCAAGCGCTTATTGAGCCCACATTGCCTCGATAACCTGCAGCACTTGAGCCAATTAAAGCTGCATTTTGAAGCCCAATTTGAAGTAGAAAACCTCAACATCACCGAGCGGCTCATTTCTTATGCCAACCAAGTTAGTGACTTACAAATAATCATTAATCACACTGGGCTTGCACACAACCTTGCTAACTGGGCAGCTGCAATTGAACTACTTGCAAAGCAGCCTAATGTTGCGATTAAGTTTTCAGGTTTTGAGTTACTCATGCTTAATAGCGAGCAGCAAAGCCAATGTTTTAAACATATATTAAAGCATTTTGGTATGCAAAGAGTGATGTTTGCTAGCAACTTCCCAGTGTGCCAAATTAACATTAACTACAATGAGTTATGGCAACATTACCGCACTCTATGTGACGATACTATTATCTGGCAGCACCTGAGTTACAAAAATGCAGCGCGCCTCTATCAACTCTAAATAAAAACCGCTATATTTAGCTCAACAGTTTAAAAAACGAGCATGCGTATGGCCATTTTTAATTCATCTTCTCTTAAATACACATTACTCCCTTTTTCGCTAGCCGCTTTATTAACAGGTTGTGGCGGTGGAGGTAGTGACAATGCGACCAACCCAACAACGGATAATAGCGGCTGGACTTCAGGTGTATTTGCTAGCTCAGGACAATTTAAAGGTCAATGCCAAGCAATTAATGAAAAAAACTGGCTACGCTCTTGGAGTAACGAAACCTACCTGTGGTATGACGAAATTATTGATACCAATCCGGCATTAACGTCAGGCGTTATTGATTACTTTAATACTTTAAAAACTGAGCAACTGACTGAATCGGGTGCGCAAAAAGATAATTTTCACTTTAGTTTGCCGACCGATGAGTGGCAAAGACAAAGCCAATCTGGCCTGAGCTTTGGTTATGGCTTTAACATAAAAATAATTGCAGGTAGTGCGCCACGCCAAGCTATTGTTAGCTACACCGAGCCAAATACCCCAGCTAGTAATCAAAATATTATTCGTGGTTTTGAGCTTTTAGAAGTTGATGGTGTTGATTTTATTAACACCACATCATCGAGTGAGGTAGGTATTATTAATGCAGGTTTATTCCCCGAGCAAACGGGTAAAGTTACCGAATTTGTATTTAGGGATATCAGCACCAATGAAAATCGCACTGTTACGCTCACGTCTCAAAATATCGAATCGCAACCAGTAATGAATGTTCGTACCGATTTAGCCGATGGTGATGTAGGTTATTTTCAATTTAATAGCCACAACGCCATAGCCGAGACACAGCTTTACAACGCCTTTAACCAACTCGCTGCCAGTAGCATTAAAGATTTAGTCATTGATGTGCGCTATAACGGAGGGGGACTATTACAAATGGCTAGCCAAGTAGGCTACATGGTAGGGGGCAATAACACGCAGGGCAAAATATTCGAACGCACTATTTTTAACGATAAATACCCCAATACTAACCCTGTGACAGGGCAAACACTGACACCGATGCCTTTTACAAATCGTTTTGTTGGCTTTGAAAATAATCCTGCAATTGTAGCAGGCACGCCGTTACCCACCTTGAACTTGGAAAGGGTATTTTTACTCACTACCAGCAGTACCTGCTCGGCTAGTGAGGCTATCATTAACGGGCTGCGCGGAGCAGATGTTGAAATTATTCAGATAGGCGCAGGCACCTGTGGTAAACCCTATGGCTTTTACCCTACCGATAACTGCGACACCACTTATTTTACCATTCAATTTACTGGCGAAAACAATAAAGGTTTTGGTGAGTATTCAGATGGCTTTGCACCGCAAAATACTATTGATGACGCACGCCAACCTGTTCGTATTGCAGGGTGTGCTGTTGCTGATGACTTTACTAAACGCTTAGGTGATGCAAGTGAAGGCTTACTCGATACTGCGCTGAGCTATAGAGCAACTGGCAGTTGCCCAGCTCCAAGCTCGATAAATAGTGTTCTTGGTTTTGCGCCCACTATCGCCACCGATATACCAGAAGTAAAAGATATGCGAATTCAAACCATGCTAGAACAAAATACTATTCTTAGTGATAACATGAGATAAGCAATGAACATATTATTAGCAATAAGCATGGCTGCAGCGACATTAGGGCTAACGGGTTGCTTAGCGCAAAGCTCAGAACCCACACCTAAGTTGCAACATGCGTTACTGGTTGAGCCAAATAGCGCTAAAGTAGCCGAGGCTATTACGCAACTGCTACATAGCTCGCAGGTTCAATTAGCCGATGACGTTTTTGTAACCTCAAGCACAGTTACGCTTGAGCAACTTAATCACAAAAACTCTCAGGGAAATCCGATTATGGGCAAGCAGCTTAATATGCCGGATCAGTTTGAACTGATGATTAAGGGAGAGCGCTGTTTTGTTCGCCACCTTGATAGCAAAGCAACCATTGAACTAAAACAGGTGCTTTGTAAAATAAATCCACAGCGATAAAAAAGCCGGTAAGTGAGTTATCACTTACCGGCTATTCTTAAATAGAGCCATTTAACCTGAACTCTGGATAATAAATTCATCTCAAGCAGCTATTTTCAGCGCTAACTGCGTTGAATTTACTTACAATAGGCGAGCTATTGACGCGTAATTTCGCCTTGTTTTCACTAAAAATCTCTAGCTAGAGAGAAATAAGCACAAATATCCTTTTATTCAATATGTTAGTAAATATCTCAACCAGAGTTCAGGTTATTTATTTTATTTCTACGCGTTGTGAGCGCATAACAATTTCATCGTTAAGCTCAATCCCAAGACCTGGTTCTTCTGATACCTCAAAAAAGCCATTTTTAGGTTGTGGATCTTGTAAGCACAGCTCTCTGTTCCACTTTTTAATCGCATAAGTATGATGTTCATGAATTAAAAAGTTAGGGATTGCTGTTTCTAAATGTAATGCTGCCGCGGTTGCAACCGGCCCACCACACACGTGTGCCTGAATACGCACGTCAAAAATATCAGCGTAATCACATACTTTTTTAGTTTCAGTAAAGCCACCACATAAACCAATATCTGGCTGTAGTACATCAATGCTTTGATCTTCTAAATATGGACGCACACCCCAACGGTTATATAAGCGCTCGCCGCCTGCAATAGGTACAGCCACTTTATCAGCCACTTTGGCATGTAATGAGTGGTTTAGATAATTCACTGGCTCTTCAAAATACATACAGTCGAATTCTTCTGCAATCTCACCAATTTGAATTGCTGATGTCGCGCCCGGTAAACTGTGGCATTCAAAAATAATATCGACTTCGTCACCCACGGCTTCACGAATAGCTTGCATACGGGCACGGTATAGTTTCATTTCTGGGCGGGAAATAATATTTGTACGATCGTAATAGGTATTGCCATCTTTATCATATTGAATTGGGTCAACTTTTACTGCATCGTAACCTTCTGCAATTGCCTTAAGCGCCGCTTCGGCATATTCTTGTGGCTGTACCAGCGCTTTAAACTCACTGTCCCAGTCAAACTGTAACTGTGATGCATAAGTACGCAGCTTGTCGTTAACTTTACCACCAAGTAACTGATAAACAGGTAAACCCAATGCTTTACCTTTTATATCCCAAAGCGCCGTATCAATTGCACTCATTGCTGCATAAACTACAGGCCCACCGCCTAAACCCCAAAAGCTTTCACGCAACATACGCGACCATAGTTTTTCAGTTTGAAACGGGGCATGGCCAATTAAAAAGGCATCGGCCATTTCTTTGATCATCGCAGCAGCGGCACTGTGTCCTAAATCGTACGCAAGACCTGCTTCACCCACACCGCTAATACCTTCATCGGTATGAATTCGAACAAATACCGGCGTCCATGCAGGACGTTCAGGACAATGAATATCAAAGACTTCAACGCGATTTACTTTCATAAAAATTCCTTATTAACCTTCAGTGGGTTATTTTGCAAAACTAGGATCAAGACGATACGCTTTTCGTAACATGGCAGGCCATGCTAGCTGGCCCCCTGTACTGCCGCTGTGAACGACGTTCGCTTGGTTATAAATGTTATCAATAATAGCTTGAGGCACAGCCACCGCTTGTTGTGCACTTGATTGAATGGCTAACTGTATTTCACAGGCACGCTGAAGGTCATAAAAGCGCATAAACGCATCGCCTACCGTTGGGCCTACTGTTAAACCGCCGTGGTTGACCAATAGCATATGATTGGTGGTGCCTAAATCTGTTTGCAGGCGTTTACGCTCATCGTCATTCACCGCTAAACCTTCATAGCCATGGTAAGACAGAGACGGCAATGAAAACATCGAATACTGACTTAGCGGTAACAGCCCTTCTTTTTGTGTTGCAACTGCAATCGTTTCTTTGGTGTGCAGGTGTATAACGCAATGTGCATCCTCACGTACTTCGTGAATGGCACTGTGAATAGTGAACCCTGCAGGGTTAATATTAAAGGGTGTATCGTCAATAATGCGGCCATTTAAATCTACTTTGACTAAGTTAGATGCAGTGATCTCATCAAACGTTAAGCCAAAGGCATTCACTAAATAATGATCAGTGCCCGGTAGGCGAGCAGAAAGGTGCGTATAAATTAAATCCCCCCAACGAAAATGGTCAACTAATCGATAACATGCGGCTAAATCAATACGTAGTTGCCACTCTTGTTCTGATACTTTATTTTTTAAATCGAGCTGGGGTAAATCAAACATAACAAGCCTTTTAAAACACAGCATAGCGCTAGTGATTGTAGATGTTTAGAAGTCTAAATGAGTATTCGCATGATGGCAATCACCAAATAAAAAAGCCACACAAAGGTGTGGCTCTTTTTAGATTGCGTTAGCGATTATTGTACTTTTGATAGGTAATCGGCAATTGCTTCAAATTCTTCATCAGTCACAGTCGCAACCATTGCTTTCATCGCCATAGACATACCATTGCTACGTGCGCCTGACTTGATGTCTTTCATTTGCGCTACTAAATACTCTTTGTTTTGACCATTTAGTTTAGGGTACATCGCCATAATAGGTGCTTTACCATCTGCACCATGACACGTTTGACAATTTTTAGCGGTGTAAAGTGCAGCGCCATCAGCAGCGGCTGCTGAAAATGAAAAACTTGCGGCTAAACCAATACCCGCGCCTAATAAAAGTGTTTTTATCTTGCTCATTGTATTTACTCTTCTTTTTACGGTTAAAAAAAACGGTTGTGATAATTGTAGTCAATAAATCTTTAAAAAGCATACGTCCTTGATAAGGTTTGACGATCAATCAGAACAAATACGTGTATCCCTCATAAAACAAATATTAGCTTGCCTTAGCTGAGCAGATACTTAATAACACCCTACCAAATAAGATCGTCTGGCACTTCAAAATCAGCATACGGATCGTCTTCGTCTTTAGCTTTGTTCTCAGGTTCGACATGAAACACAATATACTTTTCATCAACCTCAGCCACTTTGCGTGCAGGCTCGTCTTCTAATACGTAAAACTGGCCTTCTAATACACAAATAGCTAAACGTCCGCCCGAGAGCGCCTTTTGCGTTTTCTCATTCACATCAAGCCCTTTCACTTTATTTTCATAAGTAAAGTTAAAGGTACGCTCACCGCGAATTGATTCTTGATTATGATGCTCTAGAATTTGCTTAACACGGGCTACTTGCTCGCGTTGCTTTAATTCTTCTTGGCGCGTTTTGTTAAGCTCTTCGGCTTTTTGCTGCTGCTCAAGCTTGGTTTGCTGAATATGTTTTTGCAAATCATTTGGGTTACTTGTCGCTCCCTTCTTTTGCTTTTTCTGTTGCTTGCGCTTTTCTGATTTAGCAACTTTGGCTTTATGTGATGTTGTTAAACCAGCTTGGAGCAATTGCTCTTGTAGTGACCCCATGGCGTGTTCCCACTAAAAACGAATATTAATGCTATTTTAATCACCAACGAGCGTAAATAACAGCGCTATTGGTATTAATCTAACAAACTACTGAAAACAAAGCATGATTTAGCGCAATAAAGATTAATTTATGAAAACCCTGGGATATAATGCGGTTCAACTAATAAGCAATGTTAACGGCAGTCGATGCGCTTACCTCACTTACTCTTTTGTTCTGTTTTCATTTTTTTGTTTTATACGCACCACAGCCATTGTTAAGTTTATTTGCAACTGAATTTAATGTAGCGCCTGCCATTGCGGGCAGCTTAATGACTGCCACTATGCTGCCTTTAGCCATTGCCCCTTTGGTGTATGGGTTGTTTTTAGCCAAGCGAAACCCATTATTAATTTTACGCACTGCAATGTTATTCCTCGGTGTCGGCTGTATATTATTTATTTATGCACCTAGCTTTGAGCTACTGTTACTGGTTCGGTTTTTACAGGGGTTGACTTTGCCTGCCGCATTGACCGCTATGACCAGTTATATTGGTATGAGTTATCAAGCCGATACATTGCAAAAAAATATGACTCTTTATATTGGTAGTACGATTGTCGGTGGTTATTTTGGCCGAGTATTGGCTGCGCTCTATAGCGACCTGTGGTCATGGCAAAGTTTTTATTACTTAATTGCTGCCATGTTGATAATACTCGCGCTCAGTATTCCCCATAAACGCTTTGTCCTGAGTAACTCCAATGAGGTGTTATCACCATTAGATTATATTAAACAACTTAAAGAAGGTTCAGCACTTAAGCTCTACGGTGCCATATTTTGTATGTTTTTTTGCTTTGCAGCGCTATTAAACTACTTGCCTTTTATTTTAAAAAAGACCTTTTTAATTAATAACACCCGCGACATTGGCTTAGTTTATAGCGGTTATCTCATTGGCGCGTTAGCCTCTATTTTTACCCCGTGGTTATTAAAAAAAATGACCTCAGCTTGGCGCTTGTTAGCAGCGGTATTCCTATTTTATAACCTTAGTATTGTGTTATTAATGAGCCATTCACTGATGTTATTTTTAGTTGCATTCACACTCTTTTGTGGCGCTATGTTTGTAATTCATTCAACGGCGGCCCCACTAGCTAATAAAATTAGTCACGCTCCACCGAGTGTTACTAATGGTTGTTACGTGTCATTTTATTACAGCGGTGGCGCACTAGGATCATTATTACCTGGGGTGGTTTATCAAACGCATGGGCAAACCGCGTTTATGGCAACACTTCTTGCGGTTTGCTTATGTGGGCTGGGGCTTATTTTGTGGGCTCAGCGCGATGGCAAAAACATTACCCGCGGCTGATGCTCAGTAAAATCAAAGAAACGTAGTAAATCAGGCTTAGTTAATAGCCATGTTTGGGTATTTATAAATGGATGGCAATGAAATAAGTCGCCAAACCAAATATCCTGATCAAGCCAGAGCGTTACATCTCGTTGCTTATCGTTCATTAAGCTGAGCATCGATACACAACCCGGCGCAACCTTTAGATACTTAGCCAAGCGCTCATTAGAGGCAAACCCTAAACGCGATAAGCCTTGCTGTTTAGACAACGATTTTAAATCGAGTTGTTTATCGTGCGCGGTGATCACTAAAAAATGGCGCTTACCTTCGTTATCCCGCAAAAATAGATTTTTTAATCGTGTTCCTGGGCGATTCACCATCAGCTCATCGGCATCTAAGCTACCATGTAACGCTGGATGCTCAATTACATCATAGTTAATATCAAGCTGAGCTAACACTGCTGCTAATTTTTGTTTATCCGCTAACATACTACAAACAACGCCCTCTTAATTGCACACTTAAATCACGCCATAGCACTTCGTTTATTTCATGCTTGTCTGCACAATAGTTACGTTGTGCAAGCTCTTTATTAAGAAACTCTACCGCTTGATCTTCTAATTGCAACTTAAGCACGCTCGACTCTTCAAAATGCTCTTGTTCGGCAAAACGCTTTACATCGCTTCGGGTTAGCTTTTTATTGATATTAATTTGCTCGCGGCTCTTAGCCTTTACAGAGACCACATAGGCAAAAAGCTTGTTACCTTGCTCATCAAGGGTGTCATAAAATTGTTTATTATTAATTTCATAAGGAGGCTCATCTACCGAACTGGCACAACCAAAAAGGAAAACCATTAAAACTAAAGCGTATTTTTTCATTATGTATTGTCGTTTTAGTAAATATTGAGGCCGAGTTTAACAAAAATTAGTTAAAACGGAAAAATTTGTGAAAAAATACTTGACCAAAAACGTAAAAATATTTAAAGTTCACCCCGCTTAAGACTCAGCACTTAAGCATTTGCAGTATATGTAAATTAGGAATGTGGGGCTATAGCTCAGCTGGGAGAGCGCCTGCCTTGCACGCAGGAGGTCAGCAGTTCGATCCTGCTTAGCTCCACCACTTTCCTACCTTCTCCTTTAAGTAATATCCTTATTTTTATATTCTAAATAAACGTCTCTGTTAATAATGCTTTGTATTTTTTAATCTCTTTGTTTGCTTAATTGTTTGATTTTGCTAAATCGAGATCAAAAATGCCGAGCAAAGCCCGGCATTTTTATCGTTTATAAGGTTGGGTAAGTTATTCGCGAACTTGACCAACACCATTCACTAAATATTTTTCAGTGGTTAATGACTCAAGCCCCATAGGGCCATAAGCATGTAGCTTGGTCGTTGCAATACCAATCTCTGCCCCTAAGCCTAGTTGTGAGCCATCAGAAAAGCGTGATGACGCATTAACCATAACAACCGATGCATCCACACTACGCTGAAATAACTCTGCCGCAGCATCGTTTTTAGTACAGATAACTTCAGTATGATTTGAACCAAATTGAGCAATGTGTTCAACCGCTGCATCAAAACTTGGCACAATGCGAATTGCTAACTCTAGGTCTAAGTACTCTTCGCCAAATTCGTTATCAGCAAGTACAGTAGCGTTATCAAAGTACTCAGCCGCCTTGGCATCAGCATTAATTTTTACACCTTCTTGACGAAGCACAACTGCACACAGATTTAAAAACTCATCAGCTACATCTTGGTGTACCACTAAACCCTCTAGTGCATTACATACGCCAGTACGTTGAGTCTTGCCATTTAGCAGTAGATTGAGCGCTACTTCTAAATCAGCATCTTTATCTACATATAAATGACAAACGCCTTTAAAGTGCTGAATAACAGGGATTGTGCTGTTTTCAGTAACATAGTTGATTAGGCCTTCACCGCCACGAGGGATGATTAAGTCAATGCTATCGCGTTGTTGCATCAATTCCATGAGCAAGGCGCGGTCAGGATCTGGGATCACTGAAATTAACGCCGTTGGTAGACCATGTTTAGTAAGCACGCTATGCATTACACTGGCAATGGCTTGTGAGCTTTTAAGCGCTTCTTTACCACCGCGTAAAATAACACCATTGCCTGATTTAAAGCATAATGCACCCGCGTCAGCCGTTACATTAGGACGCGCTTCATAAATCATACATACCACACCTAGTGGTACACGCATTTTACGAATTTTAATCCCATTAGGGCGCTCAGTAATGTCACGTAACTGACCAACAGGATCATCAAGTGAAACAATCACTTCGATACCTTCAGCCATGGCTTCAATACGCTCATCATTCAATGTTAGACGGTCTATCATTGATGCCGCTAAGTTATTGTCGCGTGCAGCGCTTAGGTCACTTTCGTTTTCTTTAATTATAAATTCTTTTTGATCTCTTAATGCCGCTGCCATATCGGTTAACACTTTGTTTTTAGTCTCGGTATCGAGTAAAGCAAGTGTATGTGCAGCCTTTGCTGCTTGGCGTGATATATCCGTAATTAAACTCATGACTTCTCCAATAATGCGATATCTTTTTCTGAAATAATTGGTCCAATTGAATCCTGCATTTTTTCGCTGAATTCACTCTGCTCGTTATCTGCAATAAAGTTTAACAAGCAGCTACTGTAATTTGCTGTGGCTTTAGCTAAACGCGTACCATCTTCACTGCGCACTAAGATAGTGTCGCCCACAGCAAACTCGCCATGTACTTCTCTGATCTCATCGCCACGTAAGCAGCCGTCTTCACCTTCTAATGAATCATCGAACGATCCATCTACAACAACTTCACCCTGTTCATTGGCGGTGTGTGTCATCCAGTGAATAGAATCTTGCATTGGTTTTTCATAAGGCAAGAATACACTTCCTGGGTTTTCACCGGCTAACAAGCGAGTAAAGGTTTCTTCTTTAAAGCCATTAATAATGTAAGTTGCAATACCATGTGAAGTCGCTTTCTCTGCCGCTTCTATTTTGGTTTTCATACCACCTGTACCTACCGCACTGGTAGCACATCCTGCCATAGCATAAATAGAATCATCAATTGATTTTATTTCAGGCAATAATATGGCATCGTCATGCAAATTTGGGTTTTTATCATACAAACCATCTACATCCGAGAAAATCATTAATGCATCGGCATCAGCGGCTGCTGCAACCATGGCTGATAGATTATCGTTATCACCCACTTTTAAATCATCTGTTGTTACTGCATCATTTTCATTAATGATAGGTAGCACGCCGTGCTCTAGCAATGTAAATACGGTTTCACGGATACTCTGGTAACGCTCACGGTCACGTAAGTCACCATGAGTTAATAATAGCTGTGCTGATGGAAAATCAAAGAAACGATCCCACATAGCCATCATTTCTGTTTGACCTGCTGCTGCCATCGCTTTTTTCATTACCACTGAACGAGGTTGTTCTGATGGAAATAAGTGTGAGCCAGCCGCTACAGAACCAGATGAAACTAAAATAACTTCTATTCCACGTGCGCGACAGCGAACAATAAACTGTGCGATGGTTAATAAATAACGTGAACGACAGCCATCTTGATCGGGTGCAATTAAGGCACTGCCCACTTTAAGTACGATACGTCGCCAATTTAACTTTTGCATAAGTGCTCAACTTTCCATTTAATTTGTATTCATCACATAGATGAATGAAACCAGGTCGCTATGTTTATAACACAGCGTCGAATTTGTTTATCATTGCCCACACTTTTTACACACACGTACACCGTCTCTAAAACTAGCGTTTTAAATTAAGATGCAAAAATAAATAGTATTAACCCAATAAATAAATCGGATCGTACTAACTAAAAAAATATAAAGTGTTGTTTATGTATCGCTGTAAAAAGCTGTGTGCGGCCTTTTTATTAACAACATACATAGAGCCTCTTAAGTCTGGTACACCAACAGATAGGGTGATGACTTAAGGACCGAGATTTAACCGCCACGATGGGGATTAAATATTGAAAGGTAATAGTTCAACTCAAACCTTTATTTATCTGCACTGAGCAAATAAACACCTTGAGCAAAACCATACCAAAGAGTTCGGTAAATGATATTGTATGTTCAAATATTACAAAACAAAGTAAAAACAATCAGTAAGAGAGTTAAAATGTTTATATCTAACATGATTAAGTATTTAAACTATAAACTTGGTTAGATAACTAATTATTCGAACACGAAGTATAATACGTCAAAGTAGCGGCTTAGATCAAGGCTAAAATTCAAGCTAAATAGGTCCACACTGCTAAAACGAGTGTTTTTTACATTAACTATCATACAGTTAGACTACTATAAATAGGAGTTATAGAGACTATAACTTTGATAACATTTTAGAGAATGACGTTAACACTAAATAAATAAGTATTATTTATTAGCTAAATTGAATTTACACGTGTATACCCACTGTATTACTGGTAGGTAACAGTTATACTTTTAAACATTATTAATATTAAGGAGTTTTTACTCTATGTCAGCAATTTATATAGCCGGTATTGCATTGTGTTCGGTGCTAGCCCAATGGGTCGCCTGGGCATTCAGAGTACCCGCTATTCTGTTTTTGTTGCTTACTGGGCTTTTATTAGGGCCATTTACTGGCGTATTAGACCCTGATGCTTTATTAGGCGATTTACTTTTTCCTGTGGTGTCTTTAAGTGTTGCTGTGATTTTATTTGAAGGATCATTAACACTGCATTTCCGGGAGCTTAAAGGGATCAGTAAAGTCGTAAGAAACCTCTGTTCTATTGGTATGCTTATGACCTGTGTCGTTATCAGTTTAAGCGCCTATTGGTTATTAGAGCTAAATTGGCGAGTCGCAGCAGTACTTGGCGCTGTGCTTGTTGTAACCGGACCAACGGTTATTGCGCCACTGCTCAACTCAATGCGACCCACTCAAGACATCGACCGTATTTTACGCTGGGAAGGCATAGTCATAGACCCTATTGGCGCATTATTCGCGGTATTAGTATTTGAAGCCGTGATGTTAGTTGGTCAGGGTGAAGTGCTTAGCCACACTATCGTTGCACTAGTTAAAACCGTTGGCGTTGGTTTGAGTATTGGTGTGGTTTCAGGCTGGATCACAACGCAACTAATGCGCCGCGAATGGCTGCCATTTGAGCTACATAAATTTGGCATTTTAGCGTTAGTGTTAATTAGTTTTTCGATTTCAAACCATTTAAGTCATGAGTCAGGCTTATTGGCCGTGACTGTATTTGGCATTTGGTTAGCTAATCAAGATGACTTAGAAATAGATTCGGTGCTTGAGTTTAAAGAAGATCTTTCGATGATTCTGATCTCAACCTTGTTTATATTACTAGCTGCCAGATTACAACTATCTGACTTAATGATGCTCGACAGCGACGTATTTATATTCTTAGCTATTGTGTTATTTATTGCGCGCCCATTGTGTATTGCTATTTCAACCTTTGGCACCGATTTACCAATGAAGTCTCGCTTGGTGCTGGCTTGGATTGCGCCTCGCGGTATAGTTGCTGCAGCAGTAGGTTCTGTATTTGCGTTAAGTATGATAGAAGCCGGTGTAGCCGATGCTGAAAAAATGGTGCCATTGATATTCACAGTTATTATTGTCACTGTGGTACTGCAAAGCTTAACCGCTATCCCTGTTGCTAAATTGCTTGGGGTGCGCCAGCCCTCCCCTAATACTATTTTAATTATTGGTGCAAACCATGTATCTAGAGCGATTGCTCGTGGATTGAAAGAACAAAACATTCCCGTTCATTTATCAGACCCTGCTTGGGAAAACTGTAAAATGGCACGTATGGATGGTTTACCTTGTTATTACGGTAACCCACAATCTGAGCATGCTGAACGCTATTTACCTTTAACCACTATTCGCAGTGTTTTAGCGCTTTCACCTAATCGCCATCATAACGCATTAGGGGTGCAGTATTTTTCTCATTTATTAAATGAAAAAAATGTATTTTCACTACGCTCATCTTCATCACATGCTAAAGCAAATAAAGACAGTGCAACGTTCTTATCACGACAAATTTTGTTTGGTGAAAACGGCGCATATGCTCGTTTAAGTAGCGTGATAGCCAAAGGCGGCAAAGTGAGTGCAACGCGAATATCTGAAGAATTTAGCTGGCAGCAGTATTTAGAAATGAATCCTGAAGCGATCCCGCTATTTATTCTTAAAGGTGATAAAGACAGTGATGAAGACGCACCAGTGAAAATGAGGCCTTTTACCAGTGATATGGAAAAGCCACCACAAGAAGGTGAGCGAGTGGTTGCGTTACAGCCGCCTAAGATATCGCTATTAAAAGATCCGGCCAATAACAAAGCCAAAGACAATAAAAAAGACGAGTAATAACTAAAAAGCGAGATTGCCACAAAGGCATTCTCGCTTTTTATTTACATACCTGAACTCTGGTTAAGAGATTTACTAACATATTAAATCATAGTCATAATTAGGTTTATTTTCTCTAGCCAGAGATAGATTTATTATCCAGAGTTTAGGTTACATAGGTAAGCGCGCGCGGGTAACGACACTGGCTGGCATTTTTTCAGCAAGTTTTGTTAATGCTCGCTCTATTTTTTTATGTGTCGCTTTATCGGCTACCGTGGTGTTAAACAGCCAACGATAAGCATCTTCGAAATCTCTTGGACTACCATAACCTTGATTAAACAAGCCAACTAATCGTAACTGCGCTTTTAAGTTGCCTTGCGCTGACGCCTCACGTAAGTAGGTTATTGCCATGGTTTTGTCTTTTTGGACCAACTGCCCAACGTCGTAGTAGCGACCTAGTTGCTCTAATGCAGCCGCTAAGCCCTGCTCAGCCGCTTTTTTCATGTAATACACACCTAAAGCAACATCACGCTCAACACACACTTTATAAGCGAGCATATCACCGTATAGGAATTGATATGATGGCAATGCCATTTTATTGGCTCGCGCTTCTATATCTTGTACTAACTGGCAATTATCTGCCTTTACGCGGGCTAGATGAGTGTTCTCATTAATTAAAGCTATTAACTCAGATTCAGTATACAGCGGCACAGCTGCAGGACTTTCTTCAGCTAAGCTATTGCTTACATTAAATAAAGAAAGTGTGAGTAGTGATAATGACCACATAGAGCAACGAGAAGATAAACGCATATTAACCACTTTAAAAATAAACTTACCAAATAATATACAAAGATCGTTCCACTATTAATAGCGTCACTTTTCTGCAGACATAAAAAAAGCTGCACATGGCAGCTTTTTTCAACATAAACCCAATATTATGCAAATGGGCTACGAAGTATCATCGTTTCAACACGATCTGGACCTGTAGAGATAATATCAACAGGTACGCCAGTGATTTCTTCAATACGTTTAATGTAATCAATTGCCGCTTTAGGTAAACCTTCAAGCGATGTTACACCCACGGTATTTTCAGACCAACCAGGCATTTCTTCGTATACTGGCGTTACTTTATCGTAACCTTCAGCTGCTAATGGCGTCACGTTTGTCACAGTGCCATCTTCAAGCTTATAACCAGTACAGATTTTAAGTGTTTCTAAACCATCTAAAACGTCAAGTTTAGTTAAACAAAATCCTGAAATGCTGTTGATTTGGACTGCACGGCGCATAGCCACTGCATCTAACCAACCAGTACGACGTAAACGACCTGTAGTAGCACCAAATTCATGACCTTTGTCACCTAAATGCTTACCTACTGGGTCTTGCTTATCAAGACCGTCGTAAAGCTCTGTAGGGAAAGGACCTGAACCTACACGTGTTGTGTACGCTTTAATGATACCTAGTACATAATCGAGGTGTAATGGGCCAAAACCCGCACCTGTAGCAACGCCACCAGCGGTGGTGTTTGAAGATGTTACATAAGGGTAAGTACCGTGATCAATATCAAGTAGTGTACCTTGTGCACCTTCAAATAAGATGTTGTCACCAGCGTTACGCGTTTGATCTAAAAGCTCAGTTACATCAACTACCATTGCTTTTAAAATGTCTGCGACAGCCATTGCATCATCAAACGTTTTTTGAAAATCCACAGCATCTACTTTGTAGTAGTTCACTAATGTGAAGTTGTGGTATTCCAATACTTCTTTTAACTTAGTAGCAAATAATTCAGGATTGAATAAATCGCCAACACGTAAACCACGACGTGCTACTTTATCTTCATACGCTGGACCGATACCACGACCCGTTGTACCGATTGGTTTATCGCCACGCGCAGTTTCGCGAGCTACATCTAATGCAACATGGAAAGGCAATATTAGCGGACATGCTTCACTGATTAAAAGACGATCACGTACAGGTACGCCACGCTCTTCAAGCATGCCAATTTCTTTCATTAGCGCTTCTGGTGATAAAACAACACCATTACCAATCACACATTTAACATTGTCACGTAATACACCCGATGGAATAAGGTGTAGAACTGTCTTTTCACCGTCGATCACTAAAGTATGGCCAGCGTTATGACCACCTTGATAACGAACTACTAAAGATGCTTTATCTGTAAGGAGGTCAACTACCTTACCCTTACCTTCGTCACCCCATTGGGTGCCTAGTACAACAACGTTTTTACCCATTGCAAATTCACTTAGAGAAAATTAGGACGAGATTTTACCAGAAAACTAAAGCAATGTTCACCCCGTTTAGCTTATTTTTTCCTCGTGCGGGTAGTAAACATCAGTGTTTCGTTAATAATCACATAAATAACAGTCATTTATAAACTTAAAATTCAGATAACAAAAAGCCCTGCAATTGCAGGGCTTTCAAGTTTAACTAAAGCTATGATTACTGAGCTTTCGCGCCTTTCATGTATTGGAAGAAGTCGCTATCCGGTGATAACACCATCACGTCTTGCTTTCCTTTGAAAGTTTGCTTGTAAGCTTCTAAAGAGCGAACAAAGCTAAAGAACTCAGGGTCTTTATTGTAAGCACTAGCGTAAATCGCAGCAGCGTCAGCATCACCTTGACCACGAACAGAACGAGCATTACGTTCGGCGTCGGCAAGCATTACTGTTACGCGACGGTCAACGCCTGCACGAATTGTTTCTGCTTTTTCCTGACCTTCAGAGCGGTGCTCTTTAGCAACTGCAGTACGCTCAGCGCGCATACGTTGGTAAATAGAGCTACTCACCTCTTGTGGTAAGTTAATTTGCTTAACACGCACATCAAGTACTTCAATACCCAGCTCACTAGCACTTTCAGATGCTTGTACTAACGCTTCTTCCATCAGCTCGCTACGCTCACCAGATACAATTTCACGAATAGTACGCGTACCAAAGTTAGTACGTAGCCCATTGTTTACCTTTTGCTTTAGTAGTGTTTCAGCGTATTGCTTGTCACCACGTGCACGCAGGTAAAAAGAGCTAAAATCGTTAACGCGCCATTTTACAAACGAATCAACGATTAAGTCTTTTTTCTCGCTAGTTACAAAGCGATCCGGTGTGCCATCTAGTGTTTGAATACGTGCATCAATACGACGTACTTGACTAAAAAATGGGACTTTTAAGTGTAGACCTGGGCCATAAACTACTGCCTCATCGTCGCTGTCTTTTTGCACTTTACTAAATAAAAGTACAATCGCTTTTTGACCTTCAGAGACCACGAACACCGACGAGAAAGACATCACAATGGCGGCTAATAGGATTACTAAACTAAAGTTTTTCATTGCTCTTATCTCCCGTCGTTAAAGCGATCATTGTTAAAGCGATCGTTACCACTATTAACAGTGCTGTTGCGTGACGTATTTACCTTGTTACGTAAATCGTTGATATCGCTAGAGCTAGGTAAAGCAATACGTGTTGATGAACCCTGTTTTTCCATGATTTTATCAAGTGGTAAGTACATCATATTGTTGCCGCCTTTAACATCAACCAACACTTTAGAGCTATTACCTAGCACTTCTTGCATCGTGTCTATGTATAAACGCTCACGTGTTACTTCTTTAGCTGCTTGGTATTCCGGAAGTAATTTCTCAAAGCGAGCCACTTCACCTTGCGCTTCTAAAGTAATACGTTCTTGGTAACCTTCAGCTTCTTGCGTCATACGAGTCACTTGACCACGCGCACGCGGTTCAATTTCACGGGCATACGCTTCTGCTTCACGAATAAAGCGTTGCTCATCCTCTTGGGCTGCAATTGCATCATCAAACGCATCTTTAACTTCCATTGGTGGACGTGAGTCCTTGAAGTTAACGTCAGTTACGATTAAACCTAAATTATAAGGTTCGATGATTTGATTTAGCTCATCCCAGGTATTTTGACGCACAACTTCACGGCCGTTCGTCAGTACTTGGTCCATTTTTGAATGACCAACAACGTAACGCAGCGCACTATCTAATGCTTCTTCAAGGCTGCTGTCAGCGTTAGTAACACTAAATTTGTACAAGTAAGGGTCGATTACTCGATACTGTACTTCAAATTCAACGCTTACTACGTTTTCATCTTCGGTTAGCATAAAACCTGATGCTGATAACGAGCGAACAGCTTCGATATCAACTGGAATAACCGTTTCAATAAAGGTCATTTTCCAACGCAAGCCTGGATCTGCAATTCGGTCAAACTTACCAAATTGAAGAACGACACCGCGCTCAGCTTCTTTCACCGTATAAATACCGCTTAGCGCCCATACAATTGCAGCGATAATAAGTACAAATGAAATACCGGCTCCGCCAAGTCCACCACCGCTACCATTGCCGGATTTTTTACCGCCAAATAAGCCGTTAAACTTGTTACTGAATTTACGGAACACCTCGTCTAAATCAGGTGGGCCTTGATCACGTCCGCCTTTGTTATTCCACGGATCTTTGTCATTGCCATTATTACCCGGTTCATTCCAGGCCATAGCTATACTCCATTGTTATCTAAATAAATTCGGAAATTGTGTTAAATCTAACAAATCTTCTGCGTTTCTTATACTAAAACCGACATTAATCTTGCAGTTTTTAATCGCAGCTAATAAAACTTTCAATTTCAGGGCCAAAATCTTTAATTAAACGGTTCCATTCAATCATAGGTAATCGTACATCAAGCAACCAATTACCTTGCTCATCAAACCGTTCATTGTGTACTGCGCTTAAATTAAATAGCGATGCTCTTAAACGCCCATACTGCGGTGCGAGTAACAGTGTTTCGTTAAGCATTTGTTTAGCGAGTAAGTCGCTGATAGCTTCACTAAGTAATTCACAGCCTTCGCCAGTTTTTGCCGATAGCCATACTCTTATAGGTTGGCCCTCGTCATCACGATCAATACGTGGCGTTACCTCATCAAGCGCATCAATTTTGTTATAAACTAATAACTGCGGTACCTCGTCGGCTTCAATCTCTTTAAGGACTTCTTGTACCTGTTCAATATTTTCTTTTCGGCGAGGGTCAGCTACATCTATCACATGCAGTTGCAAATCGGCTTCACGCGTCTCGGTTAGGGTTGCTTTAAATGCAGCCACTAAATCATGCGGTAAGTGACGAATAAACCCTACAGTATCCGCTAAAATAACGGAGCCAACATCACCTATATCGAGTTTACGTAGCGTTGGATCTAGAGTGGCGAATAGTTGATCGGCTGCATACACATCTGAATCGGTAATGTAGTTAAACAGTGTTGATTTTCCGGCATTGGTATAGCCCACCAGCGACACTGTTGGAATTTCATTACGTGTACGAGCACGTCGACCTTGTTCACGCTGTACAGCCACTTTGGCAAGTCGTGCACGAATATTTTTAATACGTGCGCGCAATAAACGTCGATCGGTTTCTAGCTGCGTTTCACCCGGACCACGTAAGCCTATCCCCCCTTTTTGGCGCTCAAGGTGAGTCCACCCACGGATTAAGCGTGTAGACATATGGCGAAGCTGCGCCAACTCAACTTGAAGTTTACCTTCATGAGTACGGGCACGCTGAGCAAAAATATCAAGAATAAGTGTTGTTCTGTCAAGCACCCGACATTGACAAACACGCTCTAAATTGCGTTCTTGAGACGGGCTCAACTGATGGTTAAAAATGACAACATCGGCATTGTGGATTTTGACAATTTCAGCTATTTCTTCCGCTTTGCCGGTACCGACAAATAACTTAGGATGTGGTGCTTGACGGCTGCCTTGCACAACCGCCAAACTACTAACACCAGCAGAAGATACCAACATTTCTAATTCATGAAGATCTTCACGATCCCCATCTTTAGGTAAGTCGATATGGACTAAAATTGCCTGTTCGCCAGATTCATAGCGGTCAAACAAGCATTACGCTCCTAATTTAAAAGTTTCCAGGTTCAGTTTCTTCAGTGTCTTCATTTCCCTGTACACCTTGGAAGTTGACTGCGCGTGCAGGTACAACTGTTGAAATTGCATGTTTATACACCATTTGATTAACAGTGTTTTCCAGTAAAATTACAAATTGGTCAAATGACTGAATTTTACCTTGTAATTTTATGCCATTTACCAAAAAGATTGATACTGGAATGCGCTCGCGGCGTAATGCATTTAAAAATGGGTCTTGTAACGATTGGCCTTTTGCCATGTTATTATTCCTTCGTTCTAGGTGTTATTATAATTAAGTGGCTGAACTAATTTAACAAAGCTAAATTTTGTCCAACTACTACTAGCTTAGCGAACTTACTACACGATGCAAGTTTTCTTCATCACCGGTTGTCAACCATGTAACGTCAGGCCAACTTCTTAACCACGTTAATTGACGCTTAGCCAATTGACGTGTGGCAGCAATACCGCGAAAAACCATTTCATCGTGATCTATTTCACCCGCAAGGTAATCCCACATCTGTCTATAACCTACACAACGAATAGAAGGCATATTGGGATGTAAATCCTCACGTAGATATAGGGTCGAAACTTCTTTTTCAAACCCCTGTTCAATCATTATTTTAAACCTTTCTGCAATTCGCTGGTGTAACTCTTTACGATCATCTGGAGCAATAGCAAATTGATGAAAAGTGTAAGGTAAAGGTGGCTGTTTTTGCTTTTGCAATTCAGTCATTGTTTTACCTGTTATACGGTAAACCTCTAAAGCGCGATTAATTCGTTGTGAATCATTTTCACTCATCTTTTGCGCTGCTTGAGGATCTATTCTTAATAGCTCTTGATACAAATGTGGCCAGCCATGCTGTTTCGCCTGCATTTCAAGTTCTGCCCTTATCTGCTCATCAGCCTCAGGTAAAGGAGATAGTCCATCAATTAAGGCTTTAAAGTACATCATTGTACCTCCAACCAGTACAGGCACTTTACCTTGTTGATGAAATTTATCAATTTTTTCTATCGCATCGCGTCTAAAATCAGCCACTGAATAAGTTTCGCTTGGATCAAGTAAGTCAATTAAGTGATGTGGAGCACGTGCTAATTCGTCGGCATCCGGTTTAGCGGTACCAATATCCATACCTTTATAAACCAGTGCCGAATCAACGCTGATAATTTCAGTATTTAAATGCTCACACAGTGAAATTGCCAATGCTGTTTTACCAGCAGCGGTGGGGCCCATTAAAAATATGACCGGTAAATTACTCAACACGAATACCCTAATTAAATTGCGCTAGATAAGACTTTAGATCTATTTTAACTGCTTTTTCACGTAAACGTTCAATTGTTTGCGCATTATTTTGTAAGCGAGTTTGCTGTACTGCAAAGGCTTTACTGGCATAGAACCGTGTAGGTATTACATTTACCTGCCACGCTAGCCACTGATCAATACTTTCTAACTGAGCTTTACACCCATCAAGTAAGGCATCGACTGCGACACTCACGTCAAGTAAGTATAAGCAAACAGGCAACTTTTTAACCATAACAAATTGTTTTTCAATTAAAAGTTCAAAGCCAAGCAAAGTAAACCATGATTGTTGCGTAGCCAGCAGTTCGATATCTTGTTTTGAGACATTGACCCGTACGGGTAATAACAATGCTTTGCCCTCAAGGCTGCCTTGCTCTTTAATTTGTGCAAGCCAATCATCCGCTAGCGCATATTTAAAGTGTGAACAATAAAGTTGGTTCTCATCATTAAACACACAAGCGCCCTGTTCAATGGTTATTATATCGACAGTGCGCAGTGCTGTATCTGATACTTGCGTCTCATTAGATTGCACAAATGCTGCCGCATTATCAAAGTGCTGCGCTTGTTGCTCATTCACGCCCTGATAAAACGCATTTACGTCATGGTAATTTTGGCTTTCGGCACGCACCTGTCCGCCTCCGCCCTGACGACTGCCATTATAAGAGGCACCGCTTGTAGATGGCGAATGACTTGGTTGTAATGACGACTTAGGATAATCAAAAAGTTCACTATTGGTCGTGTGTTCTTGGTTGAACGATGGAACCGGTGAATGATGCGTGTGAGCGGCTGGCGAATTAACAAACTCAGCTTGAAGCGGCACCACAACTTGTTTAATCGCTTGTAAAATAAAGTCGTGTACCAAGCGCCCTTGATGAAAACGCACCTCATGTTTAGCAGGATGTACGTTCACATCTACTTGACGTGGATCTATATCAATATAAATCACAAACCCAGGTAACTCTTGCTCACCACTGACCTCTTCAAATGCTTGGCGAATAGCATGCAGAATAAGTTTGTCGCGCATCATACGATTATTTACATAGGTGTACTGTGTGGTATTGGCCGAGCCAACTGGCAGCACCCAACCATGTAGTTGTAGCCCTGATTCGCCTGATTGGATATGTAGTCCCTGTTCAGCAAACGCTTTACCCGCGACTTGGGCAACTCGCGTAATCGCTTGAGCAGGATCGGTTTTAGCGCGATACTGCCGCACTACTTTTTCGTTATGAGTTAACGTAATTGATACATCAAAGCGACTCAGCGCAATCCGCTTTATAAGCTCATCAATATGGCTAAACTCGGTTTTTTCGGTACGTAAAAACTTACGCCGTGCTGGGGTATTAAAAAATAAGTCTTTTACTTCAATTGTAGTACCGCTGGGATGTGCCACAGGCTTTACCTCCACGGCCATATCTCGGCCTTGTGCAAAGGCTTGCCAAGCAGCTTCTTGCTGTTCGGGCTTAGAGCTTAAGGTTAAGCGAGATACTGAGCTAATGGACGCGAGAGCTTCACCTCTAAAGCCTAGAGAACAAATATTTTCTAAGTCGTCTAGCGACTTTAGTTTACTGGTAGCATGGCGAGAGAGCGCTAATGTGAGCTCCTCTTTTGCAATCCCTGAGCCATTATCACGAATTCGAATCAGCTTATGACCACCGCGCTCAATATCTATTTGAATACGTGTCGCGCCTGCATCTAGGCTATTTTCTACTAACTCTTTAACCACCGATGCAGGACGCTCAACAACTTCACCCGCCGCAATCTGGTTTGCCAAGCGCGCAGGTAATATTTCAATACTCATAAAAACCCTAAATGTTGTGCGCTTTTAAAATTAACTCTGAGGAATATCAAGTTCTTGACCAATAAATAGCGTATTTGAACTGAGCTTATTAACCTGTTTAATTTGATTAATACTGACACCATATCGCCCTGCCAACATACTCAATGACTCCCCCGGACGTACCTTGTGCTTTGTTGGGTATTGAGACTTTAATGACGCAAACAGAGAGTCGTCGGGTGGGTTGCGCAAATAGTAATTTTTAATTGAGGTAAACATGGCTTTCGCCAAACGCTCTTGGTGATTGGCGCTTTTAAGCAGTCGCTCTTCACGAGGATTAGAGATAAATCCAGTTTCAACTAAAATAGACGGAATATCTGGCGACTTTAATACTGCAAGGCTGGCATGTTGCGGTGCCTTTTTATGCATTTTTGCTACTTTTCTTAATTCTTTTATTACTTCATCTGCAACATTAAGCCCTGTTTTCATTGAATGATCCATCGACATATCAAGCAAGGCTTGCGCTAAGTACTTTTCATTAGCAGCATCTTTAATAACATCAGCGGCCCCGCCAAGTAACTCAGAGTGCTTTTCTTTATCCTCAATCCATTTACCTATTTCTGAGTTGGCGCGTCGCAACGACAACACCCATACCGAAGCCCCATTGGGTCCTGGACTGGTAAACGCATCAGCATGAATAGAAACAAAAAAATCGGCTTTTTTCTGGCGAGCACGATTAGTACGTGTATTAAGTTTTACAAAGTAATCGCCACTACGAACCATACGCGAAATCATACCGCGCTCAGCATCAATCATGCGCTCTAAACGCTTGGCAATTTGTAAAGTGATGTCTTTTTCGTAAGTACCTGAAGGGCCAATGGAGCCTGGATCTTCACCACCATGGCCTGCATCAATGGCAATAACAATGTCGCGTTCTTGGCTTAACTGGCGTTTTTTAGCTGCCGTTTGTGCCGGACTGACCGCCCCTTGAGATTGACTCTTGTCGTATAAGTCGACCACTAACCTGTTTTTATAAGGCCCCGTAGGTGCCAACGCAAATACCACAGGCTTGACCGGTCCGCTTAACTCAAACACTAAACGCACGCTGTGTTTATTTTTAGGTTTTGAGTAGCGTAACTTACTAACTATTTGGTGCTTTGATGGCACACCTGGCAATGTTTTCAACTCATCGGTATTTTCTAAATCAACGACTAAACGGCTTGGGTTTTTTAACATAAAGTAACTAAAGTCGGGTTTATCGTCGAGGTCAAACACCACCCGAGTGCTATCAGGTGATGGCCAAACACGCACACTATTAATAGTGTTTTGCGCCCACAATGGCAAGCTCACTGTAAAAACCATGAGGTAAATAAAAAGTTTAACTAAACCACGACTCATTTTGATAATCACTGCCTTAACTATTTTATTATCTATTATTTAGTTTTTCGACAATTGCTACACCACGCTCACTCGCGCTGTTAATAACAATTTTACGCTCGTCACCTACATAACTTAGCGTAGCATTTAGATCGGGAACAGGGATAAATTCTCCACCTTTTTCCGGCCACTCAACAATACAAATTGCCGTTGCTGAAAAATAATCACGAATCCCCATAAATTCAAGCTCTTCAGGGTCACCTAATCGATATAAATCAAAATGATAAACATTGCCACGCGCAAGTTCGTAGGGCTCAACAAGTGTATAAGTGGGACTTTTAACCTTACCTGTATGACCAAAACCTTGCACTATACCGCGAGTAAATGTCGTTTTACCTGCCCCCAAATCACCATGCAAATAAATAACTGCGCCCTGTTCTATTATGGCAGCTAATTTATTACCCATAGCAACAGTGGCATTTTCATCGACTAAATGAAAATTAAAACTACACGACATGATTACCTCAAAATTTACGAAAAGCGCATATTTGTTAATCATACCAGATTATTTATTTAAGGTGATACTGCCTCTTTTTTAAAGATAAAAAAACCGGCTTAAGCCGGTTTTTAATTAGCATAGACTTTACAGCCCTAATTTCTTCTCAAGATAGTGGATATTTGTACCACCATTTTTGAAGTTTTCATCTGCAAGAATACGCTTATGCAGTGGGGTGTTGGTTTTAATACCATCGATAACGAGTTCATTAAGTGCATTACGTGCACGGGCAATAGCTACATCACGGTTTTCACCGTAAGTAATTAGCTTGCCAATCATTGAATCGTAATGTGGAGGAACTGTGTAGTCAGCGTAAATATGGCTGTCCCAACGAATACCTAAACCACCAGCTGGATGAAAACGGGTAATTTTACCAGGTGATGGAATAAAGGTTTCTGGATCTTCAGCATTAATACGACACTCAATAGCATGGCCACGAATAACCACATCTTCTTGAGTGAATGATAAAGGCTGACCAGCGGCAATTTTTAATTGCTCTTTGATTAAATCAACACCGGTGACCATTTCAGTTACTGGGTGCTCAACCTGAATACGGGTGTTCATTTCAATGAAGTAAAATTCACCGTTCTCGTATAAGAACTCAAACGTACCCGCACCACGATAACCAATTTCGATACATGCGCGTGTACAACGCTCACCAATGAACTTACGTACTTCTGCGGTAATGCCTGGCGCTGGCGCCTCTTCCACTACTTTTTGGTGACGACGTTGCATTGAACAATCGCGCTCACCTAAGTGAACCGCATTGCCTTGACCGTCGGCCAATACTTGTACTTCAATGTGGCGTGGGTTTTCAAGGAATTTCTCCATGTAAACCATGCTGTTGCCAAAGAACTGTTTCGCTTCTTGTTGCGTTAGCGCAATTGAATTGATTAACTCAGCTTCGTTGCGAACAACACGCATACCACGGCCACCGCCACCACCAGCTGCTTTAATAATTACCGGGTAACCAATACGCTTAGCAATTTGCATGTTGCGCTCTTTATCATCCGATACCGGACCATCAGAACCTGGTACACACGGAACACCCGCTTTACGCATCGCTTCGATTGCCGATACTTTATCGCCCATTAGACGAATAGTGTCGCCACGAGGACCGATAAATACAAAACCGCTTTGCTCAACTTGGTCGGCAAAATCTGCATTTTCTGCAAGAAAACCATAACCTGGGTGGATAGCGACCGCATCAGTAATTTCTGCTGCGGCAATAATGCGTGGAATGTCTAAGTAACTTTCAGTTGCTGCAGGTTTACCAATACAGATGGTTTCATCTGCTAGCAATACATGCTTAAGATCGCGATCCGCCGTTGAATGCACAGCAACCGTTTTGATCCCAAGCTCTTTGCAGGCGCGCAATATACGAAGTGCAATTTCACCTCGGTTTGCAATGACTACTTTATCTAACATGAGAGTTGGCCTTTTACGTTGCGCTATTATTCAATGATGAATAAAGGTTGATCAAATTCTACTGGCTCGCCGTTTTCTACTAAAATAGCTTTTACTGTACCGGCTTTATCTGACTCAATTTGGTTCATCATCTTCATTGCTTCAACGATACATAGTGTGTCGCCAACTTTAACCTGAGAACCCACTTCAACATATGCTGGTGCTTCTGGAGAAGCTGCTGCATAAAAAGAACCTACCATAGGAGACTTAACTTGATGACCTGTAGGCCCTGCAGGTGCTTCAGATTCCACGGCCGCAGGTGCTGATGGTGCAGCCGCTACTGGAGCCGGTGCTGGAGCGTATTGCTGTGGTGCAAATTGCGCGTACGCAGGACCGGCACTCATGTTGTTACGGTTAATACGTACTGATTCTTCACCTTCAGTGATTTCTAGTTCTGCAATACCTGATTCTTCTACTAATTCAATTAGTTTTTTGATCTTGCGAATATCCATAAACGGCCCGCCTATTAGTTTGTTAGTTTAAATTTAGTTTGAGTTTTGCAATCGGCTGACTGCTGCATTTAAAGCAGCGTGATAACCCATTGCACCTAATCCACAAATAACGCCTTGCGCCACATCAGAAAAATAAGAATGATGGCGAAACGTTTCACGTGCATGCACATTACTTAAGTGCACTTCAAAGAACGGAATATCAACACTTAGCAATGCATCACGTAATGCGACGCTTGTGTGCGTAAATGCTGCTGGGTTAATTATTATGTAATCAACCGCTTGCCAAGCATCATGAATGCGTTCAATGAGCGCTTGCTCACTATTACTTTGGAAATGCGTTAATGCCACACCTAAACTATTAGCAGCGCTGTTTAACTCGCTCATAATATGCTCTAAAGAATGCGAACCGTACTTATCAGGTTCACGCTTTCCTAGCATGTTTAAATTTGGGCCATTTATAACTAAAATCTTTAATTTTGCAGCCATAATACGCGATATATCCTATAAGTAATGAGTTAAGCGGTTACTAACTAGTTTTTCTCTAAAAAGTAAGCAGAAAAAAGTAAGATAGCAACAATTTCTCACGTTAACCAACTATTATAGTGATTTCGAAGTAAATAGCAGCAAAATACTGGTCTAATCTCTATTCTGGGGACATGCTTTGAGGGAAGTGATATGGCACAACATTAATATAATGTTGTGCCATATAGAATGATTATTCAGCGCTGGCACGCACTGCAGCTAGGTGCTTAGCAAAATCATCCGCATTTAAAAAGCCAGTTACACGTTGTGCACTTAACTCTTCACCTTGGGTATTGAAGAATAAAATACTCGGCAAACCAAACACTGAGTATGCTTCCATAAGCTCAATTGTTTCATTATCGCTTTGGGTTAGGTCAATTTGAATCAATTGGTAATGGCTAAACTCACTTTGCACTTGCGGGTCAGGAAATGTGTAATGCTCAAACTCTTTACACGCTACACACCAGTCAGCGTATAAGTCCACCATAACCATGCGACCTTCGCTATTTGCTTGTGATACGGCTTGTTTAAGCTCGGCCAAGTTAGCAACATGTTTAAACTCATTGTTTTGCGAGGTTGTTTGCAAACTCACTGTTGGTGTTGGCCAAAAATAGTTTTTGGTTAAGTTAATTCCTGTGAGCACTAATAAAACAGCCATAAACCACAGTAAAGTTTTTAACTTACCTTGCGATTGGGCGCTTTGCCAATGATGAAAATAAAGCGCTGTAGCGATAGCTAATAAACCAGCTAATAATAAAATTATCTCGATATCGATAATTCGCTCTAGCAAAATAAGTGGCACAACTAACATAATAAAACCAAATAAAGTTTTAACTTGTTCCATCCAGCCGCCAGCTTTAGGTAATAGCTTACCTCCCGATGTACCAAGGAGTAACAGTGGTAAGCCCATTCCTAGGCTAAGTACGTAAAGCGTTAGTCCACCGACTAAGTAATCGCCGCTTTGCGCTACAAATAATAATGCGGCTGATAAAGGTGCAGTGGTACAGGGTGATGCAATAAGCCCTGATAAAACCCCCATCATGAATACCCCAATGTAATTACCGCCTTTTTGGTTATTGCTCACTTGGGTTAGTTTGTTCATCATACTGCTAGGTAATTTTATTTCGTACCAACCGAACATCGACATAGCTAACAATACAAACAGCAAACTAAAACTTATCAATACATATGGGTGCTGTAAGTAACCTTGCACTTGGCCGCCTAATGCAGCAACCACTAAGCCTAATGCAGCATAGGTGACCGCCATACCCTGAATATAAACAAATGACAGTGCAAATGCTTTTTTGGTAGACAGGTTCTTTTGACCCGCAATTAAGCTAGATAAAATAGGGAACATCGGGAATACACACGGTGTAAATGCCAAACCTACACCCACAGCAAAAAATATAGCTAGGTTAACCATTAAGCTCTGACTAGCTAGTTGCTCTGTAAAGGTGAGCTCTTTCTCAGGTGTTGCTGCAGTAACAGGTTTTTCTACAGGTTGGCTAAGTGCCGAGAATGCACTACTTGTTGCGGTATTGTCATTAGTATTATTCTCACCTGCCAGTACACTCAATGGAATGCTTATAATTTCAGGTGGATAACACAGCCCTGCTTTTGCACAGCCTTGATAACGCACCTTAACAACGCCATCTTCACTCACATTACTAAGCTTGCTGATAATACTGAGAGAATTAAAAAACACTTCAGTTTTACCAAAAAACTCATCTTCAATAACTTCACCAGAGCCCAACTCAGGCAAGTCAATGCTGGCACCTTTAGCAATAATTTCTATTTTATCTTTGTATAAATAATAGTCATCAGCGATATCCCAACCAACAAATAACGTACTACCTTGCTGATCAAAATCAAATACAAACGCTTCATTTACCGGTAAAAATGTGTGCTGAGTTGGTTTAAGAAAATCATCAAGGGTATTTTGTGTTGCCCAAACAGGCGCCATTAATACGCTTAATAAAAAAAATAAAATAAAGCGCATTAATGAAGCACCTCATCCATCCAATTAAAGTAAGCCAAGTTACCGGTTGCTACATCAACGACTTGTATTTCTGGTACTTCATAGCTGTGAAGATCTTTCAAAGTTAAAAATACATCGTTCATTTTATCGGCCTTGGTTTTAATTAGCAGCTTCACTTCAGTTGCCTCGGCTACTTCACCTTCCCATATGTAAATTGAAGTCATGGCAGGTAAAATATTTACACAAGCAGCCAGTTTCTTTTCAATTAGCGCCATAGCCAATAAACGGGCTTCATGGTTATCTCTGCAAGTGGTAAAAATAAGTTTAAATTGCGTTGTCATAGTGAACCTTTACTTGTTTACGGGGGTCTAGCCCCATAGTAGCTGATAGCGGGTATAATGTGTAGACACGAACTCTGTCAACATTTGAGGTCTTTACAGTAAAGTGACTTAAACCCACTAGCTATAACTTTACTAACATTAAAGTTTATTACTTACTCTTATTAGCTTGAAAATAGACCCGACAACCCTCACTTATATTTCATTAGCACCTTAATGAGTGTCATTTTAGAGAGTCTTATGTTTAGAATTTTATTTTTGCTGTTTATCATCATTCCTATTATTGAAATTGCCTTACTAATTCAGGTTAGTGACGTAATAGGTGGCTTCGCAACAATCGCTTTGGTGGTACTAACCGCTATTGTGGGTGCGAAAATGGTGAAACAGCAAGGGATGGGCGCATTACAAAACGTACAAGTGCAAATGGCTCAAGGGCAAATGCCGGCTAAAGAGTTGTTTACCGGTATTTGCGTGATTATTGCAGGGGTACTTTTATTAACACCCGGCATTATGACGGATGTATTTGGCTTACTGCTTCTTACTCCTGCAATTCGTAATAAATTAGCCGCAGGACTTGCCAGCCAAGCAACAGTGAGAATGAGCGCTAGTATGCACCAAACGAGTACTTCAGGGTTTTCACAACCTCATCAATCTATGCATCATGAGCAAGATGAAAACCGTCCCAATACCATAGATGGTGAATACGAGCGAAAAGATTAAAAATTTATAATTTTTTCTCTTGGAATTTTTCACTCTACCCCCATTAATGAAAGCAAATTAGATACACTTTTTTCTGTATTGTTCAGAAACTGTTAGGAGAACTAAAAACATGAACATTCGTCCTTTACAAGATCGCGTAATCATCAAGCGTCTAGAAGAAGAAACCAAGTCTGCTGGCGGTATTGTATTAACTGGCTCTGCAGCTGAAAAATCAACTCGCGGAGAAGTTGTTGCCGTAGGTAATGGTCGCGTTTTAGAAAACGGTGACGTTCGCGCGTTAGAAGTGAAAGCCGGTGACACTGTGTTATTTGGCTCATATGTTGAAAAAACTGAAAAGATCGAAGGTCAAGAGTACCTGATCATGCGTGAAGACAATATTTTAGGCATTGTAGGCTAAACCTACTTTTCGTTTAACACACATTTTAAGAATTTAGAGGAAATTAAACATGGCAGCAAAAGAAGTACTGTTTGCAGGCGACGCACGTGCAAAAATGCTAACTGGCGTAAACATTTTAGCAAACGCAGTAAAAGTAACATTAGGCCCTAAAGGTCGTAACGTTGTACTAGACAAATCATTTGGCTCTCCAGTGATCACCAAAGATGGTGTATCTGTAGCAAAAGAAATCGAACTTGAAGATAAGTTTGAAAATATGGGCGCACAAATGGTTAAAGAAGTAGCGTCTAAAGCAAATGATGCTGCTGGTGACGGTACTACTACCGCAACTGTGCTTGCTCAGTCTATTGTAAACGAAGGTCTTAAAGCAGTTGCTGCGGGTATGAACCCAATGGATCTTAAGCGCGGTATTGATAAAGCAATCATTGCTGCAGTTGCAGAACTTAAAGCGCTTTCTGTTCCATGTGCTGATACTAAAGCGATTGCACAAGTGGGTACTATTTCAGCTAACTCTGATAAAGAAATTGGTGAAATCATTGCTGATGCAATGGAAAAAGTAGGCCGTAACACTGGTGTAATCACCGTTGAAGAAGGTCAATCACTGGAAAACGAACTAGATGTTGTAGAAGGCATGCAGTTTGACCGTGGTTACTTATCTCCATACTTTATCAACAACGCTGAAAAAGGCGCGGTTGAACTAGATAACCCATTTATCTTACTTGTAGATAAAAAAATATCTAACATCCGTGAATTATTACCAACATTAGAAGCGGTTGCTAAAGCAAGTAAACCTCTACTAATTATCGCAGAAGACCTTGAAGGTGAAGCGTTAGCGACACTAGTAGTTAATAACATGCGTGGTATTGTAAAAGTATCAGCGGTTAAAGCACCTGGTTTTGGCGATCGTCGTAAAGCAATGCTACAAGATATCGCGGTTTTAACTGGCGGTACTGTGATTTCTGAAGAAATCGGCCTTGAGCTTGAAAAAGCAACAGTTGAAGACTTAGGTACAGCTAAACGTGTAGTAATCACTAAAGATGACACAACAATCATTGATGGTGCTGGTGAAGAAGACGGCATTAACGGCCGTGTTGCACAAATCAAAGCACAAATTGAAGAAGCGACTTCAGACTACGACAAAGAAAAACTACAAGAGCGCATGGCTAAGTTAGCTGGCGGTGTTGCAGTGATCAAAGTAGGTGCCGCTACTGAGATGGAAATGAAAGAGAAAAAAGATCGTGTTGAAGATGCATTACATGCAACTCGCGCAGCGGTTGAAGAAGGCGTAGTACCAGGTGGTGGTGTTGCATTAGTTCGTGCTGCTAGCAAATTAGTAGACTTACTAGGCGACAACGAAGATCAAAACCACGGTATTAAAGTGGCACTTCGTGCGATGGAAGCACCACTTCGTCAAATCGTTACAAACGCAGGTGATGAAGCATCAGTTGTTATTAACGCAGTTAAAGGCGGCGAAGGTAACTACGGGTACAATGCAGCCACTGGCGAATACAACGACATGATTGAAATGGGCATCCTAGATCCAACGAAAGTAACGCGTTCTGCATTACAATTTGCAGGATCGATTGCCGGACTAATGATCACCACAGAAGCAATGGTCGCTGAAATCCCTAAAGAAGAAGCGGGCGCTCCTGATATGGGTGGCATGGGCGGCATGGGTGGTATGGGCGGTATGATGTAATCATCCCCTAACCACTTAGCTCAAATAAAAACCCAGCTTCGGCTGGGTTTTTAGCAATAGAGATAAAATAAATTCACTAGACAACAATAAAATTACCTCAGTGTATTTCAATGCAACTGAGTTCCTGCAAGCTATACCCAGAGTAAATTTTATTTAACATGATTAAGGATATTAAGTTGAATACAAAACCTGAAATTATCATTTCATCGCTGGATGCAGATAGATTATATGCACTGATGGAGTCGTTGCCTGCAAACAGCTTTGCGGGTGAAAAAGAACTTGAAGCAGAGCTTGGACGAGCCAACATAGTTGAGCCGCATGAAGTTCCCGCAACTGTGGTAACCATGAATTCAACCGTGAACTTTGTTGTTGAATCTACAGGTGAGGAGTTTACTTTAACGCTTGTTTACCCAAAAAACATTGACTCAAGTGGTGACAAAATATCAATCTTAGCCCCTATCGGTAGTGCACTACTCGGCCTTTCACAAGGAGATCAAATTGAATGGCCTAAGCCAGGCGGTGGATTAGTTACAGTAACAATCAAAGAAGTTATTTATCAGCCTGAAAGAGCTGGTGAGCTTCACAGATAGTAGCCAAAGTAAGCAGCGAAGACATTAGCGAGTACATACAAGTCAATGCTGCTTTGACTAGCTCAATTATAAATGATTTATCAGTGCTCTTACATGAGTAAATAAATCACTAGCTAACATTCCTCTTTGTCCTGATTGTTCACAAGCCCTATCACCCGCCGTTGCATGTAACACAACACCATAGCACGCGGCATCACTGGTATTTAATCCTTGAGCCATTAACGCCCCAATTATCCCGCTAAGCACATCACCACTGCCTCCTACAGCCAAACCAGGGTTACCATTTTCACATACCCAAGTATGCTCTGTGTTATCAATTAGCGTACCTGAACCCTTTAAAATAGAGGTCGCATCAAAGTTAATTGCACATTGTCGAGCATAATAGAAACGGTCAGCTTCAATATCAGTGGTAGTTAACTCTAATAATCGTGCAGCCTCTGCGGGATGAGGCGTTAGCACGGTATTACTTAATTTATAAGAAGAAGATTGCTTAGCTAATAAGTTTAAGGCATCTGCATCAATAACAGTAGGCATATTATATTGTTGGCAATAACGGATAACTCGCTCAAAGGTTTTTTGGGCCCACTCATCTTGACCTAAACCAGGACCGATAACTACACACGTTGACCACGCTAAAGCATCATCCAAATGTTCACTAGTTACCATAAGCTCTGGTCGCCCGATACTCACAGGTAAAACGGCATGTTCATGGGTATATACTTTTACCATTCCAGCACCAGCTCTTAATCCACTTTCAGCACTTAACCTAATAGCCCCTGCAGAGCCATGGTTTCCACCTATACACAATAATTTACCATGACTGCCTTTATGACTACTCACCAAGCGTTCAGGCAATGGTCTGAAGCTGTCTATATTAATAATCTGAGCTGAAGGGGTCGCTAATTTCATAAACTGCTCGCCAACGCCTAAATCATCGAAGTGCAAATCCCCCGCATACTGCTTCCCTGTAGCCGTTGTGAGCCCTTGTTTTATCCCAACTATTGTAACCGTTTTAGTTGCCATAATGGCTGCTCCGTGGGGGCAGCCAGTATCTGCATTAATACCTGACGGTACATCAATACTAAGGATAGGTTTTGCACTTTGATTAACTGCTTTAATCATTTCAGCAAATTTGTCATGCACGTTATTAGTTAAACCTGTCCCAAGCAATGCATCAACTATGACATCACACTCATCAAGTAATTCCTGCGAAAAGTCACATATCTGACCACCCGCATTAATCCATTTTTTTTGCGCTTTTGCCGCGTCTCCGGTTAAGACTTTACCCGGATTAATAGCACAAACAACTACATGCCTATCAGCTTGTTTAATTAATCGAGCTACCTCATAACCATCTCCAGCATTATTTCCATTACCTGTAATAACTAACGTTTGCTTTGCATTAAAGGTTTTCCAACAGTAAAAAACAGCCTGCGCGGCGCGCTGCATCAGCGTGTATAGATCAGCGCCCTCAGCATGGACTGCTTGTTCTTCATACTCTTTTACCTGTTTTGATAAATAGGTCCATTGTTCGCACTTAGATGACGTTAGTAGTAATGACATAAAAAGCTCAATTTAATAAAAATACTTAATTTCATTTTGGGCTTAATAAATTCTTTTTCAAGTAAAACATAGTTATGTAATCTATAAGGCTTTATTTAAGGAGCTATTAATTTTGTATAACGAGGATCACCATACAATAGAGGGTAATAGGAGATCAGTGTAAAGCAGAGCTTATTTTTTACTTAAAGCCGGATGCTTTGCACTTTTCTTGTATTTGGAGTGGGTATACTACTTCGTAGCGACAGCGCAGTAGAATGTCGTGGGGTCGGTTCTGGTCAATTCTCTTCCTTTAACCTAATACCTTTCACCTCGAACCTTCTTTTTACTTTATTCCAGACGTAAAAAAGCCCGACTCTTTCGAGTCGGGCTTTCTTGTATTTGGAGCCTGGTAATGTCCTACTTTCACATAGCAAATGCTACACTATCATCGGCGCTGTTTCGTTTCACTACTGAGTTCGGCATGGGGTCAGGTGGGTCCAAAACGCT
>Ga0310122_10000095_pt1 | contig 55515 bp, 38 predicted proteins | sample CB6_Bottom_1051__FD_203503 | JGI IMG/M metagenome (GOLD analysis project Ga0310122, IMG submission 203503) | Marine microbial communities from Western Arctic Ocean, Canada - CB6_Bottom_1051 | ecosystem: Environmental > Aquatic > Marine > Oceanic | place: Canada: Western Arctic Ocean | collected... | reverse complement strand
TTGAGCACCTTGGCCATGCGGCGACAATTGCATTACGATAGACAATCAAAGCTGGTAACCCAGATGAGCTAATGTGTCTCTTAAACTAGGAGGTGGTTAGTCCAAAATGGTTTGACGACGTACAGGATGCCCCTATTCTAGGGGATGTTTACACCCCCATATCGTTTTTTCTATTTATACTCTCTATAATATGCTCATGCGAACTTGCATCTAACGAGGCTACAACGATGAAATCACGTTTTTCAATACTATCCGGTTCAACAGCCAGGAAGCTTGTCAGCTTGAGCGCTCTGGCGGCCACTCTGGGATTAATACCTCAGATAGGCTTGAGTCAGAATTTGGTCACCGATGATACTGTCGAGTGGTACACCCTTGGTAGTGACTACGCCCATACACGCTATACCCCTGCCGATGAAATTACGGCGGAAAACTTCAATGAACTGGAAGTGGCCTGGGAATGGGATGGCTCCAGCTTTAACGGCTACAGTGGCCGTTCTACGCCTACTTATGTCGATGGCAAGTTATTCACCGTGTCTGGCCCCCGCAGAAATGTGGTTGCCATCGATCCCAAGACTGGTGAGACTTTGTGGTCATATCGTCTGCCCAATACAGGTCGCTGGGAATATTCCATGCGCGCCTCTTACGGCAAGGGCATAACCTATTCACGGATCGATGGCAAAGGGGTGGTTTACGTCTCCACGCCCGGTTTCTTTCTACTAGCGCTCGATGCCGAAACCGGCTCCCCACTCGAGGGCTTCGGTGGTCAGGTACCGGTAGATGGCTTTCCGGATACTGGCGTCGTCGACATGCTCGCTGATTTGGGGCATCCCTATGACCCTTATGCCGGCATTCCCTTGGAGACGGGTTACATTACTGCCTCGTCACCACCGATCGTGGTTAACGACGTTATCATTGTAGGCAATTCAGCCGAGCAGGGTTATTTGCAGGCGAGAGTGGAGAATGTCCCCGGCGATATCTTGGCCTACGACAAGGTCACCGGCGCATTTAAATGGAAGTTTAATGTGATTCCACAACCGGGTGAGTATGGTCATGAAACCTGGGAAAACGATGCCTGGCAGTGGACAGGAGATGTATCCTCCTGGGCACCATTGACTGCCGATCCTGAGAACAACATTGTCTATGTTCCAACCAATCCGCCCACCATCGATTACTACGGTGGATTCCGCCCTGGGGATGGTCTGTTCGGCACCAGTGTGATTGCACTGAATACTGAAACAGGCGAACGTCTCTGGCACTTCCAGACGGTGAAACACGATGTGTGGAACTATGACAACCCTGCAGCGCCGATTCAGTTGGATTTGAATATACCGGGCAGGGGACGAGTTGCCGCTGTCGCTCAGGTAACCAAACAGGGATATGTCTATACCTTTGACCGAATGACCGGAGAGCCCGTATGGCCAATGGAGTACCGCGACGTTCCGGTCTCAGAGGTTCCTGGCGAGAAATTAGCAACAACACAGCCGTTCCCAACCAAGCCTCCTGCCTTCGAAATGCAGGGCCTGAGTAATGATGACCTTATCGACTACACGCCTGAATTGCGAAGAGAAGCAATTGAAGTCATGGCCAATTACAAGATGGGCCCGCTGTTTAATCCACCCATCCATGCAGGAAATGCAATGGGCCTGATAAGTGCCGCCATGTGTCCGGGTGATGGCGGTGGCGCAAATATTTACGCACCTCCGACAGCAGATCCTACCTCGGGTTTTCTATATGTTCCCTCCGCGAACAGTTGTAGCTGGCAGCGGATTATTCCTGGCGAAGAGGCCGATGCGCGTATCGATCAGCCAACCGGAACGACCTTTGCGGCCTATGCTAACGGCCCACGCAGTCGTCCACCTCGTCTCGATTCAGGCTTGCCCTACGTGAAGCCACCCTATAGCACTATTACTGCCTACGATATGAATACCGGTGAGATTGCGTGGAGAATTCCCGCGGGTGAAACGCCTGACCGTATCCGCAACAATCCCGCTTTGGAAGGGATTGATATTGGTGATACCGGTAGCGGTAGTGCGCCTTCCATGGTGACTACGGCAAACATGCTGATTTATGCAGGTTTTGATCACGACGGCAGGACTGCTCTGCTTTATGCCATTGACAAGAAGACTGGCGAAGAGCTGGGTCGAATCGAAGTCCCTGCCCAGAGCCGCTATGGCATGAGTTCCTGGATGCACGATGGACATCAGTACATCATATTGCAGACAGGGTCCAAGCTCACGGCAATGGCATTGCCCGCAGCATCTGCAGATGGTTCGGGCGCGTCTCATTAGAAACTTGGGGACGCCTGCAACTTAGCAACTTAAGAAATCTGCCTATATTTGGCTCTTAAATAAAGCAGATTTTATTCGGCGAGAGCGAGAATACGCCCTGATCCACTGGTGTATAAGCACGCCTTAAGTCGCTAAGTTGCGGGCGTCCCCGGTTATTCTAAGCATTTTTTCATGGCGTTTAAAATTCAGAGAACAGCCATCGATAAATTTATCAACGAATTCCAGGTCAGCTTGAGCAACGTTCGGGTCAGCAGAAGTTAAGCTTTCTTTGGGTGGGAATAGTCCCATTCCTGAGAGCAAGCAGGTCCAGGACATCTGTGTATAATAACTTCCGATTTTAAGACGTTTTAACTCAGCTCCCAGGCTTTGCATATTGTACCAACAACTAAGCATATCTTTTAAGTTGTTAGAGATATTCTTGTTTTCTCGATTGTCTATCCAATATTGACTATCCTTTCTTGAATTGGTCTTATAATGTAAAACAATATAGTCTCGAATACTTTCAAAATTCATATTAATTCGTTGGTTAAATTGTTCTCTATATTGATTGGTAAACCCTCCTTCCTCAAATGCCTTGGTAAATTCGTCAATCGTAGAGTGTACAAATTGCAGAGCTGTTGCTTCCAACGGTTCTATAAAACCTTGAGAAAGACCGACTGCCACACAATTTTTACACCAAGACTCTTGTGCTCTACCAACTTTCATTTTCAGATGACGAGCTTCAATATCACTTTCTAAAAGCCCCAAGTGTGCTCTAAGCTCTTTCTCAGCCTCATCCTGAGTACAATATTGCGAACTATAAACATATCCATTACCAAAACGGTTAGTCAAAGGTATCCGCCATACCCAGCCATTCATTAATGCCGTAGATATGGTTTGCGATGGTATATTTGGTTCAATTTCCGTCGGTATTACTATTGCAGAATCGTTAAACAGGTTATCTGAGAAACTAATAAAAGGTACCTTTAAGGTTTTTTCTAGAAGAATAGAAACGAAACCAGAGCAGTCTACAAATAAGTCGCCAGACAATATTTGATCAGTATCAAGTTTTAAGGAAGTAATATTACCATTTGAATCTAATTCAATGTTTTTGACAGTCGCCTGAATGTGATTGATACCAATTTTCTCTGCTTTTTTTTGCAAAAACTTTCCAATCAATACAGAATCAAAGTGATAGCCGTACTGAAAATGAAATGGAAAGTTTTTTGAAGCAATTGGGGCCAATTTTTTTTCAGATAAACTTGCCATCAAGGAAAAACGATTGGGATGGGCTATGACATCAACCCCTTTTCTACGAAGAGTTGCATTATCATAGAGGAATTTGAATGTCACAAAATCAAGACTACAGCCGAAAGGGTGAAAATATTCTTCATAGCCAGATACCGTTGACCAATTTATGAAACTTATTCCATTTTTATAGGTTGCATTACATTCCGGCATCCACTCAGACTCACTTATATCTAATGAATCAAAAAAATGCTTTAGAACTGGAGTAGAGCCTTCACCCACTCCAACAATACCGATATCAGGTGATTCAACTAATGTGATTTTAATTCCGAGGTGCTGCCACTTTTTTTCTAACAGGTTGGCGGTCATCCACCCTGCGGTTCCACCACCCAGTATCACTATATTTTTTACTTTCAAATTGTCCACTATTTCCACACTGGTAAATAAGTCTGATTTAGCGTATCGATTAAGAATAACGAGACTTTATTTTAATGTCCAGAGTTCAATGAATTTAGCAAGCTGGCGCATATGGAGGTATGTGAAACAGGAATGGGAACTGCCAGAGGCTTGAAACCGGATGCTGGGATAGCAATAACTAACTGCCCTAAAGAGTACGCCGAGCCAGCGTATCGTGTAGAAGGAAGCCGCACAATGAGGACAATTTGCGAATAACGTGTCTGGGTCGTGGACTTAAAATGAGGGGAACGTAGGGGATAGTTTACTTAATTCAACTATCCCCAATAGTTATCGACCCAATGTTGAGTGAGATGGTTCTTATTCTTTTCGTTCGTAATGCCCCATCAACATACCAGTCGCGAGCACGTGTCCATCGACAGCGGCTAGTAACTCATCCTTATTCAAGCCCGCTTCCAGACCAAGGTCGGCATCGAGTGCATAGACACGAAAATGGTAGGCGTGCAGCTGGCCATTGGCAGGCGGGCGGGGGCCGAAGTAACCCGGCCGGCGAGTCCCATTGAGGCCGTTTATCATTCCGTCGAGGCCGGCAATACCCGCTACTTCGGCATCTGTTGGCATACCGGCTGGCAAGCCCGAGGCGCTCGCCGGGATGTTATAAGCAACCCAATGCACGAAAGGAGTCGGCATCATGCCGATTTCCACGACTATCGGATCATCACAAATCAGGGCCAGTTGAACGGTGCCCGCGGGCAGGGTTGACCAGTTCAGATCGATTGACTTGTTATCGCCATAGGCTGAGAACTCATCCGGCACGGTGCCGTGATGGTCGAAGGCGGAGCTAGTTACCGTAATAGTCTCTGGCGCCTGAGCCAAAATTTGAACCGAGAACAGGATTGAAACCAGACCGGCTATCATACCGCTAGCTTTAGTTATACTTTTCATTGACTACTCCTTAGAACCATGACCGCTGAATTACTTACTGTTTGAATTATTTGTTGCTAGTGTACAGGAAGAGTGAGAGTAAACCATTTCTTTACTTGCTTTACAGCCTGTAATCAAAATGGCATCAGAGAAAAACAGCGGGGTAATGAGCGCATGAAATGTATAAATAGGCTACAAGGCTTCCTAACTTCGACTCTGCGGATTCTTGCGGTGCTAGTTTTAAGCTCTGCTGTCTTGACGGCATTGGACTCCAATACTGGACTGGGAGTGCCAAACTTCGCTGCGGAGACTTCAGCTGACTCAGAATCTGCAAACAACTCCAAGCCCGGTAATATAGACGACGCCAGAATTATCAACGCCCCGGCCACCGAACCCGGCAGCTGGCTCACTTACGGCCAGACCTACAAGGAACAACGATTCTCACAGCTCACCCAAATCACACCCGAAAACGCCGATCAATTGGGTCTGGCCTGGACTCGACAGATTGGCGATTACAACATGCGTATGTCGGGCACCCCTCTGGTGGCAGACGGCGTCATGTACGTCTCCAATGGCTGGAGCGTAGTCTATGCTCTCGATGCAACAAATGGGGAAGAGATTTGGCGCTACGATCCGGAAGTAGACCGTAGCTATATTCGTTTAGCCTGTTGCGGCCCTGCCCACAATCGGGGAGTGGCTCTTTACCAGGACAAGGTCTATGTTGCCACCTTTGATGGACGATTGCTTGCCATCGATGCCGCAAGCGGCGAGGAAGTCTGGGACGTGGACACCTGGATACCTGCAGGACTGGGTCGCTTTAACATCACCGGGGCGCCACGGGCTGCGGCGGGGAAAGTGTATATCGGTCAGGGTAGCGGGGAATCCGGCCATCGCCGTGGCTATGTTACTGCCTACGATGCCGAAACCGGTGACGTGGATTGGCGCTTTTTTCTGGTACCCGGCGATCCGAGCAAGCCCTTCGAACACCCTGAATTGGAGATGGCGGCCCAGACCTGGGGCGGTGAATGGTGGAAGTACGGCGGCGGTGGCACCGCATGGAATTCCCTGGTCTATGACGAAGAGTTCAATAGCCTTTATATCGGCGTCGGTAACGGCGCTCCCTGGCCCCGAGAAATTCGTTCCCCCGGTGGTGGTGACGATCTGTTTCTTTCCAGCATAGTCTCGGTGGACGTGGAGACTGGCCGCATGAACTGGTACTACCAGACGGTGCCTGGAGACAACTGGGACTTTAGCTCGGCCATGGATATGACCCTAGGCGAAATCGAACTGAATGGGGAAGAGCGCAAGGTATTGCTGCAGGCGCCGAAGAATGGATTCTTCTACATACTCGACAGGGAAACTGGAGAGCTACTGCGTGCCCATGCCTACACCGATGGCATTACCTGGGCCACTCACGTCGATATGGAAACTGGCCGACCCGTCGAAAATCCAGATGTGTTCTATGAAACCGACCCGCAATGGATTCTGCCGGCCAATTCTGGTGCCCATAATTGGGAGCCTCAGTCCTGGGATAATGACATGGGACTGATGTATTTTTACTATCACGACATAGCTAACTTCTATTCTCTGGACGAGACCTTTGTCAAGACTGGGGTATACGAGATTCGTGAACGAGGCTTGAGCCTGGGCTGGGGCGAGGGTGCTTACCGTCGCGAACTGATAGAAGATGCCGCACCGCGACCCGAGTCCAAGGCCTTTGTCGGTGCCTTCGACCCCATTACTGGTCAGTACAAGTGGCGGCAACAGCTGGAGTCTATTTATAACGGGGGTGTTCTGGCCACCACCACAGGCCTGTTGTTTCAGGGCGAGGGAACCGGTGATTTCGTCGTGCGCAATACCGACAACGGCGAACCAATCTGGAAATTCCGAGCCACAGGAACCTTTCGTTCTACATCCATGATGAGTTATCAGATCGACGACACCCAGTATGTGGCCACCATGATGAACGGTAACCGAACCATAGACCTTGGCGGTACGGTGGTCGTGTTTAAACTGGGTGGCACTGCCACCTTGCCTGTTGCAGATGTAGTGCAGTCAGAGATTCCCGAGCAAGCCGATACCGAGTTCAGTGCTGAGGCTATTCGTCAGGGCGATGATCTCTACCACGCCCAATGTGCGAGCTGTCATGGAGGCATCGGCATTCCTTTGGAAGTGGCGATCGTGGCACCAGACCTTCGACTGATGACCCTGAACACCCATGCAGAGATGAGCGATATCGTGCTGGGTGGTGCCCGTGCTCAAGCAGGCATGCCAGATTTTGAAGATGCACTGAGCAACGAGCAACTCGAATCCATTCGCGCCTTCATTGTGACCCAGGCCAGGCAGCTAAGAGAATGGCAGCAGGATCGTCGAGCTGGGAAGGAAGCCGCGGAACAAGCAACCCTGAATCGAGCGTAACAAGCTGCGTGACCATTTAGCAGAGCGCGCTGTCCGTATTATCGGTCCGGCTGTGGGAAATAGTCAAAACATCTCAGAAATTGACTATTCGCTATAGATTCAAAATTCCAATATAGTAAGCTCAGTAACCCACACCAAATTGGTAAGTACAAATGTTCATCCCTGAATCATGCCCGTACCACATCGACTGGTGACTAAATATTTTTTCATAGGAAATTGTTCATTTCTCTGGACTTACTTCCTCATGTCGATTTTACTCTGTAAACATGCACTCAGACGGAACCTGGTATTAACTGCCATAGCCTGAACCGAATCGCTACGAATTTTCCTGAGGATAAGACCATGTATTCTAAAAAAGTAAGCAAGCTAATTTCCTGCGTGATCTTATCAATCTTTGCAAACATGGGTCTTGCCCAACAAAACGACCGTCTCCCCGACATCGTCAACGGCTATACCAGCTACGACAATCTGGTCACCATGCCCGATAATCGGGTCATGGGGTCAGGTAATGCAATCGATATAGATTCTGGGGGAAACATCTGGGTATTCGAGCGTTGTGGCGCCAATACCTGTTCCGGTTCCACAGTGGACCCGATTCTAAAGTTCAGCCCCGATGGCGAATTTCTGACTAGTTTCGGTGCAGGCATGTTTGTATTCCCCCACGGCATCGTGGTGGACGACGATGATAATATCTGGGTAGTGGACGCCGGCGTTGAAGACGGCGTTAAGGGTAATCAGATATTCAAGTTCAACCAACAAGGAGAGATTCTGATTGAATTGGGCCGACCGGGCATTCGCGGAGAGGCGCCAGGTCTATTTAATGAGCCCTCCGATCTCGCTATTGCACCCAATGGCGATCTCTATATCGCCGACGGCCACATCAATCCGGATTCGAATCGACGCATCCTCCACCTTTCTCCCGAGGGCGAGTTTATCGAAGCATGGGGATCCAAAGGCCAGGGGCCACTGCAATTCGAGTGCCCCCATTCGCTAGCCATCGATTCTCAGGGCCGTATCTTTGTCGGCGACCGTACCAATAACCGCCTGCAGATTCTCTCTCCGGAAGGCAAACTGTTGGCGATATGGGAGCATTTCGGCAGACCGAGCGGCGTGAGAATTCACAACGATATTTTATACGTGGTGGACTCTGAGTCACGCCAGGCTGAGGGTCAGTACGGCTACAATCCTGGCTGGCACCGTGGTATTCGCATAGGCAGCGTAAACGATGGCATCGTGCAGCACTTCATTCCCGATCCTGGCCCCCACGACGGGACTAGTTTCCCCGAGGGCATCGCGGTTGATGACGACGGCGTTATCTGGGGCGCGTCGGTCGGTGATCGGAAGGTCACCAAGTACGCAAGGAATTAGAGACAAGCGGGGTCAGGTCTGCTTCGATTTCTTATAGTCACCTCAACGCCCTCAAGGCGTCCCCCAAATACAAACCAAGTGCGCTACAGATCCGCGTCGCTATGCGCCGCCGAGAACCAGAAGCTTCCGATTTGGAAAATGGCAACCGCAGCTTTCTTCAGAGAGTCAGTCCCGAGCACCGCTGATACTGGATAGCCCTGCAGAAACAGATTAGGTCGGGGGAATAAGCAAAGTATTCACGTCCCCTTCGGTACTGTTTACTTTCGGTACTGTTTACTTTCGGTACTGTTTACTTTCGGTACTGCTTACTTCCGGTATAACACAATAAATTTACTGGTCTTGCCCTGGATGGAGGGATCGAACACGCTGTTATCGAGCGGGTCGCTTTCATTTTTGTGAAGATGGGAGATTCTCACCACCTCCATGCCCGCCGCTTCGGCAAAGTCGGTAACAATTTCTTCCCGAATCCGGTGCAGGGTTCCGCCGGCGTCGAGGCCAGAATTCGCCGGTGCTATATGATCCACTGCCAAGAATAGCCCGCCTGGTTTCAGCACCCGAACGATTTCTGCAAATGCAACATCGGGATCTCCCAGCGTGACATTCTCCGCGGGCTCAAAGCCAATCTCATGGGGACCGAGTATCCAAGTGACCATATCGATCGAATTATCGGCGGCGTCCAGCTCATCGAAATTGGTACGGGTGTTGCGCACATTCGGCAAGCGGTTGTCGGCTACACGATTTGCCGGGCCATCGCCCAGGAACGCATCGAACGATGGCGGGTTTTGCACAATCACGCTACCGGCGGGTCCCACTACCCGGCTCAGGATTTCCGTGTAGTAGCCCCCGCCTCCCTCGAGCTCGAAAATAGACATACCTTCTTCTATGCCTGCAAATGCCAGCACTTCGAGTGGCATACGCCGGGCGTCATCAGCGGCATCCTCACTGGGTCGATCGCCGTGATTGAGCGCATTGTCTACCAGCTCGGCCGAACTGCTAGCGGCAAGGGTGGAAAAGCTGGCGGCAAGAAGACCGCCGACAGCCAAGATGGATAATAGTTGTTGTAATGGTTTCATGGACCGCTCCTGCAATTAGTTTGGTGTTGAGAACAAGGGACAGATTAACCTATTGATCGAGATTGTATAAGCCAATTTCGGTATTGAGTCTATGGGAAGATTAGTCGGCAAGTGCTGGAGAGCGAAGCGTCGACATACGCCGACGCCAATCATTCCCGAAATGAAGCCGAAACAAGGCCGGAGAAAAAACTATGGCCTGTTAATTGGCCCAGAGTACATGAGTTACGAGCACTTGACCATTTGACAGATTACGCTCAAACAGATTATTTTGGCCGGATGCATCCTGGCTGATGGCCTGACCCCATGCTGAAGGATTATTAAGGTCTATGGCACCCGCATCGCCTGCCTTCTTGGGCTTTTTGCGACCACCTTTGCCGTTGCCATCGTCGTCACTGCTGCCTGTTGAATTCAGGTGGGCATAAATCTCTACCATCATGTCGTAGTCATGGTCATTCGGGGCAGTATTATTTGTGTCAAGATTGGTGCCAGCAGGATCATTTGTGTAATCCATGCAAGTGCCCTTATTAGTGTTGGTAAAGTTTGTGTCTTGATGGTCCAGACCAAATATGTAGCCAATTTCCTGGCACATTACATAATCTCTCCAGTCCACATCGTCCCGGTAGCCAACAAAGTAATAGTCATTTTCACCACGGCCTGGGTTATGTGATTACTCCTGCCCCTTGTGGCCCAGATAGAAGCGATTCCCAGCCAGCCATTATCTCCATAGTCGCCATTGCAAACCTCGACCCCACCTGAGACCGGGCCACAGTTATCATTATGCGCACCGGGGACGATCGCATTCTGCAGCACCGAGAGATTCCAATCAGACGATGAGCGTACGAGGCTGGAACCCCAGGGAGAGGGAGAAGTCAAATTATTCCCCAATAAAAGCGGGGCTGACCTTGACTCGTCGGTGGATATATCCCAATGATATTTCCCCCAGGCGTGACCGGCATTCGCTACAAGCACATAAGAACCGGTAATAAATATGGCAAGAACTGTCAGGGGCAGATTGATCTTTTTCATGAGTTTTACACCTGCATAAATTGTCGTGGAGAATCTTCCCGGGGAATATCTGGGAAATACAATCCGCAATTATCGATGAAGAAGCAAAGCATATTATGGGTAGAAAATCAAGATCGATAGCCTCGCCGGGCACCGTGTCATGGGCTGCAGACGGCGCTGACCCCGGACTGGAAAATGGATCTTTCCCCGCCTATTGACGGAAGCTGTCAATCGTAGCGCAGCGTGCCGTTAGCCCGGACGATGTCTACCGCGTGTATGGTCCGGGTCGTGTAGCGACGGGATGCAACATCGGACACGGTGACGAAATCTGCGCGGGCCCGTTCATGATCCATGCGCAGCCGGATGAAACCAAGGTGACGGCCATCGGTCCACTCGATTTCCTTGTTGTTCGCCGCGTTGAGTTCGTCGAAACGCCGCATGCCCTCTTCACCTAGGGCCCGTAGTGAACGCGGGGAGCTCACGCCGGTGGCCCCGAGCTCTACGCCCATGGCCAGCTCACCCCCATCGAACAGCGAGTTTGCCCAGTAGCTGTGGCTGTCGCCGGACAGCACCAGCAAGTCCCGGGCACCCACTGCCCTGGCGATCTGATAAAAACGCTCACGCGCGGCCGGATAACCATCCCATATATCCATGTCCTCCGGTAATCCCAGTTCACCCAGGCGAGTCAGATTGCCGAGTATACGCGCGCCATCACCCTCAAGATCACGCCTCAGCCTGTCAAACAAAGCTTCATCGAGTACCGGCGCGATAGATTTCGCCATTACCGTTTGATTGCCGATAAGGCGCCAGTGGCGGCCGGAGCCCACCGACTCTTCCAGCTCGCTTTTCAGAAAGCCCTCCATCTCCCGCGACAGCATATTGCGATTGGATGCGCCGACGACGGCACCCAGAAATTCCTGCGCCTGCTCTGTCGTGTCGATCTGCCCCAGGTGCTCATCGTAGCTGATCTGTTGGCTGCGGCCGGTGTGTCGGCTCTCGAGGGTAATGAGGCTGACAAGATCACCAAATTTATAGTGTCGCCAGTACTTTTCCCGGCTGCTACCGGGGCCAGGATCCCGTATCGGCAACCATTCGTAGAATGCCTGCAAAGACCCCGCCCGGCGCGCCTCCCAACTACCTTCATCGGGCTGGTGATTACTGGCGCCGCCGATCCAGGGGTTATTTGCGGTCTCGTGGTCGTCCCACATGACGATCAGTGGATGGCGGGCATGCATCGCCAGTGAACCCGGGTCGGTCTTGTACTGGGCATGGCGCCGCCGGTAGTCGTCAAGGCTGACGATTTCGTGGCGTGGCTCATGGATGCGTCCGATGCGTTTTCCGGCCTCGCCACCGAAGCCGTTTTCACCGGCCTCATAGATGTAGTCGCCAAGATGCACCACCAGATCGATGCTTGGATCATTGGCGATCACTTCATAGGCATTGAAGTATCCAAATGGGTAGTTGGAACAAGTGGCGACGGCAACAACTAATTGCTCGACGTGGCCGACGGGTAGCGTGCGGGTACGACCGGTCGGTGATATCAACCCCTTGGCCGCGAACTGATAATAATATTCCTGCCCAGGATCGAGATTATCGACCACAATTTTTACGGTGTGATCGCGTCCCCTGTCGGTGCTGTATCGCCCCCGGGCGACGACATCGAGGAAATCTGAATCGCTTGCCATAGTCCAATCGACGTCGACTGCGTCTTCGCTATCGCTCACACGCGTCCAGATGACGACACTGGTTCGATCCGGATCACCACTGGCAACCCCATGAGAAAAGATGACGCTCGATTGACTGAAGCGTGCCACCGACTGACTGCAGGCGGCGGGTAATAGCAGTGCAGACGAAACTGCTAGTAGCGCCTGGCGCCGCGTAAATTTTTTATTCACCTCGTTTATCCTGTTCAATCCAGATTGTGGCGTACGTTTGCATCACCATCTCACCGCTAAATTGAGCGTAGCATTGACTGAGCTCAATTTAGCGATCAGGCCTGGCCCCATGATCTATTCGCTTGTTTTATTGTAAGGCATCTACGCTGTCTCGGGATGATACGAGGGCGTGCCAGCGCCACAAATTCGCAAGCGATTCGTCCGGCTTCAATCCGACCATCATGGCCGCGAAATCTACCCCGGTGAGCAGTGTTATGTCGGCGACAGTAAAGCGAGATCCCGCTATATAGTCTGACACTGCCAACTCCCTATCCAGTCGTTCATAGTAATTCTTCACGTTAGCGTCACTCGCTGCCTTGGCCTCGGGAATTTGTTTATAGATTCCCATCTTCGCCATCACCGGTCCATTTACCCAGGACACACCAATTTGACTCCACAGTTCAGTTTCCATCTGTCGGTTTCGCATCTCGATGTGGCCCATCTCAAACGCATCCACTCCAAACAGGTTCGGCTGCGGATAAACACCCTCGAGATAACGACAGATAGCGATAGATTCGGACAGGTAACGCCCATCATCGATCTCCAGCACTGGTACTTTTCCACTGGGGTTCATCTTTAGAAACTCCGGTGACTTATGCTCCCGTTTCGTCATATCAACCTGAACGAGTTCATACTCCACACCCTTCTCTGCCAAAAATATTCTAACCTTGCGTGGGTTTGGTGCGGTACCGTAGTCGTAGAGTTTCATGGCCATTAAGTTCCTGTTTGTCAGTCGATAAGTACAATTTCTAGTTTTGCATTACAGACCGGGGCCGAGCGAAGATACCGCTACCCTCACCCTGCCCGGTGCTTCCAGATGCCAAATCTTCGGGCTATTTGAAGTGCGAATAGTCCGTCGCGCTCATCATGAAAGTGTCGGCTGAAATCGGTACCGGGTACTTTCCTCTGAGTTCAATCCATTCAGGATCGCTACCGAACGCCTCCCAGACCTCTTGCCGGTGAGCACGATCGCGATAAGCCAGCAGCCACACCAGCGTGTTCGGATCATCGAGCCGCTGCCATACCGCGACCACCTCGGCACCTAGTTTTTCGAAGATGGCGATTTCTTTTTCACGAAAGCGCTGGTGCAGATTGTTAATGCCGCCGACGCCGTCCTGTTCCGGCTCGGCTGTGTACATACGCAGCTCGAAGCAGCGTGAATCGGACGCCACGTTCGTCGCCAACTGCGCAGATAAATCGCCGGCCGGACCACAAGGCGCCGGTGTATTCTGAGCACTGGCCATGCCAACGAAACTGAAGCTCATGATGATGCCCAAAAGAATTCTTCCCATGTCGATCTCCTTTAACTAAATTGCAAAAAATATTTTTGTATGGGCCTGCCTGGTAAGCAGGTACATGCGCTTTTTCTCACGGTAGTGACAACAGCCAAATAGCCGCTCCGCCCTCTGGTGCATCGTTAACCGGCCTGCCTTCTTCCACAGCGAATGACCTGACCGCGTATTACCCACAACAAATGATACCATTCAAGCTCGCCTACTCATAAGCAGCAAACTTCCTATTTTTTGCTGGGGTAGCCAAAAACGTGAACCTGTTTCTTCAGGCTTCGAAGTAATTTTTCAGCTCCACCATCCCCGCTTCAATCTCTTCGACTTCGATGCCGGAATAGGCGAAACGAATATAGTAGTTTTTCTCACCCTCGACGGCGCGCCCAAAGTGGTCACGGGTGCAAAAAGATACATTGGTGCGGGTCAAGGCCTCCTCCATCAACTGCCTAAGCTCGGTGAACCCCTTGCGCTGCATGATACTGGTGACGTTAGGGAAGAGATAGAATGTGCTGTTGGGCGCATGGATCGAGATACCGTCAATGGCATTCAGTCCGGCGACGGCGGCGTCTCGCCGCTGCCGCAGTAGTTCGATGATTGCATCGGGGCCCGAGGTATCGCCGCCGATCGCGTCCACCATGCCTCTTTGGATGAAGTGAGTCGTACAGGATTCGATATTCGTGTTGAGTTTGTTGAAGACGTCGATGACAGCTTGTGGACCGATGGCGGCACCGAGACGCCAGCCGGTCATGGCAAATCGCTTGGAACAGGTGTAGAGGATGACGGATCGCTCCTGCATGCCCGGCAAGCTGACGATGGACTCGGCCTGGCCGCTATATTGAATCTCAAAATATGCCTCGTCACTCAACACCCATAGATCGTGTTTAATGGCGAGTTGCGCCAACCGTTCCATCTCTGCCGGAGAAGATTCTGCGCCATTGGGGTTTTGAAAATTATTGTAGATCAGCACCCGGGTCCTGGGGCCGATCCCATGCTCGATGGCATCCAGATCCAGATCAAACCCCGATGCAGTCTCGACATAGCCATAGGGAACTGCGACGCCACCCTGATATTCGATCTGGGACTCATAGATTGGATAACCGGGATTGGGATAGAGCACCTCGTCGCCGGGATCCATCACCGCAGCCAGAAACTTCCCAATGACGGGTTTGCCGCCAGGCTGGATAGAAACCTGATCTGCCGTGTAACTGAGTTGCCTCTTGGCTCCGACATCGACCGCGATTGCCGCCCTGAGCTCGGGGATTCCAGCTCCAGGGCAATAACCGGTATAACCATCTGCTATGGCTTTTTCGGTAGCCTCAACGATATTGCCGGGGGTGGCGATGTTGATATCACCTAGATGGAAGGGGTAAATTTTGTGGCCCTTGGCTCCCCACTCCGCCGCCACTGCAGAGACGGCAAACGCGGTCTCGGTACCGAGCTTCTGCAACTGCTTGGCCAGCTTCATGCCGTTCTCATTATTTGGTCTTATCCCACATAGCTTTTAGAACACGTCCTTCGGGGGCGCATTCTAATCGATAAGTGGGCCGGGGTCAGGTCAGGGGCTACCTTTCTCAACATAAGCCCCGGTTAACATTCTATAATCACAATATGCCAGTTAGTAGCGATTCCACCCTAGTTCCAGGATTTAGCCCCGACCCTTCGCGTCCGCTCAAGTTGCTCGCCGCCTGCCCCGCCTATAGCGAGACACCGCTGCTGCGGCTAGAAAACCTTGGCCCGTGGACCCTGCTGGGGAAAGACGAATCGGCGCGCATGGGGCTGGGTTCATTCAAGGCCTTGGGCGGAGTTTACGCGGTGGCTGCGATGATCGCGTCTGCGTGGAGTGAAGCGGGGTACGGTGAACTTAATGCCGAAGATTACCTCGATGAGTCCATTCGCAAATTCGCCGGCAGCTTGACCTTCGTCTGCGCCAGCGCCGGCAACCACGGCATGGCGATCGCCGCCGGTGCGCAAATATTCGGGGCCAGGGCCCGGGTACACCTGGCCGCTTCGGTGCCAGAATATTTCGCCCGGCGGCTACGGGAACGAGGTGCCGATGTAGTCCGGTCCGGGGACAATTACGAAGACAGCGTGGTGGCGGTTCTGGCAGATGCCGATGTCAGCGATGCCATTCTCCTCTCCGATAGCTCCTGGCCCGGCTACAGAAGGGCACCATCTCTGATTATGGAAGGCTATAGCGTCATTGCCGAAGAACTACGTCGACGCTTTGAGCTCGATCACAGGTGGCCCAGCCACGTATTCCTGCAGGCGGGTGTGGGTGGCCTGGCCGCCGCGATTGCCCATATGATTCGATTGAATTGGACTGCGCAACCTGAAATCATCATAGTTGAGCCGGAGGCAGCTCCCTGCCTGTTACAGAGTCAATTGGCCGGCAAGCCGGTCACCGTGGCCGGGCCTGAATCTGTCATGGCCCGTCTGGACTGTAAGCAGCCCTCCATTATCGCAGTCGAAGTTCTGAACCGAGTCGCAGATCGATTCGTGACCATCGGCGATGCCGAGGCAGAAGATGCCGTCGCGATCGCCTCGAGCGCAGGGATTAAAAGCACTCCTTCGGGTGTTGCCGGGCTCGCTGCCTTACTCAACGCCGAAGAACTTGGCTTAGAGCTCGATGGGACGGCTTACCCCCTGGTTATAATCACCGAAGCCGCCGCATAGGATCAGGTTTTTCCGGTTGCAGTGCCAGGCCACTGGGGCGAACCCTTGCCGTTATCTACAGGTCAAAACTGTGACAAATTGTTAGCGCACATACTCTTAACAGGCAGTGATGATAAAATTTGCACAGATTTTACCAAGCCCATCCAAACGCGCTGCTTAGCGAAGGATAGCCTCAATCGTGATTAAAAGAAGTTCTGCCATTGCTGCCTGGGCCGGTGTCTTATTAATGGCCGTTCTTCCCACGGTCCATGCCCAGAATTCGACGGAAGACGGCTCAACTGTCACCTATCCGGCCAGTTATTTCAGCGCATACAATCCCCTCACGGTGAACGATATGCTGGATCGAGTGCCGGGTATTAGCTTGATCCTACAACAGGACCTCGACTCGATTCGATTCGATGGCGCCGTTCGCGGCCTGGGTTCCAGCTCCCAGATTCTGATCAATGGCAAGCGCCTCGCTGGCAAAGCCAACGAGGCCAGAAGTCAGCTCGATCGCATTTCGGCGGATCAGGTGGCCTCAATCGAAATTATCCGTGGCACCTCCAGTAATCTCGATGTACAGAACACCGGGCAGTTGGTGAACATCATTTTGCGCGAGGCGCAATCCCGGTCGAGCATTACCACCGAGGTCAGTGCAACCCACTTCTTCGATGGCGAAGTCGAGCCCAGCGGATCTATCGCCTGGAGCGGTCAGAACGGACGCCTTAGCTACCTGCTAAGTGGCGGCTTGAAAACCGGTTACCACCACATCGAGAGTTTCGAATCTAGTTTTAACGGCGACTTCTCTGCCAATGACACCAGGGACGATGATCGCTATGTCGATCTGAAGATCTATTCCCTGAACAGCAATCTGGCCTATGCCTTAACTGATAGCGACCGGATTGCATTTAACCTGCTTTACAATAAAAGCGATCCTCCGCAACGCTTGTTTCGCACCGTCACCGACTTCAACGCCGCCACGCCGGTGCTTCGCTTCGAGCGGGAATCCACCCCCACCACTTCAGAAAATTGGGAATTTGGTGGCGACTACGAGCACGGTTTCGAAAACGGCGATAGATTCAAATTCCTCTTCATAATCAATGACAAAAAGAATCATGCGACACGGGAGCGATTTATTTCCACCGAGCCTGGGGGCGCCGAAACTAAGGATCTGTTTCTAGAAACTAACAGCCGTTATCGGGAAAAAATTGTCCGTGGTTCCTATACTCTTACTCTTACCGGAAGCCAGGGTCTGGAGTTCGGCATAGAAGCTGCGCGTACAACACAGGATTCAGGCCTGCGTCTGGGTTTGCCAACGGCGGCAGCGGGCACACCGGAATTTGGCGGCTTGACTCCGATTGCATTTCCCAATGCTTTTTCCACCGTCGAAGAAATTCGCTATGAGCCCTTCGCCATTCATAATTGGCAGATCAATCGGCGCATGTCGCTGGAAAGCTCATTGGTGGCCGAGTACTCCGAGATAGAACAAAGTGGGGATGTCAACAACCGGCGCGACTTCGATTTTATCAAGCCAAAACTGGATTTTCGTTTCGACATAAGCAACGCACTGCAATTCAGGGCGAGCCTGGAGAAAATCGTGTCGCAACTGAGTTTTGCAGATTTCTCGAGAGCGACCAATGAACGCGATGATGATCAGGATACCGTCGCCGGTAATCCGGAGTTGGTGCCGGAGGAGAGCCTGCAGACCGAAATTGGCCTGGATTACAGACTGCCAAACGATGGCGGTGCACTGAATGTGCGTGCCTTCTATTATGATTTCGACAACAAGATCGGCAAGATTGATATCTCGCCTTCTGCCACCGACCTGCAATCGACCAATGGTAACGTGGGCCCTGCCCGCGCCTATGGCTTGATAAGCAACGCCAGCATACGCCTGGGCTTCCTCGGTTTGCCGGAGGCCCTGTTAACTGCTGCGCTAACACTGCAGGACGCCAAGATTCGTAATGACCTCTATTCTGCTGAATCGGATCGACGCTTCCGCCCTTATGACCGCGGTCGCTACAACCTGGGGTTTCGCCACGATCTGCCGGCACTGGGATTGAACTATGGCATCAATTACAACGCCAGCATCGAAGGCAACCGGACTCCCTTCGATATTGACAACCAGATCTATATTCCCATTCCCAGCAACCTCAGCGTGTTTGTGGAAAAAGTTGGCTTCGGTGGACTCACCTACAGATTTGAGGGCATCAATCTGGAAGACTCCGATGCTTGTGGCGAGAGACGCCGATTTGACGGCTACCTGCGCGATGGCATCTTGAAAGAGGTAGAGTTCAACTGCTCCAGGCTCGGGATGCAGTTCATATTCAAGGTAAGGGGTACATTTTAGCAATATCCGCATCGAAGAAAGCCATGGAATGTGACTCTGCTAACGCTCAGCCAGAGAGTCTCAGTAATGGCGTACCACACGACCCATCTCTCTTTTAAATAGACGCCCCCCGCATTCGCAGCAATAATACCGCCTGCAATCTAAAACCATTCAGAGCAACACCAGCCATGCCTGCGGGGAAATTTCGCTATACCACGGTCACCGCCGTCGTCATCGCCAACATGATTGGCACCGGTGTATTTACCAGCCTCGGCTTTCAACTCCTGGACATTCGATCGGGTTTTGTGTTGTTGATGCTATGGGCTGTCGGTGGTCTCGCCGCGGTATGCGGCGCCATGACCTATGCCGAACTGGGGGCGGCGATGCCCCGCAGCGGTGGCGAATACAATTTCCTGACACGCATCTATCACCCGGCAGCGGGGTTTGTCTCCGGCTGGGTTTCCACCACCATCGGTTTCGCAGGTCCAACCGCCCTGGCGGCGATGACGTTCGGCGCCTACGCGACCTCCATCCTCCCCGGTGGCGGCAGCGATTGGCTGGAGAAGCTGCTGGCGGCCGGGCTTGTAATCGGCTTGACCTTGATACACGCCGGCAGTCGACGTAACAGCGGTGGGCTTCAGCTCATTTTTACCATCCTCAAGGTGGGGATAATCGTGACGTTCTGTATCTTCGCGCTGGTCTTGATTGATACGCCGCAAGCGGTGACCTTCCTGCCGGTCGCCGGCGATGGTGCCTTACTCACCAGCGGTACCTTTGCAGTGGCTCTCATCTACGTCAGTTTCGCCTACACCGGCTGGAATGCCGCCACCTATCTGAGTAGTGAACTCGAACAGCCACAGCGGACACTGCCATGGATTCTTATGGGTGGAACCTCGGTGGTGACAATTCTGTATGTGATTCTGAATTTCGTGTTTCTGTATTCGGCACCGATGGATGCGATGGCGGGTCAGGTCGAAGTGGGTTACATCGCCGCGGAAGCCGCCTTCGGTGAACTCGGTGGCCGCTTCACCGGCCTGGTCTTTGCCATGTTGCTGGTCTCTACGGTCAGTGCGATGACGCTGGCGGGACCACGAGTCATACAGGTAATGGGCGAAGATTTCCCGGCCCTGAAGCGGCTGGGAAAGACCAACAAGGACGGCATCCCTTCGACGGCAATTTTTCTGCAATCGTCTCTCGCCTTGTTGTTCATTTTCTCCTCAACGTTCGAGTCGATCCTGGTGTTTGCCGGCTTCACCCTGGCCCTGAATAGTTTTGCAACCGTCCTCGGTATTTTTGTGCTGCGCTGGCAGCAACCGGACTTACCACGGCCCTATCGGACCTTCCTATATCCCCTGCCCCCTCTAATCTATCTCGCCCTGACTGGCTGGACCTTGTGGTTCGTGCTGGTGAGCAGACCCGCCGAAGGTCTATTCGGCATCGGCATCATTGCTACCGGCTTGATTTTTTACTTTCTGTCTTTTAGCAAACGCAAATCATGATACTCGATGCAATCATCATCGGCGGCGGACACAACGGGCTTGTGTTTGCTAGCTACCAGGCATTTCTGCGCGGCGGCATCCATCGGCACTACGTCCAATCGGCACCATCGTAATATCGAGTACCACGGTGGCCGCGTCGGGACACCGGATTGCCGATCTTTTCTCCCGGACAACTCACCATGATCAGGGTACGTAGTCGGCCGGAATTCGGGTTCACCTTACCGCCTATGAGTTCGGTGATACGCAGGCGTCCTCTGAGCTGATCGTTAAAAATCGTATAGACATAGTCCCCCACCTTCAGCCTCGAGGGCTTGCCTGCCATGTGAAATTCGAACTCCGAGAGCGATCCATCGTACAGCGATTCGATGCCCCTATCACCGCGTGAAGCAGGTATGGTTTTGGTAATACCGAAGCGCATATTGAATCTCCCGCTCTCGAATAATTAGTCAGAGGCTCTCTGGACTATAACAAATGCTCTGGAAAATGTGGGCCGCCGATCTAATATCAGTAACCGGCCCTGCCATCGGCCCGGTGACAAGATCAGACGATTTCAGACAATTGGGCATTAGTGGTCGTAAGCACTCCGCAAGACTTGCTAGAATCCAGCATTCGAGGAATAAGCAGCTGCAGTAGGAGGACAGTGGCCGCAACATTATGCGACCAGGCATTACCATGTTCAGACGTCTCAAGAATTGCCACAATGTGGAGGATCTGCGCCTGCTGGCGAAGCAGCGCCTGCCAGGGCCGATCTTCGATTATATCGACGGCGCCGCTGATGATGAGGTGAGCTATCGCCGCAACACCTCGGCATTTGAAGATTGCGACCTGGTGCCGAACGTACTCGCCGGCGTCGCAGAAGTTGACATGTCAGTGACCGTGATGGGCCAGAAGCTGGACATGCCAATTTTCTGTTCCCCTACGGCCCTACAGCGATTGTTTCATCATGATGGCGAGCGCGCCGTCGCCCGCGCCGCCGAGAAGTTCGGCACCATGTTCGGCGTGTCCGCTCTCGGCACCGTGACCCTGGCCGAAATCGGCGAGATGATCGCCACCCCGAAACTGTTTCAGTTTTACTTTCACAAGGATCGAGGTCTCAACGACGCTATGGTCGAACGAGCCCAGGCCGCTGGTTTCGATGCCCTGGCACTCACGGTCGATACCATCACCGGCGGCAATCGCGAACGCGATCTGTACTCCGGCTTTACCTCGCCACCGCGCCTGACCCTGAAGTCCCTGCTAAGTTTCGCCACCCATCCGGGTTGGGCCCTGAACTATTTCCTGCGAGAATCCTTCGAGCTTTCCGAGCTCAAGGACCATGTCCAGCAAGGCTCCAACGTCGCCGTCTCCATTGGCGATTATTTTTCCTCGATGCTGGATCAGTCCATGAACTGGTCAGATGCCGAGGCGCTACGGGTCAAATGGGGCGGACCATTCTGCCTGAAAGGTATCATGAGTGTGGCCGATGCCCAGAAGGCGGTAGATATTGGCGCCGATGCCATCATGGTATCAAACCACGGCGGCCGCCAGCTCGATGGCTCGCGATCACCCTTCGACCAGATCGCCGAAATCAGCGACGCCGTGGGTGACAAGATCGATGTCATCCTGGACGGCGGCATACGCCGAGGCACCCATGTTCTGAAGGCGATTGCCGCAGGGGCCAAGGCCTGTTCCGGTGGACGCATGTATCTGTATGCACTGGCAGCCGCAGGGCAGCCGGGGGTGGAACGGGCGTTGCGGAATCTGAAGATCGAAATAGAGCGGGATATGAAGCTACTCGGTGTCACTCGGGTTTCCCAGCTGAACCGTGAAATGCTGCGTTATCGCTAGGACGTGGAAATAAGCTCTACCGTGGCAAGACCTAAAACAGCCCCATGGCGCTGACAGTCGCGGCGGACGCTATGCCGATTCGATTGCGTACATTAGTCATTATCCAGCGAGGCAGGAGATAAAAACAGTGGCTGGTTTTCCAATCATGTCCGAATCGATTCACTACGCCAGCCTCAGCAGCGTTGCGCAATTGATCAAGGATCGGAAAATCTCGCCGCTTGAGCTGACCCGGACCATGCTCGAGCGTATCGAGTCGGTGGATAAGCAATTGCTGAGCTATGCTACGGTGACCGCCGATCGGGCCCTGGATGCCGCCCGCCAAGCAGAGCAGGAGATCAACTCGGGTCGGTACCGGGGAGCGCTGCATGGCATCACGGTGGCGGTGAAGGACTTGTGTTTTACCAGGGGCGTCAGAACCATGGGCGGACTCAAGGTGCTTAAGGACTTCGTACCAAGCTATGATGCCACCGTGGTGAGCAAATTGGAGTCGGCCGGTGCGGTACTGTTAGGCAAGTTGAACCTCACCGAGGGTGCCCTGTCAGGATACAATCCCGATTTCGATATTCCCCGTAACCCCTGGGGAGAAAAACTCTGGGCCGGCGTATCCTCCAGTGGCTCCGGTGTAGCCACGGCGGCCGGGCTCTGTTTCGCCAGCCTGGGCACGGACACCGGCGGCTCAATCCGATACCCGGCGATGGCGAATGGCATTGTCGGGCTTAAACCGACCTATGGCCGGGTCAGTCGGTACGGTGTCCTGGCCCTGGCGGAGAGCCTCGATCATGTCGGGCCCATGACCCGATCCACACTGGATGCAGCCATCGTCTTGCAAGCCATCGCCGGCGCCGACGCCAACGACGCCACCACACTAGATGCCACGCTGCCCGACATTGCGGCCAGCCTCAAGCCTGACGCAATCGATTTAAGCGGCGTAAGTATCGGCGTGGATACGCATTACATCGGCAGCGGCACCGAGCCCGGCCTGGTTAGCGCTATCGATAGGGTGATAGATACCCTGCAGCAATTGGGTGCGGAAGCGGTCCAGGTAAATATGCCGAGGACGGATCCCATAGAACTGCGCAATCTCTGGTTACCCATCACCGCCTATGAAGCCCTCGGGGCACACGCCGACACCTTCCCTTCCCGGGCAGATGAATACGGGGGCTATCTTCGCGGCGTGCTCGAGATGGGCGCGGCGATGACGGCGAAAGATTATGCAATTGCCGGTGCCAGGCGGCAAGACTTCAACCAGCGCTTCGAGTCAGAGCTGGCCGAGGTAGATGCCGTGATCTGCCCGGCGGGCGGATCGGTATTCGAGGCCGACCGGCAGGCCCAGTATGGGGATGCGGATGCACTCAAGGAAATTGTCAGACATTTCCAGGGGCAGTTTACCATCCCTGCCGATCTGGCCGGCACCCCCGCCCTGACCTTACCCTGTGGATTTTCAGACGACGGCAGACCTTATGCCGTGCAGTTTCTAGGCCCGCGCCTGTCGGAACCGACGCTGTGCCGCATCGGTCACGCCTATGAGCAGGCAACCGCATGGCATTTGCGACATCCTCCGGTTTAGGCAACTACTAGCCGGAAGAACGGTCAGGGTCTGAGATATCCCTACGAACATATGGAATAATTTTTTTGGGTAGTTGATGCGTGTAACGGGGCTTGGATTTTCTCTGGGCTTGTGAAAACATTACGGCCAGTCGATGTTTGGAGGATGTGATGATTCGTAAGATTCTAAAACGATTAGGGGGAGCGCTGGTCCTGTTGCTGGTGCTGGCGCTAGTAGTCTATATCGCCACCGGCGCGCAGCCACCCGATCCCGATTCGAGTAGTGCCAACTGGTTGCAGGGCGGCCCCTATGCCGTAGGCAAGGCTGACTTCACCTTCATCGATGAATCCCGCCCCACCAGTGAAAACCGCGGCGTCGCAGGCAAGCCGGAGCGCACATTCCCCACCACCATCTGGTATCCCAAAGACGCCGACGGCGCCCATCCCCTGATCGTCCATAGCCACGGTATCCTCTCCAACCGCGCGGAAATGCCTTACCTGACGGAGACCCTGGCAAGCCACGGCTATATCGTTGTAGCCGCCGATTATCCTTTGAGCTCGGGCACTACGGAGGGCGGAGCCACCGCAAGCGACGTGGTCAATCAGCCTGCCGATGTGTCTTTCCTGATCGACTCGGTGCTGGCGCTATCCGCAGACGAGAAGCCATTCGACGGCAACATCGACCAGGATCGAATCGGCCTCAGCGGCTACTCTCTCGGCGGCTTAACTACCAATCTCGCCACCTATCACGTGCGCCTGCGAGATCCGCGAGTCAGCGCAGCACTCACCATCGCCGGCCTTTCGGCGATGTTCTCACCCCAATTCTTCGCTACCACCGACATACCCTACCTGGCCATCGCCGGCACCGCGGACGCCCTGCTGGCATTCCAGGGTCACGCCGCAGATATCCCTGCTCGTGTCGCCAACGCCTCCTTAGTGGCCATCGCCGGCGGTTCTCACCTCGGCTTCATCGGCCTGGCCGATCCCCTGTTTCGGTTCATGAATAATCCGGACACCATCGGCTGTGAAGGCGTACTCGCCGCGGTAGAAGATGATCCGAACGCGGCTTTCGATGCGCTGGGTACAGTCGCAGAAGGCATAGACCTGGAAAGGGACTCGTCGGCGCTATGCGGCCAGGGCTTTGCGGAAGCGATTCACCCAGGACGCCAAAGAATGATCACTCAGATTGCGGTGCTGAGTTTCTTCGAGTCGGTATTCAATACAGATGAGACCCGACGAGCTGCAGCGCAACAACAATTGAGCCAAGGTCTCGCCGCAGATTTCGATGAGGTGACTTTCACCCACTGAAACACAAACAGATCAGAGACTAACCGCAAGCAGTTGGTGAGTATTGCAGAATGTTTAGTGGGAACTGCGAGCGATGGGTTAGTGGCCCCTGTTGACTCAGCAATCAAGGCGCCGCACCGGGTGACAGAGGGAGAACCCGCTGGCAGGCATCTCTGCCCTAAACTAATACATAGACCTCTCTGGCTGCAGAGATCTTCCTGGAGGAATTACTCCATGGGTGCAAGCCTCTGAGACAATAGGGGCCGCTCACCCAGCGCGTTCTCTACAGCGGTAACTGCCCTTCCTGCCATTCAACGCCAATAGTCAAATGGCGAAATTCCTATTTTTATGGGCATTAATTTTTCTCTTTTCATTGCCTCCTGTCAATTCAAGCCGTCGCCTGTTCCTCCAACCCAAGCTCCCTGATACTGATCTCCCGCATCTTGAATTTTTGCACCTTACCGGTCACAGTCATTGGGAAGTCTTCGCCAAAGCGAATATATCGGGGCACCTTAAAGTGTGCAATCTGGCCCCGGCAAAATTCTTTCACCGCCTCCTCGGATAGTTCGGCCCCAGGCTTAACGCTGATCCAGGCGATGATTTCTTCGCCATACTTCGGATCTGGAACCCCGGTGACCTGCACCGCTTCGACCGCCGTGTGGGTCATCAGAAATTCTTCGATCTCTCGTGGATAGACGTTTTCGCCACCGCGCACAATCATGTCCTTGATGCGCCCGACGATGTTGACATAACCTTCGGAGTCCATCACCGCAATATCTCCCGTGTGCATCCAGCCCTGGTCATCGATGGCGGTAGCCGTTGCCTCGGGATTCTGCCAATAGCCCTGCATCACCGAATAGCCGCGGGTGCAGAGTTCACCCATTTCCTGCACCGAGCAGATCCTGCCGCTGTCGGCATCGATAATCTTAACTTCCACGTGGGGATGCACAGTACCGACGGTGCTGACTCTCTTATCCAGCGGCGAATCCACTCGGGTTTGAAAACTCACCGGTGAGGTCTCGGTCATGCCATAGGCAATTTCTACCTCGGTCATATGCATCAATTCGTTGACCTGTGTCATGGTTTCGATGGGGCAGGGAGCTCCAGCCATGATGCCGGTTCTTAAGGAGCTGAGGTCGAAATCGCTAAAAATTGGCAGCGCCAGCTCGGCGATAAACATGGTGGGCACGCCATACAAAGCCGTAGCACGTTCCAGCTCCACCGCCCGCAGCACCGCTTCTGGCTCGAAGCCCTCGGCGGGATAGATGACGCAGGCGCCGTGACTGAGGCAGCCGAGGTTGCCCATGACCATGCCGAAACAGTGGTAGAGGGGAACCGGAACGATGAGCCGATCCTCGACACCAAAGTTCATAATCTCGGCAACGAAAAAACCGTTGTTGAGAATATTGTGGTGGCTTAACGTGGCGCCCTTGGGAAAGCCCGTGGTGCCGCTGGTGTACTGAATGTTGATCGCATCATCGAAGTCCTGCTCGGCCTGTCTCTGCGCCAGCTCTGCCGCTGTCGATTGTCCGGCAAGCTCGAGGAAGTCCTGCCAGTTGGTGATGCCGGGCAGCGTCGACTCCGTCATGGAAATTACCGTGGTCAGATTGGCAAACTTTTCCGAGCGCAGCTGGCCCGGCTCGCAGGACTGCAGCTGTGGGCACAGCTCACAGATCAGGGCTTCGTAGTCCGAGGTCTTGAATCGGTTCTGCAACACCAGCCCCTTGCAGCCGGATTGTTCCAGCACAAAAGCCAGTTCATGGAGGCGGTAGGCAGGATTGATGGTGACGAGGATAATGCCGGCCTTGGCCGTGGCGTACTGTGTGACTAGCCATTCCACATTATTGGGTGACCAGATGCCGACGCGATCGCCCTTGCTAAAACCACTGGCGATGAATGCCCTGGCCAGGGTATTCACTCTCTGGGCCAGGTCCTGGTAACTGAGCCGTATCCCCTGGTGCACGGATACCACCGCCTCGCGCCCACCGTGTCGCGCCACGATGTCGTCGAACAACGTGCCGATGGGCATGCCCAGCAAAGCCTTATGGGAAGGGCCACTGGCGTAACTTACTGCTGCGGTCATTGTTAGGGCACCTCTAAATAATACAGCAATGTCTCAGCGAGTCCTGAAGCGTTCAGTTGCAAGGCACACTTCGCCGGCAAGGGCAGTAGCCCTTGGCAAGAAGTGTAACGCCGCAAATGAATGCTTCAGGGCTCGCCCTTCGGGGCTTTCAGGCGGGTCTGCTCTCAGGCTCTGTGCCTGAGATATCCCCACAAAATTTAGGTTTTGCTGTAGGTAATTGATGCGTGTAGCGGGGCTTGGCAAGGGGCATTATTTTTCAGTTCCGGTGGGCCATCCCTGGCCCGTCCCGCGCTCCATCCCTGGGTGCTAGTCACTGCAAAACAATACCCCTTGCCAATCCCCTGTCAAATTCAGTATTATTTTCAGCCGTTAGCCCCACTATCTCCGCAATAAAATCAAACAAGCCAGTGAATATTAATTTAATCCGTTGAATTCTTGAAATATTTTGTGGGAATATCTCCGGCTCTCTCCCCGCTTATTTCAAGCCCAGATAGTTGAATTTTTGAATGCGTCGACCTTCCTGCTCGGCGATGTAGACGTTCCCCGCCGAGTCGACGGCGATCCCGTGTGGCAGGGTAAACTGCCCACGATAACGTCCGGGTCCACCACCGAAACTGGTCAGGAGTCGGCCGCTCCTGCGGTCCAGCACGTCGATCATCACACTGTTCTGATTCACCACATAGAGGAAGCGCTGCTCGGCATCGGGAGAAAATGCCAGTACCACCGCGGACCCCCGGGTTCCGCTGCTACGGCCCTGGGCAGGGCTTGTGGGTTCGAAACCGACGTCGATGTTGCGTATAAAGGTGCCCATCTGGTCAAACACCTGGATTCGATCCGCCTGCCGGTCGCAGACATAGACCAGGCCGTCATTGGACAGGCGCAGACAATGAGGTAACGGAGTAATGTCGCCTTCATCCTCGCTGCGGTGCAAGCTCCACTGGCGCAGGAAGCGACCGTTGCGGTCTAACACCGCGATGCGATAGTTTCCTCCCGGCAATTCGCCATCGGCCACATAGATGTCGCCGCTGGCGGCATCGATATCGATACTCCCCGGCAGAAAGAAGCGGGCGCGATCGGAATTCAGCGGGCGGCCCCCCCGCGTACCATCGGCTGAATCATAGCTGCCACGTTCACCGATGAGCAGCAACAGCTCGCTACCATCGTTGGAGTATTTCTGCACCACTCCCGTGGCAGCGGCGACGATCCAGACATTTTGATCGGAGTCGACATGGCAATCATGCAACCTGCCCCCCAGCAGGTCCGGATCACCCCAGCCACGCACCACATTACCCTCGGGGTCGAGCTCTATTACCGGTGGTGCCAGAATGGCTCCATCCAGATCATCGGCTACCACATTCTGTCGATTGAGAATGTAAACATGATCACGACTGTCCAGACACATCCCACCCAATCCGCCGGTGAGCCAATTATTTCCCAGTGGCAACTGCGGCCACAGGGGATCGACCTCGAACTGTGGAACTTGCTGCGCCCTGACCGGCACCGCAATAATTAAAGCTGCCGCGGCCGCTACCCGCACTATTGCCCCAAAGCCCTGGAAAGATTCAGTTTTTACCATATGGTTTATTAGTCCCTTGTATTCGCTGCCTCACTATACAAACAAAAGCGGGCCAGGGCACCTCTGAATAAGAGAGCTTGATGAGAAGAGGACTAGCCCAAATTATTTTGACGAAGTGAGGTTTTAATCGTAGTGTGGGCACAATCTCAAATGAATTCGAAGGACTGATCCTGGTAGATTGATTTTTTGACCGAATTAAACTGTCGCTGATGATCAGATAGCAGGGGGAAGCCAAAACTGGCTAAGTTGAGGAGTGAGTTGAAGACTGAGTTGAGGACTGAGCTGAGGCTTTTAACACGCTATCTGAGTCTAAAATAATAATCGTCGGCGGATGCAGTCGAGACGATAGTCCTCTTATTGGAACCAGCAGGCGACGCGCCCTGCCTCTAGCCCCTGGGAGCAGTTCATGACGATGACATTTCGAAACCCGCGCAATTTCGTCGCCGCCCTTGCGGCGCTGCTAATCGCCGGTCTGAGCATCGATCTCGCCACCGCACAGTCGGCAAATTCCCCTGCAACTACCGAGTTCAACCGCGACATCCTGCCGATCTTCGCCGCCGCCTGTTTAAGCTGCCACGGTCCCGACGAAGGCAGACGTATGGCCAATTTGCGACTGGACCGGCCTGACTTTGTGACCACGATGGTGGTACCCGGCGATGCCGAGGCCAGCGCCTTGTATCGGCGCCTGACCCATGCCGACGTCATCCAGCGCATGCCACCGTCGTCTTCGGGATTTTCCCTGACCATAGGACAGATCGAGTCGGTGCGCCAGTGGATCGATGCCGGCGCCGAGTGGGGAGGCGAACTCGATGCGACAGCCGCCGATGGGATCCAGATCGCCGAGCGCAGCATCGACTTCAACCGGGAAATTCGCCCGATCCTGTCGCGGAACTGCTTTGCCTGTCACGGGCCCGATGCACAGAATCGCCAGATGGGTCTGCGCCTGGATTCCCTGGAGGGGATGGTTGGAGCCCGCACTGGCTTCGGCGGCGCAGTCATCATCCCCGGCAACGCCGCGGACAGCCTGCTATATCAGAGAATCTCTGCGCAACTCGAAGGCTTCCGCATGCCGTACAATCGCGAGGCTTTAACCGACAGCGCGATTGAGAACGTTCGACTCTGGATCGAGCAGGGAGCCCAATGGCAAAGCCACTGGGCGTTCATCGCCCCGCAACGTCCCCAGCCACCCGTGGTTGCAAACCGGGATTGGTCGCGCAACCCCATCGATAACTTCGTACTAGCACGGCTGCAGCAGGAGGGCCTCAACCCCTCCCCCGAGGCCGATCGCGCCACCCTGATTCGCCGTGTGAGCCTGGACCTGACCGGCATACCCCCGACTCTGGGCGAGGTGGACGCCTTTCTCGATGACGACGCAGCGGATGCCTACGAGAAAGTGGTCACGCGCTTATTGCAATCGCCCCGCTACGGCGAGCGTATGGCTGTGGATTGGCTGGACGCGGCCCGCTATGCGGATACCAATGGCTACCAGACCGACGGCGAACGCACGATGTGGCGCTGGCGCGACTGGGTGATCGATGCCTACAACGACAACATGCCTTTCGATCAATTCACCATCGAACAACTTGCCGGCGATATGCTCCCCAACCCCACCCTCGAACAGCGCATCGCCACCGGCTTCAACCGCAACCACAGCCTCAACGCCGAAGGCGGCATCGATCCGGATGAATTCCTGATCGAGTATGCGGTGGATAGAGTCGTCACCTCCTCGGCGGTATGGATGGGGCTGACCCTGGGCTGCGCACGCTGCCACGATCACAAGTTTGACCCCATCCGCCAGACCGAATTCTACGAGGCTATCGCATTTTTCAACAACATTCCCGAGCGAGGCAAGGGCTTCAAGTATGTCAACTCGCCGCCGTTCATCACCGCTCCCACCAGCAGCCAGCAAGCCGAGATCGCCGAACTCGATGCACAACTTGACGCGGCGCGGCAGGAATTCTCGCGCATAGAGATCGAAGTGAGTGCCGCGCAAGCGAGGTGGGAAGATTCGCTCAGTGGGACTACGGACGTTGACGCCGAAGTCGACTGGAACATCCGCGATCAGCTACTGGTACATCATGCGCTGGATGGAGACATCTCAGGTACGCAACTCGGTGCGTCGGTAAATGCGAGCCTGGAGAGTGGGCTTCCCCATTTCGTCAATGGGCGTCTGGGCGCGGCGGCCAGCTTCGATGGCAAGCGCTTCATTAACGCCGGTAGCAGCCCAAACCTGAATTATGAAGACAAATTCAGCCTGGCAGCCTGGATCTATCCCACCACGGAAACCGGCGTGATCTTCTCCCGCGCCAGGGACAGTGACCAGGGTGAGGTGGGCTGGGGATTCTATCTCGAAGCTGGCAAACTTCGCCTGAGTTTGTCGACTCGCATTCTCGACGATGGCGTCGCCGCCGAAACCATGGTGAGCCTGCCGCTGAATAAGTGGCAACATGTGCTGGCGACCTATGACGGCTCGAAAACAACTTCCGGCATGAAAATCTATGTCGACGGGCAGTCATTGCAACTCAAGCCGCTGCTGGATCTTGTCGGCAACCGCCTGCCGCAACGAGAGCCGCTTCGCATCGGCGCCAGCGGATCTTCGAAACTGAGATTCCGGGGCCATATCGACGAGGTTCGCATCTACGGCAAGGTCCTCACACCCCTCGAGGCGGCGGTGTTGGCGACCGCGGAGACGGTTAGCGAAATCGCCGCCCTGGACCCGCAGCAAAGAACTTCGGCGCAGGCCAACAAGCTTCGGCTCAGTTTCCTGAACCAGTATGCACCACCGAATATCCGCACCGCCTTCCTTGCGGTCAAAGATCTCGAGCGGCAGCGTGGGCAGTTGTGGGATAGTTATCCGACGGTCATGGTAATGCAGGAAATGCAGCCGCGACGGGATACGTTCCGGCTCATCCGCGGCGCCTACGACAACCCGGGTGAACCAGTGTACGCGGACGTGCCTGCGGTGCTGCCGCCGCTGCCGGAGGGTCAGGAAAAGAATCGTCTCAGCTTCGCGCGCTGGCTCGTCGATCCCGGTAATCCACTGACGGCAAGGGTCACCGTCAACCGCTACTGGCAGATGTATTTCGGCACCGGCCTGGTCAAGACCACGGACAATTTCGGAGCCCAGGGAGAGTTTCCCAGCCACCCCGAACTGCTGGATTGGCTGGCCACCCGCTTCATCGACTCGAACTGGGACGTGAAGCAGATGCAGCGTTTGATTGTCACCAGCGCCACCTACCGTCAGTCATCCGCAGTTTCCTCTCAACTACTGGAGCGGGACCCGGAGAATCGTCTGCTGGCTCGCGCAACCCGCTTGCGCCTGCCGGCACAGACGATTCGCGACCAGGCCCTGGCCATCTCCGGTCTCCTCATCGAGCGCATCGGCGGGCCCTCGGTGGGCCCCTACCAGCCTGAAGGTCTGTGGGACGACATCGTGGAACGGGGTCAGGAATATCGGCTCTCCGAGGGCGAAGACTTATACCGGCGGGGACTGTACACATTCTGGAAGCGAACCCGGCCACCACCGGCCATGATCACCTTCGATTCCTCGACCCGAGAAGTACACAGTCTGCTGTTCAGCCGCACCAACACGCCGCTGCAGGCGCTGAACCTGATGAATGATGTGACCTACGCCGAAGCCTCCCGGGCCCTGGCGGAACGCACCATGTCGGCGGACTCGACGGTCGAGCAGACCGTGGCAACGATGTACCGTATGGCGACGGCCCGGGAGCCGGATCCCGCGGTGCGCTCGGTGCTGGTCGATGCCTTCAGCGGGCACCTCGTGCGTTATCGGTCTAACCGGGGCGCGGCACTGCAACTGGTCAGCGCCGGGCAATCGGCCCGCGATCAGACCCTGGACATTGCCGAGCTGGCCGCCTACCAGATGGTAGCGAGCCTGATTCTGAATCTGGATGCAACCATTACCAAGGACTGAATCGATGAATCCACTAGACGATCGCAAGCTGCTGTTCACGCGCCGAAACTTTCTCAGCCTGGCCAGCTCCAGTGTCGGCGCCGCCGCCTTGACTACGTTGTTTAATCAGAATCTGTTGGCCCAGAGCCGTGCCGGTCTGCAGACCGGCACAGGCATGCCCGGACTACCGCACTTCGCCCCCAAGGCCAAGCGGGTGATCTATTTATTCCAGTCCGGTGCGCCGTCACAGCACGAGCTGTTTGACTACAAACCGCGGCTCGCGCAATTGGTTGGCACCGACCTGCCGCCCTCCGTGCGTGGCAGTCAAAGGGTGACGTCCATGACCGCTGGGCAGCAAAGCTTTCCTATCGTGCCCTCGGTCTACAATTTCTCCCAGCACGGTCAGTCCGGCGCCTGGGTAAGCGACCTTATGCCCCACACCGCTGCCATCGTCGACGAGCTGTGTTTCGTCAAGACCATGCACACCGAGGCCATCAACCACGACCCGGGCATCACGTTTTTTCAGACCGGCGCGCAGCTCGCGGGCCGGCCTAGCATCGGCGCCTGGCTGGACTACGGACTCGGCAGCATGAACCAGGATTTGCCAACCTTCGTAGCCATGGTCTCGGTAGGTTCCGGTAACGGTGGCCAGCCTCTTTACGACCGCCTCTGGGGCAGTGGCTTTCTGCCAACAAAACACCAGGGTATCAAATTTCTCTCCAGCGGCGACCCCGTGCTTTACCTGTCGAATCCGCCTGGTGTCGACAGCAACACCCGACGCCGCTTTCTTGACGATCTGGCCAGGCTCAATCAGCTGACCCGCGATGAATTCGGCGACCCGGAGACCAGCACCCGCATCACTCAGTACGAAATGGCCTATCGCATGCAGACTTCGGTGCCGGAACTCAGCGACCTGTCGGATGAGCCGGAGAGCACCTTCGAGCGCTACGGTCCGGATTCGAAAAGACCCGGCTCGTTCGCCCGCAACTGCCTGCTGGCTCGGCGCCTGGCGGAACGGGACGTGCGCTTTATCCAACTCTTCCATCGCGGCTGGGATCAACACACGCGACTCCCCAGCGGTATCGCCAACCAGGCTCGCGACGTCGACCAGGCCCAGGCAGCATTGGTGCTGGATTTGAAGGAGCGCGGTCTGCTAGACGACACCCTGGTGGTGTGGGGTGGCGAATTTGGACGCAGCGTCTACTGCCAGGGGAAATTCACCGAAACCGTCTACGGCCGCGATCACCACCCACGCTGTTTCACCATCTGGATGGCCGGGGGTGGCGTGAAGGCGGGCATGAGCTACGGCGAAACCGACGAGTTTTCATACAACATCGTCAAGGACCCGGTGGACGTTCACGACCTCCACGCCACCATATTTCACCTGTTGGGTATCGACCATGCGCGACTGACATTTCCTTTCCAGGGCCGGGACTTCCGACTGACCGACGTGGCTGGAAAAGTCGTGACCGGCATCTTGGCCTGACTGCGCCATTCCTGGAACGGAGTAGATCGCCACCAACATTCTCCTGCTTATAAACCGAGCAACAAAAAGGCAGATAGACCACGGTTCACCTAGTTAGGTAAAACGTGGTCTGTCCGCCTTTTTTGTGTCCCTAATTGTCCGGCTGTACCCGCAGTATCCGAATTTCTCCATTCACCGGCGATCCGTCAGCACCGGAGCCCACGAAGAAGGATTGGCTTTCCTGCACACCTCCACCCGGGCCGCCGAGTATCTGGATTCGTTGGTTGCCTTGTTGGTCCTGGTACTCACTGAATGCTGCGAGCTCGTCTTCGGTTAACACATAGGAAAGCTCGTCGAGCTGGCTCTCCTGGTCATGAACCCCCATCATCTTCTCCGGCAATGTTTCGAGGCTCACCTCACCGCTCTGAACCTGCTGCATGAGCTCCATCCGCGCCAGGTTCTCCGTGGCTATGACGTTGCTGAGGGCGCCGATAATCACATCCATGCGCTCATCGCTGACATCCAAAGAGCCGATGAAATCGCCATAACGATTTTGCATGGACATGAACTCCGATCTCTCCACCCGATCCATCTGCGCCAGCTGCTTCGCCAGGCCATAGCGGGATTCGGCCGGTGTGTTATCACGCCGCTTCTGATACTCCGCAGCCACTTGCTGCCGTATTTCCCGCTCTAGCGTTCGCGTGTCCGGTGAACCCTGTTCCGCTACTTGTAGCTGACTGGCCGTGGAACTCAATTGGCTGTTGAGCACGTTGACTTCTCTTTGCAAGGCGTCGATTCGCTTCTCGTAGTCAAGCCGCGCAAGGCTATTCGTTTCGGTCTCGGCAAGCAACTGGCCCAGCTGGGCTTTATAGTCGCTCACCTGTTGTTCCTTCAATTGATTCTGTCCGATTAATTGATACGCATATCCGCCGCTGACGAACAGCATTGCGATCGCAAGACCCAGGAGTATTTTCATATTATTTCGCACCACTAAATTGTGAAATCCTACTGAAGCGCCTTAGGCTTCAGCTGCAGAGAACCGACTACTACCATGATTGTAGTCATGAAGCGGCTGCTCTGACTGTCCAGATTAAATCCAGAAATTCTCCTGTTGGCAACGCCGAGGTAATCGCCTCGTTAATTGGCTCTGATCCGAGGACGCCCAAGTCTACGGATCGCGCCTGGTCCTGCCCCCTCTTCGAACATTTTGACTCGGTGCTCGTGCTGACGACGATGACGCTCTGCGGGCACTGGAAGAAGATCGCGAAGTACTGCGAGAACTGGAGGCGGGACGTGCGGCGCTACGAGAACTGGAAGAAGACCGGGCGCTTTGGGCAGGAGGACGTGCGCTCCTGCCAGCGGCGGGAGCCGAAGATCGACTGCTAGCGCGGGCCGGCTGCACGCTCCGGGATTGTGGCGCTGCGCGCTGTCGCGTTGGCGCCTGCCGGACTACGCGACGTTGAGTTTCAACGGGTGCAACTCGCCGGCTGGGCTTGACGACGTTGCGTTGTCGATTGGCACGAACGATGGCACTATTACCTGGCGTCGACTGGGAAACTATTGTCCTCTCTCCAGTGGGGCTCACCCCGGCGCGCACTTGCCGATTCAGGGATGTGCGGGCAATACTCGCAGCATTGCCAGTGCCTTCTCGACTACCGATTCTGCGGCTACCCCGTCTATCGTCAACCACGGCGCGACCGGCCCTGGTTTCTGCCTGTATTCGTTCTATGCTCGAGGGAGGATTAGTGGCGGCAGGCACGAGAGGACTGTTAAAGGCATTCGCGACTGAACTACCATTTCTATCGCTTTGCCGGCGATTTCCCGGCCGTTGCGGAGCATCCTCGGCGTTGCGATTGTTGACGACGCTGGCCGTCGCGGCGGATCGATCCAGCCTGTCGCCACGGTCGTCGCTCGGTCTCCCGTTGCCTCGGCCTCGTCTTTCAAAGGCATCACCTTCGACACGTGCTCGACTCGCCGCCGTGGGAGTATTATTGCCCACGGGGGTATTCGCAAACGCATTTGCCACCGGCCCATCGGATCTATCAGTTTGACGGCGATTGCTCTGGCGGCGCGGAGTCTCTCCGGCTATTTCAGTGCGTCGATTGTTGTTAGTGGTGGCCGCACCGGCTAGCCTGTCGGCGCGGTTATTATTCAAGCCTATGTTGCCTCCCCTATTGCCTCCCCTACTACCTCTTCTTCCGATCGAGACAGAACGTGGGTCGTCCGCTGAATAAATGCGGTTGTCATAGCGGCGATCGAGTGGTCGCACACCGCTGTTTCTTTGCGGTCGCCAGTAACTGCCGTCACGGGCTCGATCCCTGGGTACGCGATAACTATTATTCACGTAGGATCTGTTGAAAGAGCCAATATTGCGGCGCCGGTAATTGTGGCTGGAATAGTAATCATGCCCATAGTAGGGATGTCGGGAATAACTGTGATGGTAGACATGCAGGTGGTGATCCCACCAACCAAGAGTGAATGCGGTGGTCACACCCCAGAAATAACTGGATCTGAAGTGATGATCCGCGGCATAGGGATAATAGTAGACCGGGTAGGCGGTGGGATAGTAGTGATAGACCGGCTCACTCTGGTAGACAATCACTTCTTCCGGCACGTAGTAAGGCACGTAGACAACGGTTTCACTTGCTTGGGTGATTACGATGGAATCATCGTTGCCGCTGACTTCCTGGAAGGCGTCAGATTTCAGATTTCCGGCGGCATAGGCGAGCTCGCGAAATGATGTGATGGCAGTGAGGACATCGCTCTCCTGGCTGACGACCGCCTCCCCCAGCTGCCATGTCCATTGGATATTCTCGTTCATCATCTGGATCACTTCCGGATAGTTCAGCAGGGCGATCACAGATTCATCCCAGCTCTCATCGGGGGTCAGGGTGCTGTCAGTTTCCAGTTGCTCCAGGAAGCGAGCGGCCAACACGATCTGCAGCGGATAGGTGGAAGCGGGGAGGATAATGGCTAGCAAGCTATCCGGATAGAGGGCAATCGGGCCCACGAATTGTTCCAGCTCAGTACTGGTAAACAACGGTAACTGAGTATCGATGGCGCCATCTCGAACCACATCATCGTCCGCTAATACGATGGAATTGCCATCGGCATCGACGGGAACCGGATCCTGTGCAACAACGGCCCCGGAGGTCGCGAACAAGAGCACTAATAAGGGAAAATTACCCAGTCCGAGTCTGATATTTCTTGCTTTATTATGCATTTGAGCCACCTGCTAACAGTTGGAACAGTGATGTATCGTGGCTTTCAAGAGTAGCCCCGGCAACCTGAATGATGGCTTAACCCGTGCATGCAGTCCAGGCGATTATTAGCAGGTATGAATCGGGCCGTCCGTAGCGAAGGGGGTCTGAAATAAGTAGATTCGAAGTCCTGTTGGCAGTAGATGGGCAGGAGCAGCCGCTAGATGGGGACAGGCCCAATCCGCAACCCGCAAGGTGTCCTGAACTCTCTTGATTCTTCGTGCAATTGGAGACCTGAGTCGGAAAGAATCAGGATGGACTACATGTTAGAACGTGCCGTTGACCCGAAGTGACACCGAGCTGCCGGAGGAACTGCACTGGTCTTCGATTTCCTCGAGAATCCCGCTGGAAACACGGCCGACGAAGCGTTGCCGTTCCCGGCAAAATTCACTGTCGTTGAAAATTCGCGACAGATCAAGACGAAAGGTCATGTTGTTAAAACCTCTCCATTCTACAAACGTCGACCAGTACGGGTCGCCAGCCGACAATTCTATGTCATCGATATCATAGCGCTTTCTATTTCCATCCCACCTGTTATTCCAACTCACGCCATAATTCAGATTCCAGCTCGGAATGTCGTGGCGAAACCCCAGGTTGGTTTGGCCACGGTAACTATACTGGAAGCGCCGTTCTATTCCCAGAAAAGGATCGGTAATTTTGGAATCTTCGATGGAGATGTTCCCGGTTACCAGCAGGTTGGGCATATTGATCATACGCATGCGGATACTACCGTTCAGATCTATGCCATATTTAGTGCCATCGCCGATATTGCCACTGGCACTTTGAAGATCGTCCTCCGAGGGAGAGACGTCCACTCGTTCGATTTTGTCGTGCCAGTCTTCATAATAAATTCTGCTACTCAGCACGCCTACATCATTTGGTAGGCGCAACTCAGAATTGAACTCGTAGTTCCAATACCATTCCTGTCGTAGGTTGGCGTTACCCGCCTGCACATTGGAATCCTCATCCTGGCTATCGGTGGAAGAAACAAAATCACGAAAGCTTAATTGCTGCACAATTTTTTCGATAGTTCCCCGCAACTGCACGGTAGGCGTCAGGTCATACCTGAAGTCTATCTTGGGCTTGACAAAATCGAAGTCCCGTTGCTTCGACACATCTCCACTTTGGGTGATTTCCGAAAGCTCATACAAGACCGATGATTCCAAAGACATTCTCGGATTGATGATCCAGTTATGAATCACGAAAGGCTCGTAGCGGATTTCTTCCACCGTGGAATTGGCATTGGACACTGAAACCGGCACCAGGCCACCGTGACCGGCTGAAGGGGTTCCGATACTGCTGGCCACACCAAGCGCCAGCTTTGAATCGAGGATGGTCTGTGCCCGTTCGGCACCGAATTCGATATCCTGTCCGGTAAAAATATCGAAGGTGTAGGAACTGCGAACAATGCGTTCTCTGGTAGTGCTATCGGAATCGAGGAACAGGTTCTTGATCTCGGTGTTGCCATCTTCCAGGTCCCAGCGTTCCCTGGTGTTGGAGCGAGTAAAGGCATTGCTGATAAATAATATCTTGAAACGATCACCGCGGGCGTTGTTGTATTCGTAATCGCCGCCGATCTCCCAGTTTTCTATGTCGCTGGGACTTTCTTCCCGTTGCAGGAATACAGCATTGGGAATAATTTTAAGATCGGTGGTACGGCGAAATAAATCTGTGTCACCATCACCTTGCATAAATTGCGCGTTGAAACGTACACTGCTGTTTGAATTTAACTCGTAATTCAAGTTCGTGCCAAAGCTTGAATTGCTGCCGTCGGTGGTTTGTTCTTCGCGGATGAGGTCGTTTGGCGAGAAATCCCCCAACACGGAGTTTTCCTTGCTCAAGTTCAAAAAGTGAATGTCTGAGGTCCTGGCGCTTAATTGATAATTCAAGCCTCCCCGCTGACCGCTGTAAGAAAGACTGGCCGAGGGAGAAACCGTAGTGTCCGACGTCCGTTCAGCCCGAAACTCATATTGCATAGTGGAACTGGCGAACTGTTCAAACAGGACCACGTTGATAACTTGGCCACTGCCGCGCACATCCAACTCGCCGGAGGTGCCACGAATAATCTCGATATAGTCAACCTGGTCGGCAGTTATTCTGCCCAGTTGGCTGCTGGTACTGTTGTTCTTGCCGGCTGTGCGCTTGCCGTTAATCAGTATCTCGTTGCCGCCACTGCCGCCGCCGAATCCCCGGCTACCGCCACGACTGCCCCCGCTAAAACCACCGTGAGAACCTCCTCTGCCACTAAAGCCTCCAGGCGGGCCTCTGAAACCGCCGCCGCCAAATCCTCCGCGACCACCACCGCTGTTGAGCCCGGGAATTCGATCCATCATGTCCTGGGCCGTCACCGGCGCCCATTCCTCAAAATAGGAGGCCGGGTATCTGACTGTGGATTCATCACCCACGTTATCCTGGGCACTGGCAAGCGAGCCGAGGCTCAGCACTAGCGCGCAAAAGGCGCCACCTGTCAATCCCTTGTGTGTTGCCATCAAGTCAGTCTCTATTCTCTAATTGCCGGGGAGAGGGGCAGTATGCATCGGCTGAGTACAACGCGGTACTTAATAACGCCTTGATCGGGCAGGAGTATTGCACACCTGTCGGGTTATAATTGTTACAAATTGTATAAATCTCAATGACTACTCGTTAACACTGGAGGACCAATTCAACGTCGTTGCGGGCCCATACTCCCGTGCACGAACGCGAGGATCGAGATGGCTCAATTGAAAGTGTCGAATCCTGCCCGTTAGCATCCTCAATGAGTGAGGATCCAGGTTTAGGCCAATACCCAGAATCTGACCCGTATTGTGAGAGGTGTACTCTCCAGATTTTCGAGAGTAGACTGTTAGGAAGGATAGATTTATTTCTTGGGAATTACTCTGCCAGTGTGGAAGTTTTGAGATCGAATCTGCCATTTAGTATTTGCTTCCAGCAATTTGATGTCGGGCTGTCTTCATTGGAAGCATAAGTGTGCGGCCATACTGCGGACATAATGTGACGGGGACGGTACAGGTATGGTTGCACTTACTCACCAGAATGAGGCACCTTTATTTAGAGACATATGTCTGCATGCAGATGATATAAAGATTCGCAAGATTACGCTGAAAGATCTTTGGCAGTCGCTGCGGGAAGGCTGGGAAGATTACAGCGAAAAACCAATTTCTACCCTCACCTTACTGCTACTGTATTATCCGCTGATCGTACTCGTCTTTATTATGTTTGCCTTAGGCAAGGATCTGCGCTTTTTGGCCTTTCCCACGGTGGCCGGTTTTACACTTCTCGGCCCCATAGTGGCGATTGCTTTTTTCGAGATGAGCCGACACCGTGAGCGTGGGCAGAGAATGCGCTGGCGCAGAGCGTTCGGATTTGTACATTCCTCTGCGTTCGCCCCAATCCTGGCCTTGTCGATCCTGATGACACTGCTTTATGCCGGCTGGCTCTACTCTGCGGAGATCATCTATTTCAGCCTGTTCGCGGACACGCCCCCAAGTTCGGTTGCAGACTTCCTCAACCAGCTAGTCACAACGCGCCACGGTGGCGCACTGATTTTTTATGGTAATTTTGTCGGCTTTCTATTCGCATACAGCGCGATGGCGTTCTCGGTTGTTGCCTTTCCTCTGGCTCTGGACAAACCGGTGAACTCATTCACCGCCATCTGGGTGTCGGTCAGAGCATTCACCTCCAATTTTTTCGTACTCGCGGTGTGGGGACTGGTTGTCGTATTGATTATGGCCGTGGGGGCCGCTCTCTTCTTCATAGGACTTGCAGTCGCGCTGCCCATACTAGGCCATGCGACCTGGCACCTGTACAGAAAAATTATCGAGCCCTAGAACCAGTAGTAGGGACGCGCGCAACTTGGCTAGCGGTCGTCCAATCGACCCGACCCGCCGAGCTCGTAATACACGATCGGCACGAAATCGTTGGCCGTCCAGCCTGCTTCCTGCCCCCATTTCGCATCGTAGTCGGCCGTCGGTCGCGCGGCCATCACCTCGTCCAGCTTCTTGCCCTGTTTAATCATGGTGAGGACCTGGCCTTGTACGTCGAGGATCATGTCGCGAAACTCCACCATCTCCGCACGACCAACCACGCTGAGACCGTGACCCGGAATCACCCTGGTGTTTGGACCGGCGATCTCGATAGCCTGATCGAGAGCGGCGATGGTGCCGCGCAGGCTGCCGCCGTTATACAGGTCCATAATCGGGTAGCTGGTGGTGCGAAATACGTCACCAAGATGCAATACATCGGCACCGGAGAAGTAGACAAAGGTATCGCCATCGGTGTGGGCAGGCGGGGCCAGGAAGGCGCGAACCTCCTCGCCGTTGAGGTGAAAACTGATCTCATCGTTGTATGTCACCACCGGTCGTGCCACCGCCGGCTGCTGGGCCAGGAAACTCCCTCCCCGCCTGGGAAAGCGCATCCTCTCTTCCAGGAAGCGCAAGCGGGTGTTTTCATGGGCAAAGATCAATACACCCATCTGTGCGAGGTTCTCGTTGCCCCCCACATGGTCGATATGGACGTGGGTGTTGATCAAGAATCGGATCTCACTGTCGGTCACCTCCTTCACCACCGCCACCAGTTTGTCCGCCAAGGGCGCGAACAGGGAGTCAACCAGTAACACACCCTCGGGCCCGACCAAAACACCGATGTTGCCACCGCCACCGGGGCGTTGCACCATATAGACATTGCCGGCCACAGGCACGATGCTAAGCTCGACGTCTTCGAAGTTACCCAGTTGGCCGTAGCTGGCGCCGGCAGCACACAGTGCTGCTATTACCCATATTACGGATGTTAAATATTTGCGTGAATTTTTCATCTTCACCTCTTCTTGTAGTTCGAGAAAATGAGAACTGAGCAAGCCACTCATTAGACCAGGCTCATACCCGCGGCGCGAGTTCGAAAACCCAGATGTGGCCAGCCTCAATAAGCTCCCTGCTGATATCCGAACGATACTTTGCCCGCTTATTCGCGACCACACCGTCCAGCTCCGGGCCTTCGGTAATTCGCACCAGTTTCCGCTCATAGCGCGTGCCATTAATGCGCACCACCGCCATGCCATCGCCCTCAACGGCCTGCACGGCCCAATGTTTCCACAATCGGCCCAGCGCGGTGCCCATGTAGTCGGAAGTGATATAAATTTTCCCCCCGCTTTCCTCAATCCAGATCAATCTTGAGCTCAGCGGATTATCAAGCTGCAGGTGAACCGTGGAAACCTGGTCGGTAAAGCTCCAGTCCGGCTCCGGGCCAGTATATAAATCCCCGGATACCAATTCACCGCCGGGAAAGATAATCGAAGGACCATCGTTGTTGCGATTTTCGAAACTCAGTGTCGCCATCGCCACGGCTGGGATCAGCAACAGTATACCCGTTAGCTGGAGCATTATTTTTAGAATTTTCATTTTGAAACCTATTTAGCAACCTCAGGGGTCGGACTAAATATACAGCAAAAAGAGCTCTGTCCTCAGAATTCTAATTCACTGATGCAACAGCAGCGCTTAACTGATCGATATCCAGTTTGTTTACTTCATCAATAATCTTAGCGAAGGAACGAGCCACCGCTTCCACGCCCACACCAGGCACCAGTGCCATAATATCGCCATCGGTATGCTTGTGCTCCGGAGAGCGAATGACTTGTACCGAAGGTGCTTCCTTATCGATGGCCATCATCTCGCCGGTGGCTCTACCATCCATGGGACCGATGAGGCTGACACCGAAGGTGCGATAAGCATCGAGAGTGATGTCGAGTAGACGCTGGCTGCCGTGTACCCACCATCGCCGGGGAGTAATGGTCGTGGTGCGGCGCAACTCCGTATTGAATTTGACGAACTGAGTGGGGGCGATGTGCTCGCAGTTGATCATCAGCGCGGTGTTTTCCAACATGCCCTCATCTCGCAGATAAACGGCATTGGGAGAGCCCACATGATGACCCGCGGTGCCGATGAAGACGATGTCCCGGCGCCTTTGCTCTGCAGGAATCTGGGCAAAATATTCCGCTAGAATAAGCATCACTGCCACACCGGAAGCATTGTCCAAGGCGGCATCATAGTAGCCGTCCATATGGGCCATGACGTAAATCTTCTCATCGGTGGTGCCCGGCAATGTACCAAAGATGCTAGGACTAATTAGACCTTCCCGGGTTTCGGTCTTCAGAGTTGCAGAGATTTTTACCGATCCGCCGATGGCCACCAGATCACGCAAACGTTGACCGTCTTCCCAACCCATGAAGAATCCCGGCATTACCAACTGTTGGTTAACGTAGCGAGAGCTGCCGTCGTCATTTCGAATCATCTGAAAGGCATTTAGACTTTGCCAAACGGCCAGATTACCGGCATAACCCCAGATGCCAATAATCATGGCTGCTCCCTTATCCCGGGCCCGCAGTGTCGCACCTTCCCAGGAAGCGGAATTGCCCATTTGTCCCGGTGCCAGCATAGTTTGGATGATGACTGCCTTACCCTGTACATTGCGGCCGATGAAATCGGCTTCCGTGCCCAGGCCGACCCACACCGCTTCCAGCTCCATGGTGCCGGGAAATCCAGGCATGCGAGTAGCCGGGTTAGCAGAGCTGAAATTGAGAGTGGTACCATCACCAATAGCCGTCAGATTCCAGTCAACAGGGAACCACTGAGGACGCAAATCAAATGGCTGGGAGTAGATGTTTTCCAAACCCAGCTCATCGAACTTCTCAGCAATCCAGTCCGCCGTCATGGATTCATACTCGGTCCCGGAGATTCGACCCCAATACCGGTTGCCGTCGTCGCGACTCTTTCGCGAAAACCCTACAACTTCACCCATCAGCTGTTTCAGGTGTGGGCCCTGAATTTTCTCATAGGCCTGATCACTGCCGAAGGTAGCCTTGCGCAAGTATTCGTAAGCTTCTTCTTTAACTTCGCCGGAGCTATCCAGTAAGACGTCAAAATTCTGGGCCTGAACGCCCTGGTTTAACCCAAGCGCCATAACGGCAATCAAAAAAAGTGGAGGACGGTAGTTGCCGGCGGTTGGCGAATAGATATTGTAGTTTTTCATTTGGACCCCCTTGGGCTCAAAGAATAAACGGTGGGATAAATGGGGACAAATCTATATTTTAGTCGAACACATAATTCTGACTCCAGGCAATCAAATATTTGATAAATCTGTTTCTATTTATCTTTCCCCCAAAACTAAGCAATCAGTGTTCAAGGAATCTTCTCGCGCTTCCCAGATCACATTCATCCACCATGAACTGCAATACCGGATCCCAGGACCAGGAGGTATCGCCGGTGATGGGTGAAGCCAGGTATTGCGGGTCCATGAGTTCGAAATGGTAGGTCAGGCTCTTGCCGTCTTCGTTCAATGTCAAGCGTTCCATCAGGTGTTTCTGCGAGCCCGACGGCACGCTCCAGCCATTACCCATGATATGGTCGGAGAAATGGCGGTTGTCGATGACCAGGCTGTCGCCCTCCCAGCGACCAATGGAATGGCCCTGAGGTGATGGAGATGCTCCCTCATGAGTAATAACGTTCATATGAATAGTGCGCACGATGCCATCATAGTCCCCCTCGATAGTAATGGTCTCATTACCCAGGGTAATGCGTTTCCCATCTGGCATGATCATCATCGGCGGTGCTACCAGTTGGGTGCAGCTTATGCCAGGGTTCATGGTTTGTTCATCCCAGCGGGCCACGGCGGCCACTCCCTCCTCGGTGAGATCCACCTCTCCCTCTCCAGCCAGAAAAGGAATTAGCGACTGAGCCAGCAGAGTTGACTAGGTTCCCCCCAGGCCGTCGGTTGCGGTCTCTGGTGTAACGCCGCTCAACGCCTGGGCAAAGAACTGCCGCCCATCGAACAGGGTATTGCCGGCGTATAAAATAGTTTGCGGATAGAGGCTCTTATTGCGGGGATTCCTGGCAGGATTTCCATTCACGGTCAGCGTATCGCCGATAGTGATGCTGTCTCTGGACCACCCCATCTTGCGCATGGCCCCAGGTCCGTACCCCTCAATTTCCCAATTGAAGACTTCTCCTGAGTCCGTGGTCTGATCGAGGTAAATATAGACGTGGGGATTGGCCCATCGGAGACCGGTGACGACACCCTCCACAGTAATCTCTTGTTGAGTATCATAGATTGCCGTGCTGTGGTGTGCTTGCACAGACAGCGGAACTAAGAGTAAGGACAGGAAGAGAATAGATAGGTAAGAACAGTTTCTCATAATACCTCCTCGGTCAACTGACTGGTAAAATAGGGACAGACCATGTTTTCCCGGTAGTCGGCGAGAGTGACAATCTCGATATTAGAAAAATGTGGTCTGTCCCCATTTCTACTTACTGGCCGGTGTACTCCTCATAGGCTCGCAGCAGCCACGCATTAGTATTGTCATTCGGTGGCACATAGCCGTCAGCGGGTTCCGTTGCCAACATCTCTTCCGGAGTTAAGCCCTGCACTTTCGCCCGTACCAGCTTGCCGCGTACGGTCAACAGCATGGCGCGATAGTCCAACAGGTCATCTCGGTTAGATAGCTCACCATGGCCAGGAATGATGATGGTGTCGTCATTAATCAGGTCAGCTAGATTCATCACCGCATCGATCATGCCATCCATGCTGCCGCCATTAGCCTGATCGATGAACGGCATGCGATAGCGTACAAACATGTCGCCGGTATGGATGACATTGGCTTCCCGGAAGTAGATCTGGGCGTCGCCGTCGGTGTGACCGTTACCCGTATAGACCAGATCGATAGCATTGCCATTGAAATAGAAGCGCATGTTATCGAAGAAGGTCATCGTTGGCAGGCCGATGTCGTCATAGGGTTCCTGAACGCGGCCGCTCCCTGCCAGTACCTGGGTGGATTCCATACGCCTGCGGGCGTTGTCCGTCGCGACGATGTACGCACCGGCGCGACCAAAATTCTCGTTACCATCGCTGTGGTCGTAGTGAAAGTGGGAATTGACCACGAAATTCACCGGTTTATCCGTCAACTCGGCAATAGCAGCCATGATCTTGTCCGACAGCTGGGCGAACTGGTCGTCGATGATAAGCGTGCCGTCATCACCGATAGACACGCCAATGTTACCCCCACTACCCTGCAGCACGTAAATGCCTCCCCGCACCGGGATAGTGGTGATTTCGATGTTGTCGAAGTCCTGGGCGGTAACCACAAAGGGCAGGAACAGGAAGGCGAGTAAGGCCAAGGCGATTCGGTTGTTGCTTGTTTTTATATTCATCATCAGAGTTATCTCTTTATTGTAATCCACGATGCCTTCACTCTAGCGCGGTGGGATTGGCGAGTAAATAACTGATCGGGAAATGGGGATTTAAGGCGGGCACAGTAGAATTGCAATATGTGACCGCGGGATTATTTTTTAACCCCCCCCATCACCTCTAGCCCTGAGATCGCAAAATTCACCCCAACATCACTAGCACACAAAAGGTCGCTATTTCATAGGCTCTCTTGCATATACGATCGGGAATCAGACTGCTCATTATAGAATCCTGTCCTTTCCGATTTTAACCCAAATTCAGGGGACATGAATTACCTAGTAACGCAAGCAGTTCACATTATGCTTTTCTAAAGGCTATATGGGGTAAAATTTGCTTAAATTATTAAGTAATCAGAGTCCCATTGTTTTACTTCCGCATTAGCAGTGCCTCGGGCAAAAAGGCTGGCGTACCTTCTTCGTATTGATTATCTGTCAAGGGCCGTTGGTTCGAACCATCTGCATTCATAATGAACAGCTCGGCGTAGGGCTGCGGTTGATTGATAGTCAACGGCGACTCATCCTTGTAGCCGAAGCGAGAACTGCTCCACAGGATGTATTCACCATCGGGCGACCAGGAGGAATGTGCATCGTTTCCTTCCGCATCGGTCAAGCGTTTCAAGCCAGTACCGTCAGGACGGATGCTCCAGATGTCGAATTCGTCATAGGGATAACGTTCATCAGGGGCGTAACGCGTGAACATTATCTGGTCCCCCTTCGGCGACCACAGCGGCAGTGTATCGTATTCCCGCGTGAGGACGCGGGACTCGCCGGTGGCAACATCCACGATGCGCAATCCTTCACTCAGCTCGTTGTTGGTCCAGTAGCGATAGACGATCTGGGTTCCATCAGGAGACCAACTTGGGAAGCCGGCGTTGCCTGATTCTGTGGTCACAGCGCGTGCATCAGACCCATCGCTCCTCATGATCATGATCTGTGCCGGTGCGCTGGTACGCTGCTGGAAGAATCCTCCCGCACCAAATGTCAGCCATTCTCCGTCCCGTGACCATTCCAGACCCATCACTGTGACATCATCGGTGTACACGCGCCTGGGATTGGTGCCGTCGGTATCCCACATGACCAGCGCCATGCGGTCTGCACTCGGCGTTCGTTCGCTCACTGCAAGGGTACGGCCGTCGGGTGAAAGCGCTGGCCAACCACTGGCGTACTTCAATTCAAAACCAGAATCGTCGACTATGCCCAGCAGCTCCCCGTCAGGCGTGTTCGAATAGTGGTGCATTGTCTCCAGTTGGCCAGCCTGATAGACCACCTTTGTGCCGTCGAATGACCAGGAGGGGTTGGAAAGGTCACGGGGCTCGCTCGCTTTAGCGTTGGTGAAATTGAGCGTCCCACTATCCCGCGTCCTGGAGTAATACGCAATGTGTTGCGGCGCAATGAAGTGCGGTAAAACTTTTAGCCCGGGACCCGCAGCGTGAACAGTGCGATCACCAGTTTCCAGGTCGATAGAGACAATGCTTGAGGCGGACCCGGCATAATGAGCCTGGAAGGTGTCCAGCACTGGCATCTCATAGAACACAAGTCTTTTACCGTCCGCGGACCATTTCGGTGACCCCACCATCATGTTCGGGTCCGTTGTGAGCTGGCGAAGTCCCGTGCCATCCGATTCGATCAGGTACACGTTTGCTGCCTGCACATGCTCCCATCTCCCGGCAGGTTCGGGGTAGTCCTGGTGGGGAAAGCCGGTGCCCCGGTCAGAGCTGAAGGCAATCGTCTGTCCGTCCGGAGACCAGCTGGGACGGAAGTCCCCGCCCGGCGAACTGGTCAGATTACGCACCTGGCGATTTTCCAGGTCCATGATGTAGATGTCAGTAGAGCCATCCTTTCGACTAGAAACAAAGGCGAGCGACCGATTGTCCGGGGACAGCGCAGCCTGATCGTCATAGGCCGGTGAACTGGTGAGCCTTTCCACCCCTGTGCCGTCCACCCGTGTCCGGAAGATGTCCGCCGATCCACTCCGGTCCGAGGTGAAGACGACCCACTGGCCGTCCAGTGAAAATGAGGGGTTATAGTCGATCTCTCCACCAGGCACGAGTTTACGCGGGTTACTGCCATCGCTGTCGGCAATCATCAATTCGGAGCGCAGTGGCCGGTACTGGTCAACATAGATGCGATCTTGTGCATCCAGTGGAGTCATAGAAACCAACATAATGGAACTCAGTGATAAAAACGTACTCGTCATGGCGAATCTCATTTCGTTCTCCTGGGTGTTCCCGTTCCTTCAACAGTGAAAGGAAGTGAATGGCGAAAGCGAAAGACCATAGGTTAACGTATGCCTTCCTCTAATATAAGGATTATCTATAAAGGAATATGGGTTCCGAGTCACCTCTTCGAGAGTGGCATACATGGGTAACGAGGCAGGCCGCTTTGAAGTGATACGCTCACATGGAAGTGTTTGAATTTCTCCTGCGAAAAGCGCCGCTTCCAGCACATAGCAGAAATTTACCTCTCAATCTCCTACAAAGAGCTATGACGCTGTTGATCTGAATGACGCGGACACTGGGAGCTGGGCGTTGCTTGGCAATTCTGCAGACATGCAGCACCACTCGGATTTACTGCAGATTAACACCGAAACAATATCAACCTTGGGGCTGCTCTGGGCAGTCGATCTTCCTACTGAAGATGGTCTGGTCGGCAACCCACTGATAAAGAATGGGCGCTTTTCCAAAGCGGATATTGGATGCCACAGCTAATCAGGACGTTCCACACCTGGCAAAGCAAAGCTATCTTCATAGATACAATTGGCTTCACGTACATCTATGCGAAGCACTCTGTCTCGGAACTTGACATGTTTCCACTCGCCAACCCAGTATTCAGGATCTGTAAATGTATACTCACTGACCATTGTATTGCCCTCATTAATCAGTGAAATGCGCTCGACGATTTTAAGCTGCTCACCAGTCGGGACGCCCGCCTGAATAAGATGATTTTCACCAATGAAACTAGTAGTTTCGACTACCAGAGTATCGCCATCCCAGTAGCCTAAGGACTCTCCTTGCCAGTTACGGTCGACTGCATATCCGCTGGAGCGTTCACGCCCATCAAGAAAGATTACTCGATAATCATTATTCAGCCGTGAGACCATGAAGATGGCTGTGGGATGCTGCAACATCATAAGAGCACCATATCTGGTCATGAATCTTGGCATTCCAGGGGGATAGCATAGGGCGGTGGGATCACCAAAACGCTCCCCCTCTAGTGAGGCTTCCATATAAGCATCATGATAGGTTTTACCTTTTGCTGTGAGCTCTGGCATAGGCTTGAATTCAAAGGAGCCATAATTTGCGCGATATTCATTCTCTCCACGGAACTGCCATTGCCCTGTCAGATCGAAAGGTGCTGGTGGTCTTTCCTTCGCTAGATTCTCCGGATCAAGAGCACCGGGCATATTACCTCCACCACTTTCTCCAGGAGCTATTCCTTGTGAAATGACTGGTAACTGAGCGGGTCTCGTTTTTTCCTCTCGCATTTGCCATGTCTCTCCAGCCGGTGGAGGAACATAAGGCATTAAAGCTGGGTAAACTTGACGAACCTCCTGTTCTGGTTCCTGTATGTAGGCACGTCCATCTGCGCCAATAAGACCTAGTACTAATCCTCCAGGCTTACCAGATCTTAATGGGTTTATTCGAACAGTAATCGTATCACCAACATTAATGGATCCACGATCAAAGCCCATTGCTTGCATTCCACTTATACCCTGGCCCTCCAATCGCCAAAGTTCAACTTCACCTTCTTCATTAGTGACTTCCATGTTAAGGATGAGGTGAGGATTCCTAAGAGTAAAAAGAGTTGTTTTTCCTGTTTTTTCGATAATTTCCCCAACATCAAAGACAACAGCAGAATGATGTGCGCTTGCGAGACTGGCAAAGAAGACTGGCAATACCAGCAGCACTTTGAATACACTTTTGATCATTAGTATTTCCCTCGGCTGCATATAAACATTTTCTTGAAAAAGCAGAATAAGATTTGGTAAATACAAATAATAATAATACGCCGAAATATTACAGGATAAAAGTAAACCTCTTAGAAATGTTTGGTCTATAAGTATCTTCTTCTATAAGGCATAGCCAAGACTCTATACATAAAGATTTCTCAGAGCTTAAAAGTAGAGGAGGATAAAAAAGTAACACCGTGCTGCCCGCGAATACCAATAAACGTCCTGTCATTAGCAGAAGGAAAGCAAGCCTCATATGTACCATAAGTATCCCACCACAATGGCCTGCAAGAGTAATTATTTGTTGAAGGGTATACGTTGTTATCTGTATACAAGTGAACATGGCCGGACGAAACGGTCAATCGAACTTGAGATGCTCAATGGCCTCCCAGATGATTTTCAAACCACGCCACCAAGGCGGCCGAGGCCTGGCTGCGATGTTCCTCGCTTCGGAAACCGTGACCCGCGCCTTCGATGATCACCAACTCGGTCTTCACGCCGTTGCGCTTGAAGGATTCATGGATCAATTGGCTGTTGTTGAGATCCACCAGCGCATCAGCGTCTCCGTGAACCAGTAGAGTCGGAGGATCGTCAGCAGATACATGTAAGATCGGTGATACGGAAGCGCCCAGTTCGGCTTCAAATTCCAGGGCGACAAAGCGATCGGCGGCCCCTGGAGCGACGACGCCACCAGCAAAAAAGAGCCCTCTATCGGGAAGCGTGGCGGGATAGTCCTGACTCGGTGTGGCCCGCTGCCTTAAATCTACGGGGGGATAGTAGGCGACCACAGCGGCGACCCGACTACTGATTCGCATTACTTCATCTGTCGCCTCGGGGTCACCCTGGTCTGAATCCAGGCCCAGCATGAGCGAGAGATGACCGCCGGCACTGCCGCCGTAGACACCCAGTCGGTCGGGGTCGATTCCAAAACGTGCTGCGTGCAGACGCACGAATCTTACTGCACGATTCACGTCGGCATAGGCTTCCGGAACCTTGAACCTCGGGCTGCTCCCATGGCGAACGGCGATAACGGTGAAACCCGCATTCAGTAGCGGCTGGTACCTGGTTCGTGCTTGTTGGGGAGCAGTCCAGCGGGAAACCCAACCGCCACTCACCATGTTGAGCACCGCAGCACCGTTCGCTTCAGCGGGCGTAAAAACGTCTAGTGTCAGGGCCATCCCCGCTTTGTGTCCGTAGACGACGTCTGCATGGATGGAGTCGTCACTCTGTGCGCTGGCCGTGATAGCCCCGCAGAGCATAGCCAGAATGGTGGCCGTGGCTCGAATCAACATTTTCATGGTCGTTCTCCTCTTCACTCAGCTAGTCGATAGGCGATGATATAACCACCCAGCGGATCTTCTTCCTCGACAGGCAGGGTTCGCATGCCCACTCCTCTCGTCGAATTGTAAACCGGAACGGTAGCGATCAAGGTTTGCTTACCAGATGGCGATTGGTAGGTCATGGGAGTCGCCTGCGCCGTATAAGGAATGTCATCACTCCAGAGTTCCTTACCGCTAAACAGGTCCAGTGCCCGAATCGTGTTATCGAACGTGCTTGCCATAAAAATGAGACCACCCCCAGTGGTTACGGTGCCGCCGATCTGAGGTGTGCCGACGGTGATAGGTAGACCGCTGGGGATTCCCCAGGGTCCGCTGTTCTTTGCCAGGCCAATGGGACGCTCCCACAGTAATTGCCTGTCCTCGAGATCGATGGCGGCGAGTACACCGTAGGGAGGCTGCTGGCAGGGAATTTCCAGGGGAGAAAAAAACCGTACCGTGGTATGGGCATAGGGTGTGCCTAATTGCGTGCCGCTCACTCCCTCGGGTAACTCATCTCTGGGAATGAGTGTGAGCTGATTGGACATTACCAGTGGGTTTACCACCATGATGTTGTTGACCTGGTCCACACTGACGCTGCCCCAGTTGTGGCCACCGGCATTGCCGGGGAACTGCAGGATAGTGCCGACACCGGGAACTGTGAAATGCCCCTCATAGCGCATCTTGCGAAACTCGATGCGGCACCACAGCTGATCCAACGGCGTGATTCCCCACATTTTTGCTTCCGTCAGGTCGGGTCGAAAATTTGGCAGGTCCATGGTAAAGGGTTGAGTGGCGGCGACGTAGTCGCCCGGTACGCCACCTTCCTGGGGAACTGGCAATTCCTGAATATCGAAAATGGGCTCGCCGGTGACTCGATTTAATACGAATACCTCCGATCGCTTGGTGGGAACCAGCACGGCAGGCACTTTTCCCCCATTGTCTCCGGGTAAATCTATTAATACGGGTTGTGAGGCGATATCCCAATCCCACAGGTCATGATGGGCGGTTTGAAATGACCAGCGCACCGATCCGTTCTCGCCGTCGATGGCGACCACGGCACTGGCGAATTTCTCACTGGCCTCCATGCGGTCGCCACCGAAATAGTCGGGTGTCTCATTGCCCATCGGCGCATAGATCAGACCCAACTCTTCATCCACGCTAAACAGGCTCCACACATTCGGCGTGGCCCTGGTATAGACTTCGCCCCGCAGCGGTTCCGTGTTAATCCCCGGTCGGCCCATGTCCCAGGCCCAGGCGAAGTCGCCGCTGATGGCGTCGAATGCGCGCACCACGCCAGAGGGCTCTCCCACCGTCACGTTGTCTCGAACCCAGCCACCGATAACCGCATTGCCACGAACGATACCCGGTGGTGAGGTTTGGAAATTAAATATGAGCGGGTCGTTGCCCATGTTGCGTTTAAGATCGATTTCCCCCTGCTCACCGAATTGCAAGCAGCGTTCTCCGCTCAGTGCATCCACCGCGATCATGCGGGCATCGGTGGTGGCGGTTATGATGCGCTGCTGACATTCGCCCAGGTATTCCGCCGGGGCTTCGTAGTAGGACACACCACGACAACCCGTGGTGAAATAGCGATATCTTAGAATCTCGGGGTTGAGCTGTTCGGGATCGACTAGCGGATCGAACTGCCAGGCCAATTCGCCGGATTCGGCATCCAGCGCGATGATGATGTTACCACCGGTACACACGTAGAGCAGATTGCCGATCTGCAGAGGAGTCGCCTTAAAGGATCCTCCCGCCCGGGTACGGTAGGTCCAGGCGACTTCCAGGTTTTCCACCGTCGCAGTATTGATTTCATCCAGCGGCGAGTAACGACTACCGCCGGCGGTATTGCCATAGCTGGGCCAATCGGTGCGGGTGTTTACGCTATTAATACCGCTACGTTCAGACAGCTGATTAACGTCATAACCCAGTCCGTCGACCAAGACGAACAGGCTGACCACGACGACCACAGGCGCAGCATACCTGGCGATGCTAGAGGCGAATAGTGGTGGCGGAGAACCGGCGTAGAGGGATCGTCGCAACCAGGGTGTCAGTAACCAGAGCCCAATGGCCGCGAAAGGTAAAATACGCGGTGCCAGCGCCCACAGATTCGTCCCCGATTCCAATAGTGCCCAGGCCACGGTTGTAATCAATAAGCCTGCGTATATCAGGGAACCTGTCGGGCTGCCTTTCCAAAACCGCATGGCGCTGGCAACCAGCAGCAGGCCCGTTAACAGGTAATAGAATGAACCACCCAGAAAGATTAACTGCAAGCCACCGAGAATCATTGGCACCGCAATTAGTACGAGAAGAATGGGAAATATTCGGGGAGTCTTCGCTGGCGAATCAATATTCATGAGTTAAGCCTTGTTATTATTCTGACACTTTCGGTACAGGAAGAAAGACTATACCCGAGTGTAGTTATCATAAACACCCTTTCTTTTTCGGCAACATTACACGGCACACCTACCGATCGCTATTATGCCGATCGCCAGCTTGCGTCTCTTTTTGCCCTCGCTGTGCTGAATTCCGATAGCAACAAAATAGTCGACGACGCCGCTGAACACCAAGAGCGGAATGAATCGATAATTCCAGCCCGCGTAAAAAATCAGGCTGCTCACCAGGATTAGTAGCAGACGTGGATTACGCTTTAGAAAAACGAAGTTATAGAGCAGGAAAAAGCTAAGGAAGAAAACGAAGAAGAGCGGCGTATTGAACAGCATGGGTTTTTATCCTGCTCCTGACAATTAACTGAAATTTCGGTATCGATTTATATTCAACGATAACAGCAAAGAAATGTTACAAAAATCAATTCTTCGAAATCTCGTTGCATTCCACATTGGCTTCACTGCCTGTCAAACAGGCGGCATTATCAATGGAGTGCGCTTAACGCCAGCTTAACTTGCTGCGACCATTCATGACGCTCAAGTACGCATGGGGATTAGGAGGTTGGAGAGTCGTCCTGTTGTATAGATTAAGAGAGTGATATCAAGAACTCAAAAAATGGCGGAAGGATTTAGGGTCCAACTGGCTAGTAGTGCCCCGGGATAGATAGCCAGAAGAAAACAAGAGCTTTCATGTGTTTCTGAGTTTTATAGAGCTGGGTTTTTCGAACCACCGGCAAGAGGAATTTCAGTCCTCTGCTCTACCAACAATTGCTTCTTTATTCGGACGAAGGGTGTAGCTTGAAGCTCTGATTACGTCATTAATCGCCATTTAGGGGAAGAATTTGAGGGTTTTTCAGGTAAATCCCATCCGTCCGCTTTGGGTCGATAGCTGTCAGTCAGCCCCTGGCTGTCGGAGCCTCAGTGAGCGTCTGCTCCACCCCCCGGGGCACCCCCCGTTTTCTCAGATAACAGCAGGTACCTCTATATATACTAATCTGGACGAACGATTTGGTTAATTTTTGGTATGCGCAGCGCGCCTATTGGGAACTGGTTTCGAGTAGATGGAAGCCATATGCAAAATATCTAAAACCTTTATTGGATGGACTTGGATCAGACCTTATAAAGCCTAATGATCTTGAGTTAACAAAAATGAGGTCGATCCGAATTTGAACCGACCTCACGGCTCTTTTTACTCCGCGTAATCGAGTCCCTTTGCCTTTGCGACTTCTCGAATGTTGGGATTAACAGACTCCCTAA
>Ga0310122_10000094_pt1 | contig 55819 bp, 47 predicted proteins | sample CB6_Bottom_1051__FD_203503 | JGI IMG/M metagenome (GOLD analysis project Ga0310122, IMG submission 203503) | Marine microbial communities from Western Arctic Ocean, Canada - CB6_Bottom_1051 | ecosystem: Environmental > Aquatic > Marine > Oceanic | place: Canada: Western Arctic Ocean | collected... | reverse complement strand
TTGCCCTTGGTCTTCTCCCAGGTTTCGCCGCCGAGTTTGTCGAGCCGCGGCTTGACGCCGTCGGCGGCCCCGTAGCGCTGTACGCGGCTCAGGCGGTCGACGGGCAGAAAGAGTTTGTCAGAGCCGAGGTATTCGATGGCGAGCAGTTCGCTCGACGTGCCGCCGGCCTTCAGTTCCTTCAGGCCGCGGTAGATCCCGATGCCGTGATCGGCGTGGACCAGGAAGTCTCCGGGAGCGAGCTGGGCGATGCCATCGAGTTTCTGGCCTTCGCGCCAGCCGGGGCGATTCTTTCGTCTCTCTCGCCGGCCGAAGATCTCTTCGTCGGTCATGACGGCGAGTGACTGGTCGGGCCAGATGAATCCTTCGTCGAGATCCACGACACGAATCTCGAGGCGCCCCGGGAGCGACCAATGCCAGACGGGCCGCGGATCCGTCGCGACCTGCCCGTCGAGGTCGTAGTCGGCCAGGAGCGAATGAATTCGTTCCGCGATCGACAGCGTGCTGCAGGCGATGACGACGCGCCAACGCTCGGCAAGCCAGGCATGACAACGATCGGCAAGCGGCGTGAGCGCATGTTCATGACTGCGACTCGAGACGAGGTCGCGGCGCAGCTCGTCCTGGGTTTGGGTTTCGAACACGTGCCGGCCCCGTTCGTCGACCGCGAGTTCGATGTCGAGACGCTCGAGTCGAATCGGGTCGAGGCCAGCGAGGCCGTTCGAAATCTCGTCCGTCGAAAGAAGAAGGGATTCGATCGGTACGGTCAGACGTTCGCCTCTCGCCGCGAGGTGATTCGATTCGATTTCACCGAAGACTTCGTCGAGGTGCGCCACGGCTTCCTCGGGTTCTTCGAGCAACACGAGCACCTGCTCCGAGAGGTAGGCGAAGAAACTCTCCTGGTCTGGCTGGATGAGTGGTGCCAGCGACTCGGCGCCCGGTGGCAGATGGCCGCGCAGAAGCGAATCGATCAGGCGGTCGACGTCTGCCATCGAAACACCTTGTTCCGCCGCGTTCTCGCGAATTGCGGGCTCGCAATCGACGATGCCATCGCGATCGAAAAGGAGCTCGCGGGGCGGCGGAAGCAGAACGGTCGCGGATTTCGTCTGCGAGCGTTGACTGGCGGGATCGAAACTTCGAATCGAATCGACCTCGTCGCCCCAGAGTTCGATCCGTACGGGATTCGCCAGTTGGGGTGGATAGATGTCGACGATGTCGCCGCGAATCGCGATTTCACCGGGTTCTTCGACGAGCGCCATTCGCTGGTAGCCGCGGCCGACCAGGCGCGCGGCGAGCAGATCTCGATCGAGCGACGCGCCAACCGAGATGCGCTCGGTCGATTCGCGAAGGAGATTTCGTGCGGGAACGCGAAGGGCGAGGGCGGCCATCGGGGCAATCACGATCGGGCTCGCCTGCTCGCGGCCGTCGAGCGCCTGATTCAGGAGATGAAGAACTTCCATGCGCTGGCTGACGAGGAAGGGCTGCGGAGAGAAGCGGTCGAAGGGCAGGGTGTCGTGGCGCGGAAACGCCCGAATCCGAGACGTGTCTTCGCGTTCGCCGAGCATGCCTCGGAGCGCGAGGGCAGCGTCGTCGGCGGCGCGCGAATGGGCCGTGATGTAGAGAACGGGGCGGTCGCCGTGAGCGCGGATCAAATGACTGGCGGCAACTCGGTTCGCGGCACCACGCAAGCCTGTTAGGCGCGTGAGTTCGTTGGCCTTTCCCTTCTCTCGAATGAGACGATCAAACGGCGTATCCCCGCGCGGTGTGGACCGGCGTCGCTTCATCCCGACCTGGGCCTTCGCCTCAGCACTCATCGCGCAATCTCTCCGCTCAATCCCAAAACCCCACTCTCCGCGATCTCACGAATCCAGGCGAGCGAAGAACGCCAAAAGCCCGATTCCCGAAAATCGGGGACCGAGCGGGCGTCAGTTTAGGGGCCTACGACGAAATGACACGTCGCGTGCGTATTCAGGGATCATCGGAGAAACGGAGGGTCGGCTGCACACCGCCCGCTCCGGGACTCTGCCGGCGTCCTCGCGTCAGCGCACGTCGCGAGTTCGACAGACCTCCTCGACCAGCGCGAGAACGCGTTTCGCCGCTGGCTCGGGTCGGTGCCGCTTCAGATAGAGTGCACGGGCGCCCTCACCAAGCCGACCGGCCAGCGCATCGTCCTTTTCGAGACGCTCGACCGCTTCGACCATCGACTCGACAGGCTGGACGGGCGAACAGATCAGCGCGTTGCGGTCGTGTTCGAGACCCCATTCCCGTTCGTGAAAGGCGATCGCCGGGGTGCCGACCGCCAGACTGTTCACGAGCTTGATCGGGAAGCCACCCTCCGTGCGCCGGAGGAGCAGGCTGGCGCGGGCGCTTTCGAGCAGCGCCAGCATTTCGGCCGAAGAATGGACCTGTCGGAATTGCAGGCCGGGAATCGAACGGGTGGTCCACGCCGTTGAGGACGCGGCTAGATGACTGGCCAGAACCAGGGGTGTGGATGCGGAATTCCGCCGCGATAACTCGGCAGCCGCCGAAACGAGAATGTCGAGTTCCTGGTAGCCGTCGAGGTTTCCCGAGTAGAGAAGGAAGCGCCCGGGTTCGAGACCGTGCGATCGCGCCACCGCGTCGGGATCGAGTCTGTCCAGACTGGCCAGCGGATCGGGAATCGGAGGAGGGACGAGAGCCCCTGGCCGGCTCGAGAATTGACGCATGACGCGCTCTGAAGACTGCGTCAACGCGATCCAGCCGTCCGACCGACGAGCCAGCCAACGGTCGATTCCTGCCCCGACCCTGTCGAGGCCGGTCGTGAGACGACCCGCAGACTGCGATAGATCGAAATTGTTCCAAAAACCCTGTTCCTTAGGGCCTCTGAGATAAGCGGAGAGCTCCTGTTCGAGAAGTGTGTGGACGCAGTAGACGACGGGTGGACGCTTCGGGCCTGCCACCAGGCAGCTCGTCAAAGTGGCTTCCGCATTGTGCGTCAAGATTGCGTCAAACGCGTCATCACCCACACTTGACGCGAGTGCGTCACGAAGCGTCATGGCAAAGCCGAGATCTGCGAGAGGCTTGGCCCAACTCGGGCCCGCTCGCGGGGAAGCTGGACGGGTCCAGGCCGGGGACTGAAAATGGTCGAAGCCATCGAGTGCACGCCAATGCTCCGTCGACCGATTCTCTCGCTGGCCAAGGCCATTCGCAGCGGCCGCCGATCGCGCCTCGGCCCGAGCGCTTCCTTTCGAAGACCTTCCCGGTCCGTAGGTGAGCAGAGTGACTTCGGCCCCGTGCCCGCGCAGCGCGATCGCTTGTTCTTGAAAATAGACCTGGGAGCCCTGGTTCAGGGGATAGGGGAACGCGCCCGCCAGCAGAAGCCGCAATGGCCGCATGCCCGACGGCTACCGAGTCGTGCCGAGTGAGCCCATCGATCCGGTCTTGCTCGCCCGATTCGCCTGGCGGCGAGGAGCCATGCCGCGAGGTTGGCTGCCCGCCGGACGCAGCCTGGCAAGCGGCGCTCGAAGGTCACCGCGAAGCTCGCCATAGAGTTGTGAGAGTTCGACGATGGCGCGCAGGATGACGCGAGGATGGGCGCCGCTCTGACGACCCGATTGGCGCCGGCGATGGGTCACGGGAACTTGCTTGATGGCGAATCCGGCAGCGCGAGCGCGAGCCAGAATCTCGGTGTTCACGAAGGCACCGATCGATTCGATCGGGATCGCGTCCAGGACGTCGCGTCGGAAGACCTTGAAGGCGCAGTCGATGTCGCGAATTGGGAGATCGAAAAGGAGCCGAACGAGAAACCCCCAGACAGTAGCGATTGCACGCCGAATCCAGGGGTCCCGGCGCGGTGCGCGATATCCGGCGACGATCTCGTAGTCCTCGGCGTATTCGAGCAGATGGCGAATTTCTGCAAGATCGAATTGAAGATCGGCGTCGCTGAAGAAGACCAACTGGCCACGCGCCTCTCGCAGCCCAGAGCGTAGAGCGGCCCCGTAGCCCAGGTTGGCCGCATGATGGACAGCGCGGATTCGTGGGTCGCGTCGAGAAGTCTCGGTGAGGAACTCGGCGCTGCGATCCTGCGAACCATCATCGACGATGACGATCTCGAATTCGAGACCCAGGGCCTCGCCGATCGCGATCGCGCTCTCGAGTAGTGGCGGAAGGTTTTCGGCCTCATTGAAGGCCGGAAAAACCAGTGACAGTGCGATCGCCGACTCACTCATTTCCGAAGAGTCCGGTCTGGAATGGATCCGCGAACATCGATTCCTCTCGCTCCCGGCAACCCTCACGTCGGGCGACCGTCTGCAGATGTGAGACTATACCGGTCCTCCCGTGAGCCGGGACGGTGGAAGCCCTGATGTATGCTGCGCTCGGCTGCCGATCGCCACCGGCGTTCACCGGTCGCATCACAAGCCAGCGTTTGGGAGTCGCGAAGCGGACATGGGTGCTGCAGACAGGAGTGCCGCACCGGGCGGCGAGCCGTCCCTTCCACCCTAGTCGATTCTGGGCTGGCGCCCGCTCGGGCTGATCTTCGCTCTGGCCCTCGTTGCTCGAGCGGTCGTCGTCTTCGAGCTCTCGCAGACGGCCGTCTTCTCGACCCCGATCGGAGATGGCCGGCGGTCCGCAGATCGCTTCGATCGCGTTGCCCAGATTCAAGAGCAGCTTCGCCCATTTCCAACGCATGATCTTCGCTTGTGCGATGGACGAGAACGTCGACTCGGAAAGCGCCGCGACGATCGCATCGACCGTGTCATCGATCCCATCCGGATAGCCGCCGATGTCGATGAGTCCCGTGATCGGAGAGCAATGGGCTCGAACTTCGCCCGGCAGCAGATGCACGGCCACCGAGTCCGGACTCTTGACTGCGAGGAGCACGACGTCGTCACTCCGGCAACGCAGAGTGCGCGGCTCCTGGACGACATCGACATCGACATCGAGATGGGCAGCACCCGCAGGCGATGCAAGACGGAGACCCGACTCGGCGATCGCCCGTCCATGCGGACCCCGCGCGACGAATACGACATCATGACCGTGCTCGACCAGTCGTCGCCCGACGACGCCACCGATCGCCCCGGCTCCGACCACTATGAATCGCACGATCTCAAAGCCTCCTTGCCGCGTCGCGTTTCCGCGAAGTCGCCAACGCGCGGCGGACATTTTCCCTGGCCGGTCGAGAACGCAGAGGGGCAAGCTACACGACTGGCAGCGAGCCCCTCCCACATGCTCGGGAGCACTTCGCTAGATTCGAAACCGGCCAAGGAACCCGGATCGCCAAGCCAGCGAGGAATCATCATGTCTACCCGCGCAGACCTTCTCCCCCTTCCTTCTCATCCCGAAAACCTCGCCTGGCCGACAAAGGATTGGTCGATCGGGAAACTCGATTCACGCGTCGATCAAGGCGCACTCGAAAAGCTCCTGGATCATGCGTTCAGCCAGCCCGAACCCGAGGATCTCGACCGAACGCATGCGATCGTCGCGATTCAGGGCGGCGAGATCGTCGCTGAGCGCTACGCGCACGATGCCGGGCCGGAGGACACCTTTCTCTCCTGGTCGATGGCGAAGAGTATTACGAGCGCCTTGATCGGCATTCTCGTGAAGCAGGGGAAGCTCGACATTTCAAAGCCCATGCCGGTTCGTGAATGGCCGGAAGATGACAAGCGTCGCCGGATCACGATCGATCAGATGCTGCGGATGGTCGACGGTCTGCGATTTCGCGAAGCCGAGGATCTCGGTGGGGGTTCGGTTCGCTATTGGCCGCCCGAGGAATCCGACGTGATTCCGATGCTATTCGGAGATGGGAAGGCGGACGTCGCGGGCTTCGCAGCGACACTTCCCTACCAGGCCGAGCCCGAAACGCGCTGGAATTACAATAGTGGGGGTAGCAATCTGCTCTCGCGACTCGTGTCCGAGACCGTTGGCGGCGGTGAAGCCGGAATGCGCGAGTTCATGAAGCGTGAGCTCTTCGATCCGATCGGGATGACGAGTGCGGATCCCCGTTTCGACGAAGCGGGAACCTTCGTCGGCTCGAGTCATTTCTTTGCCAGCGCCCGTGACTACGCACGCTTCGGCTACCTCTATCTGCGAAATGGTTCATGGGATGGACAGCGGATTCTGCCCGAGGGCTGGGTGGATTACAGCCGAACGTCCTCGGCAATCGCTCCGGCTGGATGTTATGGCGCCCATTTCTGGGTCATCCCCGGGAGTCTCGGTCTGTTCGAATGTCATGGTGCCGGCGGTCAAAGGATTACGATCAGTCCGAAACTCGATCTCGTGATCGTTCGGCTTGGCAAGACCGAACCGCACAGGGTCGGCAACGTCGTCGGCTTCTGTAAGCACCTCGTCGATACGTTTCGTCCAACCGGGGGCTGAGACGGCTCGCGGCCAGGGCTAGTCGAGATAGCCAAGCGCTCTCAGCCGCTCGGCAACCATGGCTTCCTCTGCGTCGTCGTACTCGACGGGTTCGCGCTTCCGGGGCGACGTGTCCGCGGCCGGTTCCCAGTCCAATCCCATCGCTCCCGCCAACCATGGCGCCACGTGGGTCAGTCGCCTGGGGGCATCGCGATCCTGGGCGCCCGGACCGACGGCAATCCAGATTCCGTCGCGGCGATGAGTGCCATTCATGCCGCGTCCGCGTCCACCCGCCTGTTGATCTGCGGCGAGCGTGCGAATCGAGGCAATGCCCGAACCGTGCAGGCCGCCCTCGGACCATGGAGTCGGGACGAGCGACAGGCCATAGCCGTCATCGAGCGCCAGCTCGATCACGATGTCCGGAGCGCGCTCGGCATACGGGCCCTCGTGGACCTCTTCTCGTCGCAGAGCGCGGGCGATGACTGGCTTGCCGGTGGGCAAACGCCAGGTCAGCAGGGCCTCGATGACGCGATCGCGGACGGCCTCGTACTCACTTTGTTCGACACAGCCCTGGGCCTCGCGCCCGGCGAGATTGATCCACACGCCGGGGTTGGTGTTGGCCTCTTCGCAAAAGGCGACGGTTCGATGCCATTCGAAGCCGCCGAAGCGCGCGCGACTCTCGAGTTCAGCCGCCGCGCCGCGCGCACGGCGAAAGAGCTGTTGGGCAATCGCGGCCGGCAGATGGGCGAGGGCGAAGTCACGAAGTGTTCTGGCGAATCGATCGATGAAGCGTCCGCTGCCTTCGCGGCGAAAGAGCAATCCCCTCTCGGCCAGATGACGATTGAGATGAACGATCTTGTCGGATGCGCCGCCCATCCCGTGATCCGATAGAACGACGCATAACACGTCTTCACCCACAGCCTCGCGGATCGAGCCGCAGGCATCGTCGAGACGTCGGTAGACGCTTTCGAGTGCTTCCCTTCGCTGGCGGGAAACAGTGGGATCGTGGCGGGGAGAATCGGGATCGTGATCGCGCCAATAGTGGTGTCCGGCCGTATCGCTCTCCGAGAAGACGACCATCATGAAAGCGGGTAGGGACCCGTCCGCGGCCGCGCGCAACCTCGCGAGCGCTTCGAGAGCGAAGTCGCGCTTGCGATCGATGCGCGTGAGCAGGGTTTCGACGGCTCGTTCATGAAAATCGTCCGCGCGTGACGATTCGTTCAGCTCTGGCCGCATCCAGGGGCCGGCGACCGCGGCGATCTCGCGATAGAGAGCAGGATCACTCGCGCTTCGCTCGTCCGTGCCTGTCGAGACGGGTGCATCGAATCCGCAGACCAGCAAGCCGTCGACTTCCTCGGGCGGATGAGTGGCCGGCAGACCCAGCACGAGCGAGCGCTCTCCTGACTGTCCCACACGCCCAAAGATCGAAGCGCCAACGCGATCGGTGGAGTTGATGAAGCGCAGCCGGTATTCGCCTGGCTTCTTCTGGGTAAAGTCGAAGATTCCGTGTTGCGCAGGGGTTAGGCCAGTCATGAACGACGACCAGGCGGGAAAGGTAACGGGTGGGGTCGTGCTCGCGAGCGGACTCGCGTGCCCTTCCTTCATCCATGCGCTGAGATTCGGGAGAAGTCCTCGCTCGACGAGCGGCCGGATGACATCGAAGGTTGCGCCGTCCAGAGCCAATACGAGGACGGGTCGGAGCCTGCTCGCTGCATATTCATCCGTGGATTGATCGGGCGAACGCATACGCGGGTTCCCTTGAAGCTCGGTCCTCAGTCTTCGAGCTCGCGCAAGATCGCATCGGTGAGCTGATCCGTCGATGCCTTCCCGCCGAGATCACCGGGTTGGTTCGTGGGATCGGAGAGTGCCGTCAGGACGGCGCTTTCGATGCGCGCGGCCGCGTCGATTTCTCCGAGGTGGGCGACCAGTTGTGCAGCGGAGCGGATGACAGCGGTCGGGTTGGCGCGGCCCTTGCCGGCTAGATCCGGCGCGCTGCCATGAACGGCTTCGAAAACGGCGCATTCATTTCCGATATTGCTTCCGGGTACGACGCCGAGTCCACCGACGAGTCCCGCACCGAGGTCCGATAGAATGTCGCCATAGAGATTGTCCATGAGCAAGACATCGAATTGTTCGGGACGGGTCACGAGTTGCATCGCGCAGTTGTCGATGATCAATTCCTTCAGCTCGATTTCGGGATAGTCGCGGGCAACGCGTCGGGCACATTCGAGGAAGAGCCCATCCGAGAGCTTCATGATATTGGCTTTGTGAATCGCGGCGACGGTCGATCGTCCTTGATCCCGCGCGAGCTTGAACGCATAACGTGCGATGCGCAGGCTCGCGGATTCGGTGACGACCTTCAGACTTTCGACGACACCCTGGGTCACGCGATGTTCGAGGCCCGTGTAGAGGCCTTCGGTGTTTTCGCGAACGATCACGAAGTCGACGTCGGTGTAGCGCGAGGGGACACCGGGGATCGTACGAATGGGCCGGACGCAGGCGTAGAGATCGAGCGATTGTCGCAGCACTACGTTGGCGCTCTTGAAGCCGCCCCCGATCGGCGTTCCGATCGGACCCTTGAGCGCGACACCGGTCGTTCGAATCGAATTGAGCACTTCGTCGGGCAGCGCCGTGCCGTATTTCACGAATACGTCGGCACCGGCTTCCACCCGTTGCCAGTCCACACGGACACCGGCCGCGGCAACCACGCGAACGGCCGCGTCGACCACTTCGGGGCCGATTCCGTCGCCGGGAATGAGAGTGGCTCGATATTCCATGGCTGATTGCTCCGTTTTCGTCCTGCGATGGTTGCTCACCGGTTCCCGGCGTCGAGGGACGTCGCGATCGGTTTCCCGGCTTCTTGTCGGCTGGCTCTCGGGGCGTTCGGATTCAGCGATGGGATGCGATTCTTGCCCGAATTTCAGCGAATTCGGCTGAATTCGATCAGGATTCGCCGGGATCCGAACCCCGTGCTAGCCTGCCGCGCTCTCGAGATCAGGTCGCCCGCGAAAATCGGGAACGACGACCGAAATCGGGAACCACAGATGCGAGAATAGAGTCTGATCGCCCCTCGCGCGCGGGCGCCCGCTGCAAAAAATGCCCGGGTCAGCCCCACCCGAGTCGCATCGACCGCGACGAACCCACTCCGACGGACGGAGGCGGTTCCAATCCGGACGAGGAGATCCCCGATATGTCCATAGAACTACTGTGCAAGAAGCTCGGCATGACCCGTGTCTTCGCCGAGTCCGGCGAAGCCGTACCCGTCACCGTGCTCGAAGCGGGCCCGAACGTGGTCGTGCAGAGGAAAACCGGCGAGAAGGACGGCTACGACGCGGTCCAGCTCGCTTTCGGAGAGCGCCGCGCCGCGCTCTTCTCGAAGGCCGAGAAGACCCATTTCGAAAAGAACGGCGGTAGCGACCCAAAGCGATACCTCGCCGAGAGTCGACTCAGCGCCGAGGAAGTCGCCGAACTCGAGTCTGGCGCGGAGCTCAAGGTCGACATCTTCGCGGTCGGCCAGCGCGTCGATGCCATCGGCACGAGCAAGGGCCGCGGCTTTTCCGGCGTCGTCAGGCGCCACGGCTTTGCGATCAAGAAGCGTACGCACGGTACGCACGAGGCCTTCCGCCACGCCGGCTCGATCGGCGCGGGCGCGAGTCCCGGCAAGGTCATCAAGGGCATGAAGATGGCTGGCCAGCTCGGCAATGCCCGAGTGACGACGCAGAACCTCGAAGTCATTCGCGTCGATACGGATCGCAACCTGCTCTTCGTGCGTGGCGCCGTGCCCGGCCACAAGAACGCCCTGGTGAAGATCCGCAAGGCGATCAAGAGCTAGGAGCCGGCTTTGGCCTCCGGATGCATTACGGCGACTTCGTCCAGGTAGAGAATATTGCGGTCGGGATCCGCGATCATGGCCATGAATCCACCCCAGGGCTGCTTGCTCGGCTCCATCGTGAACTCGACGCCTAGCGCTTTGAGACGAGCGTGCTCGGCGACGAGATCGTCGACGGCCAATCCGACTCCCGTGTGGCGGCCCAGAAGTTCACCCTGGTCGGGGCCGGGCAAGGTCAGTCCGAGTCTCACGGGACCCGAGTCGAGAGACGCATATCCGTGTTCCGAATCGGAGAACTCGAGTGCGAGACCCAGCTTCTTCGAGTAGAACTCGACGGAGCGATCGAGATCACTCACAAAAAGATTCACGTAGGCGACATGCATCGCGGGCCCTCCGGATTCACGTTCGGTTCAGACTTCGATCGAGTGCTCTGATGTTCGCGGCTCCGCCAACCGATGATAGGCGAGCGTCATCAAGACCAGAGTAAAGGGCATCGTCAACAGAGTTCCGAAGGCGGTCGCCGTCCCGATTCCACTCAACACGAGCATGATCACGAGAAAGACCAGGGAGACCGCCGGGTTTTCCTTCACGATCGTGAAGCTTGCAGTCATGGCCCCCGTTGCATCCTCATTGTCGATTGCGATGGCCGGGAATGTGAAGGCCATCGCGAGACCGAAGAGCACACCGGGTAGGACCAGGAGCATCATGCCGATGAACACGCCCGCCCCGATCAGGATCGATGCGATCAAACTGGCTCCGAATTGCGTGAAGCCATCGAAGATGTCGGTGGCGGATCCGGATTCGCCCTGGCGGCGTCTCTCGACGAGCTTGATGAAGCCGACGGTCATCGGGCCGGAGAGAAGGCCCAGGCTGGCGACCGAGACGACGATCATCAGCAACCCGGCGATGACAAAGAGAACGAAGTCGTTTACGAAGATTCCCCACGCTTCGCTGAGCGTGTCCTGAATGACATCTTCACTTCCCGATGATTCGGTCATGGTGTCCTCCCGAACGCGTAGGGACAGAGGATAGGCGAAGTCGATTCGATCAACCCGCGCTGTCGGTCGCGCGTAGCGGTTCCGAAAGCCTACTATGGTCTCTGCCTCGTGAGATGAGGCTCCAGGGGGTTCGATGGCCAGCGATCTAGAAGCGGTGCTCGACGGAGCGGACGAGATTCGTTCCGAACGGATTCGCGCCAATGGGCTCGACTTCCATGTTCGTGTCTGCGGAGAGGGGGATCGGCTGGCCCTGTGTCTGCACGGCTTTCCCGAGATTGCCTATTCATGGCGTCATCAGATGCCCTTGCTGGCGTCGCTCGGCTATCGGGTCTGGGCACCCGACCTGCGCGGCTACGGGACAACGGATCGACCGCAGGGGATCAGGAATTACAGCATCGAGACGCTGATGGAGGATGTTGCCGGGCTGATCGATGCGTCGGGGGCGAGTGAGACGATTCTGATCGCTCACGATTGGGGAGGCATCATCGCCTGGCAATTCGCCGCACAAAGGCTGCGCAAACTCACGCGTCTGATCATTCTGAACGCACCGGTTCCGCGACCGCGCGAGCATGCGCCGAGCGTTTTTTCGCGGGAGTTCTGGCGCTTCAGCTACGTCTTGTTCTTCCAGATTCCGCGACTTCCAGAATGGGTGCTCGGTCGAAAGAAGGCTCGAGCGATCGCGCAGTTTTTTCGCGGTTCGACTTCCGCACAGCCGGAGCGATTCACGGACGATGTGATCGAAGTCTATCGAGAGGCGGCTTCGCGGCCGGGCGCGCTGACCGCAATGATCAACTACTACCGAGCCCTGGTGCGTGGCGGCGGGATGAAGCGACTCGCGGTGTTGGGCTTCCCGAGAATCGAGACGCCGACGCTGGTTGTCTGGGGTGAACGGGATCCGATCTTGCCAACCGAGATGATCGATGAGGCCGCGAGTCGAGTGGAAGACCTGACGATTCGCCTGGTCCCGAACGCCGGCCACTGGGTCCAACAAGAAGCGCCCGAAGCCGTGAACGCGCATCTTCGAGAATGGCTCGGCGGGGCTGCGAAGTCCTAGTACCCGCATTGACCCGCATCACCAGCGCGAACGTGAGCGTCTTCAAATCAGCTTTGCGCTGGTGATGACTGAGCCGGCCCTCACCCTACACCCGCAGCACATGAAAATGGGCAAGAATCGACTCGCGATGGAAACATTTTTCGATCGGCCGCGTAGTTCGACCCGAGACCCGAGTCTGGTTTCGCAGAAACCGACGGCGACTGTTCGTTGGTGGATCACGGGCCGCCGAATCTGTCTCGTCGAGGGTCGGCGCACCCTCGTTCCAGAGGCTGATATCGTTGGCCGGCCATGGCGAAATACAATCGAAAGGATCATCTCCATCAACGCGCAAAAAAGGAAGGTCTGCGATCGCGTGCAGCCTACAAACTCAAAGAGGTCCAGAAATCCTCGAAGCTTCTCTCGAAGGGGCAGCGGGTCATCGATCTCGGTTGTTGGCCAGGCGGTTGGTTGGAAATCGCTGCGGGATTGGTCGGGAAGGAGGGTCGTGTCGTCGGAATCGATCGCGCTGAAGTCGACCCGGAGATTCCGCTCCGTCAGGTGACGGCAATCGTTGGAGATCTCGAAGACGCGGACATCGTTGCGCGCCTTCGTGACAGTCTGGGCGCGGAGCGTGCCGACGTGGTCTTGTCCGATGCCGCTCCGAAGCTCACGGGCATTCGCGAAACAGATCGAGCGAATGTCGAACGCCTACTCGAAACGATCGAGCAGCTCTTACCCGCGATCCTCGAGCCGGGAGGCGCGGCGCTCATCAAGATTCTCGAAGGACCGGAAGCCCAGGTCGTCGATCTACGGCTGCGCAAGGCATTCGATCGAGCGAAGACTTTGAAACTCCAGTCGACTCGCAAGGGCAGCAGCGAGCGCTATTTGCTTGCGCGAGGCTTTCACGGCGAGGCGAAGGGAATCCGTTAGACTCGCTCCTCTTCGATTTTTCGTTCCCGCTCGTTCGGAAGTCGATCGACCCAGAGGAGATTTTTCGTGGCCCGATCCCGTCCGTTTCAGGTTCTCGGTATTCAACAAGTCGCCGTCGGCGGGCTCGATAAAGACAAACTTCGGCGGTTCTGGATCGACATCATGGGCCTGCGCTTTGGTCATACCTACAAAAGCGAGAGTGAAAACGTCGACGAAGATATTTGCGCGATCGGCACCGGTCCTCTAGCGGTCGAGATCGACTTGATGCAGCCGATCGATCCGGAGAAGAGCCCCAGGGTCCACAATCCGGCGCTCAACCACGTGGGTCTCTGGATCGACGACCTTCCGCAGGCGGTCGCGTGGCTCGAAAAAGAAGGCGTTCGTTTCACGCCCGGCGGCATTCGCAAAGGCGCCACGGGCCACGACGTTTGTTTCATCCATCCAAAGGGCAACGATCTCTCGCCGATCGGATCGGAAGGCGTTCTCGTGGAACTCGTTCAAGCACCCGATGATGTGCGCCAAGCATTCGCGACGATTGCGAATGCCTCGACCGGCGGATGAACCGGTCCGGCTAGAGCGATTCGATTCCAGTTCGATTCAGCGAGGCCGTCGAACGACTAACATTCAGGCCGCGTTCGATTCCGCCTCTTCTTCGACCGGCTCGACGCGTCGAAGTTTCGGAAGCGCCGGCCCGAGTAGAACGGCGGCCCATTGGGTCGATGGCTGGCTGCCGAGCATGATTCGAAGAATGACGGTCAGGGGTACCGCAAGGACCATACCTACCGGTCCGAGGACCCATCCCCAGAAGATCAGTGAGGTCACGACGATCAGCGGCGAGAGACCCATTCCATCCCCCATCACGCGGGGTTCGAGGAAATTTCCGATCGCGATGTTGATCCCGACATAAATGAGCGTGACGAGGGCTGCGGTCTGTGGGCTGTTGTCGACCAGGGCCAGCGCGACGGCGGGAATCGCGGCGATCACCGAGCCGACCGTGGGAACGAAATTCAACAAGAATGCGATCAGTCCCCAGAGCGGTGCGAATTTCACGCCGAGGACCATCAAACCGCCGTAGGCGAGAAAACCCGTGGCAATGCTCGTGAGCGTCTTGATGCCGAGATAGCGGCGGATCGATTCGCCGATCTCGGTCATGCGGGCTTCCATTTCCGGCGAGTCGCCGAAAGCTTCGCGGACCTTCAGCGGGAAGCTCGATGCCTCGAGCAGAATGAAGCAGACGGTCAGAAAAATCAGGAAGGCATTATTGAGCAAAGAACCGAGGTTGCCTGCGAGATTGCCGACAAGGCCCAAAGCGGCTTTGGGATCGAAGGGATTCGTCTCGCTGGCCTGCGTGCCGAAGTCGATACCGTAGTCGCCGAGCGTCGCCGTCAGAGAGGCGATCACCGATCCGAAACGTTCTTGATACGCGGGTAGGGAGCGGGTGAATTCGTTGATGGACGTGCTCATCAATCCGCCGAAGACGGCGCCGATTCCCAAGAGCCCCACCAGCACGACGACCAGGGCAATCGGTGTCGGCAGACCTCGATCGCGCAGCCAGAAGAGCGCGGGGGCGCAGAGCAGCCCGATGAAGCCGGCCAACAGGAAGGGGACGAAGAGTGAGCTGGCTGCGCGCAGGCCAGCGATGATGACGACGATGGCGGCCAGGCTCAGGAGCGCGTTCGTGGTCGGATGAGGGCGATCGATCGGCACGTGGAGAGAATGCCGCGCCTTGTCGGAGTTGGACAGGGGCGAGGTCTTGCGCGACTCGACCCAAGGGCTGCTAGCGTCGATTTTACTGGGCGGTCGCTGGCGACGAGACGGCCTGATCATGCCCGGCCAGCGCAATTTCCCGAATCCCAGGAAAGGATGGCCATGGACCTGGCAGAATTCTTCGAGATCGAAGCGATCAAGCAATTGAAATATCGCTATATGCGCTGCGTCGATATGAAGCTCTGGGATGAAATGGCGACGACTTTCATTCCCGAAGCGACTTGCTCCTACAGCTCCGGCCACTACCACTATGAGGGTCGCGACGCGATCATCGCATGGTTGAAGAAGGGGATGGACCGAGACGCCTTTCATTCCTCACATAGCGTTCACCATCCGGAGATCACGCTCACAGGGCCGAAGACCGCGACCGGAATCTGGGCCCTCGAGGACATCGTGATCGACACGGATCACGACATCCAGATTTCCGGCGCCGCCTTCTACCACGATCGATATGTCAAGCGAGATGGCGAATGGTTGATCGAACACACGGGCTATGAGCGGGTCTTCGAGCAGATGGAGTCGCGCTCGGATCGACCGAGTCTCAAGTTGACGGCGTCGATGTGGACGACGGGCGGCGCCAGCGAGATCAAGGCTTGACCCCACCGGAGAAAGTCTGAGAGGGCTCGAGTCGAGATGGCAACGCTCGGTTCAGATGGCGATCGCGAAGCTCGCGCGGCGACAAGATCCTGCGGGACCTGTTCTCTTTGCTGCAGCGTGCTGCGCGTCGATGAATTGAAGAAGCCGGCTGGCGCGGACTGCCGTCATCAGCTTGGCGATCGGGGCTGCGGGATCTATCCCAGGCGACCGGAAATTTGTCGCGCCTACCAATGTCTATGGCGTCAGGGTGGTCTCGAGGATGACGAACGGCCCGACGCAACGGGCGGCATCGTCGATCTCGAATCCAACGGCATCGGCGTTCGGCTGGGCATTCGCATGCGCCGACTCGAGGACTTCGACTCGTCGCCTGCGCTTCGTGCGATCGCCGAGCGCTACCGAAATGAGATGCCAATCCGGCTGAGCGATATCGACGATGTCATGAACCCGGATCGCCCCTTTCGAGTGCTCCTTCCCGAGGGCATCGAACAGCGTGTGATGGGAGACAGAGTCGAGGTCTACCGCGACGGTGTCCGAGTCGATGTGAAAACTATGATGTGGGCAGAACGCTGGGCGCGCCGGTTTTCGATCTGGTGGTGCAACAGGGGGCTGCAGTGAGTTCGAACCAGCAGCGCGCTGGCAATGTTGGGGTATATACTTTTGTCGCGCGGGATGCATTTCATTTGGTGTCTGAACGGACGATGAGATCGTTGGTTTCAGGAGAACCCGATGGCAGATGATTCTCTAGGGGCTGGCGGCACTTCACCGGTCGCAGGCACTTCACCAGCCGCAGGCGCATCACCGGCCGCAGGCGCATCACGAACCCCCGGCGGTCGGCGGGTTGCCGGATTCGTCCGGCACGGTCATTTCGATCGGCCCGACGACACCGCCAGTGCGCATTCCCTCTTCCCGCTGACCGGGAAGGGTCGCGAGCAAGCAAAGAACGCCGTCGATCCGATTCTCGAATGCTGCGAAGAGCTCGGTCTGGAGCTCGATCCCCGCATCGAAGCGTCTCAACTGTTGCGCGCCTGGGAAACGGCGAATCTCATCGCTGAAGCTCTCGCGGCTCGAACCGGCAAGCGCTTTCATGTCTTCGCGCGCGACGAGCTCGTCGAACGTGGTCTCGGCAGTTGCGCAAACATGACCTTCGACCGCATTCGGGAAGTTTTGTCGAACGATCCGCGTCTGGGACCCCTGCCCGAGGGTTGGCGACGAATGCCCGAGTTCCGACTGCCCGTGCAGGGCGCCGAGAGTTTGATGCAAGCGGGCGCGCGGACCGCGGCGCGAGTCGCCACCAGTCTGGATTCGATCCCAGCCGAGGACGACCGTGATTTGATGCGGTTGTTCGTCGCGCATAGCGGGTGCTTGCGCCACGCGACGGTTCAACTCGGCGCACTCGACGTTCGCGTCGTCGCCGGACTTTCGATGGACTTTGGCCAATCGGTCTTCGTCGAAAAACTTGCGAACGGCGACTGGGTCCACATCGCAGGTCAATTCAAGAAGCGACTTCCGGGCAGCTGATCCTTCCGCTCGCCGAACTCGACAAATCGTTCTTTCAAATCGTTAGTCGGCGATTCGACCGACGTGCCGCGCAGTCAGATGCCCGGCCTCGTACATCCATCGCAGCGTGTCGCGGTAGGTCTGCTTCGCTTCGCGAAAAGTGACACCGAGCTCACGGGTCGTTCGCTCGCCGCTGCAGCCGGGCCATTGGGTGGCGAATTCCATCCCATCTCGTGTCAGCGGAAACGAGAAGTCGTAGATCGGCTTGATGAGGTCGCCGATGCTGCCGAGTCCCCGAAAGAGCGGTCCCGGGATTGGAAAACGCCGCGTCCACTTTCCTGTGAGTTCGTCGAGAACGCGATAGGTGTCGGGCCAGGAAAGCATCGGACCCGCGGCGGCATATCGACAAGCACCCTCTGGGCGCTCGAGCAGAACGGTATGTAGATTGGCGAGATCGCGTACGTCCACGATCTGGAAGCCACTCGAAGTATTGACGCCTGTTTGCTTCAAGAAGATGTAGACCGCGAGATTGGCATCGCTCAGTCCGGGGTCGTCGGGTCCGATGATGCCAGTCGGATAGGAGACGCGAATAGGCGCGCCTTCGGCTTGCATGCGTCGAATTTCATGTTCGCCCTGAGATTTGCTCCTGGCGTAGGCGGTCGTTCCCGGAGCGATCGGCATGTCGAGGTGGAGTGGGGGACAACCGGGCTCGAAGAAGACCGACATGCTCGACACGTAGACGATCGAGGGCAGGCCTTTGCGAGCGGCGCCGCCGACGACGAGTTCGACGCCGCGTAGATTGGTTTCCATGACCTGACTCGCCATCGAGCGTTTCATTTCGACGAGGGCGGCGCCGTGATAGACCGCGTCGCAGCCCTGCATGGCCCGCTGGACGGAGTCTTCATCGGTAATGTCACCGACGATGACGTCGGCCTCCGGAATGCCAATTTCGAGCGGGTCGAAGATGCGACGAACCTTGTCGGCGTCTCGGACGAGTAGACGAACCTGATGACCGGCCGCCAAGTAGCGCCGAACGGTATGCGAGCCGGCAAACCCGGTCCCCCCGGTCATCATCACGCGCATCGGCTCTTCCTTGATCCCTCGTACCAGACTGAGCAAATCCTAACGCGCGTACACGCCGAATGGAAAGAAACGCGCCACAATGTGCCAAGACCAGACGGAACCTCAACATTCGTACGAGGATATTCAATGCCAGATCAGAAGAGACCCAACGCCCAGCGAATGCTCTCACGATGGGCTGCTTGCGCTCGGGGCATTCGGTCACGACCTGGTTCGCTTCGGTTGGACCCGATCTCTTCGTACCAACATCGATGATTCTGGGACCCAAAGAACCCTCCGAGCGAAGTTGGGTCAGCCACGTCCGGGAAGACCCGCGCGTTCGTATTCGACTGGGCGACCTCGTCTACGAACGCGTGGCCAAGAAGGTCGACGGTGATGCCGAATTTGCATCGGCGCGTGCGGCTCTCGAAGCGAAATTCGCGATCAAGCCCGAAGATCGAGATCCGGAGAGAACGATCTGGATCTACCGGTTGGAATCGCGAGCCAATTAATCGCTCGGAGAATCCTCGGCCTGACTCGCCATCGCGTGTTCTAGCATCGAGACCTTCGGGCGAATGAAGATCCCCTCCGCTTCGGCGCAGAGTCGCTCGCCGTGATGCATCGTTCCATTGATGAAACACTTCCGACCTTCGTGGCGGTCGATCCAGCTACGCATTCGAATCGTCTTGCCGATCGGTGTCAGCGATCGATACCGAATCGCGAGCGTTCCCGTGAAGCCGCCGATATCTCGAAGCGCGCCGAGGGTGCCTAGCAATTCGTCGAAGACCAGGGCGATCACGCCACCGTGCACGGCGGTCGGCGGGCCGTTGTAGGGCGCGTCGAAAACATGCTCGGCCTGGATTTCCTCGCCATCGAAGTCGAAGGAGACAGGTGGCGCGACAGGGTTGAGGGGCCCGATGACCGGGCTGTACGGAAAGAACTCGGCAGGCTGATCCGTGTCTCGAGGCTGGCCGCCGATGAGATCTGGATCCTGCATGACGAGTCGTCGCTGCTGGTAGGGACCTTCATAGTCGTAGGGCGCGAGGCGGTCACCCATCGCGGCGACTTCTCGTTCGACGCTCTCGAGGAGTTCTGTCGGCGCACGGGTTTTTCGCAGATGGGCCGTCAGGTGTCGGACACTCGCAACCGCGCCCTGTAAAGCCTCGAAATCGGGTCCTTGTTCGCTCATCTCTTCCTTGCTCGCAGGGCGCGCGTGCGGGCGCACTCTAACGCGTTGTCGAAGTCGCGGCTGCTTGCCGGGGCTGAGGATCGATGGCTTCTGCTTCAGTGGGTGGCGCCGACGCGGATCGTTCGTGATCCTGAGGAGAAGCTTCAGGAAGAGGATCAGCATGTATATCGGATACGACGAAGATCAGGAAGAACTCAGGCGCACGCTGCGCGCCTACTATGACGAATTGCTCACTCCGGAAATTCGAGTCGAGCTCGCAAAGGGTCACGGGGTTGGCTCGACGATGCGTCAAGTCGTGCGCCAGATGGGCAAGGACGGATGGCTCGGGATCGGTTGGCCAAAGGAATATGGCGGACAGGGACGTTCGGCGATCGAGCAATTCGTTTTCTTCGACGAATCGATGCGCGCTCGCGCTCCGGTTCCGATGCTGACGATCAACACCGTCGGTCCGACGATCATGCACAATGGCAGCGAGGAACAGAAGAAGTTCTTCCTTCCAAAGATTCTGGCGGGCGAGATTCATTTCTGCATCGGCTACAGCGAAGCCGGAGCTGGGACTGATCTCGCATCGCTCACGACGCGTGCCGATCCCGATGGGGATGATTTCCTGATCAACGGACAGAAACTCTGGACGAGCCTCGCGAGCGACGCCGACTATTGTTGGTTGGCGGTTCGAACGGATCAGGAAGCAGCGAAACACGATGGACTCTCGATGTTCCTGCTCGATATGAAGACACCGGGCATACGCATCGATCCGCTCGAACTGCTCTCGGACCACGACATCAACGCTGTGTTCTTCGACGATGTCCGCGTTCCCGCGGCAAATCTGGTCGGCGGGCTGAACAAGGGCTGGCGCCTGATCACGAGTCAGCTGAATCATGAACGGGTCTCGTTGTGTGCGCCCGGGATGATCGAGGGCGCCTACGAATCCGTCGTCCAATGGGCAGCGGAGACCAAAGACGGCGACGGCATGCGAATCATCGACCACGAGTGGGTTCAGTTGAATCTCGCGAAGGTGAAAGCGGGAATTCATGTGCTGCGGCTGATGAATTGGAAGATCGCCTGGGCGAGTAGTGCCGGGATGAAGGTCAATCCCGCCGACGCGTCGACGATCAAGGTCTACGGAACCGAGTTCTTCCTCGACGCATTCCGCCTCATGATGGAAGTCATGGGACAGCGTGGCTATCTGCGGGCCGAAAGCGACGAAGCGGTCGCCAACGGCATCGTCGAAACGCTCTATCGAAGTCTGCTCATCCTGACCTTCGGTGGCGGGACGAATGAAATCCAACGCGACTTGATCGGCCTCTTCGGGCTCGGTCTTCCACGTCTTCCGCGCATGTAATGCGACGGGCGGCCGCGCTTCGCGCAGTCCGCCCGATCAAGCCATTCTGGAGAAATTGAAATGAACTTTTCCTATACCGACGAACAACAGGCGATCTTCGATCTCGCCGGTCAGATCCTGAGCGAGGGCGCGCCTGCGGCGCGGCTCCTCGAAATCGAAAACGCAGAGGGTCCGCGCTTCGACCCGACTCTCTGGGCCCAGCTGGGCGAAGCCGGCCTGGTGGGTCTGGCCGTGCCGGAGTCCTACGACGGAGGTGGATGCGGATTCGTCGAAGCCGCGGGCGTGATGGAACAGATCGGCAAGACCACGGCGCCCGTTCCCTTCTTCGAGACGGTTGTGTTGGGCGCGATGGCGATCGAGGCCTTCGGGTCCGAAAAGCTCAAGAAGGCGATCCTGCCCGAAGTCGCAGCCGGGCAGCGAATCCTGACCGCGGCTCTGGTCGAGGCGGAATCGTCGATCGCGAAACCGTCGACCCGGGCGAGTCGCGAAGGGGATGGATGGAAGCTCGACGGGGCGAAAGCCTTCGTGCCGGCCGCTGAGATCGCTGACCAGATTCTCGTCTCGGCGACCACGGCGGAAGGTCTGGCGATCTTCGTCGTCGATCGAGAAGCCTCTGGCGTGACACTCGAATCTCTGTCCACGACGAGTCGCATGCCGGAGTCGATGATGAAGCTCGAGGGCGTCGTCGTAGATTCCGGAGCGCTAGTCGGTTCGGTCGGGCAGGGTGGCGAAATCATCGAGTTCATCGATCTTCGCGCCAACGCCGCCCTCTGCAATCTGGCCCTCGGCGTCTGTGAAGCCGCGCTCGATCTGACGGCGGAATACTCCAAGACCCGAAAGCAATTCGACCAGCCGATCGCCATGTTCCAGGCCGTGTCCCATCGCGAGGCAGACGCCTACGTCGACACGCAATCGATTCGTTTGAGCGCGCTCGAAGTCGCGTGGATGATCTCGGTCGGCCGGGACGCAAGGGAAGAGCTGGCGATCGCGAAACACTTTGCCAGCGAGGCCGGCTACCGCGTGACTTTCTCGGCGCAGCATATTCACGGTGGCATCGGCGTCGATCGCGAATATCCGGTGCATCGCTACTACGTCTACGCCCGGCATCTCGAATTGGTACTCGGCGGTTCGACCCATCACCTGCGACGGCTCGGCAAACTGATCGCCGAGTCAGCGACAGCGACCGCGGCTTGACCGGGACCGACGATTCGACAGCGTGACGCCGTCATTCTTCTTCATCGTCGGCAGTCCCCGCTCCGGCACGAGTCTTCTTCGCTGGATGTTGGATTCTCATCCCGATATCGCGGTGACGCCCGATATGCTGAAGACGTTGCCATCCATCTGGCGCAAGCGCAGCATTCGCAATCGACCCTCATGGGTGCGCTAGAACCAGAACGACGATGGAATCAGGCCGAATCGGCCTGACCGTTTCTCGACAAGAAATCGTGGATCAGCCACTGCGAAATGCTGACCTTTCCGGGAAACGCGGTCGGCATCGCGTCGGCGGCGAACCAACCTGCTTCCACGATTTCCTCGCCGTCGATCACGATCTCGCCGGAGTCGTAGGTCGCGCGGAAGCCGAGCATCAGCGAATTCGGAAAGGGCCAGGCCTGACTCGAGAAGTACTGTACGTCCTTCACGATGATCGAAGTCTCTTCGAAGACCTCGCGAACGACAGCTTCCTCCGCGCTCTCTCCCGGTTCGACGAAGCCGGCCAGCACGCTCAGGATGCCGGGCGGAAAATGGGGAGAGCGGGCGAGCAGAATCTGATTGCCCTTTTCGACCGCGACGATCATGGCGGGTGCCAGCCTTGGATAGTTCGGGATCTTGCATTTCGGGCAACTTCGCGAGCGATCGTTGTCGGAGAGTTCCGTCGGTTCTGAACAAGCTCCGCAAAATTGATGTGTGCGGTCCCATTCGACGATCTGCACGGCGCGCCCAGCGAGGGCATGCACGATCTCGTCGAGGGATCCGAAGAGGGTGCGCAGATCCGCGAAGCGGAATCCGGCTGAGACCGCCGCGTCCTTGGGTAATTCGGCGGAGTAGCAATGTCGGCCACCGAGATCGCCGAGGTACTGGGTGCGGACGGCCTCGATGCCCTGTGCGTCGATTTCCTCGACTTTCGGCAGCTGCAATTCGCTCGTCACGAGCAGCTCACGCCCACGAAATGCGAAAAGGATGGGGCTTTCGCCCGGGCTCTCCGGAGGCTTGTGGTGAGGAACGAAGAGTTGAGGAGAGCGTGTCAAATCAGCCATGCCGTCAGGCTACCGGAATTAGCTCATTTCCACCGCGCCCAGCGGTCCCAGACGCCCGGATCGGCCCGAATCCGGCCGATAGACCGTTCATGCGTAATCCGGACGACATCAGACAATTGATGCCTCTGATGCGTGAGTTCGGAGAGCTCGCTCGCAAGCGGGTGGGCGTGGGCGTCACGCCGCTCGAGTATCAACGATATCTCGATCTGAGGGGTCGAATCGGCAAGTGCTTCACGGACAAAGGGTCGATCCAGTCCCAGGGCCGGAAGCGACGGGTGGGCCAATCCAACTTGACCCGACTCGCGCTGTCCTACCCGAACCGGGCGGCCCTCGTGTCCTACATCATCGACAACATCAAGCCTGCGGGCATCATGGTCTGCAGGCCCTTCGCCGCCGACGTCGGGACACACTTCCTACCTGAGGATTTCTCTCGAGCACGAGGAAGAGGCCGCGGAATTTCCGGCCGTCGTCGTGACCAGCATGACTCAGGGAGCGCCTACGCTCTCGACCACGAGCATGGGCATGAGTCTCAAGATCGAAAAGATGAATCGAGCGCAGAGCGCGGGGCTCTCGAAGCTCTTCGCAAACGAACTCGACCGACAGCTTGGCTGGGTCGACTGATCGCGGCGACGGCGAGCCACACTGCCGCTGGCTGCCAATGTTGTGGGCTCTGATACCTTCTTCGAGTTCTCGATGAGTCGCCTGCGCCCGTTGGCAGAGAAGAACCAACCGCCGAAGCATCGATCAAGAGAACCAGGAAAAGGCTCAGGAGACCGAATTCGAAATGGGTACTGCGAGTAGACTTCGACTACTGATCCTGCTGTTGATCTTCGTGTTGGGTGCGGTTTTCGTGTCGCGTCAGTTCTCGACCGACGCGAAGGTCGAGATCGTTTCGGGGAGCACGCTGGTGATCGAACTCGGCGGCTCCTATGTCGAGGCGCCGGCCGCTTCACCCTTGGCGCGATTGGTGGGAGATTCGACGCGACCCTTCATCGGTCTTCTGTCGATGTTCAGTCTCGCTGAGCGCGACGACCGACTCGGCACGGTCGTCCTGCGCATCCAGCCTCTGAGAATCGGTTGGGGCAAGGCGGATGAACTCCGTGACGCCATCGGCCGACTTCGCGACCGAGGGGTCCACACCGTCGCTCACCTCGAAGTGCAATCTTTCTCGGCCAACAAGGAACTATTCGTTGCGTGTGCAGCGGACGAGATCTACGTCGCCCCCGGGAGCGCGGTTCCCCTCGTGGGCATGGCGGCGGAGTATCTCTTTCTCGGAGGCTTCTGGGAATCGCTCGGCGTTGAATTCGATGTGGCGCGCGCTGGTCGGTACAAGAGTGCCGTCGAACTCTTCGCGGAACGCACGATGTCCCCGGCTTCACGCGAGATGGCCAATTCGCTGCTCGACGACACGTTCGATCGATTCGTCGCGGCCCTGGCTTCGGGTCGAAATATGTCGACCCTGGAAATTCTGGAAGCCATCGATGCGGGGCCGGTGAGAAGTCAGACGCTCGAGGCCATGGGTCTGATCGATGGCGAATTGCATTTCGACCAGCTCCTCGAACGGATCGGGAAACAGGTCGTTCGGCACCGGGACTACGCGGGCATCGATCCCGCCGAACTCGGGTTCGACGCCAAGGCCGAGTTCGCCTTGATCTACGGGACCGGCACGGTCATTCAAGGCCGCTCCGGTGGATCGCTCTTCAATTCGACCCCGGTCTTCGCCTCCGACACGATTTCGGAGGCGATCCTCGATGCTGCGGAAGATTCGGCAATCTCGGCCATCATCCTTCGAATCGATAGTCCTGGCGGGTCGGCGCTGGCGTCGGAGTTGATCTGGCGGTCCATCGGCCGCGCGCGAGCAATGGGCAAGCCCGTCATCGCATCATTCTCCGATGTCGCCGCTTCGGGCGGCTATTACGTCGCGTCGGCGGCGGACGTCATCGTTGCCGATCCCGGGTCGATGACCGGATCGATCGGCGTATTTTCGCTCCGGCCCGCGATCGGCGGCCTGCTCGAGAAGCTCGAGATCGGAATCGATTCTCTCACCCGTGGCCGCCATGCGGATTTCTTGTTGTCGAGTGAGAAGCTGTCGCCGGCCGCTCACGCGCGGCTTCAGACCTCCGTGCTCGATACCTATCAACTCTTCCTGACGCGTGTTTCGGACGGTCGGCATCTCACGATCGAAGAGGTCGATGCCATTGCGCAGGGGCGGGTCTGGACCGGGCGTCAGGCCTTCGAACGGGGTCTGGTGGACGAGTTGGGCGGTCTATACACGGCGGTGCGTCGGGCCAAGGAGGCGGTCAGTCTCGCGGAGACGGACGACGTCTTTCTGATTCCCTTTCCGAGGGCTCGATCGCTCACGGATCAGATCGTCGAGGCCCTTCAGTTCATGATGGTCGAAGCGGCGGGTCCGCGTCTCGACTGGACGGCGAATCTGCCGGAGCCATTGAAACGAGTTGCGGAATGGACGCGCGATCTGCCGAGTGCAACTCCGCTCTTGATTCCCCCGATCATGATCGAAATTCACTAGCGATCCAGCTACCAGGAGACCTTCCACCTTTGGCCACTCTGAAAACGGACGACGGTGTTTCGATCTACTACGAGCATCATCGCGCGGAAGGCTCGAAGCGACCAACGATCATTTTCTCTTGTGCCTATTGCACGACGCACGAGAACTGGAGAAGTCAGGTCGAGCCGATCGTGGCGGCTGGACATTCGGTCGTGCTCTGGGATCTTCGTGGACATGGAGACTCCGAAGCCCCCGATGGTCCGGATTCCTATTCGATCGAACTCGTGGTGACGGATCTGCTGGCGGTCGCCGAGGCCACGACGCCGGATTCGCCTTTCGTCGCGGCAGGTCTTTCCTTCGGTGGACTCGCCTCGCTCCACTTCGCGGTTCGCCATCCCCAGCGGGTTGCCGGACTCGCCCTGATCGATGCGGGACCCGGCTTCAAGAATCCGGATGCGGCGGCGGCCTGGGCCGCCCAGGTCGAGCGCACGGCGAACTTTCTCGAGACACGCGGCTTCCTGGATTTCGTCGAAGGCCGAGCCGGTACGACCTGTATCGGCGCGAAGCCCGAGCTGCCCGCCGCACGCGCGGCGGCCGCTGCCATCTGCGCGCAGAGTGTTCCCGGAATCGCTCGCTTCGGGCGCGAGGTCTCCGGATTGGCGCCCTCCGTGATCGACGAGTTGTCGACACTCGAGATGCCGGCGCTCGTCCTGATCGGAGAGAACGACAAGCCCTTCTTGCGTGCGGCTGAAGTCATGGCTGCGAAGCTTCCGAAGTCGCAGCACGTCATCATCCCGGGCGCCGGTCATATCGTGAATATCGAAGAGACCGAGGTCTTCAATCGAGAGATGATCGATTTCCTGGGCAAGCTCGAATCGGCCTGATCGGCTGAAAATCCCGCTGTGATCGTCGACCATGCGCCTAGAGGGCGCTGCGAAGGTCGTGCGAAACTCTGACGCCCCTGGCCTGTTCAGAATGGGAGCGGAGGTGAAATGCAGAACGGTGATCCGGATATCCGGCTCATGCTCGCGTTTCGCGATGGCGATCAAGCCGCCCTTTCGGATCTTTATGGCAAATGGGCGGGTCCCCTCCTTCGCTATTTGGAGCGGATGGTGCGAGAACGAGCGACGGCCGAAGAATTGGTGCAAGAGACCTTCATACGAGTTCATGGTGCTAGGGAGCGCTACTCGCCCGAGGCACGCTTTTCGACCTGGCTCTTTCGGATCGGTCGAAATCTCGCTCTGAACGAACTCGACCGCGCACATCGACGAATGCCCCATCTGTCGACGGATCGGATGGACGACCGCGATGGGAAGACCCCGGTCCTGACGCTGGTTTCCGATCGGCCGAGCGCGCTGTCCGTTCTCGAAACCAGGCGGGCGGTCTCGAGATTGGACGCAGAGTTGTCTGAACTTCCCGAACGACAGCGAAGCGCGCTGTGGCTGGCCGCTGTCGAGGGTCATTCATACGAAGAAATCGCAGAGGTCCTGGAGACCTCGGTCGCCTCGGTGAAGTCCCTGGTACACCGTGCCCGCGCAAACCTTGCCGATCGAATGGTCGCCTCGAGCGATGCGATTGCGGAGGGGGGACGATGAACGATCACGACGATCTGGATCGATTGGACGAGCTGCTCTCGGCTCGCATGGATGGTCGACTCACAAATGCGGAGCACGCTGAACTCGAGACGTTGTTGGCAGACGAGCCCTTGTACCGCGAACGCGCTCGCGCCTTCGAAGAAGTCGACCACCACCTCGAAGCGCTTGCGGAAGAATCGATCAGCGAAGAACGCCTGGCATCGACACTCGCGAATCTGCGCGCGCGGCTCGATCTCGATTCAGCGGATGCGTCTACTGGATCGCGACCCTCGCGCTTCGTGGCCGGTGGCCTCGGGAAGCTCTCGGAGCGACCCGCCATCCCGCTGCTACTTGCGGCCGCCGCCGCGTTCTTGTTCTACCTCATCGTGGCGCAGGAGCCTAACACGATGGAAGCACCTGCTGAAGTCGTTGCGGATGCGAAAGACCCGGCCGGCGTCGAGGAATTCGACTTCAACATCATGGGCAGCGCCCTCGAAGACGAACTCGTCCTGGTCCTGGGTTACGGGGATGAGATGTCTCCACTCCGTGGGATCACGAGCGACGACATGGACGTGATCGAGCAGCTCGATCTGCTCGACTTTCTTTCGACCCGCGAATCGTCGGTCGGCGAGTTGGAGGAACGAGGATGACTTCGTATCTCGATCGATCTCGATGCACGTCGAAGGCGTTGACCATCGTTGGCGTTCTGCTGATCCTGATTGGAGCGTTAGGCGTCTCGGATACGGCCTTCGCAAGAGATCGGGAAGGCGATTCGCAGGAACGAGCGACTCGGAGTGAGGAACGTGACGTGAATTCGCGCTGGCGTTCGACGACGCGAGACGAACGGCGAGCCTTGCGAAAGGCGGCTCGCGATAGATGGGAACGTGCGACGCCGCGCGAGCGTCGGGTCTTTCGTCGCGGAGTGGCTGGACTTAGAATCGCTCTTCCCGACTTCACCGAACTCGAGCGAGTCGTGCTGCTGCGGGCTCTCTTTGCGATGCCCGAAGCAGAACGAGACGTGTTCCGAAAGCGACTGCGGACAATCGACGATCTCGACGAGGGCCAGCGACGAGAGTTGGTCGCGGAACTCCGACACATCGCCAATCGTCCGAAGGCAGAACTCGAACAGAATGTCGGTCGCTGGAAGTCGATGTCGGAATCGGATCGTGACGACTACCGAGAACGCATGCGTCGCTTCCGCTCTCTTTCGTTCGAGGAACGCAAGGAATTACTGGACGAATGGGAGAAGTCAGATCGGTTGAAGACCGACGCCCCGAAATCCAGGGACGATCGCTGATGAAGGGCCTTGCGTCATGATTGATCCAGCGGACTCATCGACATCAGCGGGGACCCGGATTTCCATTGGCATCACCGTCGACCGAAGTCGCTGCGTACTCTGCGGTGAACCCAACGAGTGTGCACTCGCCAGTGGCGATGCGAAGAGCGATGAAACTTGCTGGTGTGTCGGCGAATCGTTCCCCGCGATTCTGCTCGCCACGGCGGCGAGTCGGGATGACGGGGAGAGCTGCATCTGCCGAGCATGTCTCGAGAGGACTAAATCCGACGCAAAGGAAGCGTGACAAGAGAGGCTAGGGCTTCGCTGCGGTCGAATTCTCGGCAAGCCCCGACGCCTCGGCGATCCGTTTCATCTCGCGCAGCCCGCCGCTGATATGCCGTGCGTTCAGGCCCTTGCGACGCATGAGGTCAGCCAGGTGGGCGCTCTTCAGTCCGAATTCACAGTAGAGCACATAACTCTGGCTCGGTGTGAAGGTTCCGTAGGCGCGAAGCGCATTCGGGAAGTCGAGAAAGAGCGCTTCGGGGTAATGCCAGGAGTCGAAGTCCGTCTTGGTCCGCAGGTCGATCACGGTATCGCTCGCGGCAACATTCTTCGTCGAGAGATCGGGAGCAATCCAGGCATCGAGGTCGACATCGGCGAGCATGAATTCACTGCGTCCCTCGAGCGCTGCCTCGAGCACGGTCGGGTCGAGTTTTGTTTCTTCTTCGAGAATGTCCGCGAGGCGCGCGTTCGTCGCCGGTCGGCTGGGAACGATGGCGCAGTATTCACCGACCTTGGCAGAGAGATCGTGGGTTCCCACCAACTTCGATTCCGCGATGATCTCGTTCTTGTTGTTTCCAACCAGAGGGCGAAGGATCGGGAGTCGGGCTCCGTCCGCGATCACCGAGAGATTTTGAAGAGTCTGTGACGACACCTGTCCGATCGCTTCGCCGGTCACGATTGCGGCAGCGTCGTAGCGTGCGGCGACGGCTTCGGCAGCGCGCAGCATCATCCGCTTGAGGATGATCTGCCAATAGCGAGTCGTGATCTTGTCCTGGATTTCCCGGCTCACGGGATCGAAGTCGATCGCATGAAAGCGAGGCCGCGATCCGCATTGCCAGAGGTCGGCGAGTCGCTTGGCGATCGTGAGCGTTTCGAGTTGATGAGTGCGGCCGCCGAGATTGCAGAAGACGTAGTCGAGGGCGACACCGCGACGCAGTAGTCGCCACGAAGCGACGGGTGAATCGAAGCCGCCCGAGAGCAGGCTGACCGCCCGACCTCCAGTGCCGAGGGGAAGACCACCGGCCGCTCTCTGCGTCGCGACGAAATAGTAGGCATGATCAGAATCGACTTCGACGTAGATCGTGGCTTCGGGAGTCGTCAGGTCGACGCGTGCGGCAATCGGTCGCAGCGCTTCGCCGAGATCGCGTTCGATGTCCGGTGAGCGAAGCGGAACTTCGTTGCGGTCCCCGACCCGCCTGGCACGAATCGCAAAGCGTTTATCGCGCACGAAATCCTCGCCGAAGATCACTCCGAAGCGAACCACATCTTCGAGCGTCGACCACGGTTCTACATGACAAAGCGAAACGGATTCAACCCCGAACACCCGCGCGAGACGCGTCGCCATTTCGTCGTCATCGGGTCCCGCTCCGGATTCGAGTTCGACGTAGATGCGATTGCGATCTTTTGTGACGCGGGCCTTTCGGCCGCTTGCCTTGATCGAGGCGCGTAGATTCTCGACCAGGCGCGAGGTCATCCGTCGGCGGGTCGCGTCGGCCTTGGTGGTCAGGTCACCACTGAAGCGAAGTAGAAGCAGTCGTGTGTCGGTGGCGGCGCTCGTCATGCCCAGGTCTCCTGGTCGTGATCCAGTCCGAAGTGGCGTGCCGGCCACCAGTTGATGGCCTGGACGGTTGCCGCGATCGTGAAAAAGACATGGTAGACCAGCAATCGGTCCGGGGCGGATCGAAGGCCGTATTCGAGCGCGATGCCGGCTATGAAGGGGACCAAAGCTGCGACCACGCCGACACTGACGGCGGCTGCGACGAGCGTTCGGGCCGGCGAGTCCACGGGCGTGAGCTTGAAGAGAACATGGGTGTCCGCCATCCCGAAGCCGGAGGACAGGATCGCATATAGAAAGAAGAAGAGCAGCGCGCCGCCGAACGCGTTTTCTCCGCTCGTGGAAACGACGATCAACGAGAGCGTCAGAAGGGCCAAACCGATCGATGTACCTTGGAATACGATCGCGGCACCTTGCCGATCGATCACGCGACCCCAGAAGTAGAGCGAGGCGAGCCCGCCCGAGAAGATCGCGATCGAGGTGGAGAGGAGTTCCGCTTCCGTGAAACCGACTTCTCGACGAAGCATCACCAGGGCAAAGGGCAGGACCGACACGCGCAGCGCCTGTCCACTACCCACGGTCGCCAGCAGGCGACGCAGTCGGGGATTATTTCGTACGAGCGCGAAGGCCTCGCGCACGCGGATGCCCTGATCGGTGAGCTCGCTCTGTTCGGGCATTCGCGCTATCAGCAGCAAGCGGACGATGCCGAAGATCAGGACGACAGCGAAGAGTGGCGCGAAATCCCCGGGTGCACGCGAGAGCCAGTAGGCGGCGCCCAGATAGAAGACGATCAGCGTGAAATGCCAGCCCGAACGCAACAGGCCGAAGAATCGGCCGATCCGGTCGGGGTCGACATAGGCGCGCAGCATTGGGAACCAGACCGTGCTCGAGATACTGATTCCGGCGGCCGCGACCGCGAGCGAGGCGAAGGCGATCCAGGCCGGCCACGGATCCCCCGCCTGGGCGGCCTCGCGAAGTGGCGTAAACGCCAGCAGCGGCAGCATCCCGACGATGGCGAGCAGATGTCCCCGGAGCAAGATCGTTCGCTTCGGGATTCGTGCGACGCGACGAAGCGTGGGGAGCTGAAGCAGGTTGGCGAACGTCCTCACGGCGCTCTGGCCACCGACGATCGATTCGCCCGCCCCCAACGACAGGAGCGCGATCGTGGGCAGAAATTCCGTCAGCGCAACGGAAAAAGCGTTGCCCGCCGGGTGGCTCATCAGGGCAAGGCGCCGACCCCGTGCGCGATCCGACTGGCTCAGTGATTCGTTTCCGGTCGCGGGCATTGATTCGCGTGATGGTTCGAGCGTCGAAGCTCCCGGCGAGTCACCGTCGCCCTGCTTTGGTGCCTCTAACCGCGCCATCGAATGATTCTCAAATCCCTTCGCGCCCCTGCTACGGGACTGTGCGATGCGGCATCATACCCTGCGATGAATCGCCTGCGACTCTATCGACTCTTGATGGGCATTCTCGCCGTGGCGATCCTGGTTTTCGGGCTCAGTCTGGTCGCCACTTTTTTCGCGTACCAGCGGCCGGGCTCGGTACCCATGATCCCGACGGGTCCGGTCGGACACTATTTCGTCGCGTTTACAGGCTGCGCGCTCCTGGGTTGGGCCGGTGGTCTGCTCGGGGCGGCGCGCGATCCACTCTCGTCCCGTTCGGTCGGTACCATGACCGCGTTCGTCTTTGCGCTGATGGCCGTGATTCGAATGATGGTGTGGTTCGTCGGCGACTATTATGTCTGGCTCGGAAATCTGCCGAGAACCGAAGCCAGCGCATTCCTGATGATCTCGCTTGCGCTCGTCTGGCTGCGCCCGACCGTTTCGGAGAGCCGAAGGGCCACGAAGAGAGAAGACTGAATCATGCTTTCGGGCCAAAGGAACTTCGAATGATATTGCGTGCCTTGGCAACGCTCGTGCTCGTCGGTCTCATCGGCCTCAACTTCGCGTTGCCGACGAGTTCTCTGAGCCATCGCGGATCCGAGAACAAGGTTCGCGCCGATATCACGAGCGAGTTGTTAGTTGGCCAACAACTTCCCGAACTCGAGCTGATCGACTTGAATGGCGCCGCAGTGACTCGCGACGATCTGCTCGGGCATCGTGTCCTGATCACGTTCGAACGCAGCGTGGATTGGTGACCGTATACCAAGGCGCGGCTCGTGGAGCTGCGAGAAGCCTTCGACGCGACACCCGATCTGCGAATCGTCTGGATCATGTCCGAGGTACAGATCAACGAGCGCACGCGCGTCTTCATCGATGAACTCGGTTTGGCGCAGCGGATCCTCTTTCTGGCGGACCCGAAGAGTCGATTGATCAGCGAGCTTGGCATCTTGAAAGATAATCCGGAGGCCATTGAGATAGGGGTGCCGCACCCCACGACGCTGGTGTTGGATCGGTCCGGCACGATTCAATTCGTCGACGTTCGCGAGAACTACCATATCTGGCTCGATCCCATGGCGATGACTGACGTTCTTGCACGACTCGAATGATTCGTGTTTCAGATCACAATTGAAGTGAGTGAGCGGCCGACGACTCGAATCGGATCGCCGTGCCCCTTCGCGTCGTTTCGGCCGGTTGCAGGAGAGCCTCCGAGCCTCCATTATCTCTCCAGTCCGCACCATGGAGTGACCGGGCGAACGAAATAACAGAACAGAAAACAACACCAAAAACAACACCATAAAACGAGCGGGATCAAAATCAAGCAGGATCAAGATGAACGACGAGAGGGTCCGTGGCGCGAGAAGCGTGCAGCGACACTTGTCGTGGAGGCAACGATCAGGTCATGATGCGACGAATAACTACTTCGACAGATGAACGACAGGACACGCAAGGGATTGCGCGATGGATTCCGCTTTTTCTAGCGGTCTTGCTCGCGTTTGCGGCCGGGTGTGCGTCGACGCCAGAGCCGGCGGAAGAAACGGGAGACGCCGTCGATAGCGAGTTCGACGATGGCTCGAGTCGCGTGCCGGAACCCAGCGTCGGCGACACCAACGTTTCGAATCAGATGCTCGAGATTGCCCCGGTCTATTTCGATCTCGACCAGTTCGAGATTCGATCCGAATTCGAATCGGTCCTGACCAGCGCGGCGACGGCACTCAAGGATTCGGGTGCGACGGTCGTGATCCAGGGTCATTGCGATGAGCGCGGATCCGATGATTACAATGTTGCCCTCGGGGAGCGGCGGGCCGGTGCGGTTCGCAAATATCTCTACAACCTCGGCGTGCCCATGGGTCAGATGTCGATCGTCAGTTATGGCGAGGCGCGACCGGCCGTGAGCGGCTCGGGCGAGACGGCGTGGCGGCTGAATCGTCGCGCGCAATTCCAGGTCCGCTAGGGCGGAGTCGTTCGGTAATTCTGGATTCGCACCGACGAACACGATGACCGGCGAGCACCCTGGAGGTGCTCGCCGGTTTCGTCTTTCTGGAGCCCGGGAGGACGTTCGGTGACCGGCCGCGGACGCTCAATCACGCTTGTCTGTGGCGTGGTCGCGGTGATAACGTATGGCTCCGGGCCAACCCGAGTCCGGCGACCGGTTCTCGAAGATCGAGTTCGAAAGAGTTCATGAAATCCAGTTCAGCCCTGCACGGTCGATGCGCCTGAACGCAGAACGAAAAACACAGAACGGAGATCCCCGATGTCCCTTCACGGTGGAAAACTTGCGGCGAAGGCCCTCAAAGAGGCGGGCGTCGAAGTCATCTTTACGCTCTCTGGCGGTCATATCATGCCGCTCTACGACGGTTGCGTAGACGAGGGCATCAAAATCGTGGATGTTCGCCACGAGCAGGCCGCCGTGCACGCGGCTGATTCCTGGGCGCGCTGCAACCCCGGCAAGATCGGCGTTGCGGCCATCACCGCCGGCCCTGGCGTGACAGACGGCGTGACCGGTATCGCCAATGCCTGGCGAGCCAATTCCCCGATCCTGATCTTCGGTGGACAAGGGCCCTTCGAGAATCTGCGACGCGGCTCGCTCCAGGAGATGGATCATCTCGGCGTGGTTCGCCCGATCACGAAATTCTGCGACGCCATCTACCAGACCAAGCGAATTCCCGAATACATCGAGCTGGCGATTCGTCACGCCGTCTCGGGCATTCCGGGTCCCGCCTACCTCGAGATCCCAATGGACATCTTCATGGGCTCGGTCGAGGAGGAAGATGTCTTCATTCCGAAGATTCGAACGGAGCCGCCCCGCTTGTCGCCGGACAAGAACGAAATCAAGAATGCGATCGATGTCTTGCGAACGGTAGAGCGTCCGATGTTGATGGCCGGGACGAGTGTGAAATGGTCGAAGGCTGCACCCGAGATGAATCGCTTCATCGCCGAGACTCATATCCCGACGTTCACGAATGGAATGGGTCGCGGAAGCGTTCCTCCGGATTCGCCGGAATTCTTGAACCGCTCGCGTCGCGACGCCCTTTCGCGAATCGACTGCATCATCCTTGCGGGCACTCTGCTCGATTTCCGGATGCGTTTTGGGCAGACGATTCCCGCCGACGCGAAGATCATTCAACTCGAAATGGATCCGACGCTGATCGGTCAGAACCGCCAGACCGATGTTCCCCTGGTCGGCAATCTGGCGTGTAGTTTCGAAGCCCTTCTCGAAGAGATGAAGAGCCAAAGCGTTCAGCTCGACTTTTCTGGATGGCGCGATGAGCTTCGTGAGATCGAAGTCGCCGCCGAGAAGAAGGTGGAGGCCAATCTCAACAGCGATGAGACGCCGATCGATCCGCAGCGAATGTGTCGCGAAATACGCGATTGGCTGACGACGTTGAATGATCCGATCGTGATTGGCGATGGCGGCGACATCGTCGCGACGGCGGCGAAGATCCTGCCTGTCCGCAAGGAAGGTGCGTGGATGGACCCGGGGCCGCTCGGCACACTTGGTGTGGGAATGCCCTTCGCACTCGCTGCACAGCTGGCCCACCCGGACCGCGCCGTCGTGATCGTGTACGGCGATGGTTCGTTCGGCTTCAATGGCATGGAATTCGATACGGCCGTCCGCTTCGGCCTGCCGATCATCGGCATCGTTGGGAACGACGCCGCCTGGGGTCAGATGATGCGTCCGCAGGGCGCAATGTACGGCTGGGATCGGCTCGAAGGCGTGCTGCTCAATCGAACCCGCTACGACAAGGTCGTCGAAGCGCTCGGTGGTCACGGCGAACACGTGACCGAACCCGATCAGCTACGACCGGCGTTCGAACGCGCAAAGGCTTCGGGACTTCCGGCGCTGATCAACGTCGAAATCCGACAAGATCGCGAGTACAGCGGCGGGATCTACGTCTAAGCCACGAGCTTCGCGATCTCGAGATGCTGGTTGAGCGAGTGTCCAAGAGGGCACGCGAAATGGTGAGGGGAGGGGTCGGTCTTGGTGCTTCGGGTCGAGCGCCGTGATCCCTCTTCGCTCGGTTTCGCAACGCCTTCCTTTTCGGCGCTCCGCCCTTGGCTCGATGCCGTCGGTCCGGTCGCCGTAGTCGATCTCAAAACGACCGGTCTACCCTCGAGTCGTTCGGCAGAGATTCTCGAGATCGGCATTCTGCTGCTCGATCCCGACGAATCGACGGTCGGCGTCGCCAGCACGCTGCTGCGGCCACGGCTGGGTATCCCACCGGCCGTCAGTCGACTGACCGGGATCGTCGATGCGGATGTTCGGACCAAGCCGACCTTGTCGATGGTTCGCGAGGACGTTCGGGATCTACTCGGTGGACGTGTTCTGGTCGCCCACCAGGTCGATTTCGAGCGCAGCTTTCTCGAACGCGACATCGATTCGGGATTCGGCGCGCTCCACTACCTCGACACACAGGAAATTCTCGCCTTCACGCATCCGGATGCCCCGGATCTTCGACTCGAAACGTTTACGCGGCTCTTGCTGGGACGCGAGGAACGTCATCGCGCGCTCGAGGATGCGATCGACGTTGCATGTGTTCTGGCCGCCTTGGCGCAGGGCGCGCGCACCGGCGTCGCACGCTATTGCCAAGCCGGTCGGATCCTCGATCGACATCTGAACCACTCGCCATGGTGCGTCCTGCTTGGACAGGTGGCCGTCGCGAGCGACGCCGAAGATTTTGATTTCGTCGGTTTCGCTCGTCGCAGCGCACGGGCCCTCGTGGTCGGCGACTCCTCTAGAGAAGCCACGTCGGGAGAAGAAGCGAAATCGGACCCGCGCTTCCTGCAGATCGGGGAAAGCGATGAAGAACCGGTGCCCTTCGAGATCGATGCGATCGTCGAGGCCCTGTCGGATCAGGAACGCGGCGAGCGACACTTTCCCGCCTACCGCGTTCGCGAGGAACAACTCGATCTGGTTCGCGAGTTCGTACGTGTATTGGCCGACGGCGGCGTCGCGCGCCTCGAAGGTGGGACCGGGGTCGGGAAATCTCTCGCCTATCTCGCGGCAGTCATCCCCTTCGCGATGGCGCAGGAGGCGAAGGGCAGCCGGGAACCCATAGTCCTGTCCACGAGAACCAAGCTCTTGCAGGATCAACTGCTTCGAAAGGACATTTCGGCGGCCGCGCGCTTTCTCGGCTATCCGAGGCTGCGAGCGTTGTCGATCAAGGGGCGGGCGAACTACATCTGTGAACGACGTCTCGCGGCCTCGCTCGCGCAAGCGCGCGACCCGGCCTTGCAGGCTTCGATACGCGCGGATTACGCAATGCTCGAGGCCTGCGCACGGATCCGACCCCACGGAGAAGTCGGAACGATCCCGGCCGCTCTTCTGCGCCAGCGTCCGAGGCTCCGTGAGCTGTTGCGGGCGAGTGTGGCCGCACGTCCCGATCAGTGTTCTCGCGAGCAGTGCGCCTTCGAGCGCAATTGTCCCTTCGGGCAGCATCGAAAGTCCCTGGGCAAGGCGCATCTCGTCGTCGCGAATCACGATCTACTGCTGCGCTGGCCCCCCGACTACCCGAGTTTTTCACACGTCGTCATGGATGAGGGACATGAAGTCGGCAATGTGGCGGAAGAGGTCTATGCGCTGCGTGTGCGGCCGGAGGACGTCTCCGAACGGCTCGAGGAGCTGTTCGGTATGTCGGCTCGAGGGCCGCAGAGACGCCATGCGACGAGCGGGTTGGTCGCCGCACCGGCTGGACGAGGCGAAGAGAAGGCGTTGGGGCAGAATCGGCGGGACCTGATGCTCGAACTCTCCGGCCTGGGACGGACGATGGCGGATCGCGCCGACTCGTTCGGTTCGGCGGAGCTCCCGGATGGGGCAGGCGAGATCATTCCGAGGGCGGGCGAACTTGCCGAGACCGCGGCAACACGGCTCGAGTGGCTCGCGGCTCTCGCCGAGCGCGAAGGGCCGGCCCGTCGCATGGTCGTTGCGCAGGACGGAGAGGACGTTGAGGGCAAGCCCAAGCGTGATCGCGATGCCGAGGAAGAGGCCGGTCGGGTGATCGACGTTCATGGTGAGGCGCTTCGAGACGCCGCGGGTGCGCTACGGATCGCTTTCGGTTCCGACAACCCTGATTATGTCGGAGCCTTCGAGCGGCTCGAGACTCCCTATGATCGATGGTCTCTCGTCTTGCGACCGGTGGATCCGGGGGAGGCGTTCCGCGATCAATTTCTCGGTCGCGTCGAGGGTCTGGCCGTCGTATCGGCGACGCTCTTCGTAGGAGGCGACGATTTCGCTGCCTTGGGAGAAGTGGGACTCGGGCAGAGCGAACTCGCCGACAGCTGGAGTCACGCGGTCGGTTCGCCCTTTCCCTACGAGCATGCGATGCGAGTCATTGCGATCGAGAGTGATTCCGAGTTGGTCGAAGAGACGGCCCAGACACTCGCCACGCTTGCGCGCAGTCTCGGTGGGCGAACGCTCGGCCTGTTCACGAGTCTGGCGCGAATGCGGGAAACCGCGGATCGATTGAGCTCGCTGCTCGCGGGCGAGGGCATCGAGATCCTCCTCCCGCGTCACGCCGGTGATGATCCCGGGGCTTTGGTCGAGCGATTTCAGAACGCGCCGGGCGGCGCCGTTCTGTTGGGAGCTCGTCGCTTCTGGCAGGGGATCGATGTTCGAGGGGACGACCTTCAGGCGGTCGTGATCGAGAAGTTGCCCTTCGAGGTACCCACGGAATTGCGACGTCGGCGCGACACGCGCCTGCGGGAGGCGGGCGGGGATCCCTTCGTCCGCGCCTCGCTCGGGCGGATGCTGCTCAATCTCAAACAGATGGTGGGCCGTCTGATTCGCAGCGAAACCGATCGCGGGATCGTTGTGATCGTCGATGCCCGGCAAGATCGCGGCTATTTCAGACGCCTGCCGGACGCCCTGCCAGAGGGCACGAAGATCCAGATTGCGCCGCGCGAAGATCTGCCGCGAATTGTGAGTGAACTCGGCCTGGGTCGATGACGCCGATCCCGAGGCCCACGCGAGCCATTGAAACACAGATATGGGTCTTAATAACCACATAGCTGATTTTGCTGCGTTGACCTAGCCTGACTGCCGGTCATGCTTTGGCTCGGCGGTGAATACGCTTCGAGATTTTGCGAGAGATTTGCAATCGAGGATAGTCTCCACCGCTATTTTCTCACCCGAATCCCGCGCTTTGCGAGATCGCGTCCGGGTTCTTCGAGCGAGCGCACGGACCGCTGGGGGCGGACCGGGAAAGTTCATCGGGGTTCGGTCGTCGAGATCTGGGCGTTGGGTTTTAGAGGCGCGCCTTTTCAGGGAACGGATTTTCATCGAAAGTGAATCTTGAACGGATGAGTACGGCCGGCCCGTGAGGTCTGTCGACACTGCAGGCTTGGACACGGGAACTGGTTTTCCTCAATCCGCAAGAATGATCTGAAGGGGACTCTTTTGGCAACGAGCGATTTTCCGAGCAATGAGTGGGCGCTGATTCTGGGTGGCTCCAGCGGTTTTGGTTTGGCGACCGCCAAACGTCTGGCCCGTGGTGGGCTGAACATCTTGATCGTCCATCGTGATCGGCGGGGGGCGATGAAGAACATCCAACCTCATTTCGACGAGCTGGCCGAAATCGGAACCGGACTCCATATCTGGAACGCCGACGCGATCAGTGCGGACAAACGCACGCTCACGATCGATTCTATTGCCGAGGCGATCGGACCGGAGGGTCGAATTCGCGTCTTGTTACATTCGATCGCCTTCGGGAATCTCAAACTAATCGCTCCGGAGAAGAGAGAAGAGCGGACTGCGGGCCCGAATCTCGCTACTCGACTCGGTGTCGATCCCGCCAAACTGACCGAACTTGCGGATGAACTCTTCGAAGAGGGTGAAGATGGTCTGCACCCCCTCACGAGCGCTCCGATCTACCCCGACAGTTCCTACCTCGACGAGGAAGACTTCAGTCGTACGATTCTGGCCATGGGTACGAGTCTGCTCGGCTGGACGCAGGAATTGTTTGCACGAGGTCTCTTCGCTCCGGACACGCGCATCTTCGGGCTGACCAGCGAGGGCAATGAAGTGGCCTGGCGCGGCTATGCGGCGGTCTCGGCGGCCAAGGTTTCACTCGAGGCGCTCTCGCGTTCGATCGCCGTCGAGTTCGGCCCACACGGCATCCGCTGCAATGTGATTCAGGCGGGCGTGACCAATACGCCCGCATTGCGAGCCATCCCGGGTAGTGATCAGCTGAAGAGTCAGGCACGGCTGCGCAACCCCGGATGTCGCCTGACCACGCCCGAAGACGTTGCGGGTGTGATCTTTCTTCTCTCCCAGGACGAAGCGAGTTGGATCAATGGTGAAGTGATTCGCGTCGACGGTGGGGAGCACATTTCAGGAGCGACTCGCTGAACACGCATCGCACGAGGAGGCATCGTTGGCTTCCGACTCGCGACACGTGATCCAGCTTGGAGAATAGTCTTGAGCTTGAATCTTTTGGGATTGGGCCATTTCCATCCCGAGAACGAAATTACGAATCGATTCCTCGAAGAACTCGACATCGGCACCAATGACGAATGGATTCTCGAGCGAACCGGAATCCGCAGTCGACGGACGGCGCTCCCTCTCGACTATATTCGTGAAACCCGGAATCGAGATCCCCGCGAAGCCACGCAAGCCGCCCTGGTCTCGAATGCCGCGATGGGTGGGCGAGCAGCAAGGATGGCGCTGGATCGCGCGGGTGTATCCACGTCGGATGTCGGGCTCTTGATCGGGGGCGGATGCGCACCCGATACGGCGTCGCCGGCCGAAGCGTGCAATATCGGCGCGGAACTCGAAGTCGAGGCGGCCTGTCTCGACATCAGTTCGGCGTGTTCGAGTTTCATTGCGGGCATCTACATGCTTTCGTTGATGGACCCGGCCAAGCTTCCTGAAGTCGTCTTGTTGGTGACGGCGGAACCGATGACGGGAACCGTCGACTACAACGACCGATCTTCAGCGGTGCTTTGGGGAGATGGCGCGCTCGCGGCAGTACTCTCGACGAAACATCGCGGCCGGGCGGCTCTGCTGGGTCAAACACTGACCAGCGATCCCCGCGGTCATGGGAAAGTCGTGATTCCTCGCAATGGGCATTTCCGACAAGAAGGCCGAACGGTCCAGGCCTTTGCCATTCGCAAGACCTCCGATCTCTATTTGAAGACTCGCGAAGAATTCGAAGGGGATCAGCGAAATTTTCATTTCGTCGGTCATCAGGCGAATCTTCGAATGCTCGAATCCGTCTGTCAGCGCTGTGAAATCCCGGAAGATCGACATCATTTCAATTGTGAGTATTTCGGAAATACAGGCGGGGCGAGTTCTGGTGGTGTGATCTCCCAGGATTGGGACAAATGGACCCAAAACGATGATATTTGCGTCGTGGGTGTGGGTTCTGGGCTCACCTGGGGGAGTTATCTTATGCGTTTTCACGAGGACGACTGAACTGCAATGCTGACTCATGCTGAGTTTCTGGGGCGCGATTCTTTTTCGCAATCGGAGTTGCTCGCCTTTGCCTATGGCCGTTTGATCAAGGATCCGCCGGAGGGTTTTCGCGCGCGCTTGCCGCTACCGCCGATGTTGATGGTCGACCGGATCGACGAGATCAGCGCCGACAAGAGTCGCGGAAAGATCAGCGCGGCTCGTGATGTGCGGCTCGATGATTGGTTCTTTCATTGTCATTTCCTGGATGACCCGGTTCAGCCGGGATGTCTCGGCCTCGATGGTGTCTGGCAGCTGCTCGGTTTCTATTGCAATTGGCGAGGGGGCGTCGGGACCGGACGGGCACTCGGGTGCGGAGAGGTCGAGTTCTTTGGTCAAATCCGGCCGCACGACGGGATGATGCGATACGAGGTTCAGATCAAGCGCTACACCGAACTCAAGAAGGCGGGCGCGGCGATGGTGATCGGCGACGCGCAGGTGCTGATCGATGACGAGGAAATCTATACGATCAAGGGTGCTCGGGTCGGGCTCTTTCAAGGGATCGACTATCCGGACTACCCCTTCGAGAGCGAGAACGCCCATGGCGGAAGGACGGAACGATGAGTGATCAGCCGATCGCGTTGGTGACGGGAGGTGGAACCGGAATCGGTGCCACTTGTTGTCGTCGACTTGCCGGCGAGGGTTTTCGAGTGGGCATCCACTATCGCTCGAGCGAGGAAAAGGCCAAAAAGCTCGCCGCCGAACTCGATGGCGCCTTCACGATCCGGGCCGACCTGATGGAACCCGAAACCCTCGATGCACTCGTCAAGGAACTCAAAGAAGTTGCCGGACGCGTCGACGTCCTCGTCAACAACGCGGGCTACAACGAAAACGCGCCGATGCTCGCGATGAAACTCGACCAATATGATGCCGTCGCCAGTGTCGAGCGGGGAACCTGGTATCTCACGAAGTTGATCTTGCGTCGATTCATGTTGCGGAAGGGAACGGGGCGCATCATCAATATTTCGAGCGTGGTCGGACATACCGGGAATCCCGGGCAGGTTCCCTATACGATGGTGAAGGCGGGTCTCGATGCCATGACCAAGTCCGTCGCACAGGAACTCGCCGGCCGCGACATCCTGATCAATTCGATCGCGCCCGGGTTCATCGATACCGAAATGACCAAAGAGCTACCAGAAGAAGTCAAGGAAGCGATTCTGGCCAAGATCCCGATGGGGAGAATGGGCAATGCGGATGAGATCGCCGATGTCGTCGCGTTTCTCGCGACGCGCGGGAGTTACATCAATGGGACGGTCCTCCATGTCAACGGAGGCATGTACGGTGGGTGACACACTTTCGGTCGCCGAAGTCCTGGCATTGGTGCCGCAACAGGAGCCGTTTCGTTTCATCGACGAGATTCTCGAACTCGATGCCGACCATATCGTGGCGCGCCATACCTTCTCGCCAGAAGCCGACTTCTATCGCGGCCACTTCCCGGGCAATCCGATCACGCCGGGTGTCATCTTGATCGAAACCGCCGCGCAGGCGAGTGTCGTTGCGTTTGGCATTTACCTCTATGCGCTCCAGACTTCGCGGGAGGATGTCGGCAAGCTGCTCACGATCTTTACCGATTGCAACATTGATTTCTCGGGCGCCGTACGGCCGGGAGATCGGGTTCAGACGACCGGACGCGTGAAGTTCTTTCGCCGCAAGAAACTGCGTGCCACCTTTGAGATGACGATCGATGATGGGACGGTCGTTTGCTCGGGAGAGCTGTCCGGAATGGGAGTGCCACGATGAGTGGGAACCAGGAACGCAAGCGCGTGGTCATTACCGGCATCGGCGTCATCGCGCCGAACGGGAACGGCGTGGCTGATTTCGAGATGGCACTGCGCAAGGGTCACTCGGGCCTGCGACATCAGGAAGCGATGGCCGAAGCGAAATTCGGCTGCACGGTTGCGGGTACGCCCGAAGGTGTGGACGCGCTATGTGAAGAGACTTTTACCGAAGAACAGCTGATGGCGATGAATATGAATCATCGTTACGCGGGACTCGCGGCGATCGAGGCGTGGTTGGACGCCGGACTCGAACGTCCCGCCGAGGACTCTGACGAAGTGAATTGGGAAACCGGCGCAATCATGGGTACCGGGATCGGGGGAATGGATACGATCGCCGAAAAAGTCGTTCCTCTCACCAATGCTGCCAAGGTGCGGCGAATGGGCTCGGTCTGCGTTGAGCAGGTGATGGCCAGCGGAATTTCGGCGCGGCTTTCGGGGCTGCTGGCTCTCGGCAATCAGGTGACGACCAATTCCAGCGCTTGCAGCACGGGAACCGAAGCCCTCTCTATGGGAATGGAACGGATTCGTGCGGGGCTGGCCGATCGGATGCTCTGCGGCGGAGTCGAGGCGGCGAGTCATTTCATCTGGGCGGGGTTCGATTCGATGCGCGTCTTGAATCGCAATTCGAATGACGAACCTGAAAAGGCATCGCGGCCCTTGAGTGCGTCCGCGGGTGGTTTCATACCCGGTTCGGGTGCCGGCGCCGTCATGCTCGAAAGCCTCGAGAGTGCGCTGGCGCGAGGTGCGAAGATTCGTGCCGAACTCGCGGGTTCTGGCATCAATTGTGGCGGCCATCGAATGGGCGGCAGCATGACGGCTCCGAATCCGACCAGCGTTCAGCGCTGTATTTCCGACGCTCTCGCGGACGCCGGTGTTCGTCCCGACGAAGTCGATGCGATCAATGGTCATCTGACTGCGACCGGAGCGGATCCGAAGGAAGTCGATTCCTGGGCGAAGGCGTTGGGACGAGATCCCGGATCACTGCCGCCACTGACGGCAACCAAGAGCATGGTGGGACATGCGCTCGGAGCGGCCGGAGGTCTCGAAGCCGTCGCGTCGATCTTGATGGTCGAGCGTGGCTTCGTCCATCCTTCGATCAACTGTGAGGACATTCATCCGGAAATCGAAAAGCACGCGAAATCGATTCCGCATAGCATGATCGAAATGCCGGACCTCGAAGTACTCGTAAAGGCCGGATTTGGATTCGGCGACGTCAATGCCTGTCTCGTTTTCAAGCGCTACAAGGAGTAGCGCTCGCGAACGCATGCGTTCGTCGGAGATTCTTCCAACGAGCGAATGAGATTCTCATGAAGAAAAGACAGAAGTAACAAGAGCCAAGAAGAGGGAGTGAAGGATGGAACAGTCGGAAGTGATGGAGCGAGTCGTCAAGATTCTCACGCCGTGGGTCAAGGACGAAGCGGCATTGGGCCAGGTCTCGATGGAGACCAATATTCTGGACGATCTCAAAGTCAATTCGGCGCGACTCGTGGATGTCGTCATCGCCTTTGAAGACGATTTCGATATCGAGATTGCGGATGAAGACGTTGATCAGGTCAATACCGTGGGCGATGCCGTCAATCTCATTTCGGGAAAGCTCTGATTCGATTTCGAGAGACCTGCATATGCGAGTCCCGAAATGAATGACCAGATGACCGGCGCGGAGGACCATCGCTCGGATTCTCCGACCGTGGCGAGAGGGCCCGCTGGCGGGGATTCCCTGATGGTGCGCCGCCATGGGCGGCAGCGAATCGTGAGCATCTTGACCTCGCCGATCTGGCTAGGTCTGACGATCCTCGCGATGCGTTTCCATTTCCGATACCGGATCGAGAGAGTCACTTCGCTTCGTGCGGAGTACCAACGAATTCGGCGCCAATCGAACGCCCCGATGCTCATCTGTGCCAATCATCTGACCCTGGTCGATTCGTTCCTGGTCTCCTGGGCCTTGGGATCGGGCGTGTATTGGCTGACCCACCCCGACGAGATGGTCTGGAACACTCCGGAGAGCACGAATTTTGGGACGACGTGGACCTCGCGGATCATGATCTACTGGATGAAGTGCATTTCGATCACACGTGGAGGATCGCGCGAAGGCGTTGCCTCGGTCCTCGAGCGTGTTCGGTACCTGCTCTCGAGCGGCGAGACGGCCTTGCTCTTTCCGGAAGCGGGTCGAAGCCGATCCGGCCGCGTGGATGAAGAGGCCGCGGCCTGGGGTGTGGGTCGTGTCGTGGGTCGCGTTCCCCGCTGTCGCGTGCTCTGTGTCTATTTGCGCGGGCACAGGCAGACGTCCTGGAGTGATTTTCCCGAGAAGGGGGATGTCTTCGACGTTTCAATGGTCTGTATCGAACCGAAGAGCGACGCGCGCGGCGTGCGCCGTTCGCTCGATCTGTCGCGTCAGGTGACCCGTCAGCTCGCACATCTGGAAAGGGACTATTTTGATGCTCGGCAATGACGTCGTGGATCTCCGCGATCGCGACGCTCGCCCGGAGACCTTTCGGCCGGGCTTCGATCGACGCGTCTTTTCCGAGAGCGAACGACGTGCGATCGCGGAAGATCCGAATCCGCTCGCGAGACGATGGGCACATTGGGCCGCAAAGGAAGCTGCCTACAAGCTTGCGCGGCAGATCGATCCGACATTCGTGTTCGCGCCGCGGCGACTGATTGCATGTTATGCGCCGATGGCGAGCGAAGGCGCCGAAAAGCGCGAGCGCCGTGGAAGTCTCCTACTCGAATGGCCGGATATTGGCTTGGCGCCCGCGCCCGACTCTCGACCCGACTCTCGACCCGGGAAACGACGAGAGCCGCTCGAACTCGAATTGCGGACGGACGAGAGTTTGGAGCGTATCCATGTGATCGCGGCGCCGGCCAGGACGGATTGGGGCGGCGTCGACTTTGCCGTCGAGAGTCTCGGTCGCGAGCCGCAGGACCCGAATACCGCCGTTCGGGAACTGGCGATCCGCGAAATCGGACAAAGGCTGGGCGTCGCGGTGGAGCGACTCTCCATCGGGGGTCGCGGACGCATCCCGACCCTCGTCTTCGACGACGCCCCAACCGACCTGTCTCTATCGCTGTCGCATCACGGGAAATGGGTTGGTTATGCGATGGGCCTCGAATCGCATTCAGAGAAGGATGAGCGGTCTCTGGCAAGCCAGCAGTCCACGCGTCCCTCCGTCGTGACGCGAGTACGCACAGCATGACAAGCGCCAAGGGGATCCTACGAAGAATTGAGCGTCTTGCCATCGTGAATCGGGGCGAGGCTGCCGTTCGATGTCTGCGAACTGCCAAGAGCCTTCGTGAAGCCGAAGGGGGCGGTCTGGAACTGATCGCGCTCTACACGCCGCCGGATCGCGACGCACTCTTCGTGCGGCAGGCGGATCGGGCGGTGGCTCTTTCGGCGGAGAACGGAGCGGTCGCCGCCTATCTCGACCACGACGCCGTATTGGCCGCGTTGCGATCGGTCGGCGCCGACGCGGTCTGGCCAGGCTGGGGCTTTGTCGCCGAGGACCCGACCTTCGTCGATCGCTTGACCACCGAAGGCATCGTCTTCCTCGGGCCGAGTGCTAGCGCGATGAGATCACTTGGCGACAAGATCACTGCCAAGCTACTGGCAGAAAAAGCCGGCGTTCCTGTGACCAAATGGAGTGGTCGCGCGCTCGTTGACGAAGCGGATGCACTCGAACACGCCAAGCGAATCGGTTTTCCCGTCGTCTTGAAGGCGACGGCCGGGGGCGGGGGACGCGGTATTCGCATGGTCGACGAGCCCGCCCAACTGGCAGAAGCCTTTCGGTCGGCACAGTCCGAGGCCGGCTCGGCATTCGGGAACAATGCGCTCTTCGTCGAAGCGATGGTTCGCGATGGTCGCCATATCGAGGTGCAGGTCGCAGCGGACACTCATGGCTACGCCATGTCGCTCGGTTGTCGCGACTGTTCCGTCCAGAGACGCAATCAGAAGGTACTCGAGGAAGCGCCGCCGCCCGGTTTGTCCAAGGAATTGCTCGATCGATTGGAGGATGCCGCCGTCCGCTTGATCGAGCACGTGGGTTATCACGGCGTCGGAACGGTCGAGTTTCTGCTGACGGGCAGCGACTACTTCTTTCTCGAGGTGAATCCTCGTCTGCAAGTCGAACACGGAATCACCGAGATCATTACGGGTGTCGATCTAGTCGAACTCCAGATTCGCATCGCCCGCGGCGAGTCGATCGCCAAGGTTTCCATCCAACAAAGGGGCATGGCCCTCGAAGCCCGCATTTGCGCAGAAGATCCCGACGAGGGCTTTCTGCCCTCGCCAGGCCGCATAGCACTCTTCGAACCCGCGCTTGGACCCAATACCCGCGTCGACTCCGGCGTCGTGACGGGCTCGCTCGTTTCTTCGGATTTCGATTCACTGATCGTGAAGGTCATCTCGAACGGAGATGATCGAAACGACGTAATCGCGCGCCTTTCTTGTTCGCTGCGTGATCTAGAACTCGTGGTCGAAGGCGGCGCAACCAACAAGGGCTACCTGCTCGACGTTCTCGACAGTGATGATTTTCGAAAGGGTGGGGTCGACACGCGTTGGCTCGATCGATGGTCGGCATCACGCGCGAACGTCGTCCAATCGCATCCCGAAGTCTCTCGTGACGCGCTGGTGGCCGCGGCGATCCTGTCGTATCAGAGAACCCGCGCGACGCTGCGAACCGGAATCCTGGATGCTCGCGGAGGGGCAGATCGGCTTCCGTCTTCGGACGGTCAGCAAATCGACCTCACCTTTGGTGCTGAGAGCTATCGGCTCAAGGTCTATGCGATCGGCTCATGGCGTTACCGCGTTCATCTCGAAGGGATGGCCGTGGGCGCGACGATGCGAGAGGAAGGGGAGCATGCCGGTCGGCTGATCATCGACGACCGTGTTCGTCGGATACTTCACGATGCGAACGACCGCGGACTGAGACTCGAAGTCGACGGACATCCCTTTCGTTTCGGTTCGCAGACGGCGGGGCAAGTGCGATCGGGAACGCCCGCGGTGGTCGTCTCGATCCAGGTCGAGGTCGGCCAGAGCGTCGCCGCTGGCGAGCCGCTGGGTCTGCTCGAAGCGATGAAAATGGAGATCGGCTTCCAGGCGCCGGTCTCGGGAACCATCAAGGAAATTCTCGCTCAAAAGGGCCAGCAGGTTGCCGCCGGAGACCTGATTCTCATAATCGAGGAGCTCGATTCCGAATCCGGCGACGAGTCGGAGCGTGAGCGTCTTCGTCTGCCCGAGCAAATCGATCCGCTGGCCTTGCTCTTTCGACCGAAGGACCTTTCGGACGGTGTGCGGCAACTCGGCGAGCCCGATCTCGCCGCAGCAGACCGAGCGGACCTCGCATCCCGTCGCCTCGCGATCGACGCGGTGCGTGAAGAGATTCGCCGTGTGTTGCTTGGCTACGACGCGAACCCCGATCGCGCGGAATCCCTGGCGTCCTTTCTCGAGAGCCCGCTGCCGGAGACGATCTCCGAGAGCTTCAGCCGTGAGCTTGCGGAAATTCGCAATCAAGTGACGACGTTTGCCGACGTCGAGCTGCTTTCGATTCGCTCGCCGAGCGCTTCGATTTCCGGGCAATCGGGGCCCTCGAACAGTGCTCGCCTGCGCATGTACCTGCGTCGGATCGAAGCGGAAGGCGCAGGGATCGACGAGGTCTTTCTCGATCTCGTCCGATCCGCCCTGTCTCATTACGGCGTCGATGATCTGGCACCCAGCGATGCACTTCGCCGCGCCCTGCTGCGTATCCTGACTTGTCAGGTCGCCAAGACGCTTCGCCTCTCGCTCATTCTCGGAGTCCTCAGACGAATCACGGCTCTCGCGCAGAGTGGGATCTACATGGGGGACGATGATCGGCTGGCGCGCGCGCTCAACCGGATCGTTCGCATGCGTCCACAGGTAACGGACGCGGTCGCCGACGCCGCACTCGAATCGGCATACGTCGTATTCCAGCAGCCGGGCATCGAAGAACGTGCGAAACGATCATCTGGCACGGTGGAAGAGTGGCTGGCCGCCGCCGAGGTCGATTTGATCGCACCGCCCACCGGTGTGCTTCTGGAAGTCGCTTCGTCGCCGCGCCTCGTCTTCGAGCGGGTCGGTCGTTGGATCGGTGGTTCGGATACGAATCGCCGGGCGATCGCGCTAGCCGCTCATGTTCAGCGACGTTATGCGCCAAGTACGCCCGTGGCCTTTCGGCGTGTTCGCGTCGACGGCGAGCCGATTCACTGCGTCGAGTATCGCGGAAAGGGTGTCGTCCTTGCCGCGACCGGCGATGTCGCGCAAACGAGCCTATGGGTCGATCGGCTCATGCGAGGTGCGCAGTCGCTGCTCGAGCACGACCCGAAAACTCCTGTACTGGCACTCGAATACCTGATGCCGTTGGGCGAGGAATTCGATTGGGAAGCGACGCTCGGCGCCATTCGGGATACCTATCGCGACAGAGTATTCGCCTGGCGCTTGACGATCGGCGTCTTGACGCCCGATGGTGAAGGGGATGTCTATCGGACACTCGTTTGTCGGGGTGGCGAAATCGAAGTCGCGGTCGAACATTACGATCTGCATCCCGAAACCGCCGACAGGATTGATCTCCAGCGCTATCAGGCTTTCGACCTGGAGCGACTAAACGCCGAGGAGGGCATCTACGCTTTTCACGGGCGTGCACACGATGCCCCCGGCGACGAACGGGTCTTCGTCCTGGCGGATGCCCGAGATCGGTCGCCGGAGCCCGGTCGCGAGCTCTATCACCATCTTGCGACGTTCGAACGTGTTTTCAATCGCGCGGCACGGCGACTGCGAACGATTCTACAGACACACGATCCGCGAAGACGACTGCAATGGAATCGGATTGCCATCTTCGTCGCACCGTCGATCTTCGTCGACCCGGACGTCGCGACCGACATCGCCCGGCGACTCGCGCCCGCGACCCGACACCTCGGTCTCGAGAAAGTGCTCGTCCGGCTCAATCGTCTCGATCGAGAGAATCCCGACGAGCCGGCCGTGCCCTGGGAATTGATCATCACCGATACCGGGGAACAGCTGGAGGTCGTTTGGCGAGAACCGCACGACTCCGTCCTGGCTCCGACTCAGGAATATCAGCGCAAGGTCGTCGCCGCGAGGCGCCGCCGTCACATCTATCCGTATGAGATCGTCAGGATGCTGACGAGCGAATCGAAGGACGGTGCGGGCGCCGACGCGACGTTCGAAGAATACGAGCTCGATCCGGCAAGCGATGCGCCTCGTGCGATGAGTGTCGCCGATCGTCCTCACGGGCAGAATCGATCCGCCGTGGTCTTCGGGCTGATTCGGACGCCGACTGAAAAAGTGCCCGAGGGCATGCTGCGGGTCCTCGTCCTCTCGGATCCGACCATGGATATGGGTGCCTTGTCGGCTCCCGAATGCGACCGCATGATCGCCGCCTTCGATCTCGCAGAATCCCTTTGCGTGCCACTCGAATGGGTGCCCATTTCTTCGGGTGCGAGGATCGCGATGGATAGCGGCACCGAGAATCTCGATGCGACCGCCCGTGTCGTTCGCCGAATCGTGACCTTCACGCAGTCGGGCGGCGTCGTCCACATCATCGTTCAGGGCATCAACGTGGGTGCGCAGAGCTATTTCGACGCCCTTGCAACGATGCTGATGCACACGCGCGGCGTTTTGATCATGACGCAGAACGCGTCGATGGTTCTCACCGGTCGTGCGGCGCTCGAAGCCTCCGGTGCCGTCTCCGCGGAAGATGAAGTCGCGATCGGTGGCTTCGAACGGATCATGGGCCCCAATGGCGAGGCACAGTATTTCGCCCGAAACCTCGCAGACGCCTATCGAATTCTCTACGAGCACTACGAGTTTACCTACGTGGTTCCAGGCGAATCGCGGCCGCGACTGTTCGCAACCAGCGACAAAAAATCGCGATCGATCGGCGACACCCAGCTCAAGAATGGCGATTCCAACGGAATCTCGACGGTCGGAGAACTTTTCGACGTCGAAGCGAATCCCGGCCGAAAACGCCCCTTCTCGATGCGCTCGGTCATGGCGTCGCTGATCGATGTCGATGGGGGTCATCTCGAACGATGGAGCGCATGGGTGGGCGCCGAGACGGCGATCATCTGGGATGCCCATGTGGGTGGCCAACCGATTTCGCTCATCGGAATCGAGAGTCAGAACGTTCCTCGAGACGGCTACCACCCGATCGATGGTCCCGAGTCGTGGAATGGGGGCACGCTCTTTCCTCAATCGTCGAAGAAGGTTGCCCGGGCCATCAATGCTGCGAGCGGCAATCGTCCCGTCGTCGTACTGGCGAATCTCTCGGGTTTCGATGGTTCCCCGGAATCCCTTAGAAAGATCCAGCTCGAAAATGGTGCCGAGATTGCGCGATCGGTGGTCAACTTCGAAGGTCCGATCTACTTCGCCGTGGTCTCGCGTTACCACGGTGGCGCCTATGTCGTGTTCTCCCAGGAATTGAACGACAACATGAAGGCGGTCGCGCTCTCGGGTTCTTATGCTTCCGTGATCGGTGGCGGGCCTGCGGCCTCCGTCGTATTCACTCGGGAAGTTCGCGCACAGGCGCTCGATGATCCGCGCGTGAAGGACATGACCGAGGCCGTTCGGCGTGATCCTTCCGAGCTGAATCGAATCGCCCTCGACTCCGTGTTGCGCGAAGTAACTCTCGAAAAACAAGCGTCCATGGCGGTTGAATTCGATTCGGTGCATACGGTCGAGCGGGCACGCGACGTCGGATCGCTCAGTGAGATTTTCGAACCCGCCGAGTTGCGACCTCGCCTGATCGCGACACTGGAAGAGGCGCGCCGCGGCAATCCGAGCTGATGGTGGATGAGGCGAATCAGGAATCGGGCCCTTTGTCGCCGCGTACCCTCTCCCTGGCCGATCGAACTCTTCTAGGTCTCGCCTCCTTCTTGACCTTCGTCTTCGAGCGAATCCCGATCGATCGAAGTGTGGCGATGGGCGCCCTGGCCGGTCGGTGCTGGGATCGCATCGGTGCGCCACGGGCGGTGCGCGTTCGCGAGCAGTTGGGTCGCGCCCTGCCGGATGAAGATGCGGGGCGAAGAGAAGTCTGGGCCCGAGAGGTCTTCGAACATCTTGGTCGCGGTCTGGCCGAACTGATCGTCCTCCGCGGCCGTCGTCGAAGCGAATTGCTCGAACGGGTCTCGGTCGAGGGCCTCGAGCATGTCGAAGCGGCGGAGCGCGCGAGCCCGACCGGCGGACTCTTGATGGTGACCGCGCACTACGGAAACTGGGAAATCGCTTGTGCCAAAGTTGCGGAACTGGGCATTCCGATTTCCGTCGTCTACCGCGACCTCGGCCGGCCGGCACTCACGGAAATGATGCTCGGCCTTCGAGCTGCGTCGAATCGAGGCGGCGACGACGCGGACGCGCCGGCCCTCGAACAGATCCCGATGGGACGCGCGGGAATCCGGTTCGTTCGTGCGCTCGAGGCAGGCCGAAAAGTCCTTGTCCTGCTCGATCAGGACGCGCGCCGCGAGGAGGGCGTCTTCGTCTCCTTCTTTGGCCGACCGGCCAACACGCGCTCTGGGCCGCTCGCGCTCGCGTCCGCGCGGGGAATTCCAGTCCTGGCGGCCTTCGTGCGCCGAGCGCCCGACGGACGCAGCCATTGCCTACGGATTCAACCGGCACTCCAGCTCGCGCCCGGAGCTTCTGATGATGAAGAAATCCTACGGCGCAATGTCCAGCAGGTCACCGCCGTGATCGAAAGGGAAATACGAGAGTCGCCTGGCCAGTGGATCTGGACCCATCGGCGCTGGCGAACCCAGCCCAAGGGGTCTGAAGCGAACCGCGGGGTTGGGTAGGGAGTTCGTTCGGGCAGTCGGCCGACCTGATTCCCGAGGCGCTACCGGGGAATCACTTGCCAGAAAATCGACAGACAACCGGATTTTTTCGAATCAGCACGGCTCTGGTGCTCTCGACCATGATGGTCGGATGTGCTGGTCTCGAGCTGCCCTTCAATCCTTTTTCGAAGTCATCCGGCAGATCCAAATCGGATGAGCTCCGCGTCAATGTCGAACAAGCGCAGCGCTTTCGTGAAGCCGAGACCGAGCGCGCTGCGCAATTGATGCAAGAGATTTCGAGACTTCAGGCGGATCTTTAGACCGCGGAGGCCGCACTCGTCGAGGCCGAGTCGGGGTTGGCGGGTAGCCATGCCCGCGCCGACGCCGTCTCTTCGCTGGCGCCGACACGCATCCAGATCGAACGCGCAGCGTCGCGTGCGCCTTGGCGGGACGCCGAAATCGAGGATGCGCGAATCAAGCTCATCGAAGCGGAGCGCCAGGTCGACGAAGGTCGCTTTGGCGCGGCACTCTTTGTTGTCTATCGCGCGCGACGCGTTGCCGAGTCGATCCTCGACGAGGCCCAGGTCGTGGCGCGCGACGGAAGTGCTCGGATCATTCGTGGCGCCCGTGTCAACCTTCGCGCGGGACCTTCGACCAACGAAACCGTTCTCTCGGTTCTCACTCGGGGAACCCCCGTCTTCCCTCAGGTCAACGAGGGAGAGTGGGTACTCGTTCAAGTCAGTGGCGGTCCTGCCGGATGGATGCATCGAAAATTGATCGGTGGACTGGCTTCAATCGAGATCGGGAGTCCGGCAGCACCGAAGCCCTGATGCTCGCGGACGGAACGTTCCCGATCAGGCTTTCGAACTGACTATTGTTAGTCCGAGTCAGAAGCAGCAACGATCCGATTTCGTCCGGAGTCCTTCGCCTCGTAGAGCGCTGCGTCCGTTTTCGCAAAGAGATCCATGTGATCGTTGCGGTAGTCGGCAACGCCGATACTGACCGTCAACTGTTCCTTTTCGCTCGGAACATCCGTCAGGAAATTCTCTGCTTCGACGGCTTGGCGAACCTTTTCGCCGAGCGCCGTCGCGCCCTCTAGATCCGTGTTGAGCGCGATCAAGGCGAATTCTTCGCCGCCATAGCGTGTCAGGATGTCGGTTTCGCGAACCGACTGGTTCAGGACTTCGGCCAGACGTCGCAGGATTTCATCGCCGCCGGCGTGACCGAGTCGATCGTTCCATTTCTTGAAGAAGTCGATATCGATCAGAATCAGGGAAAGGGGCTCTTTCGAGCGCGCACACCGCTTGCATTCTCGCGCGAAGGCTTCCTGGAAATAGCGATGATTGTGGAGCTTGGTCAGGCCGTCGGTAATCGACAGTTGTTCCAGGACGAGATTCATGTTCGAGAGCTCAGCGTTCTTGGCAACGAGCAGTTCATTTGCAGACTCGACGGCTTGATTACTTTCTTCGAGTTCGAGGGCGTTTCGAGACAATCCGCGGCTCATTTCATTGAAGGTTCGCGTCAGTACATTGACTTCGTCCGAGGAGAAAGTCGTCTCGTCGATTTCGACATCACGCTCGCCTTCCGAGAGACGCTTGGCCGCCGCGGAGAGTTCACCGAGTGGTTTGACGAAGGATCGTGCGAGCCTCGAGGCGACCAGGCTGACCATGAGGACGATGGCGAGATTGAAGCCGGCAACGCGTCCGATCGAGGACAGCACCGGTGCAAAGGCATCATCGTAAGGTTGTTCGAGAACGAGCGTCCAATCAAATCGCGGAAAGGCGACTTGTGTCCCGACGACCCGAATGCCCTCTACGTTTTCGTAGTGCATGACTCCGAGGACGAAGGGATCCGCGCTGCGTCCGACCTCTCCATCGACCGAGAACCGGGCCCCGGCGTCCAATCCGTCGGGTGGATTCAAGAGGATATTCTGATCATCGATGATGAAGACGCGGGCCGTTTTGCCCAATTCCCCGCTCTCTAGAGTCGACGTGAGTCCGGCGAGATCGATCATCGCGAAAAGACGCCCGAGTGATCGATCGTCTGCGTCCTTCATCGGAACGGATGCGATCTGGACGAGTCTGCCACCGATTGGCCGGGCACGACTGATGACGCTCGTGTCCATCGCCGGAACCAGAGAGGCCAAGAGAACGGCCGGGAGTGGTTCGCCATCGCCGACCTCGTGTAGGCTCTGGCCCTCTGGTGTTGCGAGGACGAGTCGCTCGAATTGGGGAAAACTGTCGAGCACATAGCGCAGGTATTGATCCACCTCGTTTCGCGCGCGGGTTCCGCGCCGCCCCGGTCGGCCGAGGCTCGAGAGAGAATCCGAGAGGATCTTGCTCCCGGCGAAAACTTCGAGTTCCCTCGTGCGCAGCGCGTACCACTGGTCGAGCTCGCGAGAGATCCGGCTCGCCACCTGTGGAAAGCGTTGGTCGACCTTCTGGCGCAGAAACCCATCGAGCGATTGCACGGAGATCCACGACACGGAAAGCGCGCTCACGACGGTGGCGGCGAATACCAGCAAGATGATTCGGCCGGCGAGACTGCGCAGAGGGTTGTTCATCGGATCCTTTTCGAAGGAGGTGCCGGACAGCCGGCGAAATCCGACCGAAAAGCGGTGTTTGGGCGACGGGCGACGGCCCGAACGCCCAGCACTTTTCGGCTTCTTTCGGAGGCCGCTTGACGTATTGGCGGTCGCATTCCGTGTGTGATTCTTTGGCGTACCCGCGGGGCGAGTGGGGTTTCCGGGTTTTATCGTCCGACACCGGGGTGGTCCGTAGCGATTCGATTGCGGGCCCCCGGACCGCTGTGTGATGATTGCCGTGGCGTCGCCCGCCCCGGCTCTTTTGGAGACCCCATTGCCGACAGTCGATCTGGCCTCGTCGTCCTCCCCGCTTCGCGATTCGCGAAGCAGCGCGGACGCCGAGTTTCATAGTGATTCCCTCGCCTCGCCGGCAGATGCCGAGCGATGGGTTGCCGAGGTCATTTCCGGGAAGCCGCTCGAACGCGAGCGCGCGAACCTCCTGGCCGGTCGGCTCCAGGAAGACGAGATTCGACAAATCCTCTGCGAAGGTGCACTCGCGATCAAACGCGCCAGCACCGGCGATCGCGTGACGGTCTCTCGAAACCTGTTCATTCCGCTCACGAATCTCTGCCGCAATCGATGTACGTACTGCACTTTCGCGAAAATGCCCGACGACGAAGATGCCCATACCTACAGCCTCGAAGAAGTCGAGGAGACGATTCGGGGTGGCGTGGCGACCGGCTGTATCGAAGCGCTCATGTGCCTCGGTGACAAGCCGGAGATCGCTTACGGCAGCTACCGCGAGATGCTCGCGGGCCGCGGCCTCACGAGTACGACCGATCTTCTGGTCGAGGCCTGCAAGCGAACGGTCGAGACGGG
>Ga0310122_10000091_pt1 | contig 56716 bp, 43 predicted proteins | sample CB6_Bottom_1051__FD_203503 | JGI IMG/M metagenome (GOLD analysis project Ga0310122, IMG submission 203503) | Marine microbial communities from Western Arctic Ocean, Canada - CB6_Bottom_1051 | ecosystem: Environmental > Aquatic > Marine > Oceanic | place: Canada: Western Arctic Ocean | collected... | reverse complement strand
GATCATGAAGATTTAAATTATGCTGAGAATAGTCAATATGGACAGTATCATCAATGCCTAAGGCACGCGTCAATACATGTTGTAAATCAGGATGCTGATGCACATGATCAGTGGTTAAACATTGCAATCTGTTATTTCTTAAACGATAAATACGAGTATCACCCAGGTGTATGACATGCGCCTGACTGCCTATCAAAATCAAGGAACTAAATGTAGTCCCCATACCTTTAAGAGCCGGGTCACGACTGGATTGAGAAAATATCCAGCGATTGATTGAGGTTAATGCATTTTCAGCCATCCTTTTTACCCCCAGAGTCTCCTTTTGCTCATAATAGGCATCGATAAACTCATGCACAGCCAATTCAGCCGCATAACGGCCGCCACCCGTCCCGCCGATGCCATCGGCAATAATGGCCATACTGCCATAGATAGCCTGCTGGTCTTCAGCGCCTGAATAAAAAGCCACGAAATCTTCGTTCTCTTCTCGCTTGCCTGTTTCGGTGGCAAAACCACATTGTGTCTTTAATGGTTCTAACATAAAAACCCCCTTGTTTTTCCACAATACTAGCGCCAAACAAAACTCGATTCAACAGAAAGTAACAAGGCAACAACCGTAATACAGGATCAATCGCACCACAAGCAAGCAATCCACTGGAGGAATGCACTGTTTTGAAACGAATCTTGCGTTGTCAGTCATCGCTAACATGAAAAAAAGGATCTATCCACTCTTTGTGATAAAAAGAAGTGATGTAAGTACAAGCATTTATTGTGTCTATAGGTAACATTAATCAAAAAAGGTACGATTTTTGCATATTCAACCATTAAAACTTTATAGATTAAATAATGACTATTTCTAATTTCCTAAAAAGCGGTCACAAAGGCACACTAATCAGTGCGTTTATTTATTCAGACATGAGTTTTATGGTCTGGGTACTCATGGGACCTCTTATAGTCTTTATGACACAAGACCTGAATTTAACAGAGTCCCAGCAATATACTCTGGTTTCTATCCCGCTGTTAGCCGGTGTTATATTCCGCATTCCAGTGGGTATTCTGGTAGACCAATATTCACCTAAAAAAGTGGGCCTGATTTCTCAGCTGATCGTAATATTGATGCTACTTTTCGCTTTTTTAAGCAATATCAGTTCTATTTCCGGCCTCTATACGCTCGCCATCGCTCTCGGCTTGGCGGGCACCAGCATGACAGTTGCACTCCCTTTATCTAGCCGCTGGTATCCCGATGAATATCAGGGACTGGTGATGGGTATAGCGGGAGCTGCAAGCAGTGGAACTATTTTTGCCGCAGCCCTAGGCCCCATGCTTGCAGAGTCTTTTGGTTGGCGCGCTGTCTTTGGTTTTGCTTTACTACCGCTTATAGCGACTATCATTTATTTTTATCTCAATACTAAGGACAGCGACCAGCCCTCAGAAAAAAAACCACTGTCTGATTATTTACAGGTTGTTAAAGAAGTGGATGTCTTATGGTTTATGCTGTTTTACAGCTTAAGCTTTGGCGGTGTAATTGCCTTGTCCAGTATTATGGTGTTATATTTTTACAACCATTATCAAATAGATCCTGTGACTGCCGGCTATTATACTGCTGCTTGCATATTAGCAGGAACATCATTACGCCCTGTCGGCGGCTGGATCGCAGATAAATTTGGCGGAATAAAATCTATGCAACGCTTTTTTGCTGTCACTGCCATCTCCATGTTATTCGTGAGTTTTTCGCTACCCAGCTGGTTAGCACTCATATTATTAATTACTGGAACAGGTTCTTTAGGTATGGCGAGTGGCGCTGTATTTCAACTGGTTCCACTAAGATTTCGTAACAATGTAGGTTCAGTGACTGGACTTATAGGTGCTGCCGGCGGCCTTGGCGGTTTTTTTCTGGCCTGGGTAATAGGCCAGTCAAAACAAATGACTGACAGCTTTGCATTGGGTTTCCTCATTTTCACGTTACTTTCTATACTCAGTATTTACGGTATCCAAAAAGTTAAATCGCGCTGGCGAACTACTTGGGGTGCTGGGGAAGTCACAAGTGCACGCGTTTAATTATAATAATAATAATCACCCTATGGGACAAGGATAAAAATAATGAAAAACAAACAACGCCCATTATGGGTAATCACACTACTGGCTGTAGTGTTGAGCTTAAGCTTTCAAGCTTATAGCCCAAATGCCTCAGCCGCACACTGGCGCACAGTCAGCGACCCGCAAACGGGCAAAAATGTCATCTTAAGAAAAGGTGAAACACTAGAAGACTATCGTGCCAAAGAAGACCATGATATGGTTAGAATCGCACCGACTGCCAACAAATCATCAACCATTAAAAAATGGGTTGATGTGACTGACAATGAAAAAGCAAAAATACTAAAACCCTTTAAAAGTCTAAGTAAAGAAAGCGCCACTTGTGCCTCTTGTCATAAAAATGAACACCCTGGTCTTTACCAACAATGGGGACGTTCTAAACATTACGGTGCTAACGTCGGCTGTTACGAGTGTCATAAAGCAGATAAAGAAGACAAAGATGCTATTCGTCACAAAGATTTCTTTATTTCAGTCATTGTATCGCCTAAAGACTGTGGAACTTGTCATAACCTGGAAGCCAAGCAATTCCAAAAAAGCCATCATGCTAAAGCTGCTGAAATTCTCGGTTCTTTAGACAATACTTTAGCAGAAGTGGTTGAGGGTAAAATGAGTTTCATGGGCAGATCTCCGGTTGCTGTTGCCGGTTGCTGGCAGTGTCATGGTTCCGAAGTTATAGTCTTACCTAACGGCGAATTAGATCCTGCAACTTGGCCTAATACAGGGATTGGCCGTATCAATCCTGATGGTTCAAAAGGTTCTTGTAGCGCTTGTCACCAACGTCATCAATTTTCTGCGGCACAAGCCAGACGCCCAGAAAACTGTGGTAAATGTCATTTAGGCCCTGACCATCCACAAAAAGAAATTTACGAAGAGTCAAAACACGGCATTAATTTCTACGCTAACGTAGACAAAATGAATTTGGATTCATCAAAATGGATCGTCGGTGAAGATTATGATGCCGCACCCACATGTGCTACCTGCCACATGTCTGCAACACGTAACTTACCGATTACGCATGACGTAGGTGATCGTATTTCCTGGACTCTACGCCCACCTATCTCAGAAAAAATTGATGCCAGAGATGAGAAAAAAGGTCTTAAAGTCAAACCTTGGGAAAACCGTCGCGAAGACATGAAAGATGTTTGTAGCAGCTGTCACGGTAAAAAAATGATTGAAAGTTTTTACCTACAATTTGATAGTGTGGTTAACATGTACAATGAAAAGTACGCTATACCAGCCACTAAAATGATGGATCTGTTACTAAAAACAGGACTACGTACAGAAACACCGTTTGATGAAGAAGTTGAATGGAGTTATTACTTCATGTGGCATCACGAAGGCAGACGTGCACGTCATGGCGCCGCTATGATGGCACCAGACTATGTCCAATGGCATGGTATGTATGAAGTAGCGCATCGCTTTTACATGGAATGGTATCCCAACATTCAGGAAATCATTGAAAAAGCGGAAAAAGCGGGTAAACATAAAGAAGCTAAAATTATCAAAGACTATCTTGATAATGAAATTATGACGCTGGATGGACATGCCTGGTTTGTCGGTAAAATGCCTCCAGAGTTAGCTGCACAACGTAAAAAGGAACGCGAAGCCTTTAATAGTCGTTATTTACAAGACACGAAATAATCAACTAGAGGTTAATTAAAATGATCATGCGCCGCCTTTCTCTGGGCGGCGCAGTTGTGTTGGGCCTACTGTTAATTCTGTTTTCAGTCGCCGTCCCAGCAGAAACTGCGCCTCCTCCGCACTCCTTAGTCGAAACCATTGAGGTTACCGCCACAACAGATACTGATACCTGCCTTGAATGCCATGGCTATAAAGGTTTTTCTGTCCCCACGGGTAAAACGGGTGGATCACCCAAACGTGCCTTACATGTACAATCAAAAGCTTTCAAAAAAAGTGTTCATGCCAAAGTAAGTTGCGTGAGTTGTCATGTAGACATCAAACAGATGCCTCATGAGCAAGAAGTCGAACGCACGGTTGATTGTGTGGGCTGCCATAAAATCCTGAATGAAAAGGATCGTGAAGCAGCCAAAATAGACATGCATGTTGCAAAAAACCTGACTCACAGTATGGTCGGTTTACCTGCAACCGTACCCACAACTACAGGGCAAAAAAGCAAACTGGATACCAATGCGGCACATTATCTCGCTTCTATCCATGCCCAACCCAATAAGGATAACCCTGACAAGCTCAATGCAACCTGCTGGGATTGCCACGGAGCTCATAAAATTCTGGAAATGACAGGCTCCAATAAGGATAGCTTTCGCATTAACAGTCCGGAAACCTGCGGGGGTTGTCACGATGAACAATTAAAAGCTTATACCCAGTCGGTGCATGGCGCACCTGTCAAACGCTATGGCAAACTGGAACCTGCCGTTTGTAGTGATTGCCATACCGCGCACAAAATTTCCGTCGTCGAAGAAGACCCGGCTAAATTAACAATTACTGAAAATTGTGGCTCATGTCATGAAGACTACTATAAGTCATACAGTGAAACCTATCATGGACAAATCGTCAATCTAGGTTACACCCACACAGCCAAATGTTATGACTGTCATGCCCCACATGCCACACGTAAAGCGGATGATCCGCTTTCAATGATCCATGAAAGCAGAATTTTAAACACCTGCCAGGAATGTCATAAAGATGCCACCGAAGGCTATTTGACATTCTACCCTCACGGCACGACGCATGATTACGAGCGTTTTCCTGAAATGTGGATTGTTTCCAAATTTATGATTGGCCTATTGTTTGTAGTCTTTCTGTTTTTCTGGGGGCATTCCTTATTATGGTATTTCCGCGAGAAAAAAGAATTCGATAATGGGCATCAACCCACTATTCGTCTGGAACAAAATGGCGAACCGATGTTACAAGGGCAATACGTGACCCGCTTTACCAAAGGCTGGATGATTGCTCACCTAGTCCTTGCCATTGCGGTAATGACCTTGGTAATAACAGGAACAACAGTGCTATTTGCTAATAGTTTCTGGGCGCCATTGGTTATGAAACTATTAGGCGGAGCCGAGGTTGCAGCCATTATTCACCGCATTGCTGCAGTGACATTTGCCAGTATTTTCTTCGGTCATTTATATGTGATCTTCCGTAAAATTTATACTGATAACAGAGATTACGGTATTAAGTTTGAATGGTTTGGCCCAAATTCCTTACTACCTCGCTTTCAAGATGGACGCGACATGGTTGCCATGTTTAACTGGTTCTTTGAAAAAGGTCCACGTCCGGTATTTGATCGCTGGACTTACTGGGAGAAATTTGATTATTGGGCACCATTCTGGGGTATGTTTATTATTGGCTGCTCCGGTTTGTTATTGTGGTTCCCAAGCTTCTTTGCTGGCTTTATGCCAGGCTGGGTATTCAATGTAGCCACCATTGTTCATGGCGAAGAAGCATTCTTAGCCGCTGTCTTCCTGTTTACTGTGCATTTTTTCAACTGTCATTTCAGACCTGAAAAATTCCCAGTCGATGTGATCATGTTTACCGGCAGTATGCCTTTAGACGAGTTTAAACATGAACGTACAGTGGAATATGATCGCTTAGTTGAAACAGGTGAACTGGATAAATATCTCGTTGGTGCACCTTCAGCCAGACTCAATCAATACTCCAGAAATCTGGGTTTTGCCCTGATTGCGGTGGGTGTGATTGAACTCATTCTGGTTCTGCTAGGATTTATTCAGGACATATTGGCTTAAATAAAAAAACACGCCAGATACAGGGACGTATCCGCTTAACATTACAGTTATTTAATTTAAAGGTTATTTTTATGTATTCAGATACTATTGATCACTTTGCTAAAGTCGCTAAAGTAAAAGCTGCATTATTAAAAAACAATCCAATGTCTTTTTTTATTGGTGCGTTAATGGCCGGTGCCTACTTAGGCATGGGGATTGTGCTAGTTTTTACCGTTGCCGGCCAACTTGATCCGTCTATACGCCCCATGGTCATGGGGATGTCCTTTGGTATTGCTTTGACGCTGGTGATCTTTGCAGGCTCAGAACTTTTTACCGGCCATACCATGTATATGACAATTGGCTGGTTAAAAGAAACCGTAACAGGCAGTGAGGTATTTAAAGCCTGGGGAGCCTCATGGACTGGAAACCTGGTGGGCGCCTTACTATTTGGCGTCATGGTAGCTCTTGGACATGGCGCACTGTACAACGAAAGCTCAGATTTATTAAATGCCGTTGCCAGTGCCAAAATGAATAAAGGCCCAGTGCAATTGTTCTTTTTGGCTATTTTATGTAACTGGTTAGTGTGTCTGGCTATCTGGACTGCAGCACGCACAGAAAATGATGCCGCCAAATGTATTCTGATCTTTTGGTGCTTATATGGCTTTTTTGCCAGTGGTTTTGAACACAGTGTTGCCAATATGGCCGTTTTCTCTATGGCTTTACTAGGTGAGCATCCCGAATCAGTCTCACTGACTGGCATGTTTTATAACCTGTTCTTTGTGACCTTAGGCAACCTGGTATCTGGCAGTGTGTTTATGGCGGTTGGCTATTGGGCTGCATCCCCTGAAGCCATGGATCAATCCTCTAAACCGGCCAAAAAGATCAAAGCCATGTTAGACGGATCATTTGATTTGCTGCTGAAACTCTATGGCTTGACCAAAACATATTCTAAGCAGGGCTGGCAGTTAGCTAAAGAAAAACGCCAAGAAAAACTGAAGAAAGCCGCGTAAACTTTGACACCTGAATCATCATGTATTCAAATACTATTGATTACTTTGCCAAACTCGCTAAGGCAAAAACTGCATTTTTAAAAAGCAATCCACTTGCTTTTTTTATCGGTGCGTTAATGGCCGGTGCCTACTTAAGCATTGGGATTGCGCTGGTTTTTACCATTGCCGGCCAACTTGACCCTTCTATACGCCCCCTGGTCATGGGCATATCCTTTGGTATCGCTTTGACGCTGGTAGTCTTTGCAGGCTCAGAACTTTTTACCGGTCTTACCATGTATATGACGATTGGCTGGTTAAAAGAAACTGTAACAGGCAGTGAGGTATTTAAAACCTGGGGAGTTTCATGGTCTGGAAACCTGATGGGGGCGTTGCTGTTTAGCATCATGATGGCCATTGGACATGGTGCACTGTATAACGAAAGCTCAGATTTATTAAATGCCATTGCCAGTAGCAAGATAAATAAAGGCCCGGTGCAATTATTTTTTTTAGCGGTTTTATGTAACTGGTTTGGATGTTTGGCTATCTGGACTGCAGCACGCACAAAAAATGATGTTGCCAAATGTATTCTGATCTTTTGGTGCTTATATGGCTTTTTTGCCAGTGGTTTTGAACATAGCATTGCCAATATGGCCATTTTCTCTATGGCTTTATTAGGTGATCATCCCGAATCAGTCTCGCTGGCTGGCATGTTTTATAATCTGTTCTTTGTGACCTTAGGGAATCTGGTATCAGGCAGTGTGTTCATGGCGGTTGGCTATTGGGCTGCCTCCCCTAAAGCCATGGACCCATCCTCTAAACCGGCCAAAAAAATCAAAGCCATGTTAAACGGGTTATTTTATTTTCTGCTGAAACTCTATGGCTTGATCAAAAAATATGCTACGCAAGGCTGGCAGTTAGCTAAAGAAAACCTGAATAAAACCGCCTAGGGCGCCGACAGCTGGGTGAATAGAGGCCTATCCGGGCTCACACCGGATAAAGAAGCTACACAGGCAGAGGAACTGCTTTCTTCGCCTGCCACCTTGCATCACTCAGGAACAAACATATTTCCATCTGCAACCATAACTGCTTCACCCGCCACACGAATGGTTAAGGTATTTTCCCCTTTATGATCCAACTCTAGATTAAGCACACTGCGACGTACATTTTCATCACCTCTTTCTATCGCATAGCTATGGGTTGCGTGCCGCATAAAACCAAATGAACATAGGTAGGAAGCAAAAGATGCCATCGTCGAACCGACGGGCGGATCCTGATGAATTCCAATATTGGGGCCTAACAAGCGCACTGCAAAATCCGAATCTGCATAGGGTGTTTCCGGTGAAACCAATAAAATCTCCTGTGCAGCTGTTTGCGGTGCACTGGATTGACTCCATAACGAAAAATTGAACCTGGCTTTTCTCACGCTTTCATACTTGAGCACAGGAACCACAAGATAAGGAAAACCACAGGACACAAGACGTACATTGAATTTTTCATTGTCAATTTCATCTTCCGATAAAGATAAAATATTTGCCGTTTCCTGATCAGTCGGGGCATAGAGATCGACGATTGGGCTGACTTGCCTGGTATACTGGATTAAATGGGGTTTGCCATTAACACTCCCCACTTTGACATTCACAGTACTGGTGTTCTGTTCAAATACTAAAGCGGAATTTTCCGCTGATAAGTCTAATGTTCCATTAGAACCTAAAACATATGCGGCAGCAATCACAGGATGCCCTGTATGATCTATTTCTGCATAGGGTGAAAAAGCCCGCATTCGCCAGGTATTTTCCAACGCATCCTGTTTAAATAAAAAAACGGTTTCGGACAAGCTCATTTCTCTGGCAACTTGTGCCATAGCCGGCTCACTTAAACCATTGGCATCTGGAAATACAGCAACTTGAGCGCCATTGAAAACCTGATTGGTAAATACATCAGCAATATAATATTGATAACTCATGATTTTCTCAAAGCCTCACTTCGACACGACCCTTTTCTATACGAATAGAATAGGCTTCAATACTCATTTCTTCATCCTCAAAACATTGCCCAGTTTTTAAATTAAAATGCTGTTTATGCAACGGTGATGACACCATAGGAACCCCTTTAATATCTCCAATCAAGCCACGCGATAGCACATTGGCTTTGCCAAAAGGATCGTAATTATTAATGGCATAAACCGTATGTTCACGGGGCATATGAAAAATAGCGATTTGCTTATTTTCAACTAAGGCACAGATCCCCGAATCCGGTTGCAAATCCGTTTCACTACAAACATCTATCCAGTCTTTATCAGCAGACACTATACCTCCTCCCCTATTTTTAAATATTTATGCTCATCCTCATTGGCAGGACGAATTTGCCCACGATCTTCGACAAACAGTACATTTTCATCGGTCTTGTCACTGTTCACAAAATGACGGAAGCGTTTTAGTTTGGACTCATCAGCAATCGTGGTTTTCCATTCACATTGATAGCTATCAATCACATGCTGCATTTGTTCTTCTAATTTGTCGCAAATATTCAATTTATCGTCTATCACCACCGCTTTAAGGTAATCCAGACCCCCTTCCATATTTTCCATCCATACGGAGGTTCTTTGCATACGATCAGCTGAGCGCACATAAAAGATGAGTACTCTATCAATATACTTAATCAAGGTTTCCTTATCCAGATTAGTAGCAAATAAATCACCGTGTCTTGGTTTCATCCCGCCATTACCACAGACATATAAATTCCAGCCACTCTCTGTGGCAATCACACCAATATCTTTACTTTGTGCTTCGGCACATTCCCGGGTACAACCAGACACTGCAAATTTTATCTTATGCGGTGATCTTAAGCCTTTATATCTGTTTTCCAACTCAACTGCCAGACCAATACTATCATCAACACCATATCGGCACCAAGTACTCCCCACGCAAGATTTGACTGTTCTTAATGATTTACCATAAGCATGTCCCGATTCAAAACCCGCATTAATCAATTCGTCCCAAATCAGGGGTAACTGGTCAACCCGGGCACCAAACATCACAATGCGCTGCCCACCTGTCACTTTAGTATATAAATTATACTTTTTAGCCACTTCCCCTAAAGCGATCAGCATATCAGGCGTCACCTCTCCGCCTGTCATTCTGGGCACTACTGAATAAGTCCCGTCTTTTTGCATATTGGCTAAAAAGGTATCATTGGTATCTTGTAGACTGAGATGATTGTTCTTCAGAATATATTCATTCCAGTATGAAGCCAGAATAGAGCCCACCGCTTGCCGGCAAATTTCACAACCGCGGCCCCGGCCATGTTGCCCAATTAAATCATCGAACGTTTTAATTTCTTCGACCATCACGATGTTATATAAATCACGTCGTGTATGCGGAAAATGCTCACACAGGTCGGTATTGACCTCGATACCCGCACTTTCCAGTTCACTGTCTAGCACAGATTTTAATAATGCCGAACAACCGCCACAGCCTGTTGCTGCTTTGGTTTCAGTTTTGAGCTCATCCATGTTCATACAGCCGGATTCAACTGCCTCACAAATCTGCCCTTTACTGACATCAAAACAAGAACATATTTGCGCTGAAGCAGGTAAGGCATCAGGTCCTAAGCCCACCGATTCATCAGAGTAATGGGGTAAAATTAGTGACTCAGGGTTTTCGGGTAAATCGATCTCGTTCAAACAGTACTGCAGCAGCGTTCCATAACCCGAGGCTTCGCCCACTAACACCGCACCTAATAGTTTTTTTCCGTCCTCACTCACTACCAGACGCTTGTAGACACCTTCGCAACCGTCCTGGTAAGAATAAACCCGCGAACCTTGGGTCATTGCATGTGCATCACCTATGCTAGCAACGTCTACGCCATTGAGTTTGAGCTTGGTACTCATATCTGCGCCGGTAAAGCTGGCAGACACACCAGACAAATCGGCAATGACAGTTCTGCCCATGGCATAGCCGGGAGCGACTAAACCAAATATCTGTTCATTCCACACCGCACATTCACCGATAGCATAAACATCAGGGTCTGACGTTTGACACTGATCATTAATGGCTATACCCCCTCGGGCACCCAGCTTTAAACCTGAGTCTCTGGCTATTTCATCACGAGGACGAATCCCTGTAGAAAAAACAACCAGATCAGTTTCCAGCTCACCCCCATCAGCAAAAATCATTTTATTTTTGCATTGCTCACCGTCAACAATTTCAAGGGTATTTTTATTGGTTAAAACGGAAAGCCCGAGCGCCTCAATTTTATCCGCTAACATTTTAGCGCCGCCATCATCCAGTTGAGCAGACATTAACCGGGGAGAAAATTGAATGACATTGGTTTTAAGCCCTAAGTCCTGTAATGCTTTTGCAGCTTCCAGACCTAACAGCCCACCCCCGACTACCGATCCTACTTTCGCTGTTTTTGCCGCTGCTGTAATGGCTTCTAAATCTTCAATGGTTCTATAAACCATACAGTTTTCACGGTCATGACCTGGAATAGGCGGGACAAAGGGATAAGAACCCGTAGCCAATACTAGCTTGTCATACTGGATAGAAATGCCTTGCTCAGAAAAAACCGTTTTATTTTCCAGGTCAATTGAAACCGCTTTATCACCCAGATGAAGGGTAATCTGGTTTTTCTCAAAAAAACCATCTTCCACCATGGACAGGTCTTCAGCACTTTTACCTGAGAAATATTCAGTTAAATGCACTCTGTCATAAGCAACTCTAGGTTCTTCACAAAAAGTAACTACTTCATATTGATCCTTAATCTCACTTGCCGTTAAGTCAGCCAAAAAGGTATGCCCCACCATTCCATTACCAATAACTACTAGCGTTTGTTTTTTACTCATTTCCAATCGACAGCCCTATAATTACAAATTCTTAAAATCAATAATTAAGCACGAAACATGCCATATTCTATATGTAACAACACAGCTATTATACAAAGCCGAATTCAGAAAACCGGCTCAGGCTATCCCGAACATAAACCTCATGAACAAGACCTCGACTATCAACTCAAGTTCATTCTGTAGCAAGGCGCCAACGTAGCATGATAACGCTGATTGAAAAGATGAAATCATGAAAAAACCAATCACTTAAAAACAAGCTCGTCGTCCTTGTTAGCCACGCCATCCTTACCCCCTGAAATAAACCCGGAAGGTCAAGAACCGAAAGCATGCTCTTAACCCACAGCCAAGGGGCTTTTATAGAATCAACAACTCTGTGGTATCCGGTAAAGCCTAGCGGGCTGTGAAAGCGTTGCACCATAATAGGGCGCTCGCGCCCCCTGAGATTGGTGTCAAACAGAATTCTCTGCCTGCTAAAAGATATTGCCTTGCCTTTTTGCTACTGCACAGCAAGATGCCACGCAGCGACTGAAAAACTGTTCATGGCCTGCACTCAAGCATCTAGCAAAGCAATATTGATATGTTAATACCAAAAACCGCAGGCCATATAATAACCAAGACAGCCCTGCAACGGAAAAGCCGAAGCACCTGTACTCTTACAGAAAACCTGCCAAAAGGACGGGATGGCAGCGCAAATACCGCTTAAAAGCGCAGTGATTTAAGACCCTATCGCGGCCCGATCAATCAGCTATCTGCTGGATTCCCATCCGCTGCATAAAACACTTTATAATAAGGGCTCGCCACGGGCCAGTTTAGGCAATTTACCATCAATCCCGATGGCCATTCGCATAACTTTGTGTTTTGCAGGAGCAACCCTTTCAGCGAATCCCAGCCCTAGATTTCTGATAAATTTTAGCGGCAAAACATCATTACTGAACACACGGTAAAAAGCATCCATGACCACCATCATTTTTAAATTCTCATTTCTTCGCATCTTTTCATAGCGCTTCAGCACCGCCAGATCAGCAATATCTTCGCCTTCATCATGCGCCTCAATCAACACTTCGGCCAACGCTGCAGCATCCAGCAACCCAATATTAACACCCTGTCCAGCCAAAGGATTAATCATATGTGCAGCATCACCAACCAGTACTACCCCTGGTTTTACATAATGTTGAGCATGCTGGCGTTTTAAAGGAAAACTGGCCACCCCTAGCACTTGTTTGATCTTACCCAGACATTCAGGAAAAGTAGTGGTAAGCGCCTGCATCAACTCTTCATTCGATAAACTCTTCAAGCGTCTAATTTCATCTGCTGCGTTATACCAGACTAGAGAAGCAAAATTCCCTGTTAACGGCAAAAAAGCCTGTGGGCCACTAGATACAAAACGTTGCCAGGTAATATCCTGCTGGGCATAATCTGTTTCAATATAAACAACCATGGCATGCTGATTATAATCCTTGCTACTGACCCCAAGGTTAACCGCCTGCCTGACCCTTGAGCCGCCACCATCTGCAGCCACCAGAACCTTTGCTGTGATTTCACGACCATCAGCTAACGTCAGAACGGTAGGCTGCGAGGGATGATAATGAATGGCGTTGATGCTTGCCGGCGCCATTATCTCAACATTATCAAATGTAGCTAATTGATCTAGCAAAGCCAATTGAATAATTCTGTTTTCAACAATAAAACCCAATTCGTCACGCTTAATATCCTCACAGTTAAACTCTGTGTCGCCTGCTGTTTCCCAGACACGCATTCGCCGAAAGGGACAAAAGCGACGATTTAATACGCCCTTCCATGCTCCTATAAGCTCCAAAATCGTTTTGGAAGCAATACTCAACGCGGAAACACGAAGATCGTGGGGCTGATCCGCTATAAATGCCTCTGGCAGCATTTTCTCAATGACAGCTACCTGCAAATTACTGCCGCCTAGACAACAGCCCACAGTTGCACCCACCATACCCCCACCAACAATGACAACATCAAATTCTTTGTTCATAAACCATAGATAATTAAACGATCGAGTGGCTGACAATAACAACACCCTTATTTTTTTGCAACAATCTTGCTTTGCAAAATTGATTTTTGTATAATTCGTTGGCTAATTATCAATGTAAAGCATGAAAAAATGGCTATTTTTCTAGCAGACATTGAATCAAAAAAAATAAAATAGGGGTGACCTGCTAAGTTCACAAGCAGGAAATCAATACACCTGCTGTATAGATTAGCAACTACTGCGGAAATCATTTTTATAAAATATTCCCCACCACGGCGCTAACAGTAACTGCATTTTTGTGGCTTACCATTCCGCACGACTAACCTGTTTAATAGATTTGCAACCCACCGCATATCACTAAACCTTGCTTAACATGAGGAGTATAAGATGTCCAAACAGACGCATGAAATGCCTCCTAAACAGGGGCTTTATGACCCAGCTAACGAAAAAGATAGTTGTGGCGTTGGATTTATTGCACATATCAAAGGCCAGCGTTCACATAAAATCATCCAGGATGCCGCTACAGCATTAAAAGCGATGACGCATCGTGGTGCCTGTGGTTGTGAAGAAAACACAGGAGATGGTGCAGGCATCATGACAGCACTGCCACTGGAATTTTTGAACAAGGTTGCAAAAGCTGAGTTTGGCACTGATCTACCCGAATCAGGTAAATTTTCAGCAGGTTTGGTATTTTTACCTCAAATAGAAGCAGAACGAGCCAAATGTAAACAAACCATTGCAGAGTTCATTACTGCGCAAGGCCAAAAATTAATTGGCTGGCGTCGCGTACCGGTTGATGCCGATGCCGCCGATATTGGCCCTTCTGCCCGTGCCTCTGAGCCTGTAATAGAACAACTTTTCATTGCCGCCGCTGACTCGATTGATAGCGAAGCCTTTGAAAGACAACTTTACTTAATCCGCAAGCAAGCATCACATACGCTACGTGGTGACAACACCTTGCAGCAGTGCAAAATGTTCTATGTCTGCAGCCTGTCGACCAAAGTTATCATCTATAAAGGGCAGTTAATGCCCGAGCAAGTAATCCCCTACTTCCCGGACTTAACTGACCCGGATTTTACCTCGCATCTGGCGATGGTGCATTCACGCTTTAGCACCAACACCTTCCCCTCCTGGGATCGCGCACAACCGAATCGGTTTATGAGCCATAATGGTGAAATTAACACCTTGCGTGGTAACAAAAACTGGATGAAAGCACGTGAAGGCGTGGCTAAAAGTGAGCTATTTGGTGAAGATTTAAGCAAAATATTTCCCGTGGTCGAACCTGAATGCTCTGATTCAGGCACTTTTGATAATGTCCTGGAATTCCTGTTGATGTCTGGGCGTACATTACAAGAAGCAGTGATGATGATGGTGCCCGAAGCCTGGCAGAACCATGAAACCATGTCTGCAGACAAACGGGCTTTCTATGAATTCAATTCAGCCATGATGGAGCCCTGGGACGGCCCTGCATCCATTGTTTTTACCGACGGTAAATATATCGGTGCCGTACTTGATCGTAATGGCCTGCGTCCTAGTCGTTATTACCTGACCCACGATGATCATGTCATTATGGCTTCAGAAGTGGGTGTCGTACCTATCGCACCCGAAAATGTAAAATTTAAAGGACGCCTGAAACCCGGCAGAATGTTTCTGGTAGACTTTGAAAAAGGTGTTTTAATTCCTGATGAAGAATTGAAAAGTGATTTTTCCAGCCAGCGTCCTTATTCCGACTGGCTAAAAGACCAGCGTATACACTTAAGCGAATTACAACCCAAAAAAGAACCGCACAGCTTTGACCCTGACACTTTATTAGCGCGCATGCAATCTTTTGGTTTTACCACTGAAACCATGCAATTCATGTTATTACCCATGATTCGCGAAAAGCGTGACCCCTTGGGCTCCATGGGCAATGATTCTGCATTGGCCTGTCTTTCAGACCAGCCTCGCATGCTTTATGATTACTTCAAACAATTATTTGCGCAGGTCACCAACCCTTCAATAGACTCGATCCGTGAAGAGATCATTATGTCGCTGGAGTGCTACATTGGCCCGGAAACCAACTTATTAACAATCAGCCCCCAACATTGCCATCGTTTATTAGTTGAGCATCCTATCCTGTCTAACGAGCAATTAGCGGCGATCAAACACATGGATCATCGTGGCTGGAAAACCCGGACACTGGATATTACCTGGCCTAAGTCAGCAGGAAAAGCCGGGTTATTGCCGGCATTAGACCGAATTTGCCATGAAGCAGAGCAAGCCATAGCCCTGGGTTATCAACTGATTGTACTGTCTGACCGAGAAATCAGCAGTGAACGTATTGCCCTCCCTGCCCTGTTAGCTACAGGTGCCGTTCATCACCACTTAGTCAGCCAGTTCAAACGCACCCAGATTGGTATTGTGGTGGAATCGGGTGAAGCGCGTGAAGTACATCATCATTGTCTGCTCATAGGCTATGGTGCTGATGCCATCAACCCTTATTTAGCCTTTGAATCCTTATGGCAAGCACGTCGCGATGGTTTGATGGAAGCGGATATGGTCGATGACAGCACTATTGTTGCAGCTTATCGTAAAGCCGTTGCCAAAGGCATGTTGAAAGTCATGGCAAAAATGGGGATTTCTACCCTGCAAAGTTACAAGGGTGCACAAATCTTTGAAGCCGTGGGCATAAAAGATGAAGTGATCGACCGGTGTTTCGCAGGCACGGCCAGTCGTATTCAAGGGGTAAACTTTGACGTACTGGCAACTGAAAGTATACGCAGACACGACATTGGCTTTCCTGAAGACCCCAATATTATAAATGAGTTATTGCAAAACCATGGTGAATACCATTGGCGGGCGGGCGGCGAACGTCACATGTGGGATCCTCAGGCCATCGCCGACATTCAGTTAGCGACCCGAACCAATAGCCAGGAGACTTATCAGCAATTTGCTGACCATATGAATAACGATGCCAAGACACGTTGTTCAATTAAAGGCTTATTATCCTTCAATGAAAACCTGACTAGCGTACCCCTAGCAGAAGTTGAACCGGCTGCCAACATCGTTAAACGTTTTTGTACGGGGGCGATGAGTTTTGGCTCTATTTCTGCAGAAGCACATGAATCTTTAGCCATTGCCATGAATCGTCTGGGCGGCAAAAGCAATACCGGTGAAGGTGGTGAAGATTCGACTCGATTCACCGCGATGGCAAATGGCGATAGTAAACGTTCTGCGATCAAACAAATTGCATCCGGTCGTTTTGGTGTCACCATCTGGTATCTGGCCAATGCTGATGAATTGCAAATCAAGATATCACAAGGCGCCAAGCCTGGAGAAGGCGGAGAATTACCCGGCACTAAAGTCGACAGTTATATTGCTAGCTTGCGGCATTCAACACCGGGTGTAGGCCTTATTAGCCCTCCACCTCATCATGACATTTATTCGATCGAGGATTTAGCACAATTAATATCCGACCTTAAGAATTCAAATCCCTCTGCGCGTATCAGTGTCAAACTGGTCTCAGAAGTGGGTGTAGGCACCATTGCCTCGGGTGTTGCTAAAGCCCATGCCGATCATATTCTGATTTCAGGAGATGGCGGTGGTACCGGTGCATCGCCGCTGACCAGTATTAAACATGCCGGACTGCCTTGGGAACTGGGTATTGCAGAAACACATCAAACCCTAGTGATGAATGATCTGCGCTCACGCGTCACCCTACAAACCGACGGCGGTTTAAAAACCGGGCGTGATGTGGTCATTGCCGCATTACTCGGTGCTGAAGAATTTGGTTTTAGTACTGCGCCATTAATTTCTCTGGGTTGTATCATGATGCGTAAATGCCATCTGAATACCTGCCCTGTTGGCATCGCTACGCAAGATAAGGAATTACGCAAAAAATTTAGTGGTGACCCCGAATATGTCGTTAACTACCTGATTATGGTAGCCGAAGAAGCACGTGGCATTATGGCTAAACTGGGGTTCCGTACCATCAATGAAATGATTGGTCGCACCGATGCTCTGGAAACCAATAAAGCCATTACACATTGGAAATCAGACGGTCTGGATTTAACATCGTTACTGGCTGCAGCGCCAAAACCTCATGATGCGGTAGCCGTTTACAAAACCATTCCGCAAAATCACGGCCTGGATAAGGTTATTGACAACCAGCTGATTGAATTATCCAGAGACGCACTAGAATATGGTCACAAAGTCAGCTTTGACCTCCCTATTATTAACACCGACCGGACGGTAGGCACCATTCTCAGCCATACCCTGGTGAAAAAATGGGGCGAGGCGATGTTACCTGAAAACACCATTAATATTAAATTCAAGGGTTCTGCAGGACAAAGCTTTGGTGCCTTTCTGGCTCGCGGAATTTCCATGGAAATTGAGGGTGATGCTAATGACTACGTCGGTAAAGGACTTTCAGGCGGCAACATCGCAGTCTACCCGCCCAAAGTCAGTAGCTTTGAAGCGGCTGACAATATTATCGTCGGCAACGTCGTGCTCTATGGCGCCACATCAGGGCAGGCTTTCTTCCGGGGGCAGGCTGCCGAACGCTTTTGTGTGCGAAACTCAGGTGCTAATACGGTGGTTGAAGGTGTGGGCGACCATGCCTGTGAATACATGACCGGTGGACGCGTGGTCGTCCTCGGCCCAACCGGACGTAACTTTGCCGCAGGCATGAGTGGTGGTATTGCCTATATATGGGATAAAGACAATGTTTTCCGCCCCAACTGTAATATGGGGATGGTGGAACTGGAAAAAGTAGTCCATAAACATGATATTGATGAACTCTATGGCTTAATCCAGTTACACGCTAATCACACCGATTCAACTATTGCCAGAAAGCTGCTGGGAAACTGGCCATCGGCCTTAACACAATTCGTTAAAGTCATGCCCGTTGACTATAAACGCGTGCTTATCGAACGTGAAAAACACGATGAAGAACAAGAAACTATAGTCCACGGGGTTATGATAGATGGGTAAGTCGACAGGTTTTAAAGAATACCAACGCGAAACGATCCCTTATCGGGACCCGATGCTACGTTTGAACGATTATGCAGAAATATATACTGATCCCTTAGAAAATCATTTACAAACTCAAGGTGCTCGCTGCATGGATTGTGGCGTGCCTTTCTGTCAGTCAAATAACGGTTGCCCCGTAGATAACCTAATTCCCGAATGGAATGATCTGGTTTATCGTAACCGCTGGCGTGATGCTCTAGATCGTTTACATCTAACCAACAATTTCCCTGAATTTACCGGACGCGTCTGTCCTGCCCCTTGCGAAGGTGCTTGTGTTTTAGGGATTACCGAACCCCCTGTCACCATCAAAAATATTGAGAATTCAATTATTGACCGTGGCTTTGAGGAAAACTGGGTCCAACCCCAACCACCGATCAATGAGTCCGGTCAATCCGTTGCCATTATTGGTTCTGGCCCTGCAGGCCTTGCAGCTGCCCAGCAATTACGCCGTGCCGGTCATAAAGTAAGCGTCTACGAACGCGCTGACCGTATCGGTGGACTGCTGATGTACGGCATCCCCAATATGAAACTGGAAAAACGCGTGATTGACCGTCGAGTTCAGCAGTTGCGTGACGAAGGGGTGGAATTTTATACCCAGACGCACATTGGCAAAGCCGAAGAATTTCCTGCCGGTCATATTAACCAGATCATGCAAGAGGCTAATAACCCAATCACCTATATTGCCCCGAATGATCTGCTCAATCAGTTCAATGCGGTACTTTGGGCTACCGGCGCCACACAAGCCCGTGATTTACCGATTCCGGGGCGTGAGCTGAACGGCATCCATTTTGCTATGGAATTCCTGACTAAAAACACCAAAAGTCTACTGGATAGCCAACTTACCAACGACCTCTACATCAGCGCTAAAGATAAAGATGTAATAGTCATTGGCGGCGGAGATACCGGCACAGATTGTATTGGTACATCGCTACGACAGGGTTGTAAATCATTAGTTAATTTTGAATTATTACCTGAACCGCCTGTTGAACGTGCAGCGGATAACCCTTGGCCACAATGGCCTAAAGTGTTTCGTGTCGATTACGGTCACGAAGAAGCCACCCAGCGTGATGGTAAAGACCCTCGCGAATACTGCATCCTCAGTAAAGAATTTATCAGCGATGGCCTTGGCAATCTAGCTGGCATTAAAACAGTGAATGTGGCATGGGAAAAAGACTCCAGCGGCCGTTTTCAGATGACCGAAATTGCCGGTAGCGAGAAAGTATGGAAAGCAGACTTGGTCACACTTTCTATGGGTTTTCTTGGCCCTGAACAAACAGCCATTGAAATGATGGATTTAGAAAAAGATGAGCGCAGTAATATCAGGGCTACTTATGGCGAATTCTCAACCAGTGTTAAAGGTGTGTTTGCTGCTGGTGACTGTCGTCGCGGACAATCATTAGTCGTCTGGGCAATCAACGAAGGACGTGGTGCGGCTAAAGTCATTGACCAATACCTTAAAAACCAGGAATGACACTATACTTTAAACATGACATCAGCTTCTTAAATTGAATAAAATGAATATTAACCCTGTTTTTTTCTTCAGAGCAAGGACTTAAAAGACAGTTTTACGACTCATCTTTGCATTTTCCAAGCTTTTAATTTCTCTTTGCCTTTGAATTTATGATACTGAAACCTGCTCTAATAAATTTACTCACGATGTATTACACTTTTAATCGCATTAAATGACCATTTATTCCTAAAACACAATGACTTAGCAATAAATGACACAAAGATAACAAATTATAAATATTCACCGTGAATTTGCAAACGGTGTGCATTGTGAATTTATCAGACCTCAGAAACAAGCTATAAACAGTAGAAGTTACCCGGCTCTAGGCAATGCAAGTACAGCCCGGAACAGGTGCTGTTGATAGCTACGGACAGAGATAGATGTCCTGATAAATACACGACTGGCACCTAATAACTTCACTACGTTGAATATAGACGAAACAACAATTTAACAAAAAGGACTAGGTTGAGTATGATTAAAAACTCCCTAAAAAACCATACAGCTCAAATGCTATATGATGCAGATTTATCACAAGACAGCTGTGGCGTGGGTTTTATTACCCGTAAAGATAGCCAGCAAACACACGACGTATTGATAAAAGCACACCAAGCACTTTGTACCATTCCACACCGCGGGGGTATGAATGCAGAAGGCATTGGTGATGGTGCCGGTGTTAATATTGACTTGTCTGTTAAATTTTTCCGTAAAGTCACTGGCCTTAACACCCTTGAAAAAGGACAGTTTGCTGTCGCCAACTTCTTTTTTCCAGAAGATCATTCCCATTACGACTCTCTTGCCACAAAACTGGTTGAATCACATTTAAAAGCATTTGATTTGCCCATTATCAACTGGCGAGATGTGCCCGTTGATAATAGTATTATCAACTCAGCATCTAGCAAAGCACAACTGCCTATCAAACAAGTTATTTTTGGCAGACCTGAGGCTTTACATACGGCGACACAGGATGAATTTGAAAAACACATTCAAGCGGCTTTATTAAGCATTGAAGCGGAAGCTTATACGCACGATGAACTGGAGGGTTTTTATCCCTTATCCATGAGCTCTCAGACGCAAGTCTACAAGGGACGCTTAAACTCTTTTGAGGTCATCCCCTATTTCATTGACTTGTATGATGTAGACCACGAAATCTGTAGCCTGTTTTTTCACACCCGTTTTTCCACCAACACGGCTCCGGCCACCATGATGGCACAACCTTTTCGTTATATGGCGCATAATGGTGAACTGAATACCGATAAGAAAAACAGACTTAGCGAGAATGCCATTGCCCGGCAAAATAACAGTGAAGTTATTTTTCCTAGTGGTCAATCTGATTCAGGTCGTCTGGATCAGACCTTAACGCGCCGTATTAATGAAGATAATCTGGATATCGTCACTGCTATCTTAGCGATGATGCCTCCTGCCTGGGAAAACGACAGCACTTTATCGCCTGAAGTCCGTGCCATGCTGGAATACTTTAGTCTTTATGAAGAAAAAAATGATGGCCCTGCCGCTATTATTTTCAATGATGGTGTACGCATTGGTGCCCGCCTTGATCGCCTGGGTCTTAGACCCTTACGCTCGGTTGAAACTAAAGAATACCTCAGCGTCATGTCCGAAGCTGGACAAATTGATTTCCCAGCACATGAGGTGTTGAAGCGTGGCCGTATTGAAGCAGGCGGCATGCTCTATTTCGATCACCATAAAGGACTGGCCTACAACAGCCATCAAGTCATGGACCGCTTGGCTAAAGAACAGGATTATATTAGTCTGTTAAAAGAAAATGCCATCCATATAGCAGACCTGGAAAAAATTGAGATTTCAGAGCTTAACAATGACTTGTCATTGAATATAAATCAACGTCATACCGCATATTCCCTCAATCAGGAAAGCTTTAAATTCTTGTTAGACCCTATTTTAAACAATGGTTTAGAAAAAGTATCTGCAATGGGTTATGGCATTACTCCTAACGCCCTTTCCAGTGCTGAAGGCGGCATGTCTCGCTATTTTAGTCAACGTTTTGCCCAGGTGACCAACCCACCACTGGACTCCTTGCGTGAAAGTGATGGCATGACGCTTCGTGTTGCCTTGGGTGCAAAACCCACTTTTTCAGCACATGAAAGCAAACAACTGATTATTGATTCGCCGGTATTACAACGCACTCAGCTAGAACAAATTCGTCGACAAAATACCGTCAGCCATATTACCCTGGACGCGCTTTACACACCTGATATCAACAATGCCGATAATAATGAGCAGCAATTAGAATCTGCCGTGCAAGATGTTTGTCTGGCCGTTGAAAAAGCAGCCAAAACCAATACTGGCATTATTATTTTAACAGATGTCAATATCAGCCAGGATAAAGCCCCTATTCCTGCATTATTGATGATAGCTGCAGCAAACCAACACCTAGTCACTTTAGGTTTACGTTTTAATTCTTCAATTATTGCCGAAACCGGACAAGCTGCCAGCCCTCATGATATCGCCACTCTGTTAGGCTTTGGCGCATCTGCCATCTGCCCTGTCAGCATACATAATCGCGTCATCACCCATTACGACAGTGAACAAGCACAACAAAATGCCCTTAATAACTTTCAAAAAGGGGTTGCCAAATCACTGATGAAAACTATGGGGAAATTTGGACTATGTACTGCTGAGAGTTATATTGGCGGTGAGTTTTTTGAGTCTAATTATCTTGATACTGACGAGCCTAGACTCAAACCTTATTTTCCCAATATCCATTCTTCTGTTGGCGGTGTGCGTTATGCTGATATTGCCGCCAGTGCGACAGAATGGCATCACAAAGCTTTAACTGTTGAACAAGAAACCGACATCCCCTTTTTAGGTTTATTTAAAGAACGCCAAGATGGTGCTGGTCACACCTTTGGCAATACAGCGGTGAGAGAATATATCAACATGACCGATGAGGCTATTTTATATATCCCTCAACAACAATCACAGTCAGCCAGTGACATTGCTTATCTTGATTTTGGTTATGAAAAAAGATCACCCGAGCAAATTGATGATTTTGGAGTCACGCCGGCTTATCGCAGCTTTGTAAAAGGGCTTCATCAGGAAAGAGACAGTAGACCCGCCGCATTAAGAGACGTGACGGCATTGCCTGTCGATATTCGTGCTGCTGATCACTGCGAAGCCTTTGATAAACTGCTCGGTAGTCAAAACCTGCAAGGCAATAATAATTTCCTCATCCTGGGCTTACAAGTTGAGGTCAGTCATGCTACCGGTGAGTTTGTGTTGTCTTTCACTGAAAACTCATCAGCACAACGTATCGAAGCACTGGCCGAACATCTTAACAAACGCTTTGCCGATGAAGTCTTTGAGCTTGCCATCACTGCAGACAATATCTGCATAAAAATCAGTGATACAGACAGTCTTTTTAATAACTATCTGAACACCATAAAAATCGCACGTGCCCCTATTGACCTGAATGCGGTACAAGCAGCCCATGAGATTACCGCCGTATTAGCCTCTGGCGCGATGAGTCATGGTGCATTATTGGCAGAAGCGCACGAAGCCGTTGCTCAAGGTACCAATATTGCCGGTGCCTTAAGTAATTCAGGTGAAGGCGGCGAGCATTCCAGCCGTTTTAACACCATCAGATCCAGCAAAATCAAACAATTTGCTTCCGGTCGTTTTGGTGTATGGGCCGGTTATCTGGCTGACCCCAATATTGAAGAAATCGAAATTAAAATTGCCCAGGGTGCTAAACCGGGTGAAGGCGGACAATTACCTGCCGCTAAAGTCTCGGTTGAAATTGCCTCCCTACGTGGCGGTACGCCTAAAGTAGAACTGGTTAGCCCTCCACCTCATCACGATACCTACTCTATTGAGGATTTAGGCCAGTTAATTCATGATGCCAAAGCAGCACGCGTCAAAGTCGTGGTTAAACTGGTTTCATCGGAAGGTATTGGTACTATTGCAGTCGGTGTCGCCAAAGCCGGTGCCGATGTCATTAATGTGGCGGGCAATACCGGTGGTACAGGCGCTGCGGCAGTCACCAGTTTAAAAAATACCGGACGTTCGCCAGAAATCGGCATTGCCGAGGTACATCAGGCACTCGCTGTCAATGGTTTACGTGACAAAGTGGTTTTACGTTGTAGTGCCGCACACCAAAGTGGTCTTGATGTAGTGAAATCAGCCATCTTAGGCGGAGACTCCTTTGAATTTGGCACCACCGCATTAATGATGTTGCGTTGCGTTATGGCTAAGAACTGTAATATCAAATGTCCCGCCGGTTTAACGACAGCACATGATGAGTTCAAAGGCGATCCTCGGGTCCTTGCTCAATACTTTATGAATCTAGCCCATGAGGTGAGAGAAATACTCGCTGACTTGGGATATAGCAGCCTCAAAGAAATTCGTGGTCAAGCTGACTTATTACACTTGATCAACCACTCCACTATGATAGGGCAACTGGATTTTACTAAATTATTAGCTCAAGTCGATGAGCTTAAAATCACAGAACCTGTGTATTTAGAAGCTGATTTTAGTATTGACGATCAAGTTATCGACTCAATTAAAAATAGCATTATCAGAGGACACAGTATTATTTGTGAAGGTGCTGAGTTTAAGCTCAATAACCGTCATAAAACAGTGGGTGGACAAACAGCAATTGATATTGAACGCCTGCTGGCCTATCAAATCACCGCTGAACAGGCCAATGATTCTGCACTTATCTACACTAATCAGCATGGCCGCCGTTATCTGGCAGCGGATAGTGTAACCATTCGAACCACCGGTTCAGCGGGACAAAGTTATGCTGCATTTAATAATGACGGTATTCGCATGGAGCATACAGGTACCTGTAATGACGGTGTCGGTAAAACAGCCAATGGCGGTACCATTATTGTGAAAAGCCCCGGCGGTGGTTCTACTGTTTCCGGTGGAAACGTATTAATTGGTAATTTCGCCTTATTTGGTGCGACCGGCGGCAAAGCCTTTATTAATGGTGAAGCTGGCGACCGCTTTGCGGTACGTAACTCTGGTGCTATGGCAGTCGTTGAAGGCGTGGGTGATTTTGCCTGTGAATACATGATTAATGGTGCGGTATTAAACCTCGGCAGTTTCGGCAAAGGTTTCTGTACCGGTATGTCGGGGGGTAATGCTTATCAATATGATCCCGAAAATCGCCTGGAAACTTTATATGACACAAGCTCGGTAGATATTCACAGTCTCAGCGAAGAAACAGAGGTCTCGGCCAGCCATGAACAATTTATTTTGTACATGCTGGAACAACACATTGAATATACCCAATCCACTAAAGCGCAAGCAATCCTGAATAACTGGGATACTGAACGCCAGCATTTTAAATTCGCCATCCCCCTTTGGTTATATAAAACCCAGACCGCGGAATATCTTGGCAAATCAATGGATCGTAAAGCCATGGTAGAAGAATTGTCGATTGCCTACGCTCAGGATCAAATTAAACAGGTACAAGAGGCGTATAACAATGATCAGCATTTATTTGATGGCAAAACACCCACTTATGGTGAGGTAGATACCCGTTTAACCTATAACCTTGTCAATAGTTATGCAGTGATTGATAAAGCCTATCGCATAGCGAAAGATCAGCTAAGTAAAGTACCTGGGGCAGTGTTACCTATTACCGATAAACAAATTGAACAACAGGCAAGAATCTTGTTTTTACAGCGCCCGCGTAAAATCCAGGATGCCTTGGTTAAGACCAATAGAGAAGCTTATAGCAATTATTCAGATGAACAACTCGCTGCCTTGCTAGCTGAAAAACGCCTGACTGATTATAAATCAGCATTAATGCTGCGTGATGTCCAAAGCATCTACTCTATCGGTTCAACGGCCTGGATCATTGAGCAACATAAAACCAATCAAATGGCACTGGCAGAAGTCACTGGTATTGAAGAATACATTGCAGCACTCAGCAGTCTTGAAATTGTACAAACCATGCTAAATGACATTCAGGCAGCATAATCAGAAAATATGAAAACACCTAAAATCCCAGATAACACACCTTACAGTGATACTCAGCGTGCATGGCTTGGCGGCTTTTTTGCTGGCATGCACAGCCATATGTTACAAAGTACTCAGGTTGCTAACGATCAAAAAGACGGTCGCATTATCCATATCCTTTACGGTACACAAACAGGCAATGCAGAATCAGTCGCCGACGATACCGCAGCCACGGCCAGAACTCACGGCCTGACTCCTGTGGTTAAAAGCATGGATGAGATTGAAATTGATCAATTGGCAGCCATGGAATACCTGCTCATCATTACCAGTACTTATGGTGAAGGTGAAATGCCCGATAATGCGCAGTTACTTTGGGATCAGGTTTCGGCAGATTCTGCTCCCAAAATGGAAAGCCTCCGATTTTCAATCCTGGCTCTCGGTGATACCAGTTATGATGAATACTGCAAAGCAGGTATCGACTGGGATAATCGCCTAGTAGAATTAGGTGCCGAACGTATTTATGACCGTATGGATTGTGATGTCGATTTTGAAGATGCCGCCGAGAAGTGGATAACAAGTGTTATTCCTATGATGGCAGAAGGTGCCGCTGTTGCTATTGAATCGCCAAGTGCCGATAAAAAAGACAAAGCCAAATTTAGCCGTAAAAACCCCTATGTGTCCAAATTATTGGTTAATCGACTACTGACCGCTGAACACTCAACAAAAGAAACCCGGCATTATGAGTTTTGTCTGGCAGACTCCGGATTAAGCTACGACGCCGGAGATGCCTTAAATATCATTCCACAGAATTGCCCTGAGCTGGTGGCCGATATTATTAAAGCCATCAATTGCACAGGCGATGAAGACGAACCTGTTAATGGCGAACTCATGTCATTCACAGAGTCTTTATTATCCCATTATGAAATAAAGCTCCCCAGTAAAGAATTAATTCAGGAAATTGCCCAACGTTCGGGTGACCAAACCTTAAATAATCTCCTGGAAGCCAACGATAAAGCCAAATTATCGGACTATCTATGGGGTCAGGATACGCTGGATTTATTACTGCTATTTCCTGAAATGGAATTTTCAGCTGCTGAATTTATGGCACTGTTAAAACCCTTGCAACATCGCGCTTATTCCATATCATCCAGTGGCAAAGCCCATCCGGAGAGTGTCCACCTGACTGTCGCCAGTGTGCGTTATCAAAGTCATGAGCGTGAACATAAAGGCGTCTGCTCGACTTATATTGCAGATTTAATTGATGATCAGACCGATGTTAAAATTTTCTTTTCGCCGAACAAAATCTTTAGAGTTCCTGCAGATGATGACTTGCCCATCATTATGGTCGGCCCGGGAACAGGCATCGCTCCTTTCAGAGCCTTCTTACAGGAACGTGAGTTTAGAAAAGCCAAAGGAAAAAACTGGTTATTATTTGGTGATCGCAATGAGGCCACAGATTATATCTACCGAGATGAAATCGAAGCCATGCAGCAAACAGGCGTTCTTAGCCGGCTGGATTTAGCTTTCTCCAGAGATCAGCAAGAAAAAATTTATGTACAAGACCGCATGCGTGAAAACGCTCAGGAAATGTTTTCCTGGTTAGAACAAGGCGGTTATTTTTATGTTTGCGGCGATGCCAATTACATGGCTAAAGATGTCGATAAAGCCTTACATAAAATTATTGAAACACAGGGTAACAAAACCGCTGATCAAGCAATAGAATACGTTAATCATTTGAAAAAAGAAAAACGTTATGTCAGGGATGTTTATTAAAACAGACACACTAACACTATAGAGTAAACTTCAGTCTGCTGTATCTATAGCGGACTGAAGTTCCTTACAACCTCACGTAAAACCGATATTAATCATATTTAATATATTTAAATCTCGGATCATTTGGCGTACCCTCCAATGCCCCACCTTCATCAGCGGGCTGCCACATAACGACTTCCTCTATTTTTTTAGCCAATTCAAAATCCTTATTGGTAATGCCCTTAGCCGCATGATTCTTTAATTTAACGATGACAAACGCATATGAGACGGTTAAATCCGGATGGTGAAAAGCCGCTTCAGCTAGATGTCCCACAGTATTAACCACCATTAATGTTCCCTTCCAGCCACTGGTTTTATATTTACGTCTTATCCAGCCATTTTCCAGAAACCAAGCCGGTAGTTCATTTAGTAAACGCTGTTCAACTTCTACCTTGTTATACGTATCGTCTTGTGTACGCTCTCTCCATTCCATGAGACACCTCCTTTTTGCTGAAACTTCCAATATAACGCATATAGAACATAAAAACCCTTTTTTATTTCTCCGCCAAGTCACTGCATAAACCAGTGGAAAGACAGCCTAGCTGATGCCATTACTGATTTGAATGTGCGCTGCTCGAATATCTTAAGAAACATTAGGTGATTGACTGTACAGGTCTAATAGACCGGACACTTTAATAAGAGATAATAATTATCAACTATTAAGCTGTCATTCTGGGACAGAAACGTACATACAAACAATATTCTAAAGCGTTTAAGGAAGAACCACTATTACCCCTGTTGGACACTGATGGTTTAATAAAACAATGCTCTAGAAATTTAATATGTCATTTTTTGCCCTGTTTAATAGGTAAAAACTCAACGTCAAATTACAGCCCATACGGCTAACGCCAAGCCTGAGCCCCCAAAAGATTTAACCGCTCCATTATTCTCAGCCTCAATAAATCTTCGGGGTCGGAGTAATATTTATATCTCATCACGAATAGTTCTAGGTATTGCCCTGCAAAACTTGCTCTAGCCACTACTTAATAATTAATCTAATGTGCCAGAAATTATAGAACTAAATAAGAATAAATAAATGTTACTCTGCCCTCAAATATTTAGAGTTTTTAATTTACAATAAGGCAAACCTAGTCGAGACTAATACCCATTAAGGACGGATTTTATGAAGATTTTAGTAGTTATCACAGCAAGCTTTTTATTGAATGCTTGCTCTATTATTTCACTGGCAGATACTGCGGTCGATTTGGTATTACTACCTGTTAAAGTGACGGTGTCAGTGGTTGAGATTATTATACCTGATGATGATGATGATGACTAAGTGATGATAACCATGCTTTCTTTGCCCACTTATTGACCCTATAAATAATTCTATGTAACTGCCGGGGTTTTATATGTAGTTTACCTTCCAACCTGAACATTATGGCTTAACACTTAGTGCAATTGTCGATTCAGACAGCAACAACAACAACACCTCCATCCCCCTTAAAGCCCTAAAATCACTGTTGAAAATAGGGTGCGCTCCAAATTCACCTCAATATTGTTGACCAGATACCCCATTTTGACCCCATGGCAGCGGCCGAAATGGATGTCTGTTGAACTTGTTGTTTTAATGCATTAAACCGGTTTGTATAGTCGAACGGAATGTTTGCGGCGTTAGCTTTTCCACTGGCTATGAGCAGGAATTCTCGCCCATCAGCCAAAATAGTTTCTGTAGCATCCACATCCAGTGCGTATGCATAAACTGCCGCGCGACAAATATTTGCAGCCCCGACAATGTTAACAACTTTTTCAAATGACTTTGGGTCTTTGTACATATCCCAGATCATAAAGTCAGAATAGAGACTGGCTCCTGTGGCAATATAATCGCAGATTTCTGCGGCCGCTAATGCCTTTGCTTTATTCCCCGCCCCCTCTATTTGATATTTTTTCTTGTATTCAAGGTAGTGCTCACCAAAAAGTGACCCAATTAACTCAGACTCTCGCTCTGGTGCCCCGGCTTTGATATAAAAGTTAGAAAGCATGCTTGCGGATATGCTCATGTTAGCCCCCCTTGCAATCGTTAACTTCTTATTCTTCATCTCTATTGCTTTTTTCTTGCTGTAATTACCATGGTATACCCCTGTAGACCTGTATGCATATCCCCTGATTAGGTGGTTTTTAAGTTAAAGTTAATAAATAATAAGGAGTTATAGGAAAATAGAGCGTTTAAGACCAGACTAATCCCCTTGTTTTAATGGTCCTAAGTCTTACTGTGGCAGAACTTGACTCTATCGGTTTCTGATCCAAATATATTGCCAATGCTGGAAAATAAAAGAAATGGAGCGCTAGCGGAGTGATGATTTTTAGTCCGCGCTAGGCTTCAGGGAAATTTGCCAAGCCAATCTGCGAATAAATTTCATTATTTAGCCAAAGAACTAATCCCTTTTAACATTCTCAAAGTAAGTAAAAGCAATAAAGTGCCTGACTTAATTATAGGTAGGCAGAGACAAGAGCATGGTCAACAGCCCCACACATGACTCCTATAGGTATCTACAGGTACCGATTAACTTTAGAGTCTCGCTTTGTCCAGAAAATATGGCGCTGTGTGAGTGCGGCACTTGTTAAACATAAAAAAATGGCTTATTTTTTTACAGACGTAGCGTGGTTAATTTATTATGATAACAACAAGCCAATAATTTATAGATGTGGTCAAAAATGATAAAAAACCTGAAATTAATACTCTTCATATTATCGCTTTTTATCTTGCCAGCCTGCGCGACTCTTGAGGAAATGGATGAAGGATTAAACGCATTAATTGGCCAGGATTACCATACCGCTTTTAATATTTTGGGCTACCCATCCGATGTGAAAAAGTTTGATGATACTACCCTTTACATTTGGACCAACAATAGCGCTGACCCAGTCTCTGTGCCACAAAAATCGTTTAACAGAGGTGATGCAAATGATAAATTTTATAAAGGCAGCTCAACTTCTAATAAGCATAACCTGCCCTACCAATGTATCGTTCAGTTAGCCGTTGCTCCGGATGGTAAAATTATCCGCTATCATACCCGGGGAGCCCTAGCTGCATGCCGGATTTACCTTGCTCAGTTGAATGCTTATCTGGCTAGGCAGATCTAAATGCATCGTCCCGGTTATGAAGATGGGATATTAACATCTGCCCCGCATAATGATAAGAGTGGTGTGTTTATCATTTAAATGGCTTTTTCCCTTGAGAATATTGCATCGAAGCTTCACCCCGTCCCTGCTGTTTTTGCTTTCACTGTAATTTTTAACCTGTTCGCTTGTCGGCAAGGGTACAGCGGTTTTATCTACTTTACTGGTATAGGCAAGATATGAACCTGACGACGCCCTTGAAAGCTATTGCTTGCTTTGTATCTGGCTAATGACAGTGTGCCGGGTAAATCATTGAATGGAGTATTTTCATAACTCCGTAAAGTCACGCAGATGATTTAATTCATCAGGCAAAGATTGCATAGCATTACCCGTTAAATTAAGATTCCTTAAGGCCGTTAGTTTAGTAAACGATAGCGGTAATTTTACCAATTGATTATCAACCACACTTAAACTCATTAACTGATTTAAATTACCTATAGATTCTGGAAGTTCGGTGAGTTGATTGCACCACAGGGATAACTCAGTTAACTGCGTCAAATCACCTATGAAGGCAGGAAGTTCGGTGAGTTGATTACTGCCTAGCGATAATTCAATTAACTGTGTTAAATTTCCAATAAATTCTGGAAGCTCGGTCAGTTGATTCCAGCCTAAAAACAACTCGGTTAAATGACTTAATTGGCCGATACACGCGGGGATTTCCTTAAACTGGTTTTTCCACAAGGACAACACCGATAACTGTTGTAAATTAGCCATCGACTCGGGAAGTGTGGTCAGCTTATTCCGCCCTAAGGACAGATCCGTCAACTGCTCGAGATTACCGATAGACTCAGGCAGTGCTATCAGCTGATTATCCATTAAATATAGCGTGGTCAGGCGACTTAATTGCCCCATAGTCTCGGGTAGTTCTGTCAGCTGGTTTTTATCAAGATCCAGTAACGTCAATTGCCTCAAGTACCCTATAGCTTCAGGAATTTCTGTGAGCTTACATCGCCGCAGGGATAAGTGAGTCAAGGCCAGAAGTTCAACCTTATTACGCGGAAACAGTGCATGACTAATCTCATTTTTATCGGCCCAGACAATCAACGCATCTAACGCTGTATCTTCTTTAAGCGGTGAATCAGACATCATAAATTTCTTTCTTTTTGCAGGTATCGAATGAAGGGGCCGGCTTAAGGTCCGGATAAAAAAAGGCTCAGCAGAGTGCTGGATTCTAACATAAATAGACCCGCACCGGCCTATCTCCTGATTTCTTGCTCTGGATGTCAGGCTTGAACATAAGCGGCAATCACCTCGGCAAAATCCCCATGCTATGGAGCGGCATTCTTCATATGCAAGGCCAGCCAAATTGCATCAGCAGAACATTGCTCGACACGATGTTTATGATGCGCGGCAATTGTTAAAAAATCACCTGCATTCAAAGTGAGAAATCCCCCCGGATCCATGCGTAAAACAGCGGTTCCTTTTACCAGCATCACCCATTCATCATGCGTCTGGTCATACCACTGACCTGCCGCTGTCGCCTGCCCATAAGAAACAATTTTTTCCAACTCCAGAGCTTTCGATGACACCAGGGAATAAGACTTTTCAAGCCCCTCATTATCAGGCATTGGTTGACACATATTCGATACACTGGGCAAGTTCATCTTCCCCTCCCCCTCTTTAAACATAAATAATCCAACAGTCAGAAATACGCGGTTTGTCATACCTGCATATTATAAGGTGTTAGTCCATGCTCATGCGTTATAGCACCTGGATACCTGGCAGTATTAGCTCTGGCCTGAATATCAACGGCTTATCCTGCCTCATGCCACATTGCTGACACCTTATCTTGATCACTCATGCATTCTTCATCGGGTTTTGCCATCATTGCGAATCGGGCGTACAGAGCCACCCGACTGCTTAACCTCAGCATCATTAACTACTCAGGTGAAGCTATCGTTATATGACTGTGTGCTTGCAAGGCTTTTTTCAATTTTGCTGTGAGTATCGAGTAAACCATACCGGGGTTGTTGCAGGTTATAATTGCCCGGTGGAGGCGATGTCATATATTTACTTTTCGGTATGAATGCCAGATGACTGAGGTTTATCGTCTGACACGCTGCTGAATCGATAGCCATAGGCTATTCATGCATCGGCTTGCGGGGTGCATTGAGCGGGTCGGCACCTATCATACCGGTGATCTGTTCTACATAGTCTGAACGCGACACTCTTTCCAGCTCTTGTTTAGCGAGTATTAAACGTTCATCAATTTTTAACCGGAGCACTTCATCTGCATAATGCTCTAACTGACAAAAGTGTTGCAGACTGTTCACGTGTTTCTGCCATAAGGCAATATCCCGCGATTGCTGAATCTGTAAACGCTCAAGATACCAGTCAGAAGCTAATAAGCTCTCTTTACTAAACAGTGCCCTAACAGCGAGATCTTGTATGCCTTTGCCTTGGTAGCTGCCTGTTGCCATGATATGCAATAGAGTCTGTAGTGGAGGACAAGCAACGTTGACACTGCCATCATCCAGGTATTGCTGTGCAACTCTTTGTTGTGTTTCAACAATATTATGAATACCATCCACATAATCTGTTAAATTCTGTGTCTCGGGTTTTAAAATCTCTTCTGTGAAAACTGCACTGGGGTTATCAAAAATTTTACCCATGAATTCATGTACAAAGCGTTCGTTAATTCTAAAGCCTAAACGGCTGGCCAGAACTTTTTTGCCTTCATGTTCAAAATCTTCCAATGCTTCCATATAACCATTTTCAATCAGAAAACCGGCATCTCTTTGCTGGGCCGTTAATCGTGTCCAGATTTCTGGAATTAATAAACTGATGTCATGATCAACACGAACATTGGAACCTATATGTCCTGCAGAACTGGAAAAACCGGAATAGCCTGTCAAAATATAAGAAACCAGGGCATTATTTAAATCCGATGTGGCTGTCAAGGCATTGAAAGGGCCTTTTGTTAATGCACCTTCACTGCCAGCACCGGTAGTTGATGGGGATTTCCCAGTCAGCGAACTGATAAAATCCATAAATAATTCGGGCAGATACTGGTAATGAATGGGGTTATAAACAGCCAAGGCACGAATGCCGGCTTCCGGAGGATTGTTTCTACGCCCGGCTAATACCGCATCAACCGGATGAGATACCAATCCATCTAACGGTATTTTACGATGAAAACGCACCCCTATATCGGCAATATATTTTCGAACAGGCTTCACCAAATCAGCACGTGTTTCTAGATAACGTGGGTTTTTAGTCGGTTTTCCATCAACAATACGCGGGTGCGCTGAAGATACCACGAAGCCGGTCTTATCTTCATAAGCATCATTTAATAATTTACGCATAGGCGCGGTAAATTTAGACATGGTTAACATGTCTTCCACAATTATCGCTAATTTTTCTTTATTTAAAGGTTCGTAATTTGCTATAAAGTTTCCAGGTGCGGACATATGCATTTCGGCCTGATGGTCATAACCTGGAAAAATGGCATCATCCGGTCGTTGAAACAGTCTATATTCACAATTACTCACTAATTTAACACTTTCAAATTTTTCATCCCTCATGTGATAACCATTCACTAACGATGAAGGAACAACCACGGAAGCCGTTATATCATCTTCCATCTGTATCTTTTCTGCGGCATGAAAGTCCTGCCTGACTTTAAATGTACGCCAGCCCCCCTGCTCATTAAAACCAACTCTCAAGAAGCTGGCAATAATCTCTCTGTCTTCAAATTTTAAATTATGGCCAGGCGAACCATCAACTATATCGACAGAAAAATTATCACGCCAATGATCACCCCATTGTGGCTGATAAAACCGCTTAATCAGTAACACCAATGCTCTGATATAGGGAGGTATATCCTTCAGCCATTGATTAAATTCCTTTTTATAGTTATCTGTGGGGGTTAATAATTTAATGACAGAGCCTAAACTTCTCTCCGCACTTAATATTTTGCGACTTGGCAGTCTATCTTCAGTATTTAATCCAGTAATAAAACGATCAGTATAATCTTTATCAAAAATAGCTTGCACTCGATCCAGGTCATCCTTCATATCATTGATAAACAAGGTTTTATAGATCACCGCATCATTAATGGGTTTTGATATTTCCGATTTCCCACCGCCCGATACTGTGCTGGGTTTATGACAAAAAGTCCCTTCTGCCCAGGTACCGATTATGCGCCATGAAGGGGCAACAGGATGTTTCACAAACTCCAGTTTATATCCATTCGGTTTAATATAAGTTTTTCCGGGCTGCAAACGTAATGTGCTGTATTTTTTATCATGACTCCAGCTCATTTTCTCTGTTTCCCAAGAGATAGTTTGGGTATTAACCGCCATTGTAATATTTTGTGGCAGGTAGATTATCTCAGGATATTTTTTATCAATCCCATAGCCTTCAGGCATGATATGCATAATCTCGCCATATGCCTGAACTAATTCATGAAAACTATAAGCACTATCTCGGCTGGCACTATCGGCACCATACTCATTACCATGAATAACACTTCTAAAGGCCAAGGCACCTCCAGCGTGTTCTTCTTCAGAAAAACCATATAGATTAGCCGCATAACCAATCTGGGTTTTGACTTCTTTCTTACAGTAACCAAAATAATTATCAGCCAGCAAGGTAATGATAACGCCTGATCCATCTCTGACAGTTAATTTAAATGCCTGGCCATTATTGTATAATTCGTCTGATTCCTGCCAGCACATACCTTCTGCACGTTGCCGTTCGCTGGCATCATCCCAGTGCGGCAAGCCCACTTGTTTTTTTGTCAGTTTAACCAGATGGGGGGCTAGAATCACACAGCCACTGTGTCCGGTCCAATGTTCTACATCTAACGCAGCATCAAATTCGGGCAAAGCCGGATTGCCACCATTGCCAAAAATACTTTCGACAAAATCTAGATTGCTAACTAAGGTACCGGGGGCAAAAAACCGGATCTCCATACTCTTTTGTTTGGTAATTCCGGGTATTTCAGGACAGACCGTGGGTCTTAACAGTAAAGATGTAAACATGTATGCAGCTAATTCCTGGTTTTGTGTATACGGAATCAGCATCATGTCTTGAGGTGGGTTGAACGCTTGTTCTAACATGAAAGCGAATGCTTTCTTAGGTACTTCTTTTTTGTCACCGGGTACAGGCAGTCCCCCTGCCACAATATGGAAGGAACCTTCTGTGGTTCTACGATCAGTCGCAGGGTTATGAAGCACGCCTTGTTTAATTCGAAAACTGGATACACAGTCTGAATAAAATTCATCCTTGCCCATAGGCAGGGATAATTCTCTGGCAATACCATGTCTGTCCAGTTCAAACGTTTGAGTGGGTAATGACGGAATCGTATCGAGATTCAGGTCTGCTAAATAACGCTGAATAAAATCCTGAATTCTTTGGTCTGCGGGATAATGATGAGAAACCAGTTGTCTGCTTTTTTCTACAAAACTACGCAACATATCCTCTGCTGTCGACATTGATTCAACGGACTCACCTTGTAGATGAATGGGTTGACCAGAAGATGCCAATTTAAGCGCAATGTATAAATTTAAATTCTGTTGCAGTAAAGCTGAATCCTGTTCTGAACTAAACAACCCTAGGGTTTTAGATACATCCACCATTAATCTCCAGTTTAAACATGGAAAAACAATTCAAGGAATACTTAAGATTCTAGCACATGCGCTTAATATACATTAACAACAAGAGTATTATCCCTTACCTCATCAAACTGTATTCCCTATATTCTGTGAGCCTGAACCCAGTTTAAAAGCTCATTAAACTACAATAAGAATACAATTTCAACACACTGTCTTATATGATATTTTAACGACTTTGTAAAACCCTAGTAACTTTAACATCCAATTAATGTACACCGATACAATATCATTGTATACAGAGTTTGCAACTTGTAATCACACAAACACACTTAAAAAAAACAATATGTTATGTTAAAAACATGTTTGTAGTTTGTGACTACTCTCACCCCTTACTTTGTAACAACAAGAACCCATATGACTTTTCACAGTTCATATGAATTCTTCGGTTCTTTCTGAAAAGGAGTTCTACTGAACTAACTCACCACCTTTGTCCTTTTTAAACACAACAGTGTATTATCAGTCCTTTCTCTTACTTTTTTGATAACATTAAGAATATGAAAAAAACATTCGTTCTCTCCTCACTATTATTCTCAATACTGTTTTCACCACCCTCCTATAGTGAATGGAAATGGGAATTGGTAGGTAAAAGTGTTAATGAAAATACTTTCTATGTAGATTTTGAGGGAGCTAGAAAATACGACGGGTATGTTTATTTTTGGAGGATGTCTAACTATCTAAAACCAACACCAAGTGGTAAATTATCTTCCAAAAGTTATATTAAAGGTGACTGTAAAATTTTTCGACAGACGAATTTAAGTGGTTCTTTTCACAAAGAACAAATGGGTAAGGGAACTAGTGATACTTATACTTTAAGTCCTTCAAAACAAGAATGGAGTTACCCATCTCCTAACTCCGTCTCAGAAGTTATACTTAAACGAGTCTGTAGTCGTTGAATTAGATAACACCCCTAATTTTTACCAAAAATCCTAAATTTTATTCTTACACCCAAACATCTTTTTTACTCAACACCCCACATAAAAAAACCCATATGACTTTTCACAGTTCATATGGGTTTTATGATATTTGATAACTGAATCTTAGAAAAACTTGAACAACACCCTCAAGTTCTTCTCAAGGGAAAACAAGTTCAGCCTTACCTCAATAACTGAACCAAATTACCTTCACCTTCATACGGCAACTCATAATCCGTCACCTCCAACCAAAGTAAAATCAATTCACCTTCAGTCAAATTATTTGGTGGATTTAGAATATCCTTGATTGCCTGATAATCAGGGGTTAACTTTGTTTTTGTTTTATTTTTATTTTTATTTTTCATAATTTTTTACTAACGAACTCACACAATAAAACATAAGATACAAATAACAGACCTATTAAATTATCGTGATGACAAATAAAGAACTTCTTTTAGATAAAGGTTTTTAATAATTGAGAAAAAAGAGGGTAAATAGAATAAAAAGTTGTAACGTTAATACAAGAAATGTAGTGATTATAACTCTCATTAAAAAACCCTATGAGACTAGGTCAACCCACTCTTATACCTCTGGTTTTAATATGACACCAGACATGAAACTCATATGAGATCTTCTGTTCTTTGATAGAAGTCAGTTCTACATAACTACTTTCCCATCCTTATATGTTTCATTTTTAATAACGTTTCCTTCTTCGTTCCACCCAGTCCAAAGCCCTTCTAACTTTCCATCCTTAAAGTTTCCTTCAAATTCCTTCTGTTCGTTTTCATACCAAGTAATAAAAAGTCCTTCCAACTTACCACCCTTGTAGCTTCCTTCTAACTCCTTCTGCCCATCCTCATACCATCCAGTCACAAGTCCGTCCCCCTTTCCACCCTTGAAATTTGTTTCCCTGTTCTTCTGTCCATTTTCAAACCATACAGTCCAAAGTCCTTCTCGATTGCCATCCTTGTAGTTTCCTTCAGACTTTTTCTGTCCATTTTCATACCAGTCAGTCTCAATTGTAGTTGTCATTTATTAAATCCTTTAACTAGTCTTACTTAAACAATCTCTAACTTACATCAAAACTCATTCTTTTACATTACAACATACTCATCTGAGATTGTAAAAAAGTTAGTCGTTAACATTCCTCTTTCAACAATAAACTCTTCTATACTTGAAAGCCCTTCACCTGTTTTTAAATTACTAAAAACAAAAGGACCATCCTTACGCATTTTCTTTGCATCCCTGTCCATAACATCAAGAGATGCCCCTACATAAGGAGCCAAGTCAATTTTATTAATCACTAACAAATCAGAACGGGTGATACCTGGCCCACCTTTGCGTGGAATTTTATCGCCAGCAGAAACATCAATAACGTATATGGTTAAATCTGCTAGCTCGGAACTAAATGTTGCGCTAAGATTATCACCGCCACTTTCGACTAAGATAAAGTCCAACTCAGGAAACTTTTCACATAGATTGTCTACTGCGGCTAAATTCATTGAAGCATCTTCACAAATAGCGGTATGAGGACAGCCCCCTGTTTCCACACCTATAATCCGCTGATTATATTATAAAGCCAATACGCCCAGCTGAAGTACTTGCCAGAATTGATGCTCAACTGGCACAAAAACGTAATTCACAACGCATAGAACAATCTTTACAGCATGTTGGTTTTGCGGCTAAATCGACTGCGTAAAGAAAATAAGTTACTGCGCATGGAGCAAGATATATTAAAAAAGGCCAGCACCTTCTTTGCGAAAGAAATGAAGTGAAATATCGCTTTATTCAACAGCAATCAGAGACCCTGTAAATAATTCTGTGTAACTGCCGAGGTTTTAAATATAGTTTTTTAAGCGCTCTTCAAATTCAATCATAAACCGATTAAGAGCAAGTTTCCAATTTCTAATGGGCATCGACCACTTTTTTGATGCTTCCTGAATGGCAAGGTAGATGACTTTTCTTGCCGAACCATCAGTCGGGAATAGTTTCCGTTTTTTAATTACTTTCCTGATTACACTGTTCAAAGATTCTATCGCATTGGTTGTATAGATGGCTTTTCTGATATCTTCTGGATAATTGAACAAGGTATTAAGGTTGTCCCAGTTTGCTCGCCAGCTTCGGCTTATTTGGGGCTATTTTTCATCCCAGAAGGATGAAAAACCATCAAGTGCCACCAAAGCCTCTTCTTCTGTGACTGATTGGTAAATTCGCTTTAAATAAGCTGTCACGGGCTTGTAGTCTTTCCACGGGACAAATTTAATGGAGTTTCTGACTTGGTGAACAATACAGAGTTGAATTTTGATTTGTGGAAATACTGTTTGGATGGCATCAGGAAACCCTTTTAAACCATCAACACTGGCAATGAGGACATCTTTTACCCCCCGGCTTTGTAATTCCGTTAAGACATTCAACCAGAATTTAGCACCTTCATTTTCAGAAACCCACATACCTAAAAGCTCTTTATGGCCTTCCATATTCACGCCTAGAGCAAGGTAAATAACTTTATTGATAACCTTTTTATCTTGCCGAACTTTTACAACAAGGCAGTCTAGATAGATAATGGGATAAACAGCATCCAAAGGGCGAGACTGCCATTCAACCACCTGTTCCATTACAGCATCGGTTACTTTGTAAATAAGCGTGACAGAGACATCTGCATCGTACATTTCTTTAAAAGTAGCAACAATCTCTCGGGTGGTCATCCATTGAGGTCAATCGTGTTTGATGCTTCTTAACAAGTTGTGGTGTAAAACTACTCTCACGATCACGAGGGATATCAACCTCAAACTGACCTTCTTCGGTTTTTAAAGTTTTAGTAGTAAAGCCATTTCAACTATTGCTATGGCTGGATTCTTGATGCTCCTCATAACCTAAATATTCATCAAGTTCGATATTTAAAGCCGTCTCAACAGCAATCTTAGTCATCAATTGACTAAAACTATTCAGGTCTTTTTCTGTTTTGATGCTTTTCGCTGCTTCTCGAGCAAAGGCTTCTAGTTCTTGTTGGTTCATTGTTGCCTATCCTTACCTGTTTTAGAGGTTAATTATAGGCAGTTACATAAAATCATTTACAGGGTCTATTTAAAATAGTAGTTACACAGAATTATTTACAGTTTCATTTTTCTATAACGCCCTTACCCTGATTTTTTAACAAATTTAGTTAAAATCACAATCTGCTGGCCATTAACCCGTCCTTCTATATGTTCAGCATTATCCGACACTAAAGAAATTCCTCTTACCGCGGTACCTCGTTTAGCGATAAAGCCCGCGCCTTTAACATTTAAATCTTTAATTAAAGTGACTGTATCACCTGCAGCCAAAACAACCCCATTGCTGTCAAGGTGTTTCACTTCATCATCAGAACTTTCACCCTCACCAGCTGCCTGAGCCCACGCCAAAGTATCATCCTCTAAATACAGCATATCCAACAAGTCCTGCACCCAGCTCTCCGCTTTTAACCGGTTTAGCATACGCCAAGCCATCACTTGTACCGCAGGAACTTGGCTCCACATACTGTCGTTTAAACAACGCCAATGATGCAAATCGACTTTATCTGGATTTTCTATCTGCTCCCAACAATTGTCACAAATAAGCACAGACTCATCAGCACTTCCACTGGGTGATGATGGAATTTCATAAACAACTAAATTCTCTATCACTGCACACAGTTCACACTTAGACTCACTACGTGTGTGTAATTCTTTTTCTATACTCATGGGGTTAGTATTTTTTAAAAAAAACTATTATCCTAGAAAAAACACATCACATGGTAATAACATTCACTATGTATTCACTGAAGCATTAAAAGCTTAACTTTCTGCCATCCCCACCGCCTCATCAATATCCACAGAAACCATCCGTGACACCCCGGGCTCCTTCATAGTCACGCCTGTTAATTGCTTAGCAATTTCCATCGTTACTTTATTATGTGAAATATATAAAAATTGTACTGTTTTTGACATGTCTTCAACCATTTGTGAGAAGCGGACGACATTAGCATCATCTAACGGGGCATCTACTTCGTCCAGCAAACAAAAGGGTGCGGGGTTTAAATCAAAAATCGAAAAAACCAGAGCGACAGCAGTTAAGGCTTTTTCCCCACCTGATAACAGATGAATGGAACTGTTTCGTTTACCGGGGGGTCTGGCAATAATATTGACGCCAGCTTCCAGTATGTCTTGTTCTGTTAATTCCAGATAAGCCTGCCCACCACCAAACAATTTAGGGAATTTTGTTTGTAAACCCTGATTTATTTTATCAAAGGTGTCTTTAAAGCGTATGCGACTTTCTTTATCGATCTTGCTGATAGCCTGTTCCAGTGTATTTAGTGCATCCATCAAATCATTACGCTGTTCGTTAAGAAAACGAATGCGTTCTGATTGAACTTTGTAATCTTCTATGGCGGTTAAATTAATAGATCCTAATCGCTCAATCTGTTTCACAAAGCTTTCTACCCGCCCCTTCCATTGTAATTCTTCTGCTTCTGGCGATAAGGTTTCCAGCACTTGTTCTGGATCAGCATCTATCTCATGCAATTGCTCGGTCAGGGTCTGCTGCCTCACATTGCTATCCTGCTGTTCAAATCTGATTTTATCCAGCCGTTCTTTTTGTTGCTCCATCTGCCGCTGTGTTTGCACATGTTGCTCGGTTAATTCTGAGGCTTGTTCTTCTGTGACTTGTTGTTGCTTACGTTCTGCTTGAAGTTTAGATTCTAATACTTGTTTTTTTTGTTCAAATGCCTCTAATTGCCGTTTTTCATCATCCAGCGGGGATAAGGTCGAATGTAATTTATTATCCAGTTCAACCCTCCGTTCAGCTGTTTGCAGCTTTTGGGTTTCCAGGCGATCAATTTGCTTGATGGTTAATGCAACAGTTGCCGTTAATGATTCAATTTTCCCCTGCACTGCATGGCTGTTTTTTTGAGTCTCATTGACCGTTAAATCAACGTCATATTGCTTGCTCTGTAATTCATGGTTCTGTTCATCCAGAGCCTGTTTTTTGTCCGCTAATCGTAGCGAAGCTTCTTCAGCTTGTTCTTTTAAGTCTTCCGACTCATCAACCGTCTCGGCAATATGCGTCGTTTCGGTAATAATATCTTCAATTTCACCACTCACCTGGTTAAGGCGCTGCTGTTGCTGTTCTTGTTTGGCTGAATAAGCACTAAACTGCGCACTTTTAGCAGAGTATTCAGAACCCAGAATTTTATCCCGTTGTTGCAGGTCTTCCCTGCTGTGTTCAGCCTCTTTCAATGACTGTTCGGTATCGATTACCTGATCTTCCAGACTATCAATCTCATCTTGTAATTCAATACGTCTTTGTTTTAAATCGCGCAATTCTTTTTCACGTTGTAAAACACCGATTTTATTATCGCTACTGCGGGAAATTTTAATCCAGTCACGCCCTAGCCAATCCCCCTTTGGGGTGACAATAGATTCATAGGCCTTGAGTTCTGGGCATTGTTTTATTGCTGATTCAAGATCCTCTGCACAATAGACTCCTGTCAATAATCCACTTAAATCATAAGGTGCATTGATCTTATTAAGCAATGCGGTTTTAGTATTTGTTTGCAGTATGTTCTTTTCAGCCTGTTGCTCGACGCCCGTTTGAAACAACACCAGAGACGGGTCTTTAAGCGCATGCAACTCTTGTAACACCGGCACCGCATTGCTGACACAAATCGCTTCCAGATAACAGCGCAATACCGTTTCTACCGCAGTATCCCAACCGGCTTCAACTTCAAGAAACTCAGCCAGTCGTAGATTTTGGGACAAATCCATTTTTTCCAGCCATTGCACAAGATCTTTTTTATCTTTGCCCATGGCATGTTGTTGTAGCAATTCCAACGAGGTGATCTTGCCACTAATGGGATGTAATTCAGAGCGGTACTGGTGTAACTGGTTTTGCTGTTCCTTAACTTGCTGGCGTTGCGCTATAATCTGCTGATAAATCACTTCAAGTTGTTGCTGCAAGTCTTCTCTATCAGTTTCAATCAATTCAATACTACTGTCCAGTGATTCAATATCAGATTCTAAATCAGTACTGGATAATTCACTATGTTCAGTCTGCAGTCTATCCAGACGTTGCTGTAGTTGTTGTGACTGGTTATTAAGGTGCGACAGTTTAACTCGCTGCACTTCGACTTGTTCTTTACATTGTGAGCTTTGAGTTAAATACGTTTCCCACTGCACTTGCCAAACGGCTCTGGTTTCTAGCAAGTCATCCTTAATCAAAAAACTTTCTGCTAACTGTTCCTCAACAACCTGTTGTTGCTCTTCTGCTTCCTGCAGTGTTTGTTTGATTTCTTCCAATTGCAAGGTATCTTGAGCACATTCATTGTTTAAATGTTCCGCTTGCTGTTGCAAGCGATCAATTTCAATAACCGTCTCTTCATGGCTGCTTTCGTTATGTTTGATAGTTTGTTGCAGGCGACTCACTTCTGCAACGATATGGTAAAAATCCTCTTGTGCCCCATCCAGTTGCAGTTGCTGTTGTTTTTGCTGTACACGGTTAGCATCAATGGATTTATCCGTCTCTCTTAACAACACAAACAAGCGATTATGTTCAGTAGCAATGTCTTTTAATTGGCTTTCTAATTGTTGATAGTGCTGGTGATAACTGTTCCAGCGAATGGCCAATAATTCGCGTTTATATTGGCGTTCCTGTTTTTTTAATTCGGTGAATTTTTGTGCTTTTTCAGATTGTTTCTTTAAATTAGCCAGCTGCTTTTCAACTTCGTCACGCAGATCATCCAATCGCTCAAGATTTTCACGGGTATGACGCATGCGCTTTTCCGTCTCGTGTCTGCGCTCCTTATATTTTGATATCCCGGCCGCTTCTTCAATATGTACTCGTAACTCATCCGGCTTGGCTTCCACCATTCTGGAAATAGTACCCTGTTCAATAATGGCATAACTTCTAGCACCTAAACCGGTGCCTAAAAACAAATCCGTAATATCTTTACGCCGACAACGACTACCATTTAAGGCATATTGAGACAGGCCATCCCGATTAACTTGTCTTCTGATGGAAATGCTGGAGTATTTTGCATATTCCCCGCCTACTTTGCCTTCACTATTATCAAAAATCAGTTCAACAGACGCTATACTGACGGGTTTACGGGTGGATGACCCATTAAAAATAACATCAGCCATATTGCCGCCACGCAGATGCTTGGCAGAACTCTCTCCCATGACCCAGCGCACAGCATCTATGACATTTGATTTGCCACAACCATTAGGCCCGACTACTGCCGTCAAATTACCTTTGATAACAATAGTGGTTTGATCCGCAAAAGATTTAAATCCAGAAAGTTTGATTTTATCCAGCTTCATTACTGGTAGAATATCCCATAGTTTTTAACGAAAGCCGTATTATTCACCAAATAGATACGATATTCGACATTTATTTAATATTTTTCTATCTAAATCATGACAACCCAGCCCAGTAAAAACCTAGATACCTTTGATAATCCTAAACCTGGTCGCGATTTCACCATCCGCATTGATATACCCGAATTTACTTGTCTGTGTCCAATGACAGGACAACCTGATTTTGCGACTATTACTATTGAATATGTCCCCAATAAACTCTGTGTGGAATTAAAAGCACTTAAACTTTACATGTGGTCATTCCGTGAGCAAGGCGCATTTCATGAAGCCGTCACCAACGAAATGCTGGACGATATTGTCAAGGTAATCTCACCCAACTTTATTCGTATCCGCGCTGAATTTAACGTCCGCGGAGGAATTTATACAACCGTCATCGCTGAACATAAAGATGAACAATGGCAAGCCCCTGAATTGGTTAATCTGCCTTAACAAGGTTCATATCTGGCTTACTACTGAAAAAATCATGTTAAACCAACTTGCCAATCAGGCCTCAGCCCCGAAATTTAACTGCAAATACAAGGTGGCGGGCAAAACCTTATACAGCAGTCATACTAAGTTGCACTGAAATATGAGGGGCAATACACGCCCAAGGTGATTGCATTTGCCTATTTTCTGAGCGGAAAAAGGCCAGAAGACCCTAACCCTATCCTGTCAATTTGAAATTATGAACTTTAAAGAAGCCCTTACCACCCTTCCCCAATATATTCTGCCGCATCATTTTCTTTCTGCATTGATGTCAAAATTCACCCATTCAGAAATTAAAGTCTGGAAAAATTTAATGATCCAGCAAATCATTAAAATTTATGGTGTCAATATGTCGGAAGCCAAAGAACAAGACATTAATCAATTTGCCAGCTTCAACCAGTTTTTTACTCGTGAACTAAAAGCCGACGCCAGACCCATTACCTCTGTCAACAATGCCATTGCCTGCCCTGCAGATGGTGCAGTCAGCCAGGCGGGGTTAATTGAACAAGGTAATATATTCCAAGCAAAAGGTAAATCTTTTACAGCAGTTGATTTATTAGGCGGGGATAGTAAAAGAGCAGCAGCTTTTGAAAATGGCTGTTTCACCACGATTTATCTTTCTCCCAAAGATTACCACCGCCTCCATATGCCTATTAAAGGCAGATTAACCGAAATGGTACATATTCCAGGCAGACTCTTCAGTGTGAATACCGCCACGACCAATTCAGTACCCGGCCTTTTTGCCAGAAATGAACGTGTCGCCTGTCTATTTGATACAGAAGTCGGGCCTATGGCATTAATCCTGGTCGGTGCTATTTTTGTCTCTAGTATCGAAACCACCTGGCATGGTGTAGTGACACCTCCGACTATCGAATCAGTCCGCAGCTGGCAATATCAAGATGATGCGCCTGTCATAGAAAAGGGAGAGGAAATGGGGCGTTTTAATATGGGATCAACCATTATTGTTTTATTTGGCAAAGATAAAGCGCAATGGGATGCAAGCTTTGAAGCCGGAAAAACGGTCAACTTAGGTGAGATGATTGGCACTATCCAACCCTGAAGTAAGCAAGGTATAAAACCTCACACTGGAAACCAGGCTCCATGACTTCACTGCAGCACTTAAACTTGAACTGTTCGCATTAAAGTCATGGTGGCAAAAAAATGAAAATTATTTCATTTCTTTAAACATGCTTTTGATAGCACCACATTTAGGACATTCCCAATCGTCTGGCAAATCAGCCCATGCTGTCCCAGGTGCAACTCCGCTTCTTGCATCGCCTTGCGCTTCATCATAGATATGTCCACAAAGTTTGCATTTATATTTTTTCATGTTCTTAATTCCTGTTTTTAAATTTTCAACAAAAAGTAATGACTCATTTATTAAAGCCACACGTAATTCTACCTGATGCCAGCCCCAATCAAAAAATATTTCTGTGTTATTTTGTTTATAACAGATAAGTTGATTTCTGCTTGCACTTTCAGTCAAAGCAAGCTACCACAAATCAACCATATGACCAACCGACAGTTAGTGTCATCTAGCGTTACTGCTTTAAACGAATTCATTGCTGAATCATTACCAAGCATGGCTAATTCTTCCATATCCCGTATATCCCGACATTAACCGCCAAAACACAACAGCACGAAAAATAATCCCACCAAAAAGTTTGAAAGCATTTACAATCTCACCCTTCTTCTGCTAAAACCTGCAAAGTATATGCTGATCAGGCACACCTTCCCAGACAAGGGAAGATAACACAGGCATAATACTCACCCGTGAGTCTGACAACGTTAATGACCTGACAGGATTGATCAGTCATTGACTGCAAGCATGATTTCGACATCTTTTTACACTCAGGACAACAACTTAATGACAACCGATTTAACAACCGAAATAAAACAACGAATTGAAAGCACAATACCCGATGCACAGGTTGAAGTGATTCAAGGGGGAAATGGACATTTTTCGTTAAAAATAATTGCAGAAGTATTTGAAGGCTTAAGCCTCGTCAAACAACACCAACTTGTGTACTCTGCTTTCGCTGACTTGATGTCAGGAGCTAATGCCCCTGTTCATGCTATCGATAAAATGGATCTGCGCGCTCGTTAACGCCACCCCTTATGTCTGAAATAGTTTCAATGCCCAGAAGTCGCTTTGCCATAACAAACAATATCAGATCCGTTTTTCCACGCCATTGACTGCACACAGTATATATAAAGCGGGTAACGCTCAGTTTATAATTTAAGCCAGTACAAGTTTAAAACAAACACCCCAGTTACCCCTTTATCTTGTCCCTTGCGGTCAAAGCATCAAATTCATCGTCTGAATACCGCAAACAAATAAAGCCGGTTACTTTAATACCCCTGACTTATTATTGAATAATAAGCCTTTTGCCTCAAAATTAACCAGCCAGCACATGATAACAATGGCTGGCATCAGGTTTAACAGCCTTGCGAGCAAAATAAGGCAGGGAAAATGCCTTCTTTCATGATTGCGGCAAATCTCTTCAATCCCTGTCATTCAGGTAAAAACCCCAGAGCCATGACTTGCCTTAGCTACCTAGACCCAATATTTTGTACAAAATATGCTTGCCACTGACTTTTTTAGACTAGAATCCAAGCATGACTAAAAACCCCATACAGCGGGGACTACAGCTAGCTAATATCACCTTGTCCAGCCATAAAATAGCGGCTATGCCGAGGGATCATGGACACCTAATTGCTAAACGTGCCCTCGCTGATCAATTTACTGATACACGTGGTGCGGTGATGAAAATAGGTCAATTCCTTGCCAGCTCAGAAACAGACGATGCCTTTGCTTGTTTATTAAAGGGTATTGACGCTATCCCTCTAGCCTCTATCTCCCCGGTGATCGAACAGGCATTAAACAGACCCTTAACCGATGTTTTTTCATCTATCGAAGAATCAACAGCCGCTGCCTCGCTGGGTCAGGTTCATCAAGCTATCCTGCTGACCGGTCAGAAAGTGGCTGTGAAAGTCCAATATCCCTTGATTGCAGACAGTGTCGCCTCAGAGATTAAATTACTCGGCTTAATGCCGAAGCTTGGACCTGTAAAATGATGGGGGTTTGATTTACAGGCCTACAAAGAAACCTTTAAACAAAACATGGACAGAGAACTCAATTATGCCGTGGAAGCGGCATCTCAGCTTCGCTTTCAACAGCATGTCACTACTAAGGGCCTTAAAGTTCCAGACATTTATCTCGAATACACCCGTTCCAGACTGTTAATACAAAGTTAGGAGCAAGGTGCTTACCTTGATGGCATTCTGCATTGGCCCAGTCAGGATCGAAAAAAGGTGGCCGAGATTTTATTGGCCACCTTATTCAACAGTCTGTTTGATGTCGGTTTGCTTCATGCTGACCCACATCGGGTAACAGCTATTTTCGATACGCTGATAAGCGACAACCTGAAGTGGTATTACTGGATTATGGTTGTATGCTTGATATTACAAAGATACAAAGACTTTCATTATTGAAACTAATACTCGCCAGTGTTGAAAACAATGCGCTTTCGCCACTCCGGTATTTTGTAGCCTTGGGCTTTGATGCTGATAAATTGGCCAAGATCGGAGACACACTGCCGATGCTTTGCCAGATTTTATTTAAACCGTTCACAGAACCTCATCTTTTTCATACCTGCAATTGACAACTTGAAGCCCGCTTTAATCAATTACTGGAAGAACGTCGCTGGTGGTTCAGGTCCGCAGGGCCGGCTGAATTATTTTTAATCCTGCGCGCTTTTCAGGGCATAGTGCAACAATTGAAATTATTAAAGGTCAGCCTGTCATGGTCACAAATACTTCACGCTGCGGTCAGCAAGGAAACACTGGATAAGGCCAGAACGCTACAGTTACCGCCTTTACCCCAGGAAACAGCTTTAACAACAAATAGTCTATCCGCTTTAGCCAAAAAACTGCGCATTGAGATCAGTCATCGGGGAGAGAAATCTGTGGACGTCACACTCCCCGCAGAAATGGTCTTAGAACTGGAATCACTGATTCCTGAAGAGGTCCTGATAAAATTGCAAAACAACCCCGACTTTGATCTCAAGCTCACCATGAAAAACATCATAAAATCCGGTATTGCCCGACAAACTGTGTTTTCTTTTGCAGAGCATGATAAAAAATATTCGATTTGGCTGGAATAATTCAACACCGGTCTATCCTGCACTGTAAGCTTTAGACAGTCGTTGAATGGCGCTTAGAGGGCAATCGTTAACACCCCGGATCAGCTATTATTTATCGCGAAATGCAGTCGGACTATCCGTCTGTCACCGTCAAAAGCAATGTCCCCTGCTCTACGCCGCCATTGAATGTAAAACTGGGATTTATTCAGCCAGCAAAGCCCACACAAAATGCGTTCATTGAAAGCCTAAAGGGGAAGTTTAGAAATCAATGTCTGAACCAGCATTGGTTCAGGTCACTAGAAGAAGCACGTTCAGAAATCGACCAATGGAGGGAGCATTACAACAATGTCAGGCCACATAGTTCACTCTTAGTTATATACCACCGGTTGAATTTTCTAAAAAAGTAGCATAATCTGTGAAAACCTCATCCAAGCAATGGTTCTAATGGAGGGGGAAAGGTCAATTTAACTGCAAATATATAAACCTAAAACCAGCCACCTGAATAGTTTTTCAGTAACAACTCATTTTATTTATGTTATAGTGACCGGCTAATGTGTTGTTTTTATTTAAAGCTCACATTTTTCTTACATATCTATATCAAGGTAATTATAATGTTCTTATTGAAAAAACTAGTCGTAACTTTATTTGTTAGCATCTTAATGCTTAGTTCTGCACAGGCTTTCGAGCCTGCCGAAAGCGAACAAACACTTACTAATGTAATTGATCTGAACGCACAAACAATTGCCGCAATGAAAGCTGGTGAATCTGCTGAAACAGTAGCTGCTTTATTAAAAGCAACTAAACAATCTTCTAAATCTGTAGTTATCAGTGGACCTGCTGATTTAAACAAACAAAGAGGCGGTATGGCCCTCAGAAAGTCTCGTAGAGCTTTCAGAGATGGTGACCTTGAGAAGGCTATCGAATTAGCAACAGACGCCATTAATTACTACAAAAAAGCACAAAGCATTGCTTTTGTTAAATAGTAACCCTATTTATATTTAATACGATGTGATTTAAGTATTTGTCATGCACTCTGCATAACATCATGCTTTATCGTATTGGGTAGCATTGAGTCCTGTCTTTACATTACACGTGTAAATTCAGGACTTTTTATTGTTAACAACATCTGTTTTACCCCCCCCCCTTCATTCATCTTTTATTTTAATGCTCGCATATGAGCATGAAGCCACCAGCCTTTCTGTTGATGCCTTTTGTCATTATCAATGATGCATCCACAAGACTGTACAACGTATAATTCATTAACCTTTAACCAAACTGGCCACATTTAATGCCTTATATTTGTCCTATTTGTCAAAACCCCCTCATGCAACACCAGCCCTCCCAAGGTTATTATTGCAGCAACAAACACCACTTCGACAGGGCTGCGGAAGGTTATTTAAATCTATTACCCGTACAACATAAAAAATCCAAGGAACCAGGCGATAGCAGAGCCATGATGCGTGCTCGTCGGCATTTTCTGGAAACTGGATTCTACCAACCGCTAACGGAGTCTATTGCTACCCTCATTGATGCCCATTTATCTGTAGAAAGCAGCAAACAGATTCTGGATATGGGCTGTGGAGAAGGTTATTACAGCCGACAAATTGAAAATCTTTGCCAAAACAGCAAGCACTTTGCTTTGCACGGCATTGATATTGCCAAAAATGCTATTTTTGCCGCAGCAAAAAAACAGCCTAACGCGCATTTTATTGTTGCCAGTAACAAACGAATGCCCTATAAAACCGCTTTTTTTGATTGTTTATTGAGAATCTACGCGCCATCAAATGACGATGAAATTATCCGTTTGCTCAAAGAGGATGGGTTATTACTGATTGTAACCCCGGGGCCACGACACTTATGGCAACTCAAAGAATTTATTTACAAAAAAGTTAATGAACATGACATTAACATAAACTTACCCAAACAATTTGAACAAATTGAGACTCAAAGAATCCAATTTAACATCAAACCAGACCAGGAAAACAGAATGGCATTGCTGCAAATGACCCCTTTTGCTTGGCGAGCAAAAGCTGAAACTAAAAACCAAATACAACGCGCACAAGGACTTGAAATAGAAACTGACTTTATCCTGACCTTGGCAAGAAAACGGCACAGCGTTGCAAGCCATAGCGAATAACCCAGCAATATAGTACACTATAGGGCTAATCAAAAAACCTAGAATTATGACCGTAGCTGACAACGTACACCAACACGAAATAGACAAATTTGGTTCACTCGCAGAACGCTGGTGGGATCCACAAGGTGAATTCAAAACCTTGCATGATGTCAACCCGCTAAGAATGCGATTTATTCAGGACTATGGCGACATTCATGGAAAACGTATGGTTGACGTCGGTTGTGGTGGTGGCATACTGACCGAAGCCTTAGCAAAAAACGGAGCGGATGCCTTAGGTATAGATTTAAGCGAAGATCTCATCGACATCGCCGATTTACACGGTCTGGAATCAGGTATCAATGCAACCTATAAAAAAGTCAGCGCTGAAGCACTGGCAGCAGCAGAACCCGAAAGCTTTGACCACGTCACCTGCATGGAAATGCTGGAACATGTTCCCGATCCTGGTTCCATCATATCCGCTTGTGCAACATTAGTTAAACCCGGTGGTATGGTTTTTTTCTCTACGCTAAATCGGGTGCCCAAAGCGTATTTACTGGCTATTGTTGCAGCGGAACATCTGTTAAAAATGGTGCCAAAAGGAACGCACGAATACAAAACCTTTATTAAACCTTCCGAACTGAGTCAAACCGCCAGGCAAGCAGGACTTGAATTACAAGGCATGGTGGGGATTGAGTACAATCCTTTCAATAAACGTTTTAATTTAGGTAAAGATATTGATGTTAACTATATTGCGGCTTTTCAACGCCCCCAGTAATGTCATCCAATTTCAACTTATCTTGCGTCTTATTTGATCTGGATGGCACCTTGGTGGATACCGCCCCCGACTTAATCGCCTGTTTAAACCAGGCGTTATTGCAATACGACTTGACGGCAATGGCTGACAAGCAAATCAAGCCCTTTATTTCTTTAGGTGCAGCGGCCATGATTAATAAAAGTGTTGGCGATCATGTCAGCCAGCATACACAGAAAAAAATACTGAACACTATGCTGGACTGTTATCAAGATAATATTGCGCAATACAGCCGATTTTTTTCTGGTATCAACGAAACCTTAGAGACCATCGAATCCTTAGATCTGAAATGGGGCATCGTGACCAATAAAAGAAAACGTTTTACCCAGCCTCTGGTGGAGGCCCTCAAATTGACTCAACGTGCAGCCTGCATCATCAGCGGCGATACTACAGCCAACAGTAAGCCCCATCCGGAGCCACTGTATACCGCCTGTAGCCAAGCCAGGGTAAACCCGGAACAATGTGTCTATATAGGTGATGCACGCCATGATATCGATGCCGGTAACAAGGCCAACATGAAAACACTGGCAGCTGTCTACGGTTATCTCACGCCCGATGACAAACCCGACACTTGGGGTGCAGATGCACTCATAGCATCCCCTGAACAATTAACTTCCTGGATAACATCAACATGTCATTAAAAGACCACGTTATATTAATTACTGGGGCGGGTGGCGGTCTGGGAAGTATAGCGGCCCTGACTTTAGCACAACAAGGTGCACATATAGTGCTGCTGGATAAAAGCATTCCAAAACTGGAAAAAACCTATGATGCCATTGTCAAATCCGGTGCACCACAACCTGCGCTGTATCCTTTTGATATTGCCGGTGCCAACGAAGTACAGTATGAAGAACTTGCTGTCAAACTGGACAAAACCTATGGCTCATTACAAGGGCTGCTGCATTCTGCCGTTGAGCTCAGTGCATTCACCCCTATAGGAATTCACGAAACCAAGGACTGGGGACATACCCTGAATGTGAATTTGAATGCGCCATTTCTATTATGTCGCGTGCTACTCCCCGTACTCCAAAAAAGCGAACATGCCTCTATTGTCTTTACCAGTGATTCCATGGTCAGAACACCCCGGGCTTATAGTGGTGCTTACGGTGTGTCTAAAATCGCCCTGGAAGGTCTGGCCAAAATACTGGCAGATGAACTGGAATCACAACAGAAAATTCGCGTTAACACCTTAATCCCCGGTGTGACGGATTCGCCGCTGCGGAAAAAACTATTTCCAGCCGAAGATAAAAGCCAGCTCGCCACAATGGATAGCTTAGCTCCAGTGTATAATTATTTGTTCAGCTCTCAAAGTATAGGCGTGACCGGACAAACGATTAATGCTGAAACATTTAACCTAAATTAACATCATGTCAACCAGAGAAACTATTATTTTAACCCGCGATGTCAATATTGTCATGATACCCGATGGCAACCATGGCACCTTAAGCCAAGGTAAAGAAGTTACCATCCACCAATCATTAGGTGATAACTACACGGTTGTTACCGAACATGGACATATGGTGCGTATTGCTGGCATTGATGCGGATGCATTAGGTAAGGACAGCCATACACTTCAGACACTGGTTTCCGAAACTGATGCAAAAGGTGTAGAAAAAAATTGTTGGGAGGTCATGAAAACCGTTTATGACCCCGAAATACCCGTTAATATTGTTGACTTGGGCTTAGTGTATGCCTGTGATGTTGAGCCACTTGATGAAGGCAATCATGTGTACATAAAGATGACCTTAACCGCTCCCGGTTGCGGAATGGGCCCTGTGATTCAAGGTGATGTTGAAAAATCCATTCGTGCATTACCAGGGGTCAGCACCGTGAATGTTGAAGTAGTTCTGGACCCCCCCTGGAGTAGAGAAATGATGTCCGAAGTTGCCCAGATCCAGCTCGGTCTATACTAGTATCATAAATGCTGTTTGCATACTATCGGTGGGAAGCCCTAAACAAATACCGCTTATTTATTGTGCGATAACGCCAATAACAGAAAATTTTTATACAATTTATTTAACATAAAAGAGGATTAGAATATGACTGATAACTGGATAGCTCCATCCATTCTTTCTGCAGATTTCGCCAGATTGGGCGAAGAAGTCGATAATGTATTAATCGCTGGTGCAGATGTTGTCCATTTCGATGTTATGGACAATCATTTTGTACCTAACCTGACAATTGGCCCTTTAGTGTGCGAAGCTCTGAGAAAACACGGTGTTACTGCCCCTATTGATGTGCATTTAATGGTTGAACCTGTGGACAGAATCATTCCTGATTTTGCCAAAGCCGGTGCCAGCATGATCACTTTTCACCCGGAAGCCACCCGACATATTGACCGCTCCTTGCAAATGGTTAGAGATGCAGGCTGTAAATCTGGTCTGGTATTTAACCCTGCAACACCATTAAGTTACCTTGACTATGTCATGGACAAAGTAGACATTATTTTATTAATGTCGGTAAACCCTGGTTTTGGTGGTCAATCGTTTATCCCGGCAACCCTTGATAAATTACGTGAAGCCAGAAAACTTATTGATGACAGTGGTTATGATATTCGCCTGGAAGTTGATGGCGGTGTTAAAGTAGACAACATTGGTGAAATTAAAGCGGCAGGTGCCGATATGTTTGTCGCAGGTTCTGCCATTTTTAACCAGCCGGATTACAAAAAAGTCATTGACGATATGCGCGCTGAAATGGCAAAAGTATAATAATTAATTATTATCTTTAGATCCAAAAAAGGCTCTATTTTTAGAGCCTTTTTTATTTAAACAGAGAAAATCACTTAAAGAGACAGCTTATTAATTGTTAATCTCTTCTACCTCTACTGACTTTAACAAGCCCAAATGTTTTTTATCGATCTCTATCGATAAATCCCAGCCGCCAATATCCGTCATTTTTTCATCAATGATCTTTGCATAGCCAAAAAGACTGGCCCGTACTCCACCCTGATGAGGCTGGAGAAAACATTTCATTTTAACTTTGCTACTGGCAAAAATCTCAGTTAAAGCCTGAACCAATAACTCTACACCTTCACCCGTCACTGCTGACATCCAGACTCTTACAGGCTTGCCTGTATCGTCACGATCAATATGTGGCTCCACATTTTCCAGCAAATCAATTTTATTAAACACTTGTAACTGCTGAATTTCGTTAGCATCAATACTTTCTAATACCTGATTCACCTGATAAATAGTGTCCGCCCTATCCTCTGCATTGGCATCAATCACATGCAACAACAAATCTGCCTCACTGGCTTCTTGTAGCGTAGATTTAAATGCTGCAACCAACTCATGGGGCAAATGTCGAATAAAACCCACCGTATCGGCCAGTACAACTTCCGAACCACTTTCCAGTGAACAGTTTCTTAACGTCGGGTCTAAAGTAGCAAAAAGCTGATCGGCCACATAAATGTCTGCACCCGTCATCTTATTGAATAAAGTGGATTTACCTGCGTTGGTATAACCGACAAATGAAACAGAAGGTACTTCTGATTTTTTTCTCTGACTCCTTCCCTGGCTGCGCTGTTTAGCTACTTTCTCTAGACGCCTTTGAATCAGTTTAATTCGATTACTAAGTAAACGTCGATCCGTCTCTAACTGAGTTTCACCCGGGCCGCGCATGCCAATCCCGCCTTTTTGGCGTTCAAGATGCGTCCAGCCTCTGATTAATCGTGTGGACAAATGCTTGAGTTGAGCCAACTCTACTTGCAATTTACCCTCAAAGGTTTGCGCACGTAAGGCAAAAATATCTAGAATCAGGCCATTCCGGTCAACCACTCTTACTGCTAGCGCTTGCTCAAGGTTTCTTTCCTGACTCGGTGATAGCGGATGATTAACCAAAACAATATCGGCTTCATGTAGAGCGATAGCCGATTTAACTTCTTCCAGTTTACCGGTACCTACGAAATACTTTGGATCCGGACGCTTACGCGTCCCTGTAATCACATGGACTGGCTCTGCGCCCGCCGATTTAGCCAATTCCTTGAGCTCATGTAAATCCTCCTGACCGACATGAAAAGACAAATGTATCAGGATTGCACGCTCACCTGACTGTGGACGATCAAACAAAAAACTTCCTCACTCTATTATTATTCACTTTGCTCATTATCTCGAGGTAACTTTACCGCCTTCCCGGGTACAATGGTCGAAATCGCATGTTTATAAACCATCTGACTCATAGTGTTTTTTAACATGATGACATATTGATCAAACGAATCTACTCGCCCTTGTAACTTAATACCATTA
>Ga0310122_10000090_pt1 | contig 57063 bp, 46 predicted proteins | sample CB6_Bottom_1051__FD_203503 | JGI IMG/M metagenome (GOLD analysis project Ga0310122, IMG submission 203503) | Marine microbial communities from Western Arctic Ocean, Canada - CB6_Bottom_1051 | ecosystem: Environmental > Aquatic > Marine > Oceanic | place: Canada: Western Arctic Ocean | collected... | reverse complement strand
ATTATCTTCAATTGGGTATATTTCACCAGCTCAATATGAAACAGACTACTATGATAATTTAAACGAGTCAGGTAAAGTGGCCTGACTTAAACAAACTGGTCTCCGATGAACTCGGGGCGATTCAGTAGTATTATTTAGGGCTGTTGCAGTACCCGTTCGCTGTGGTCCGCTGATCATGGTCATACTGTAAGACTCGCTAAAGTTTACAGCAGCTTCATTACCTGCAGAGATGCCGCCAACATTTTTAAGAGGTACTGAAACGGTCCGCTGATTACCCTCTGGTCCTACAGTCAGTTGTACCCCTTGATTATCATTTGGCAGCATACTTTCAAAGTTAAACGCAAATGTAATATCTTCAATAGCATCTCCATCGTTATCAATGTGGATGCTATAAGTAGCATCAGGATCCATTGCAAAGTAATTTGGGCCACCATAAGCATCTTGTAAAGGAATGTAGTTTGCGATGAGGGTTACGTAATCGCCTCGGCCTTGCTCATAACTATTAAATATATAAAAATCGGTAGAGTCTAAAGTTGGGAAGCGGCTTATATTTGGTGCTTCTCTATGGCTAGATGCTTCACTTGGTGCACTTATAAATGTACTGCATACCATTACTGCAAGTATTGATGGAGTAAAAGCTTTCATGACTTTGTCCTTTAGTTTTGTTTGAAGTCATAGCTAATAACGGACAGGATAGTTAAGTGGATGCAAAAAAGTTAAAAGTATTTATTTTTTGTTACTTTTTATGCTGATCGCTTGAAGTAAAGCGACCAGCATCAGTTTATAAAAGTACTAATTCTGTGGTGTATAGTACTTCAGTAGGTAAACCATTCGGTGAACCGCCAACGGGTTCTAAACTAACCGCTAATAATGTTATGTCGGTTGCTTTAAATAGTTTACTTTTGAGAATAGTTTTATCGCCATTTTTGGGTAATAAACCAAGGGAGACAGGGGTATCTTGCCCTTTAAGTATCATCCACAGTTCATAATCCCTATCTGTTCGTGCTATTAGTTGGTTACTCGCTTTAATAGAGAGCTCATGGTTACTTACATTTATAAACCACAACGGTTGCTCAGTTTGATTTTTTACTAAAGCTATTTGTTGTGTCTGCTTACTGTTGGTAGTAGGTTGAGTAACTAAAACAGCTAAAATAATACATGCGGCGGTCGCTAAATATGACCATGCACGCCAAATAGAAGGTTTTATTATTAGCTGTGATTTTTCTAATTGTGGTTTATGTTCGATACGCCGCATTATCTCATGCCATGTGGCATCTGATGGTGTTTGTGGGCTAATAGCACTCGCTAGGTTATTAAGGTTTTGCTCCCATATATTGGTCGCTTCTCTCGCTTTATTTGAAACTAGCATGAGTCGCTGAAAACGTTTACGCGCCAAGCCGGTTAATGTGCCAAGTACATACTCTGCAGCAAGCGAGTTAAGTAATTCTGGTTTGTTATAGTTCATATTGTTAAACACCTTTGTAACTGTACTAAACCTCTGCGAATCCAGCTCTTAACTGTTCCCAATGGTGTGTCAATATGATTCACGAGTTCTCTATGGCTTAACCCTTTGTAGTAGGCAAGGTGGATAGCATGCTTTTGTTGTGGTTCTAGTTGTTCGATACAGTCGACTAATTTAGTGTTTTCATCATAATTGACATCAACGATGTGAGTATCTTGTTGATCCTCAGCTAAGGGTTCTTCCTTACGGACTTTATAATACCTGAGTAGATCAAGGCTTCTGTAGCGAATAATACTAATCATCCAGCTTATTACAGTTCCTTTGGAGGCGTTATACTCAGACGCATTATGCCAAACTTTAATAAAGGCATCTTGTAGTGCTTCTTCAGCATGAGCTCTGTTAGACAACATATTAAAACTAATTGCAAAGAGTTTGCCGCTCGTTTTCTGATATAAACGTGAAAAAGCATGTTTGTCTCCTTGTGCTGTTGCACACAGCAAAGAAAGTAATTCGTTATTTTCCATAATTATCCTATTTTTTATTATTAGTATTAGAACGAGTAAACACGATATTTAGATGCAAAAAGTTGAAAATTAAAATTTATCAATATTTTTTATATAGATAGCAATCAAAGAGCATAGTATGCTTTTATCATACTGTGAATAATTTATTCGATGAGATGTAAAAACTGCATACCATGTTAATCTTTCTTATGTTGATTTAACTTAGAACTACCGATGCAGAGCAGGTAGCTAGCTGAGTTACTACCTAAGTTTACTAATGGCATAATGATTGCTGGATATGATGATCATTTAAAAGTGTAACACCAATAAAAAGGAAAAATTATGTGGGCTGCAGTAAGTTATCTTGTAACAGCATTGGTATTTATAGTATTGGGATTAACGGTTAACTCCATTTACTTTGCAGTTGCGTTTTTTTGGACTGCACTTTCGCTACTATTAGTCAGTGGTGCTTATTTTTTTAACGCAGGAAAAGTATTTAGAAAACGCGAAAATGGCGTTATCCCTTTTTACATTCGCTGGGCCTTTGTGCCTTTTTTATTAGGTGCGCAAATTTATAATGCATGGTCACGTAAGCGTGACAAAGTACCGCCTATTCAGCAAATAAATGATAACCTATTTTTAGCATGTCGTTTGTTCCCCTCAGATATAGACACATTGAAAGAAAATGGCATCACCGCTATTTTGGACGTTACCTGTGAATTTGATGGCCTTGAATGGACATCTACCCAAGAAAATATCGATTATTTAAATATTCCTGTTCTTGATCACAGTGTGCCTACACACTCACAGTTAAACCAAGCTATTAACTGGATACATCATCATATTAAAAAAGACCGTCGTGTTGTGGTGCATTGTGCATTAGGGCGTGGACGCTCGGTGTTTGTTATGGCAGCATATTTATTGAGTCAAAATAAAGATGCGGATGTGCATGATATTCTTGCACAAATAAAAGAAACACGTGAAACTGCCAACCTTAATAAACGCCAATTACGCCATTTAGTTAAGCGCCACCGTAAGGGGGAGCTACTGATAAAAAACAAAGCGTACTTAATTGCTAATCCGGTTTCAGGCACTAAGTTGTGGTCTGAAAAAGAGCATTTAATTATTGCGCGTTTATCTGCGTATTACGATTTAACCATTTTAAAAACTACGCCAGAACAAAATGGCATTACATTGGCTAAACAGGCTATAGAAAACCACCCCGATATTATTATTGCTTGTGGTGGAGACGGAACCGTGACTGAGGTTGCCAGTGTGTTGGTGGGTACATCGTGTCGATTAGGAATAATACCGCTTGGAACAGCGAATGCGCTTGCTCATGTATTGATGGGAATAAAATCTAAATTCATTCCTGTTGAGCAAGCCTGTGATTTAATTATTGATGGTCAAACAAACTTGATAGATACCGCGTATTGTAATAACGATTTGATGTTACTGTTAATAGGTATTGGCTTTGAGCATGCAATGATTGAAAAAGCAGATCGAGAGTCTAAAAATAAGTCAGGTCAACTTGCTTATTTAAACGGCTTTCTACACTCGTTTGGTGAAAATAAAGCGCAACAGCTGATAGTTAAATTAGATGATAATGAACCTGAGGCTATCAATACAAATAGTTTTATTGTGGCAAATGCTGCGCCATTTACTACGTTATTAGCACAAGGGGGCGGGCAACCCGATCACCGCGATGGGTTATTGGATGTAAATTGGTTAACGCCAAACAAAGATAATGAAACCACGGTATTAAGTATTGCTGAGCTGATGTTTAGCAGTATTACGCAAACGCATCTTGCTATTAACTCGCATTACACCAATGCAAAACGTGTAGAAATAAGCGCAGATGAAACGCTAAATTACGTGATTGATGGCGAGGTTAAATCTGCAGATAAAGTGGTGGTGAGCATTAACCCTGCGTCGTTAAATGTAATATGCCAAGAGCAAACACCTGATTAGAAAGGCGTATGTATTACGCCATTGTTATTTTATGAGCCTTTTATTTTTTAATAGAAGGCCATACAAAACCTGATGTATCAGGTTGTGAGGATTCAAATTGCTTAGGTTTATTTCTAGGTTTACGTAACGGCTTGTTATTAATGGTATGAATATAAAGCGCTTCTACTTTATCCCTTGCCCAAGGCGTTTTACGTAAAAATTTTAAGCTTGATTTTATACTTGGCGAATCGGTAAAACATTTGATATTTACTTGCTCGCCCATTGCTTTGAAGCCTAAACGTTGTTCTAGTTCAACAAGGATTTGCTCTAAAGTTACCCCATGAAGCGGGTTTTTTGGTTGATTATTCATAGTCACACTGCTTTTTTAAACTGCATGTATTGTAACGTATACCGCCGCATCTTAATAGTTTGGAGATGGCTGGCAGATTCCAGATTGTTAATCTTGATTAATTTACGGTAATGGTTGAGGGCTTCTTGGGATAAATAAGGTTACCTTGCTTATCAAGCTTTAGCCACATCAACTGACTGTTGCTATGTTGGGGGTATTTTGCGGCACAAATAAGCGTAACAGAATGAACCTGCACTACGGCACCTTCGCTATAGCGTTTATTATCATACCAGCACTCAGTGTTTGTGTTTATAAGCTGGGTAGCATCAACAACAGAAAGCGTTTTTATTGTGTTTGCGTAGCTTAAAGCTGAAAAACACAAGCATAAAACAGCAATAATAAAAGTAAAATAATAACGCATGAATAACCTCAAGGTGTTTAAAATAACTACACTTAGCAAAAAAACATGCTAGGGTAAGTAAGACAACTTCAGTAAAACACAGAACAATAAAAAGGTGAACACATATGCTATTTAATCAAACGATGATTGACGAATTTACACTACTTGCCAAATTCCCACGCGAAAGCAAAATGCAGGGCATTAAACTCCATTCAGATGCTGAACCCGCTTTACTGAGCGCAGCACAACGTTTGTTTGATAAAGGCGTTATTGATAGCCCAGATGGCGGTTATTTAACTGATCTGGGCTTAGACTTAATTGAGCACGTCACTGTAATACACAGTGCGTTAAGTTGATTTGTAGTGATAGTCTTCAAAACGAAGTTTTTTAACATTTAATTTGAATTTTTTAAATTCCTTACTATAAATATTCACTAGCCATTCAGGTTGAATTGACAATAGTAAGGAAGTCAAATGAAATTCAAAAATATACCCAAGTGTATCCTAACAGCTTCAATAGCACTTACCCTCATTGGTTGTGGTTCTGATAGCGAAAAAAATACCCCTCCTAGTATACAAGTTAGCTCTTCCATTGATGTTAAGGAAAATAAAGATTTATCAATCACAGCAACAGTGACTGATAATAGTGTAGTGACCGGTATTACGTGGGAGCAAATTTCGGGCCCAGCTCTTGCACTCTCAGGTCAAAGCACTCCAACAGTATCTTTTATCGCACCAGCTGTTGATGCTGATACTGATGTTGTTTTAAGGGTGACGGCTACAGACGACAGCACTGAGTCAAGTTCTAAAGAAGTGACAGTTTCTTTGTTGAATAATCGTACACCTGTTGTAAATGCAAGTTTTACCGATGTTTTAGAAAAATCAGCAGCCGTTCTTTCATTAAGCGCCTCTGATGATGATGGCGCTGTTGTCAGCCATATGTGGGAGCAAACAGCAGGGCCTTCGGTTGTAATAGCGAATTCAGAAACCAGTCAAATTAGTTTTACCGCTCCTACTATTTCAGAAGATACTGTTTTAACGTTTAAAATGACTGTAACAGATGACAATGGAGAATCTACGATAGTTGAACAATCTGTAACTATTAAAAGCATTGATGTAGATTATGTTCTATCGGGCACTATAAATTCAGACAAATTTAGTAATGCTGCAGTTAGCGCATCTTTTCTCGAACAGAATTTTACTACCACTGCTGATGAAAGTGGTGTATTTAATTTTACTTTTTCAGCTGATGATGATGAGACAAACTTATTTGCTAGAGTTAACGCGAGCTCTATACAGAATAGTGCCTTGGAATATAGTGCATTTTTATCTCAGCTCACTGTTTCAGAGCAGCAAACACCAAATAGTTCAAATTCAGTATCCCTCATAACCTCACAAATGATTAATGAGACTGATGGTAACTCAAATACAGTCAGTTTAAGCTCAGTATCTACTGCCCTTGTTGCGCTTATTACCGCTGCCAACGAAGGCGTTCCACCAACGGATTTAGAGAGTTTTTCTTTAGTTGAAAAGGGCGTTGAACCGGACGTACTAATCGAGGCTGCAGCAGTTGTAAAATATGTCACTGAAAATGAAATAGCTTTACCAGAGGGTACCGATAATCTGTTAGATCTTATTGAAGACCCACAAGCTTACAATGAGTTAATAACACAGGTTGAGGAAAGTGACCCAGGAGCTATTGCCAGAACAGTCGATGAGATTATCGCAGACCCAGAATTAACCCCACCAGTCGATGCAGCCAGTTTACCTAATTATTATGTGAGAACGTTCCCAACGGCGAAAGGTTTTTTATCTCGCGGAGGTGAAAAGTTTACGTTTAATTCAGACAATACAGGTAAACAAATACATTTTTCTGGTGCGAATGACTATAGGTGGCAGCTGAGTGAAGGAGTTATCACTTTAGACTTTACAGGAGGAAATGGTAAAGAGTCTTATTATAGCGTTGATGTCGGCACGTTAGGCCTTACCCAAGAGCAAGTAGATCAACTTTTTTCGGCAGGTATATATCAAGTCGAAGTTATTATAAATCCAGTTTCGGGTACTTTAACTCGTGTACTTGAAGGTGAAACGATAGATAGTTATAGGATGGCATTAACGTCCTCACATGAAATGACGCCAGTTTATGTTGGTGACCAATTAATTCAAGCTCCACCTATGACGGTAGAAACCGAGTCAGATATTTCATTTAAAAAACCTTTTACTAACGAAAAGTCTTTTTCGATGGATGATATAGATGGTACATGGGCAATACAACATTATAGTGATGTAGCTGGTCGCTTTATTCTTGATCCTCTTGTTATAAATTCTGATAACACTGGTAAATTGCAAGATAACGGTGCTGTTTTTACTTGGGATATAAATAGCGATGGAATTTTACGAGCAATTTCACCAGATAATCAATATCAAGAATTTCAAATTATTGACCAACTCAATGATGAATTACAAATACTAAGTGTTGCATATTCTGATACAGGCAATGTAAAAGCTGCGGAAGTGATGTATGGCTTTAAAGTGGATAAAGAAGCGGCTAAAGAAATTGCGGTTGAAGTAGAGCAAGGGATGTATTGGCAAACAATGGTTAATCAGTGGAGCAAGGGTAACTGGAACGATGGGAAACTCGAGTTTTATTATGAAGGCATTCTAGATGTAAATAATTTTAATATGTTTGGGTTTAGCCTAACAAGCGGCTATAGCATGAATTTTAGTTGGCTTACAGGAACACCTGAAGATTATGAAATTTCTGGACCTGAAGTGAAGTGGGAAAAAACAGGTGCTAATGTATCGATTAATTATTTCTCTGCTTTCGCATGTAGTGATGATATGACAAAATCTTGTAGGATTAGGGAGTGGGAAGTACTTAAATCTTCTCCCGGTGTTGCTGGAGAACGACTATATGTTAAAGAAAAATACTATTCTTTATTAGATGACCGTTTTCAATTTGTCAGCACTGGCGAGCCTAGTATAATATTTGAACCGCGTTTAAATGTTTACGAGAAAATATCTGAAGATTATTGGAGACCAGATACGACCCCATCAAGTGTTTCAAATGCGAAAAAGAATACAAAACGAGTGATTTTATCGCCAAATAAAACAGCGAGCACAAATTATTAAAGCATAATGAAAAAGTAGGGCCTAGCTAGGCCCTTATTTTTTATGCATCAGGTTGATTTTCAGGGGCTGCATCAATGAAGGCAGTTAACTCATTACAACGTTCATAAACGGCTGCTATTTTAGGATAGGCAGCCACATCTACTTTAAAACGAATGGCATTAAATACCTGTGGTACTAAACATACATCAGCTAAGCTTGGCGAGTCGCCTGCGCAAAATGTGTTTTTGCTATCTAGCATGCGTTCTATTTTTTCAAAACCCACTTCAACCCAGTGCCGGTACCACTTATTTTTTGCTTCATCATCAACATTGAGTTCACTACTCAAATATTTAAGCACCCGTAAATTATCAATAGGATGGATATCGCAGGCAATCGCGTAACTTAAATTGCGAATGTGTGCTTTTTGCCATGCATTACCTTGCAATAATGGTGTCTCAGGATATTGCTCTTCAAGGTACTCTAAAATTGCTAAAGATTGACCTAATACGCCGTCATCAGTTTCTAAAGCTGGCAGGAGACCTTGAGGATTTTTCTGCAAATAATCTGCGCTTTGCTGCTCTGATTTTAATAAGTTAACAGGCACTAATTGATGATCAATACTTTTTAGATTTAATGCGATGCGCACGCGATACGCTGCAGATGAGCGAAAATAAGTATAAAGCTTCATAATCTGATTATCCTTGATTGCCATTAAAGTGTTTTTTGATTGTGCGCCAGCAGTCAGTGTAATTAGCTTGGCGCTCTTTACCTTCTAATGCGTATTTAGTTGGCGATATTACATAACGTGACTCAAACATAAACGCCAGCGTATTATCGTAGCGTTGTGGTTCTAAATCTGCGTTTGACGCTTTTTCAAATACGTCAGCTTCAGGGCCATGTGGTGACATACAATTGTGTAGGCTCATCCCTCCAGGGACAAAACCATGCTCTTTTGCATCATACACGCCTTCAATTAAACCCATAAACTCACTCATAATATTACGGTGATAGTAAGGCGGACGGAAGGTGTTTTCAGCCACCATCCAACGCGGTGGGAAAATAGCAAAATCGATATTCGCAACGCCCTCAGTACCCGATGGTGAAGTTAGCACGGTAAAGATTGAAGGGTCGGGGTGATCAAAGCTAACGGTATTCATGACATTAAAGCGAGCCAAATCGTATTTGTAAGGCGCACTATTGCCTGTCCAAGCAACAACATCCAGAGGAGAATGACCAATATCACAACGAAACATATTGCCATTAAATTTAGCAATAAGTTCGAAATCACCCTCAATATCTTCAAAAGCCGCTACTGGATAGTGAAAGTCACGATCATTCGCATAACCGTTGGCACCCACAGGGCCGCGCTCAGCAAGGACATAGGCATGGCCGTAATTTTCACAAATATAGCCACGCGCAGTGTCGGTTAGTAACATTACTTGAAATTTAATACCACGCGGAATAACGGCAATTTCGCCTGCTTTAATAGTTAAATGCCCAAGCTCTGTTTTAAGTAGTAGTTCACCTTGTTGCGGTACAAATAACATTTCTCCATCGGCATTATAAAAAAAGCGCTTGTCCATGGATTTATTGGCGACATACACATGAATACCAATACCGGCTTGACCATTAGCGTTACCATTAGCAGCCATGGTGATAAGACCGTCTACAAAATCTGTAGGTTTTGTTGGTACATCAATTGGATCCCAGCGGAGCATGGTTGGTGGAGTCGGTACTTCGGTAATGGGAGCGGTTCTAATTAAACCATTGTCTATGGCTGTATAATCGCCTTGCACAACCGATGGGCGAATACGATACATCCAAGTGCGGCGGTTATCAGCGCGCGGAGCGGTAAATGCAGTGGTACTGAATTGCTCCGCGTATAAATCATATTTTACTTTTTGCGGACTGAATTGCCCAATCGGTAATGCACCAGGCAGCGCTTCGGTTTCAAATTCATTGCCAAAGCCGGTCATGTAGTTTAATTGTGTCGCCATTACAGACTCCTGTGAAAGTGGGGGAGTGTTATATTTTTGTTATTTACGCTAAGATACTCTCAAGTGAGACTAATATCAAATGCACTGATTACGACCGTTGTAAATAAAAGTGAACAGATAAAAGTCGTGTGTAAATAAATAAGTGATTCAACATGAAAATAGATTTAACGACATTTTTGCCCTATCAATTAACGCACTTAGCAACACAGGTAAGTAACGATTTTTCGAGCATTTATAAAAAAGAGTTTGATTTAACAATTCCGCAGTGGCGAATAATGGCTAATTTAGCGCAATTAGGCCAAAGCACAGCAAAGCAGTTATGTACTCAAGCAGATATGGATAAGTCGACAGTATCAAGAGCGGTAAAAGCGCTGATAGATGAAGGGCTTATTTATAGCGAGTTAAATAAGCATGATAAGCGTGCTGCATTTTTGATGTTAAGTGATAAGGGCATGGCTTTATATGAAAAAATAACGCCACAAGCATTGCAATGGGAGCAAGCATTATTAAGCTGCCTGTCAGATGATGAACAACGCCAGTTAATCGCTATTTTTGATAAATTAAAAAATAAATTACAGGCATAAAAAAGCCCACAAAGTGGGCTTTTAAATAGACTAATTTAATTAATCAAATTAGAACGTGTAACGAACACCTAACTTAATTTTATATGTTGAATCTTCAGCTTCAAAAGTGAAGTCATCATCTATTGGGTTACCTATCAAATATTGACCAGTGTTTGGGTCTATATCCATCGCTATTACATTACGAGTGCCGAAGTCTTGACGATATACTTTACCTTTTGATGAATCAATAAGGTTTAGTAGATTGTCTACAACGAAGTAAAACTCGCCGCGATGATCTTTAGAGAATCCAGGGATCTCTTGAGAAACATATAAGTCCATTGTCGTGACCCATGGAGCGTTGCTAGCACTTCTATCAACAAAGCCGCCAGCATAACCAGAAAGGCCTAACTTCTCGAAGTGAGCAAGCACTTCAGCTTCTGTTGCTCCATCTTCATAACGAACATTTGGATCGTTTTTAGTTGGAACATAAGCTAAATAGTTACCACCATAAGTATTACCACCTGAAGGTTGAATTAAATCTTGGTCAAAGAATCTACCTCCAGTTAAATTCCTAAGGTTTGCTAGATGACTATAAGCTGCCCCTGAGCGACGCTCAATAAATAAGTTAAAGTTAGTTTTGTAGTTCTCAATAAGTTCCGCAGAATAACCTAAGTTCAATACGAATCTGTGTTCAGTCTCGTAACTTGATGTTCCTATTTGAGTTTGTTGGTGATCACCAAAGTGTCCATAACGGTAATTACTTCTGGCCGTCGAAGAGCCACCTGGGTTACCCTCAGTTACATCTTGATAAGTATATGAAGCATCAAATTTAAAGCCATTTAAGTATGACTTTGATATTCCAGTACTTAGAATAATAGATCGCCCGTCTTTTTCAGCATTAGTAAGCATTATTTCTAGCTCACGCGTGTCATAAAATGGTAACGCTCCATCAATCGTTGAACCGACTACATCACCCTCTTGTAATAAAGCAGCATTAACCCACTCAGCCGTATTCTCTTTCTTAGTATATATAGCAGTAGAGGTCCAAGCGACATTATCTCCAATCACAGGGATATCAAGCGTAACGTCAGTGTTAAGCATATATGTCCATTGAGATGGAATATCAAAAGTTGGATCAATAAAGTTTGATGGTGAACCACTAGTACCACTGTTTATAGCTGCAATAGCATCAGGGGTAGGGTTATTAAGCGCATTTTCAGGCAAGAAAACATCTCTATCAGAAAAAGTTTGCTTACTTGTTCCATCGTTAGAATACGAGTTTGAAATCCAAACATTAGGATTACCACCTGCGTAGCGACCAGCGCTACCTCTAACAACCACATCATCAGTTGCTCTATAGGTAAAGCCTAAACGTGGTAAGAAAATATCAACACCATCAAGGTTAAAAGTATTATCGTAACCAGTTCTATCTAATACATCTTGATTAAATGTAGGCTTATCATCTGAACCTAATCGCTCATAACGTAGACCTGCCGTTAGAGTCAGATCATCACTATAATCCCATGTATCATTAACATACAAAGCAATATCTTTACGAGTAAAACTCGCGGCAACTGCTAAAGGATCATTACCTACGCCATTTTCATAGCTGTATCGAGATGCAATTCTATTTTCAAAATCCTCCAAGCTATCAAAGCTAATTACACCCTTAGAGCCAGGCAAATATTGGTTTTCAATATCTAACACATCGTACTTAATACCAAACTCTAGAGTATGCTCGTCAAGTAAGTAGGTACCATCAAGTTTAATAGTGAAGAGATCATTTTCTAGCGAGTTTGAATGGCGAGATTCATCAGATCCGAAAGCAATAGCACCTTCTTCCCCATCATTATCTACATCAAGATTATTAATCGTAATGTCGCCAAGGCCTAAACCACTGTTTAACGAAACTTGCCCAGTTTCTACAGACTTTTTCGTAACACTTATTTGTGAAGAAAATTCATCAGTCCAATCAGAGTAAAGTGTAGAACTGAAGTTGTTAAGTTTTTCAAACTTATTATACCAGTGTGTATCTAGTTTTAATTCTCGGTTACTACTAGTCATATTTCTAGTATTGTTACCTTCATTATGCATGTAGACTAAGTTTGCACGATGATAGTCACTAATGTTCCAGTCAATCTTAGCTATATACTTTTCATCTTCAAGCTCAGGTTGAGTATCTGTACTGCCAATATCATTAATACCATACACATCGTTTGCGATTTTTCTAACTGCTTCTAAATCGGAACTGGTTACAGTTGTTTTATTTGTTCCTACACTGCTACCCGCAATTCCATATTCAAGCTGTTGTGGTGACTCAAACTTTTCATAAGCACCAAAAAAGAATAACTTATCTTCTAATAATGGGGCACCGAATGAAAACCCATAGTTTTTCTCTTCAAAATCAAGTTCAAGCTTTTCCCCATCACTATTTTTTGGTGTACCAGCCCAATCACTACTCAGTTTTTCGTAAAAAACTTTACCATGCAGCTCATTAGTACCTGTTTTGAATACGGCGTCAACGTTTCCACCTGTAAAGCCGCTTGACTTAGCGTTAACAGGAGCAACAGATACAGAAACTTGATCTAAAGCGTCTAGTGGAAAAGGGTTACGTTGGGTAGGATAGCCGTTGTTGTTAAGACCAAAATCATCGTTTAAAGGAATGCCATCGACTGTTATCGAGTTAGTTCTTGGATTTGAACCAGCGATAGTCATGGAGCTCTCGTTACCAGGCTGAACAACGACTAGAGGATTATTTCTAACTATATCCTTAATATCACGACCAATGCTAGGTACAGATTGAATAGCATCTTCTCCAAAGTAAGAGTCATTTGCAGAAGAGTTAAAAAAAACAGGAGTTCCTGTAACGACAATAGATTCCATATCTGTACTAGATAATTGCTGATCTATCTGTCTAACTTCACCAAGAGAAAGGTAAACATCCTCTATTTGAACATCTCTAAATACTTCAGAGTCGATAACAATTTTATAAGGGCCACCTACACGCAAACCGGTTGCGTTATATGTACCTGACTCATTTGTTGTTACTACTCTGCGAGTACCTGTAGGTTCATGGACAAGTATTAGTTTTGTATTTGCAGCAGGGCTTCCGCTCGGGCCAAAAATCTGACCTTTAACTGATGAAGTCGTATCACTTGCGAATGCAGCGCCACTAGCACTTATGCATGCAGCTATCGCAAGTGATAAAGCCGTTTTGCGAACTTGAATTTTCATTTAATTTTCCCGTGTAGTTAAATAATTAAACTTTTTATATATTTTGTCGTTATTGTCAGCGCCTCAACGAGGTTATGACTTAAGCACTTAACATTATACTAACTTTTCTATCTCAAATGAAATATAAAAGCTAATTAATAGGTACTAACTTACAATATTTAAACCAACTAGATTAGTCTTCAAAAGTAAGATGAGTATACTAAGCATAATTTATTACATATTCATTAAATTAAATATAAGACATCAACTTATAACTAATTAGTTCGTAAAGAATTCTTTTTATTGTTTTCGACATCGAAAAGTTTTTTTGTAGTAGGATCAAATAATGTATTTAACAATCCAGCTAAGCGAATTCCAGCTTGTTGCAAGCGGGTTTTCACAATAGGGGTGTTAGTGAAAATATAGTCGTAGCTAATATTCTCATCTGTTGATTTGTATATTTGTAAAGCAAGGTTATGTGACTCTTCAAGCCAACTTGTTGGCGTACTATGTAAATACTCGCTAATTAGTTCGCTGTTGTTGGTATTTATAAATTGAGCATATTCAGTAAAAGATAAATTTTCATTTTCTACTAGCTTAGTATCCCACAAGCTATGAAGATTGGTTTGTTGGTTGAAGAAAGAAACCTTAATGCGATTACCGCCCCTATCTTCAGCTCTACCTGCATGAAATGGTTGATGGCTGTCGCCGACTAGGTGCACTAAAAAACGTAAACTAAACTGCTTTGCTGCAAGGCTTGCTTTATCATCTTTCAATACTTGAATTGAATAGTGAATGCCTTCTAATATGTTTGTTACTGATTCTTTATGTTCAGTGTGGTCGTGGTTAAAGCTAAATTTTGCATTGTCATCTGCATTAATATAGTGCCAGCGGGATGACTTTTTTTGCCAAAAATCACCTGGTGCAGAGCGCATTTCATCTGGCCATGTGGAAACCTGTGCTAAAGATTCACCGTTAAGATAAGGAATAAGTGCAGCTTTGGTGGTTTCGCTTATGTGCGACTCTGCAATTTTTCCAACAACGCGGTGGCCGTTTTGCCCCCACGCATTACAGTCTGTGCTTGCAAATATTGCACTAATTAAAAGTGTTAATGAAAGCGAATATTTTACATTTATCTGCATCGAGGCATCCTAGTAAGTGTGATATCTAATTTGTAAAAGCTTATAAGGTCAATTGTCCTCATTTTTTGTATTGATAGAAAGGACTCAATAAAATTCATACTTTCTTATTTAAAATTAATTAAAATCAAAAGCTTAACTTTGATGGGTAAAATTACCTATTGTAATAAGTAATTAAAATTGTTCAAATGAGTTATTACTCTATTTTAAATCGGTGTTTTTTGAATATTAAAAAGTTAATGTTGCATAAAACAGCAATTGTTACATTTATGTTTATAGCGCTGCTGTTTAGTTGGTTTGCAGGTCAAATAGTTGTGGATGAAAAAGAAATAGCCTTCCCAGTGATGATAGAAACATCAACGACATGCCAAACAACAGCAACGGCTAATCAAAATCAGCTTATAGTATTTACCCCCTCAAAGTATGTTGCTCAATTGCTCACTAAAAACTTGTGTGACGATAAGGTCGTGGCAAAGCAATATGGGTCTGTTATAGGCTATTGGGGCTACAGAACCGTCGATAGCTTAGAGTTTGTTGGTAAAGGCATTGCGGATTTAATTTTAGCTAAAAATAATATTATGGAAGCGTTTAGAGCCGAGACTACTTACAATTATCAGCCTGTGGTCGGCTTTTCAGATTACACCGCGTTTTTTATATCTTCAAAAGAGAAGCCCCTGATCACTAAACAGTATTTTTTAGACAAAAAAATAGGCCTGCTAGATTATCCAACGAGTCGCTCAGGACACATTTTACCCAAACAAGCCTTTAAAGAGCTAGGCCTAAACATTGCTCAACTAAAAATAACCTATGCCAGCTCACATAATGAATTGCGGGAATTACTGGCGAACGGGCAGGTTGATCTGATTGCCTCTTTTTGGAGAGAAAATGATAGTAAGCGCTTCTCAAAGAATTATATTACGCCCATAAGCAGTAATGTTGCAGGTACTCGTTGGTACTTAAAAATGCAGCATAACAATACCGATTTACTCTGCGCTGTACAATCTCACTTATTGAGTATGTCTAAAGAACAATCGTTTCGATACTATCAAGATGTTGAGCCATATTGGCAATGTAATAATTACCCCGTTACCTTTATAGGGGAGTTGTAATGAGAAAGCTTGTATCGTCATTAGGTGTTTTTATATTATTCATCGTTTTTTCTGTCGTGTTTTATATTTCAACAACACATAAACAGCAACAGGTAAATAAGTTACAAATAACCCAAATAGAAAAACAAATCGCTTTAGACTTACCTTTGCTCGATTTATCAAATGAGCTGCTTAAGCACTCGGGTAATAAAGCGGCTTTACAGCATTATATTCAAACAGTAAATGCTCAGATTCAAGGTACGGGTATACAGGTGATTTCGATAGTGCCAAAGCACGAGTTTAACTTATCCTTGAAAGCCGATGAGTTTATTCGAAAACTAAATAGTAATAATAGCGTGGTGTTTATTGTTTTATCTTTAAAGCAAGCATATTTTTCGCCTGATGTAGTGACTATTTATATACTACTTTTTGGTATTAGTGTATTACTTATGTTCATGATGAAGCAGAGTATTACTTATCAAAAGAATAAAAAATTAGGTACTGAGCAAGACTCAATTGCCCCAGAAGCAAAATCATTAACACTCGTGATTGATTTAAAAAGTAAAACATTATCCAATAGTTATTATCCTGAGCAACAATTAGCCTTAGCAAATAAGCCACTATGTTTTTATTTAGCACTTGTTGAATTTTGTACTAATAATCCAGAGGTTAAACTTAACCATAATAAAAATGTGCCCGAGGAGTTGCTAGAACTTGCAAATAAGTACTTTTATCGGTTAGTTGAACTCGGGCATACTATTAGAAAACGGCCAAACTTTAATAACAGTTTAGAAAAAACCTTAAGCGAAATACGTGCGGCGCTAGATGATGTATTAAATGATTGCCCAGAGCAGAAAGAGTTGTATTATCCGCCAAAGGCATTTGGAGAGGGCTCTCGTTCACGGATGCACAGCTATGGCTTAGTAAATGTTAGCCAAGGCAATATAGAAATAATAGGAAAGTAATTTAGTTTTATCGTTTAGGGTGAGTGATTTGTGGGCTGAAATGTTTGATTAACTAGCTTTGTTCTCACATAAAGTTTAATGAAGAGTGTCATTAGCATTTTAATGACACTCTTCGCTGTTCACATTAGATTATTTAGGTGCAAATTCACGAGCATCAACGGGGCTATGTTCAGCAAAAAATCGCTTTAAAGCTTGCGAGTCAGTTTCATCAGTGCTTACAAAACCTGCCATTTGTGTAATTTTTGGATAACTATCGCCACCTGAAGCGTTATATTCATTAATACTCATGCGGTATGTTTTGCTTATATCAAGCGGTTTTCCAGCAATGAACACGTTAGTTACCTGCTCACCTTTCAATTCAAATGCTAAGTTATGATATTGCATGTAAGCCCCAGAGTCGGGTGGAAAACGTGTCACAACGTTTAAATAGGTTAAAATATCACTGCCTTTGAAGTCGATATAGGCGACACGATTTTTGAAAGGTTGTACTTTAAGTATATCTTTATAGCTCACGTCACCTGCATTAATGCTATCGCGAACACCGCCACCACTAATAATACCAAAATCCGCACCCACGGTGTTCATTTGTGCTTGGATGATGACGCGCGCAAGGTTTGTTTGTTCAAAGCGTACTTTGTTGCGATCTCCCTCAAGTCTGTCATTGACGAAGCCAATTTTACCCTCAATTTGCTTTGCTCCTTTTTGTTGGTACGCCGCTAAAAAGGTTTGCAGTTCTGGATCTGGTTTAATGTAATTTGCTGAAAGTACGGATTTTACGCTCCCGTCTTTTTGTTTTTTATCTACGTATAAATTAACGGGTAATAATTGATAACTGAGCAGTGATAATTGGCCACTTTCTAATTTAAACTCCGCTTTACCCACATACTTACCCCATTCATGGGCTTGCATTATCCAGGTTCCATTTTGCTGATCTGGTTTACAGGCTAAACCCGGTTTAAAGTGCTCATCAGTAACATTTTCAGCAGCCATACACACTGGCTCTTGGGAATGGCCACCAATAATCATATCAAGGGCGTTTTTATCTAAAGAACGAGCAAGTGTGACATCACCCGGGGCATTGATCCCATAATTAGCATCTACATAATGGCCCATATGCGTTACCGCAATGGTAATGTCAGGGTTATATTTTGTTTTTAATGTTTGTGTAAGTGAGGCGGTTATTTCAACCGGATCTTTAAAATCTAAGTGACCAATGTATTGCGGGTTACCAATTTTAGCAGTGTCTGTGGTTGTTAAACCAATAACGGCAATGGTTAAGCCGCCTTTATTAAATATTTTATAGCGCTCAAAAATAGTTTCGTTAGTTTGTTTATCGAAAATATTGGCAGATAAAAGAGGGAAGTTAGCCCATTGCTGTTGTTGTTTTAATACACTTAATGGATTATCAAACTCGTGGTTACCTAATGCCATTGCGTCATAGCCAATTTTCGACATGCCTTTAAAATCGGGCTCAGCAAATTGCAGGTCTGATTCAGGGATGCCGGTATTAATATCGCCACCTGATAATAATAACACCTGATGTCCTTGTGCCTTTGCATCTGCTCTTAGCTGGTCAATTAAGGTTTTACGCGCAGCCATACCATATTCGCCTTTTTCGTTATGCCAAAAGCGACCATGGTTATCATTAGTATGAAGAACTGTTAAATATTGTGCTGTAGGTTTATTGACAGAGTCGCTGGCACAGCCAGACAAGCCAAGGAAAAAAACAAGAAAAACAAGAGTACGCATAAAATACCTATCGATGAATAAAAGCTCAATCTAGTAGGCGGCTAGTTTAAACTAGTTCGAGGTTAAAAAAACGCACTTCTTTCTGTTTTTTCAGCCAGCGAGGCTTCACGCTGCTGCTCTACAACTCGGTTTCTTCGTGCTAGTTCATCTCGTGCATATTGAGATTTTTGATGATTAACATCAATCATCCACTTTAAAAAGCTAACGGGCAATTGGGTGTAAGGTTCACCTTGGTGTAGTCCAAAGTCACAAATAGTCGTGTTGTTAGTCATTATATTTACTCCTATCACTTTGTGAGTTGATAATAACAAAAAAAAAGTGATTGATAAGGGGCTTTTTAAGTACCTTGCTAGGTTTAAAATTCATTAGAAAGAGTAACCGTGATGCACACTAGGGCACTCAGGCAATTAACTACCCATAACATGTTTAAAATTAAAATGTAAACAGTTGTAACTATGGTGTAATCTATTTGCTATGAATTGTAGCGTTAAGTACTTATGTATCGATTTATAAAATGAATAACACTACTCTATGACGCCTAATGACAATAAAAAATAGGAAAAATAATGAAGAAGCTTATCTTAGCGTCAATTTTAACTGCAGCAAGCTTTTCAAGCGTAGCAACCATAGTCGAAATGCAGACGAGCCAAGGAACGATAGAAATTAACTTGTTTGATCAACAAACACCTAAAACAGTAGAAAACTTCCTAAGTTATGTTGATGATGCAGCGTATAACCAAACAGTAATACACCGCTCTGTTGATAAGTTTGTCATTCAAGGAGGAGGTTTTACTTTTTCTGACAAAATGGATCCCATTACAACCAAGCCAGCGGTTATTAACGAACCTGTTTACTCTAATGTAAAAGGCACAATTGCTATGGCAAAGCAGGGCGGTAATGAAAACAGCGCTACTAGCCAATGGTTTTTTAACATGAATGATAATAGTCAAAACTTAGATTTGCAAAATGGTGGATTTACAGTATTTGGACAAGTCACTGCGCAAAGCCAAGAAACCTTAGATAAAATTGCTGCCTTAGTCCATTGTTCTCAGGTGCCATTAGTTGGTGTTACTAAAGAGCAATGTTCAGATGAAAACCTAATCATTAGTAATGAAAACTTGGTATCAATTCAAAGTGTGGTTGTGCTTGATGATGATCCTAATTCAGCACAAAACTTAACACCAAAAGAGAATACATTAATTGATAACGTTGAAGTTACACCACCAAAAACGTCAGACTCTAGTGGCAGTATGGCATGGTTATTAGGTGCACTATTGCTAGTAGCACCTCGCTTAAAGCGTGCTAAGTAAACTTTAAAAAAATAACGGCGAATTATTAAATTCGCTGTTATTTTTTAGTTTAAAAGTACACCCAGCAATAGAAAAAACCACATTACAAATACAGATAAGCAGCCTAGTAAAAATACTCTAAAACGGGTTCTTAAATGATTACTACCAAGGTGAATGAGGCTATGAATAATGCGTGTGGCTACAAATATACACGCCAATACTGCGATAGGGACACTTGCCATATTAAGCTGTAAAGCAAGTAAACATCCCGCATAAAAAAGCACAGGTATTTCAAATTGATTGCTAAAATTACGATCCGCTACTCTCACATGATCGCCTGCATTATCGAGGCGCATAGCAGCAAAGTCGCTTAACTGTATTTGTTTATTTTTAGCCGCTGCAAAACGACGTTTTCCCATAATCACCATAACAACTAATGAAAGTGTTACCTGCACAAACATGGCCATTATTATTATCTTTTCCATAACTTACCTTATTATTTTCTTTGAGTATTCGATTGTTATTCACAATGTGTTACATAATTAAGTGCTAATTAGTAGCATAGTATTAATTGATAGTGGTAGTTTATAGCTGATTTAGTCTTTTTAAAACGCTAATACCCTATTCTACGATAACGGATAAAACTAAAATGAAACACATCATCGGCTTAAGTGCAATTGCACTGGCAATATTAAGCGGTTGTTCAAATACCGCCACTCTTTCTCAATCATCACAAACATCACTTTTATCACCAGCGCTTGTTGTAAGCCCTAACGATAATCGTGAATACAAAACACTAACACTTGCCAATGATATTGAAGTGATTTTAGTTTCTGATCCAAGCGCAGAAAAATCAGCTGCTTCATTGAGTGTCGGTGTCGGCCTACTGCACGACCCAATGAGCCAGCAAGGTATGGCGCATTATCTAGAACATATGTTGTTTTTAGGTACTGAGCGATACCCTGACACTAAAGGGTACTCCGATTTTATGACTAAAAACGGCGGAGCGCATAATGCCTATACGTGGCTCGATATTACAAACTACATGTTTAAAATTAATAACGATGCGTTTGATGAAGGCTTAGACCGCTTTTCAGACTTTTTTAAAGCCCCTAAGCTTTACCCAGAATACACAGAAAAAGAAAAAAATGCAGTAAATGCTGAATGGTCAATGCGTCGTGAAATGGACTTTTTTGGCCAATTTAAACTTGCACGTAGAATGATGGGTGAACACCCAGCTAATCGATTCTTAATTGGTAACCTTGAAACGTTAGGCGATAAAGCTGATAGTTCATTACACAAAGAAACTGTTGATTTTTATAATAAATATTATTCATCAAATATTATGAAAGTGGCGTTAATTTCTAATTTACCACTTGAAGAAATGCAGAAAAAAGCAGAAAAATACTTCGCTGATATTAAAAATAAAAATATTGAAAAGCCAAAAGTATCAGCCAAGCTAAATTTTGATAATGCCGGTGGTAAACGTGTTTTTTACTCGCCAAACGAAGACGTTAAACAATTACAGCTCGACTTTACAATCACTAATAATCAAACTGAATTTGCAGTAAAACCTAATCGTTTTGTTGCCTACTTACTTAGCAATGAAATGCCAGGTAGCCCAGCACAAATATTACGTGATAAAGGCTGGGTATCGCAGTTATCAGCATCTGCTTCACCAAATCAATATGGTAACTATGGCTCTTTAAATGTGAACATAGAGCTGACTGATGAGGGCATGAAAAACCGCGAAGCCATTGTTGCGACTATTATGCAATATATTGATTTAATTAAACGTGAAGGTGTTAATAGTAAGTACTTTAATGAAATTCGCACCTCTTTGAATAACCAGTTTAAATTTTTAGAAAAAGGCGATGAGTTTAACTACGTCAGTGCGCTGACTCAAAGCATGCAAGATTATCCGTTAAATCATGCGATAAACGCACCATACTACTACGCTAAGTTTGATGCTGATGCGGTTAATAATGTACTAAAACAACTTAACGCAGATACCTTACGTGTTTGGTATATTTCTCAACAAGAAGACACTGATTCACAATTACATTTTTATGATGGTAAATACCGAATTAGTGATATTAGCGACGCAGAAATTGCCAGCTGGGAAAAACCAAGTGAATTTAATTTAGCCTTACCAAGTGTTAACAACTTACTGCCAGAGAGTTTTGCAATTAAAACGCAGGCTTTTAAAGAGCAAAAACACCCAGAACTTAGCTATGATAAAAACGGTGTAAAAATCTGGCGCCAAGCAAGCCAGCAGTTTGCAGAGCAACCCAAAGGTTTAGTTGAGGTGTATATCAACACACAAACAGGGTTGCGTGATATTAACTCAACCGTCCTTTATTCTGTGTGGGCAGATTTATATAACACTCAATTAAGTCAGCTACGAACCGAAGCGGCTATTGCCGGTATGAATGTTAATTTAAGCTCAAGCAATGGCTTAGTTTTATCATTAAGTGGTTTTACTGATAAACAAGATACCTTACTTAAACAAGCGTTAGCTGGATTTGACGATAAAATTTCAGCGCAAGCATTTAATCAAGCGATTGACCGTTATCAACGTGATTTACTCAATCAGCAAAAACAGTTCCCGTATGCACAAGCGTTTAGTGAATATTCAAAACTGACTCGAACCGGTAGTTTTGATACTGACGCGCTTATTAAGGCAGCTCAATCACTGACGCTCGCTGATTTACAAGCATTAAAGCAAAGCACATTAGCGAATAATAACTTACGCGTATTTAGCTATGGCAACTATAACCAAAAAGATATTGATGCCATTGCTGCTGAGTTAACGGCTATTTTACCAAATAATCATACAAAATCTGAGTTTGCTCGCAGTAAAGCCTGGTTACCACAACAAGGTGAAGCGCGCGTATTACACAAAGATATTGATGTAGCCGATGTAGCCGTTGTCGATATGACCATTCACCCAACGCCAGGTTATAAACAAAAAGCGCAGGCGGCGGTTTTACAAGGGCACTTTAGAACAATCGCGTTTGACAAAATGCGTACCGAAGAACAACTAGCTTATGCGGTAGGGGCATTAGCGCGTCCTATTGAGGATTACTCTGGTATTGGTTTGTTTATTCAAACGCCGGTCAAAGGGCCAAAAGAAATTCAAGTACGCTTTGATAAGTTCAAAAAAGAGTACGCTTCTGAGCTTAATGCTATGAGTGAAGAAACATTTGCACAGCTTAAAAATGCAACGTTGGTTTCGTTAAAAGAACAGCCAAAGAATTTAAGCGACGAAATGAGCCCATTGATTAACGATTGGTACCGTGAAAACTTTGATTTTGATTCAAAACAAAAGCTAATTGCAGAAGTAGAAAAGGTCACCCTTGCTGATATTAAAGACTACTACCAGCAAACCATGTTAAATCCACAAGCAGCCCGCTTAAATGTGCAGCTACGCGGCACTAAGTTTAGTGATAGCGAGTTTGCTGATTTACCAAACCAAACTAAAGTGACGAGTTTAGATGCTTACTACAGCGATATAAAATTGCAAAAGTAAGTTGAAATTACTCAAAAACCAAACAAAACCCAGCCATTGTTGACTGGGTTTTGTTTTAACGGCGTTAATTATGGTTTTAGTAAAATGGCTACCATTGCCATGTTAGGCCATAAGTAAAAAGCCAATTATGGCAAAGCCTGCAGCAATTAAGGTATAAGGTAATTGCGTTACAGCATGACTGATCAAATTACAGCCAGAGCCTTGTGCTGCTAGTACGGTTGAATCAGAGTAAAAACAGGCTTGGCTACCAAATGAAGACGCTGAAAGTAATGCGCCAATCACCAATGGAATATTTGCATCAACCGCCGTCGCAAGGGGCATGACAATAGGAATTGAAACCGCAAAAATCCCCCAACTTGAACCCGTAGCAAACGCTAATATCGACATCGCAATAAATACCACTGCAGGTAAATAGCCAGCGGTCATATACGGGCTTAAGCTGCCAATCACAAATTGTGGTAAGCCAATTAAGTCGCATACATCTTTAAAAATAAAGGCGGCAATCACGGTTCCAATTGCGGGGATCATACTTTTAAAACCATCCAGCATACGCTCAATCATTTCGCTAAAGCTCATTAATTTTTGTAACGCATAAAATGGCAAAGTGACAGCCATTGTCGCTAATAGACCTTTGTACACATCTATTTCAAAATATACGGTAAATGCGACTAATAAAATAATCGGCAACAAAAAGTTATATAACTTACCTTTAGGATCCGCATCTTCAAAGTGTTCTTCCGCTGCTTTTACTGCATATTCATCGGCGGTTTGTACTTGAGTATAAATCGCAGGCTCTAAAGTAGGAGCGTGAGTTAGCGCCTGTTGCTCGGCTTTTTTCATGGGGCCAAAAGTAGGGATCACGCCGGCAATAACCAGCACCACAGTCAACACCGCAAACCAGGCATAAAACATGTACGGAATGGCTTGAATATAAACGGCAATGCCTTTGCCTTCTTCTGCAATGCCGTTATCCACTAACAGGCCACCAAAAAATACAGCCCACGTTGACAAAGGGACGAGTACACAAATAGGCGCTGCCGTTGAATCAACAATGTAAGCGAGCATTTCACGACTCACTTTAAATTTGTCGGTGATCCGCTTCATGGTTTCACCCACGGTAAGCGCGTTTAAATAATCGTCAATAAATATCACAACACCCAAACAAAAGGTCATAAATAAGGAGGATCGTTTACCTCGGGTGTACTTTAAAGCCAAACTACCAAACGCAGAAGCCCCTCCAGTGCGCACTAATAAGGCAATAAGCGCACCAAAGCCGCCACACACAAGTATTAACCAACCAATGGTTTCATCAGTCATTACTTTGAGTGATGTGCTGGCAAAATTTGAGAGAACTTTGCTAGGGTCAGCTAAAACAAGGCCAACTAATGCACCAATCAATAACGATAAAATAGGGCGGCGTAAAACAACAGCCAATACAACCACTACCGCAGGCGGCAGTAGAGTTAACGCAGAAGGTTCAAGCATTTATAAGATCACAAAATTAAAAGCAGATTTAAAAAGTAAACTGCTTATACAAAAACAAAGAAGATGATAAGTTTGTTGTTAAATCATTTTCCAAGTCACTGCTTTTGCACGCGTGAAGGGCACTTAAAAAATTATGTTAAATTAATAGTTTTAGTGAAACGCGTTGGCTTTGGCGCCAGACGGCGCAAGGAATGCATGCCGCTATTGTTGTGCCTTTAAAAACATCGGCGCAAAAATAATCTTCTTTTTTATTTCAGTCAATAAAAAAATATCGGGTCGTGAAAAATATTATCAGGAGTTATTTTGAATATTGCTTTTACAACAGAGCGCTTACACATACGCTTCGCACAAATAGCAGATGCGGCGGAGTTACTTAAGTTGGTTAATCAGGCTAATTTCACTAAATACATTGGTGATAAAGGTATTTACACCTTAGACGACGCTAAAAAATACATCAAAGACAGTTTTATATCTGCCCATAAGCAGCATGGCTTTGGGCCTTATATAATCGCATTACATGATGAAACACTAGTTGGTATTGTTGGGTTTTATCAGCGAGCTGTTCTGCAATATCCCGATTTAGGGTTTGCGCTAAAAGACGGTTTTGAAAAAAAGGGCTATATTTTTGAGGCGGCAAATACCTTGCTAAACCATAGACAAAACTTGGGGATTAACCAGGTTACGGCGATCGCCCGCTGTGATAACCGCGCATCAAAAAATGTATTACAAAAGCTCGGTTTTAAAACCCAAGGTCAAGTGTTCATAGAAAGCACTAACATTGCGGTAGATGTATATTTACTTAATACAGAGCGAAATTAAATTCGCGCTTTTTCAATTTCTTTTGCCGCAAGGATGTTGATTTGTTGCCACATTTTTTCAAGAGTCGCCACCAATGAATCATAGCCATCATCATCAATTGGCAAAACAGATGAGAAATTATGGATGCTTATTAAACGCCTACCCGATTCTGGGTGAGTGTAGTATAAACGCCATAGCCCTGAAATATCTGCATTACCTTGCAGATCACCGTTAAAGTGGTGTAGTTCGTATTCTAATTCGTAAAATGTTTGTTGCTGTTGGTCAGTAATAACGGGTAAGCCTTTAATAACCATCCAGTTTGTCATGGTATTAAATAATGTTTGCTGCGCGCTGGCACTGAGCATAACATCTGGCGACTCGCCCCATAGATGATAATTAGCAGCATGGATTTGATTACTATCTACTTTCATAGCAATACCCCGGTTATTCAATGCGCCTCTTAGGGTGACTGTTTGCACGCGCAGTTGTGCCTGTGTATCTTGCACATTTCGCGAAGAGTCATTAATGGGCTGCTCAAATTGGTAATACTGAATTGTTGTTTGAATAGCAGAGCTGCAACCACTGATAAAGATCACACCCGTTAAAAGTAAAAATAGTGCTTTCATTATTGCTTCCTCGGTTGTGGATCGTTAGGTAGTGATTTGTCAAAAATGAGCATATTAGGTTGCTCGTTTAAGCCACGGGTAAGAGGCTGAAACTCTTCTGTTAAACGCTTAATTTGTAGCAGTGTTTGCTCAAGTTGATAGTGCATTTGAGAGCCTGCTTGATAGCTTGCCATGGTTTTGTCAAACTGGCGCATGGTTATTTCAAATTGTTCCATACTTTTAGTTATTTTTTCGAGATTACGATTAAAGTCACCGGGTAAATTTTGTGTATCGGGCTTATTTAATAACGTGCGCATCTCACTTGCCAGAGCTTGATACTCGCTAAACGTAGTTTGCATTTTTGCCAAGCTGTCTTCAATTTTTAAATTATTTACCTTATTCAGTACATCAGACACTTGGTCAGCAAGCACGGTTATCCCGCTCGATACACTAGGAAATACATCATATTGAGCAAGCTTTTTAAGCTCGCTTTTAGGGGGGTCGGTATAAAAGTCAAAATCAACATAAACTGCACCGGTTAGCAAATTACCCGGTTTAAGTGACGCTCTCATGCCATTTTTTATCCACTCGATTATGCTTGATTTCCAATACTCTTTAGCTAAGGCGTTGTTGTGGTATAAACGTCCATATTCCACTTTGATCAATACAGGGACAGCGGTACTTTTAGCGCGAAAATGAGCCGGTTTTCCATCTATAATTACATTGGCGGGCGCTTCAACCACTGTGCCGACGCGTGTACCTCTATACTCTACTGGCGCACCAACACGGAGTCCTCTAATCGATTGTTCAAATTCGATAAGGTAATAATCAAAGTCATAAAAGCGCTCTTCTAGAGCTTGATTGTAACTTTGACTTAAAGAAAAGCTATGACCGTCTTTTGCCAAATCGCCGGGAGCTTGCTGGTCAGGTAAACCGACAGAAATACCACCTTTTAATAACTTGCTCAGTGAACCGGTGTTAATATTTATGCCATCAGCAGAAAGATCTATTTCTATTCCTGAGTTAACCCAAAAAATAGAGTTTAAGGTGATCAAGTTCTCGTAGGGAGCTTTAATAAAAATACCGTATTGCATTGCTTGGTTTTTCCAATCAAAGGTGGCGGTTTCTATTTGGCCTATTTTATAGTTTTTAAAAAATATGCCAGTACTCACATCGAGTACTTCTGCATTGTAACTGAGCAACTTAAAGCGTCCACCTTGTACATCTTTGCCTATTAATGCAGGCTCTTCTTGAAGTTTAAACTGCTTCTTTAATTGTTTGCTCTCGCCTGGTGAAAACTCTAAATAAACCCCTGAAAGTAAAGTACTCATACCAGTAATGCCGGTTTCATCTATGCGAGGTTTTACAACCCAAATGCTGGCATCTTCGGTAAGTAAATTATCGTAATTTTTATCTATTTGTGCCCGAGCTATTACGCTGTCTTGACTGTTGGAGAGGCGTACGTGATCTATTTGACCTATTTTTACACTACGCACTTTAATTTCTGTTTTACCAGCAATAATGCCCTCGGCTTGCGGCATAGTGATGTAGATTGTTTGCCCTTTATTTAATTGATACTGATAAAGCATCCAAATACCAACAAATAAGGCAACCGCTGGAATAATCCAAATCGCAGAAATCCGTGTTTTTTGTGCTACGTTGGCTGTTTTAGTCATGCTTTATTCTCTGCGTTTTTATTTTTAGGTGAATCCCACAGTAAACGAGGGTCAAATGCGTGTGCTGCCATCATTTGACATAATACCATAACAGTAAAAAAGACGATGCCTAAACCAGGTATAACCGACATTAAGTTTCCTAACTGCACAAGGGCGACTAATATAGCCACAACAAATACATCAATCATAGACCACTTTCCTATAAATTCAGTTAGTTGGTACACTTTTGTGTAACCTTTTGTATAAAGGTTGGCGGGCTTTGTAACCATAATGCACAAAAAGCTTAAAATAAGCGCCTTGGCTAATGGCACCACTACACTTGCAAAAAATATAATCAGCGCAATAGGGTATGAGCCACTATTCCATAAGGTAATTACACCGGAAATAAGGGTTGCAGGAGTTTCATCCCCTAGGCTAATAGTGTACATAATGGGCAGTAAATTTGCTGGGATATAACAAATAAGTGAAGTAACCAACCATGCCGCTGCCTTTTGTACGCTGTAGGGGTTTCTTAAATATGTTTTACTATGGCAACGAGGACAGATTGATTCAACGCTCAGCTGATGGCAAACATGGCAGGCTTTTATATTCTCATCAATAGCCCGCTCAGCGTTTGAAGTATTTTGAAGTGTAGTGGCAGGGCTTACTTGAGACCACAGCCTAGCACGATTTAACCGTGTTAACGCACTAACATATAAAACTACAAATCCCACATAGGCAAAAAAGCTAGTGCCAAAACTAACATCAGCTAATGACATTATTTTAACCATACTAACCAAAACACCAATCAGAAATATTTCTGACATGATCCAAGGCTCTAGCGTTAAAGTGAATTTTAATAGTTTTCTTGCAACTGCTTGCGGCAGTGCTTTAAGTGCTCCTAAGTGCAATGGGATTAAAATAATGAGTAAGCTCATAGGTAAAATAATAATGCTGATATCAATAAATAGGCCAAGTAGGTCACTATCATAATTAAATAAAATACGAGCAGCGTCAGGTAGGGTAATCGTTTGGGTAATACCGTTGCTACTAAAAGAAATAAATGGATAAAACATACTGCTGAGCAACATCAGCAGTGCGCTGAGGCTCAGGGCGACTATTTCGATGTCATTATTAACATTAATACCGCGAATCTTATAGTTGCAGCGAGGGCACAGTGCGACTTGCTTTGCATCAATGTCGGGAATATTAATGATAAGATCACAGCTTGGGCAGGCAGTTTGCAAAATGTTAGCTTATAGTTAATTCAATAATTTAAATATTGCTATAATTAATAGCTAAATACAAACACTGCGGCTAAATTACTAACAATATAATAAGAAAAGTAACCCCAACAACAGAAAAAAAACGGATTAGATAATAGTGTGAAAGTACTATTTTTATTAGCCTTAGTGTTTATGTGGCGATAGCTTGGCATTTGTTAAAGGTATTAATCAGCAACGAGTTATTATTGCGGCTAACCCTACTGTTGCGCCTTATGTAATAAGTGAAAATGATTCAGGTATTCAGCTCGAGATTGTAAAGGCAGCACTTAACAATCAAGACATAAATGAGGTTGATGTACATTACATGTCAAATCAGCGTGCAGATGCTTTATTGAACCAAGGCCATGTTGATATTGCATTAAATTACTCGGGTATTTTAATTGCTGGCATATATCGAAGCCAATCGGTTGTTAGTTATGAGAATGTGGTGGTGAGTCTTAAAAAGAGTAACTTCACTATTAATAGTATTTACGATCTGGCGACTAAAAGTGTTTTAGCATTTCAAAATGCGCCTGCTTATTTACCCAAAGAATTTGGTCATAACTTGGAAAACTTGAGAGGCTATAAAGAAGTATTCAATCAACAAGCGCAGATACACCATTTAATGGCAGGGTGGGTTGATACGATTATTCTCGATAGGCGTATATTTCTTCACTACTTAAAGGAATATCAAAAAACTAATGCCACTAAAGATTTTGTTATTCATGCTATTTTTCCACCTGCGGCAAGGCCTGCGTATTTTAACAATGATTTGCTGAGACAGCAGTTTGACAAAGGCTTAGCAAATATAATTCAAAGCGGTGAATATCGCACCATAATGCTTAACTTAGATAAGCAATATACCCAGCGCGACTTCACTCGTTTTTAATTAATCAAATAAGGCAACCGTTTGACGGGTGAGTGCAATAAGCTCACCCGATTGCGACCAAATACAGCCATCTTCTAAGCCGTAGCCATCTTTTGAATGATGAGTGATTGCTTCAAAACCCAACCATTCACCTGGCACTAAATTAGGCGCTTGTACAAATTCTAAATACCACGACATGCTACTAGCCGGTGCAGGTTGCTTAAACATTTGTAGTAATGTTGGCGGCCATGCGTCAGTAAGAGCAATAACATGAGCTTCTGTAATTTCTTCAGGCGTGTGTTTAAATCGCATCCAACCACCAAGGTGAGAGGTTTGCGCACTACTAAACGGCATGGCACCTTGCTGTGGGCATAAATCAACATGCTGAAAAAATTCTGGCATTTTCCCAGGTACAAAGCCTAAACAATGGCCTTCGTTTACAGGGTGTAAGGTTAACGACTTTGATACCGGCACATTAATTGATGAGTTACGATTTTTGGCAAAACAGGCCTGCACGATGACACATACCGCATCATCTTGAATCGCTTTGGCGAGCACTTGGGTACTGCTTTTACCTTCACGTAATATTTCTACCGATAATGAAAACGGTTTTTCAGCTAATAATGGCCCTACAAAGTTTGTACTTAAAGAAAGCAGTCTTCTTGATGAATCAACTTTATTGCGCATTGCTTGATAAAGTAGCGCAGCAGAGAGGCCACCAAAAGCAGTACGACCTTGGCACCAGTTAGCAGGAAACTGCATGGTATTGGTTAACGGGTCAGTTTCCTGACTCGCTTGTGCTGCTTGTTTTAATAATTGTTCAAAGTGCACAAATAATGTCCTTTTGCTGTTGTTTGCTAAATTTATATCACACCCAAACTCATCAGACCAGACAATAAATAAGCTCCCAAATTACAAAAAATGAGCAATCCCTACTCTTTTTAGGGTTATTTAGTAAATAAATTAAAAAAAATGCGTTTTTTTTCATTTTTACAGTTGAATTAAGTTTGTGGCATCCCTATTAACTAGTCATCGAATGTATTAACGAATTTAGAAGTTGGAGAAGATTCATGGGTAGAATTATTGGAATCGATTTAGGTACTACTAACTCTTGTGTTGCAGTACTTGATGGTGACAAAGCACGTGTTATTGAAAACGCGGAAGGCGATCGCACAACCCCGTCTATTATTGCTTATACGCAAGACGGTGAAACGTTAGTAGGTCAACCTGCAAAACGTCAAGCGGTAACTAACCCAACAAACACGTTATTTGCAATCAAACGTTTAATTGGTCGTCGCTTTGAAGACGAAGAAGTACAACGTGATATCGGCATCATGCCTTTCAAAATTATCAAAGCAGATAATGGCGATGCATGGGTAGAAGCAGGCGGTGAAAAACGCGCTGCACCACAAATTTCTGCTGAAGTACTGAAAAAAATGAAGAAAACGGCTGAAGACTTCTTAGGTGAAGAAGTAACTGAAGCGGTAATCACAGTACCGGCATACTTTAACGATTCACAACGTCAAGCTACAAAAGATGCGGGCCGTATTGCGGGTCTTGAAGTAAAACGTATCATTAATGAGCCAACAGCTGCAGCACTTGCATACGGTATGGATAAAAACCGTGGCGAAAACGTAGTAGCGGTATACGACTTAGGCGGTGGTACTTTCGATTTATCAATCATTGAAATTGATGAAGTTGAAGGCGAGCACACATTTGAAGTACTTGCGACAAATGGTGACACTCACTTAGGTGGTGAAGATTTTGATAACCGTGTAATCAACTACTTAGTTGCTGAATTCAAGAAAGATCAAGGTATCGATTTACAAAATGATCCGCTTGCTATGCAACGTGTTAAAGAAGCAGCAGAGAAAGCAAAAATTGAGCTTTCATCAGCACAATCTACAGAAGTTAACCTTCCGTACGTAACCGCTGATGCATCAGGTCCTAAGCACATGAACGTGAAATTAACACGTGCTAAGCTTGAGTCATTAGTTGAAGACTTAGTGACTAAGTCGATTGAACCGCTTAAACGCGCACTAGCTGATGCTGACCTGTCTGTGAACGATATCAACGATATCATTCTAGTGGGTGGTCAAACGCGTATGCCACTTGTTCAAAAAACAGTAGCAGAGTTCTTCGGTAAAGAGCCACGTAAAGATGTTAACCCTGATGAAGCGGTAGCTGTGGGTGCAGCGATTCAAGGTGGTGTACTTGCAGGCGACGTGAAAGACGTACTATTACTAGACGTATCACCATTATCTCTAGGTATTGAGACGATGGGTTCAGTAATGACAGCACTGATTGAGAAAAACACCACGATTCCTACTAAGAAATCGCAAACGTTCTCAACAGCAGAAGATAACCAATCTGCGGTAACCATTCATGTGTTACAAGGTGAGCGTAAACGTTCTAGCGATAACAAATCGCTAGGTCAATTTAACCTAGAAGGTATTCGCCCTGCACAACGTGGTACACCACAAATCGAAGTAACATTCGATGTGGATGCGGATGGTATCTTACATGTATCTGCTAAAGATAAAGACACAGGTAAAGAGCAAAAAATCACCATTCAAGCGTCTTCAGGTTTAAGTGACGAAGAAGTTGAAAAAATGGTTCGCGATGCAGAAGCACATGCTGAAGACGATAAAAAGTTTGAAGAGCTAGTGGCTGCACGTAACCAAGCTGATGCACTTGTTCACGGTACACGTAAGCAAATTGAAGAAGCGGGTGATGCTCTGCCAAGCGAAGACAAAGACGCGATTGAAGCGGCTGTTGTTGACCTTGAAGGTGCTATTAAGAGCGACGACAAAGCAGAAATTGAAGCTAAAACACAAGCACTTGCTGAAAAGTCTCAAAAACTAATGGAAATCGCCCAAGCTAAAGCACAACAAGCAGGTGGTGATGCCGGTGCAGAGCAACAACAGTCTGCTAAGCAAGACGACGATGTTGTTGATGCAGAGTTCGAAGAAGTTAAAGACGACAAGTAATTGTTACTAACGCTTCTCGCTAACCGAAAACACCATGACTACATTGCGTGTTTAAGTTAGGATGAACACCTGAGGCGCGTAGGCTAAAGCTTAACGCGCCTTTTGCATGTAAGAGATGTAAGTAAAGTGCTTTAAAAATTCAATGATAAATCGATATGATTTATCGGTTTGTCCAGCAGCTAGCGCTGCATATAGAAAAGAGTAGTGTGATAGATATGTCAAAACGCGATTATTACGAAGTCCTCGGCGTAAGCAAAGATGCGAGTGAGCGAGACATAAAAAAAGCGTATAAACGCTTAGCGATGAAATATCACCCCGATCGTACCGCCGGTGATAAAGACCTTGAAACTAAATTCAAGGAAGTTAAAGAAGCCTACGAAATATTAACGGACGATCAAAAACGTCAAATGTATGACCAATACGGCCATGCAGCCTTCGAACAAGGTGGTGGCGGTGGTCACGGTGGCTTTGGCGGCGGCCAAGGTGACTTTGGTGATATTTTTGGTGACGTATTTGGTGATATTTTTGGTGGCGGCGGTGGCCGACGCCAATCTCGCCAGCAACGTGGTTCCGATTTACGTTACAACATGGACTTAAGCTTAGAAGAAGCGGTTCGTGGTAAAGACGTTGAAATTAAAGTACCGACTTGGGTTAGTTGTGAACCATGTGATGGCAGCGGTGCTAAAGCGGGTTCTAAGCCAAAAACATGTACAACCTGTCACGGTGCAGGCCAAGTACAAATGCGCCAAGGCTTTTTTGCTGTACAACAAACCTGTCCGACGTGTCATGGACAAGGTCAAATTATTTCAGATCCTTGTAATAAATGTCATGGGCAAGGCCGTGTAGAAAAAACTAAAACGCTATCGGTTAAAATCCCGGCAGGCGTAGATACTGGCGATCGTATTCGCTTATCAGGTGAAGGCGAAGCAGGCATGCATGGTGCACCAGCAGGTGACTTGTATGTGCAAGTATCTGTTCGTGAACATAAGATATTTGTTCGTGAAGCTAATAATTTATATTGTGAAGTACCAATAAGCTTTACCACCGCAGGCCTTGGCGGTGAAATTGAAGTGCCAACGCTTGATGGGCGTGCAAAGCTTAAAATACCGTCAGAAACACAAACGGGCAAAATGTTCCGTATGCGTGGTAAAGGGGTTAAGTCTGTACGCAGTGGTGCTCAAGGTGACTTAATTTGTAAAGTGGTGATTGAGACGCCAGTGAACCTTAACGAACGTCAACGCGACTTGCTAACAGAACTTGAAGAAAGCATGGGCAAAGATAGCTCAAAGAACCGTCCAAAAGAGCAAGGCTTTTTTGACGGTGTTAAAAAGTTTTTTGATGACCTGACTAAGTAATTATTAGGGTCAACAGAACTTAGGTAAAAACGGCGCTTCTTTAAGCGCCGTTTTTTTGTTTAATATGGTAAGTTATCAGAAATTTATTGAGGACTTTATCAGATGACCCCAGCGATAGAACAGCTAAAAAAATTCCGAATTAAATTTGACGTACTTAGCTATGAGCACGATGTAAACAACACTAATTACGGCCTTGAAGCAGTTGAAAAGCTAAACCTTAATAGCGCCCAAGTTTTTAAAACGCTGGTGTTAGAAACGTCAGAACAACAGCTAATTGTAGTGGTAACGCCTGTCACTCAGCAGATTAATTTAAAGCAATTGGCTAAGCTCTGCGCAGTAAAAAAAGTAATGCTGGCAGAGCCGCAAAAAGTACAGGCAAGTACGGGGTATATTTTGGGCGGTGTTAGCCCTCTTGGACAAAAAAAGCGGTTAAAGACCTACATACACTTAAGCGCATTGGACTTTGATACTATTTATGTAAGCGCCGGTAAGCGAGGGCTTGAAATTGCACTCAGTCCAGCATGCTTAGCTGGGCTTATTCAAGCTTCGTTTGGTAATTTTTAAATGATCTATTATCAAACTTGCATAGTGTAAATAAAACGGATTATTTGCTTCAACAGCTACAGTTAACTATTGTAAATACTACCTATAATAGTTTTTGTTAATTCATTTAATGAAGATTTGCTTGCAGTTAACTTGGTTAAACATTCATATGAAAATATTAGTTGTTGATGACATGCCATTAATGCGCCATGTGCTCATTAATATGTTGAGGCAGTTAGATTATAAAGAAATCGTTGAAGCCACAGATGGGCTTCAAGCATTAAAAATACTTCAAGATCAAATGTTTGATTTGGTTATAACAGATCTTCATATGCCAAAAATGGATGGTATAACCTTACTTGATAATATTAGAAAAGATGCCGAATTGGTAAACCTTCCTGTACTTATGGTGACCTGCGAAGACAGCTCTGAGACCGTAAAAAAGATAATTAATGCAAAGGTATCAGGGTTTATCGTAAAGCCTTTTAATATGAATGTATTAGCAGCTCAATTAACGCGTTTATCGAAAAAGCCTAAAGCCAAACGTTTATAAAATAAAGTTATCTACTAACTGTTTAAAAATGTATTAGCGCAGCAGCCGTTCATTATTTTCTACCTCTGATGTGATAGCATTATGTTATTAATTAATCGTGAAGTAATGATTGAGGTAGTATGGCTAAGCCCAATAAAAAAGGGCCTACAAAAACGGTCGATATATTTTGCTCTGCGTGCAAAGCGCCATTATTTAAATACCGCAAAGGGGGCAAAGGCGCGTTGGTAAAATGCTTTATAGAACGAATTACGCAAGATCACACTCATACTGAATGCGTATGCCCAGGCTGTGAGCGACCTTTTGCACGTCCGGCAACTATAAGAGGGACTGCTGCCTATAAAATGATAGGTGGTAAAGTCACTTTTAAATAAAGCCGCTATTAAATCTAATGTATCAAGAGGCGGACATAAGCCCTTGTTTGCTTTTTTTTCACTGGTAAACTTCGCTGGTTTTGCTGTTTCAATGATTGAAAAAAACCCTCCCCATGGATTGGGCCAGTCAGTTGGGTTTTAAAATGGAAAAGGATAGACGTGTGATTGCACTTTTATTTGATATTGTTGGTATGAGTGGCACTTTTTTAGTGGTTGGTTCGTTTTTTTTACTGCAACTAAATAAGGTATCGCCAAAAAGTTTAGTTTATAACATGATGAATCTAAGCGGCGCTATTTTGTTGCTTATCAGTCTTTGTTATAACTTTAACTTAGCGAGCTTTGTGATTGAAATATTCTGGATCGCAGCCTCATTAATTGGTTTGTATAAGTACTTTAAAGACAAACCAGCGCTAGCAAAAGCGTAGACTAAGCTAAAACAGCACCCCGTTGCAGGGAATTAAACCGTGGAATATTTTTTGTTTCACGGTTTTTTAGTTTCAGTACATTTGTTAACAAAAAGTTTCTTCTGCAAAGGCCTATAAATCGATACAATAGTGGCTATTAGTTATTATTGGCACCTTGGTGTCATAGGCGTTTATGTTCTCCATTCCTAAAAAAATTATTTTTGCTTGTATACTGTTAGTGCTGTTATTACTGGTTACATTTTCATTTGGCCGCGCCTATGATTTAGGCCAAGCTAAAACGCAAGCTGACCAACAAGTCATTCAATTAAATAATTACATTGATAATGAACTCGCGCGATTTGCAGCTATTCCTCAGCTCCTCACAGAAAATAATTTATTGATTCGTTTTACTAATAACGAATCGCAACACTTTAATGCTATTAATAATTATTTGGCCGATATTCAACAGGCCAGCGGTGCTTCGGATGTATATATACTAGATACCCATGGCGATGTTATTGCTAGTAGTAACTGGCAAACCGACTATACGTTTTTAGGCAGCAACTTTGCATTTAGACCTTACTTTAAACAAGCTTTTGCTGGTGAAAAGGTCGCCTACTTTGCTCTTGGACAGCGCTCTAAAGAGCGCGGAATATACTTCTCGCAGGCTATTTACCAAGATGGCAAAGCCATTGGTGTGGTGGCGCTTAAAATTAATGTCGCTAAATTTGAAAACGATCGTTCGCTCTTAAATACTTCAAAAGGCAGTCATTTTTATTTGCAGCTTGCGGATAAAATTATTGCCATGTCAGATGAGCCAGCATGGCGTTTAAACACGTTTACAGAGCTTGATATTACTGCGCGGCGCGATATTAAACAGCGCCGTGCTTACTTAGATCATCAGCCGTTACAAATAAAACAGCAGCGCTACAAAAGCCAAGGCATTGAACAATTTAAAATTGCTAAAGATGAATATGTTGCTGCTTCAAGGCCACTGACACATCTAAATGCAACCATGACGGTATTGGTTGATATTTCAAGCATAAATGCCTTACAGGTGCCCAGATTGTTATGGCTAGTGTTATTTTATTGGGTATCAATTTTTGTCGGATATAGCTTATTGGCACGCTTTGCCGGGTATAAAAAATTACTGTATTCGCGTCATAGTTTAGAACTTGAAGTATTAGAGCGCACCCAAGCGCTAGAAAAAGCGCAAACAGCATTAGTACAGTCGGCAAAATTAGCTACTATAGGGCAATTAAGTGCGGGTATTAATCATGAAATAAACCAACCGCTAAGCGCCATGAACACTTATTTGGCTAGTGCTAAAATTTTTCTTAAAAAGGGAAAACTCAATGCATTAAGTGAAAACTTAATTATTATTGAGAATTTAGTAGAGCGGGTGCACAAAATAGTAGCGCAACTAAAACACTTTAGTAAGCCGGCGACAATGCAATTGCGACCTCATCCACTGTCGGCGTTATTAAACAATGCGTTGATGATCACCCATCCGCAACTTAAACAAGACGATGTTAATGTCAGTGCACCGCAGTTCTCGCACGAGATCACCGTGTGGGTCGATGCATTAAAGTTTGAACAAGTACTGGTTAATGTGATCACCAATGCATCACAGGCAATGAAAGGTGAGCCTGTTAGAGAGCTTAGTTTTGATGTGGAGTGTTTTGAGGATCGCGTTAAGCTGTCTATATTAGATAGTGGCCCAGGTATTGAACACCATGTGCTGGGCTCTATTTTTGAACCCTTTTACAGTACCAAGTCAAGTAATGGCTTAGGGCTGGGCTTATCAATATCAAAGCAAATTATTGATTCATTTAATGGTTACTTAACGGCGCACAACCGTCCTCAAGGCGGTGCACAATTTATTATTAGTTTATCAAGCATAGAGGCCCCAAAAAATGATTGAAGCCGTTGTTTGTAAGCAAGTGGTTGTTATTGATGATGAGGCGATGAACCGTGATTCGTTAAATCAACTTTTAACCCTCGAAGGGTATGAGGTACAGTGCTTTAGTGATGCGACTGTTGCCTTAAGCCGTTTAAGTCGTAATTTTTATGGTGTGGTCCTCAGTGATATAAATATGCCCACCATGGATGGTTTAGCCTTTATTGAGCAGGTAAAAGCATTCGACAGTGAACTTCCGGTAATATTTTTAACAGGTTATGCCGATGTGTCTGTTGCGGTAAAAGCAATGCAATTAGGCGCGTATGATTTATTTGAAAAACCCCTGAACGAAAATTTATTAGATTGCATTGCCAGAGCCTTAGACAAACGTGCTTTAGTTATGGAAAACAGGGCCCTGAAGCGCGCAGTTGAAAAGACCTCCGCGCCCGGTGTGCGTATTTTAGGCGAGACCCTTAAAATGCAGCACATGATGAACTTACTCAACACGGTGATTGATACCCCTGCAGATGTGCTGATTGAAGGTGAAACTGGCACAGGTAAAGAATTGGTTGCCCGTTATTTACACGATCATAGTAACCGCTCAAGCTGTCAGTTTGTGGCTATTAACTGTGGTGCGGTGCCTGAGCAATTAATAGAAAGCGAATTGTTTGGTGCTGTTAGTGGTGCATACACTGGCGCAACACAAGATCGCAAAGGTAAGTTTGAGTTTGCACAAGGCGGCACGGTTTTTTTAGATGAAATTGAAAGCACTCCCTTGTCGCTACAAGTTAAATTACTACGGGTGCTTGAAGAGCGAAAAGTTACCCCTGTAGGGGCAAATAAAGCCATTGACCTTGATATTCGTATTGTTGCGGCCACCAAGGTCGATTTACTTTCGTTAGTAGAAAAAGGTGAGTTTAGAGCCGATTTATATTATCGATTGAGTTTAGTTAAAGTGAGCATTCCCGCGTTAAGAGATAGAAAAGCCGATATTCCTTTGTTGTTTAAGCACTTTAGCTCTATTGCGGCCACTCGTTTTCATAAACCTTTAGGTGCGCTTAATATAGAATTACAGCAGCGCCTACTTGCGCATGATTGGCCTGGCAATGTACGTGAATTAAGAAACCAGGCAGAACGAGCGGTATTACTTGGCCCCGATCTGGCTTTTGCACAGAGTGATTCAAGCAGTAGCGGTTCGTTATCATTGGACTTAAGCCTTGCAGAAAAGGTCAGCTTTTATGAGCAGTCTTTAATAGAGGAAGCCTTAGAGCTTAATCATGGCAGTATTAAAGACACCATGGCAACGTTGCAAATCGCGCGCAAAACCCTCTACGATAAAATGAGTAAATATAACCTTAATCGAGATATGTTTACCGATTAGTGGGTGGAAATGGTGATAGTGCGTATTTTAAGTGTGCGGAAATCCGCACATTTCAATCTATTTTTATTTACCTTTATTTTTTAACCTTTTGAAATATATTGTTATTTATTAGTTGGTCATGTTCTTGCTGTAAAGTTATAGACAACAAGTAGCATCACATAATTAGGATATATAATGAAAAACAATTTATTCCAAGGTTCAGTACTTGCTGCATTATGCAGTGCTGCCACGTTACCCCTTACAGCGTTTGCTGCAGACTACACAGTATACGGCAAAGCTGAAGTTCAAATTGCCAATACCGATACAGGTATCATGCGTTATGCTGATGAAGGTACGCAAATTGATGCGCCTTTTTCACGTATTGGCATCAAAGGTGACCATAAATTAAATGAATACTTTACAGCGGTATTTAAATACGAGGTTCAAGTTAAAGGCTTTGAACACGACGATACCAATGAGCCTTTCGCGGCACGTAATACCTACTTAGGTCTAAAAGGGGCGTTTGGTGAAGTAGTCGTAGGGCGAAATGACACGCGTTTTAAATATTCAGAAGGCAAGCTTGATAACTTTAACGAAACCCAAGCTGATATTTCACAAGTTATTGCCGGACAAGATCGCTTAGGCGATACCATTACCTATACCTCTAAGTACTGGCACAATGCACAGTTTTCATTTACCTATGCGCCAAAAGATGACAACAAAGATAACGAAGCGGGATTTGCCGCAACCCTTATTTATGGTGACCGTAGTTTAAATAAAACTCCTTACTCTATTTCAATCAGCCATGTTGACTCGCTTAATAACATTAAAGCAAGTCGTATCGCAGGCGTGTATAAATTTGAAAAACTACAATTAGGTGCGTTATACCAGCACTCAGAATCAATTGATGGTAGTAAATCAGGGAATGGTTACGTGTTAAGTGCAAGCTACAAGCTCGACAAATGGGTACCTAAAGTTCAATTTGCAAAAGATGATTCAAAGCTACGTCAAGCATCAGACGCAACTCAGTGGACTACCGGTGTAGACTACATTTTTGACAAGCAAACTACCGCTTACCTTTTATATACTGACCTTGACCTAGAAGAAAATGCTGATAACAGTGTTGCACTTGGTCTTAAATATAAATTTTAAAGGCTGTTAAAATGACAAAACGTATTTTAGAAAATAACGCCAATAAAAAGCCGTTTATGCAATGGCTGTTATTGTTACTTGGTCCGTGTGTAATGTTACTGACCTGCTTAGTTGAGCCGCCAGTGGGAATGTCGGCTGCTGCCTTTAAAACTGCAGGTTTAGCATTTTGGATGGCGTCGTGGTGGGTAAGTGAAGTTGTGCCTATTCCTGCTACTGCATTACTCCCGTTAGTGATTTCGCCTATTGTAGATATAGCGGCTATAAAGAGTGTTGCAGCCCCTTATGCGCATCCGTTGATCTTTCTATTTTTAGGTGGTTTTTTAATCTCAATTGCTATGGAGCGTTGGGGATTACACAAACGAATTGCTTTAAGAACTATGCTTTATGCAGGTAAAAAACCAAGCTTACAAATTTTAGCGATGATGCTAGTGACTGCATTTTTATCTATGTGGATGTCTAACACCGCTACAGCAGTAATGATGTTGCCTATTGCCTTATCTATCACTCATTTAGTTAAAAGCTCTGATCCAAGTAATGAGGGGTTTGGTAAAGCACTTTTACTCTCTATTGCTTATGGTGCGAGTATTGGGGGGATTGCTACTTTAATTGGTACTCCTCCGAATGCATTAATGGCTGCATATCTATCAGATAGCTATCAGATTGAAATTGGATTTGCCCAGTGGATGATAGTTGGTGTGCCATTAGCACTTGGCATGTTAATCATCAGCTGGATTTGGCTAACTAAGTTTACCTACAAGGTTGATGCGAATGTACAAGCAAACAATCGAATTGACACTAAAGCGGTATTTTCTTCGCAGCTAAAAGACCTAGGACTCATGCAACGTGCTGAAAAGGGTGTATTGTTTGTGTTTATGTTTGCGGCTGTGTGTTGGATATTTAGACCATTACTAGGTGATGTGATCGGCCTTAAAATTTCAGATACGGGTATTGCAATTGCAGCCGCATTACTTTTATTTGTACTACCTGCTAATAAAGGCAGTGATGAGCGAATTTTAGATTGGGAAAGTGCAGCCAAAGTGCCTTGGGGTGTGTTGCTTTTATTTGGGGGCGGCTTGACGCTAGCCTCGCAAATTAAATCATCAGGATTAGCCGATTACATTGCCAACATGATTGAGGGTGCCAGTGCAATTCCTTTAGTTATGAGCATTCTTGTAGTGGTGGCACTCATTACTTTCTTAACGGAAATTACCAGTAATACGGCAACAGCCGCAGGCTTTTTACCATTACTAGGCCCAGTTGCTGAGTCAATAACTGGCAGCCCGTTAGTGTGGGTTATTCCTGCAGCGATTGCATGTAGTTGTGCGTTTATGATGCCAGTGGCTACACCACCGAATGCAATTGTATTTGGTTCGGGCGAAATTAAAATGAAAGACATGATCCGTGCTGGCTTTGTGTTAAATATTGTTGCGATTGTCTTAATCACGTTAGTGACAATGACTATTGCAGCTCAGGTGTTTGGTTTTTAATAGCCCCCACAATTAACTAAAAAAACAGATAACCGATGCACACAAAAGCTGTGCATCGGTATGAGTTCCAACCAACCTTTTTGAGTGTTTTTGCAACGTTTTTCATTGCGCTGCAAAATCACTCTTTATTGCTCGTGTAACAGAACAAGGTTATAGTCTTGAAAACGTTATAAATCGAGTAGCCTATTTTGATCACTGACACATTATCTACAGGGTCTTTGCGTTCACAATTTAATGAACTAAAGCACTCTTTTCAAGACACCCCTTATTTACCCATTGAGCAACGCCTTGCTTTACTTAAGCAAGTACGGGCTAACATTGTAACGCTAGAGCAAGACTTAATTGCAGCGGTATCCAAAGATTTTGGTTATCGAACTGCATTTGACACTTTAGTGGGGGATATTTTGCCCACCATGCAAGGGCTTGCACATATTATTAAAAAGCTCCCTCGCTGGTCTAAGCCTAGTCATCGCAGCGCGGGGTTAAGCTTATGGCCCTCAAAAGTAAGTGTAACCTATCAGCCGATTGGCGTGGTAGGTGTGATTGCACCGTGGAATTATCCTATTCAATTAGCCATTGTGCCTGTTATTACTGCTATTGCCGCGGGTAATAGGGTGATGCTAAAGCTCAGCGAATTTACGCCTAACACCAATGCCATTCTTGAAAAAGTATTCGCCGGTGAATTAAGCCAACACTGCACAATTATTCAAGGGGGTAGTGATGTGGCGAGCGAATTTTCATCATTACCCTTTGCACACTTATTATTTACTGGCTCAACAGCGGTTGGTAAGTTGGTAATGGGCGCAGCGAGTAAAAATTTAACCCCGGTAACCTTAGAGCTTGGCGGAAAATCGCCAGTTATTGTGTTAGAAAAAGCAGACGTTAATAAAGCGGCTCGTGCTTTGTTATTTGGAAAAATGGCCAATGCAGGGCAAATATGTGTTGCACCTGACTACGTATTTGTGCCTAAAGCATTAGAACATCAGTTTATTAAAGCTGTGTGCACACTTTATAAAAAGCATTTTAAACAAGGTGTTGAAGGTAAAAACCTGACCTCTATTATTAGTCCTGCGCACTATCAACGTCTGCTGGGTTATTTAGAGCAAGCGCAACAACAAGGCGCTAAAATAACGAAACCGCTTGAGCAAAATCAACAAGATGCTGATAAGCACCGGATGGGCCTGCATATTGTGACGCACGTCACTGACGAGATGCAATTAATGCAAGAAGAGTTATTTGGGCCTATTTTACCGATTATGAGTTATGACAAATTAGATGATGCGCTCAATTATATTCGCTTACGCCATCATCCATTAGCGCTGTATATACTAGGTCAAGATAAGCAAGCACAGGCCTACATAATGAGCCAGACAATTAGCGGAACCGTTGCAGTTAACGACACCCTAATACAAGTAGCTGCAGATGATGTGCCGTTTGGTGGGGTAGGTCATTCAGGTATGGGACATTATCATGGCAAAGAAGGCTTTTTAACCTTTAGCCACGCAAGAAACACTTTAGTATCAGGCTCAATTAACCCACGTATAGGTTTGTTACTCAAACAAAATAAATTACTGATCAAAGTATTAAAATGGCTTTATGTGAAATAAATAACTTGCAGCGCCTAAAACAAAAAAAGCTGAATGAATCACCTCATTCAGCTTCTTTTGTTATTCTATTTGCTTAAAACATTCGCCCTTCGCCAGCATAAGTACCCGCTAAAATTTTGTTATAAATAGCATCGGCTTTTTCTTTAGCCTCAGCGACTTCTTTAGGTAGCATGGATCTTTCATCAAGCTTACGGCTGTGACTGGCTTGCATATTACCGTTGTATTCAGCAATGGTATTCCACACATACGACATTTCAAGGTTTTTTGGCACGCCTAAACCTTCAAAATACATCAGTGCTAAATTAAATTGTGCAAGGGTGTAATTATTAGCGGCGGCTTTTTCATACCAGCTTCTGGCCGTTTTGTAGTCTTGGCTGACACCATCGCCATTAGCGTACATAACACCTAAGTTATATTGTGCCGCAGGAAGGTTTTTATTGGCTGCTTTCTCAAATAAGCTAATCGCCATTTGTTTGTCTAATTTTACGCCGTTACCTTCGTCATACAATACCGCAAGTGCAAACATCGAGTCGACGTGATTTTTTTTAACTGCTTGTTGGTAAAGATCGGCTGCTTTGTAGTAGTCGCGAGTTACCCCATGGCCGCCTTCGTATAGCTTTCCTAATTCGTAAATACCAGGGGCATAGCCTTTGTCAGCAAGGTAATTAAACTCTTTTAATGCTTCCTCAAATTGACCTGCATTTGCAGCTATTTTACCTTCCTCAAGCCCAGCATAAGCATAAGGTGTAGCAAGTATAATGCCCGCAAAGAATATTGCTTTTAAATTAGACTGTGACATAAGCATGTCTCCAAATTAGTTATCGTTGTGAGTAAGCATCATAATGATTAATTATTTACTTTTTACTCGAGAAGGTAAATGATTATGAGCTAAATTAATAACGCCAACGTTTATAACCTAGATATACAAACGTATTAACAAGTTGCCTTAACTATAGCTCAAAAAATGCTAATTTAGGTATATAGCTATAATATCAAATTTGTTAGCTAGCGAGTTTATAGAAAAATGAAAAAAAATAAAAGGCGAGCAATAACTTACATAATTATTTATGATGATTTGTTGCAACTAAATCATCATACATTGGGGTCTGTTCATGTTTAATAGATTAAAAAATATAAAACTAAGCAAACTTGTTTTCATACTAAGTTTGTTATTTATTGCCAGCTGTTCAACCTCATTTGCTTATAACAACCTTGGCTGGTTATCGTCATTTTGGGTTGATGATTACGTGGATCTTAACAAAAGCCAATCTAAGCAGTTAAAAGCGATTATTAACGACACCCGTGATTGGCATCGCGAAGTTGAATTACCAAAATATAAAGCCGATTTACTCGACTTAAGGCAATTGCTAAATAATGAAGCCGATACTGCGCAGTTGATGGAAAAAATAACCCAAGTTAAGCAGCATTGGCGAAACTTGCTACTGCATACCAGTGATCCTTTAATTGAGTTAGCCATGACGTTAACTCCATCACAACGTAATGAAATGGTAGAAAACATACGCGAGAAAATTAATGAGGAAATCCAAGAGTACACCTCATTAACCAAAGACGAGCACCTGCAGCAACGCTTAGAAAGACAACTAGATTACTACAAGCAATGGCTTGGTAAACTCACTTCTGAGCAGCAAACGCTGATATCACAAGCCAACAGCGCACATACCAGTACCAGTAATTTATGGTACGACTATAAACTAACGCGTTTAGCCGCACTTGAAGCACTTTTTACCCAGCAAACACTTAGCGAGGCCGAATTTACCAGGCAATTACGAACCATTATTACAGAGCGTGAGCAGTATATGAGTAATGAGTTGCTTGAGTTAAATGAGCAAAATCTGAAAGCCTATGCGCAGCTACTACTCAAGTTAAATAAAACCCTGAGTACTAAACAGTTAGCGCATGTTGATGAGGAATTTGCTGATTTAGTGGGTACTGTGAATGAACTGCTTACGGAGTGAGCGTTTTTTCTAATTCTTTTAGCTTATTTTTGCGAGCTTATTTAAGCTGAAAATTGTGATTTTTGCATTTCAGGGTTAATATAAACCATCAAAAATATTTTAAGTTATCCATGGATATAGCTGCACTTAATAGTACAAAAACACTACGCAAGCACGTTCTTAAGTGGATGTGCATTTGCTTTGGTTTTTTGTCGTTGGTGTTTGCCGGTTTTAATTTATCGGTAAATAATTTACACCTTGTTGGTGGCCTCGAAATTGCCTTTTCCTTGTTATGTTTGTATATCTTTAAGCACTCACAAAAGCATTATCCAAAAAGCTGGCATGCCATTACCATGTGCTTAACTATCTCTCTAATTGTGTTATGCGGCACTTACTTAGCCCCCCTTGAAAACGGCCTGTTTTTATGGACATTTATTTTACCTATTCTTTATTACTTGCTACTTGGCAGGCGTTACGGGTTATTTTTGTCTGCGGCATTACTTGGTCTACAGCTGCTGGTATTATCTCAAAAACTGCCATATTCATCGTTTGCAGCTATTAACCTAGGGCTTAATTTATTATTTGTATACATAAGCTTATGGGCCATTTCGCATGTTTTTGAAGGTAACAGAGCTGACTTTTCAAAACGTTTGAAAAACTTAGCCTTACTTGATCCTCTGACCGGTGCTGGTAATCGTTTATCAATGAATCACTATTTTGAAGTAGAGCTCAGAGATAAGTCGCAACTCTACTTGTTTTTGCTTGATTTAGACTACTTTAAACAAATCAATGATCAGTATGGGCACGAGGTTGGTGATAAAGTATTGGTTGAGCTAGCAACACTACTTCGCGTCACTTTTGCTAAAGGATATGTGTTTAGAGTGGGGGGTGAAGAGTTTTCACTAATGAGCAACTTTGATAGCCCGCAAGCAGCTTTGGCTATGGCTGAAAAATTAAGACTCGCAATACAAAACAAGCAAATCGTCGCCAATGGTGAAACCATTAAATTAACTGCCAGTGTAGGTGTTGTGCAATACCAACATCAGAGCCTTAGCGAATTAATAGACTTGGCTGATAAACAACTTTATAAAGCCAAAGAAACTGGCCGTAACGAGGTCTGTACTGATATTTTAGCGCTGGCTTAAATTTGATGGTTTAATACATTTGATCAAAGTTAGGAATACTGTTTTCCCAAATTGGTTTATCTTTACCAATATATTCGCGCACGGCATCAAAAAATAATCGGGTTCTTACCGGTAAATCACGATGTGGGTATACCGCATACATGGCACTGTGCTCCATTAATTTAAGATCCGTTAATAAAGGCACCAGTTGTCCATCAATCAGTTCTTTATCTAAGATGAACGCGGGGGCTAAAAAGTAAGTGGTCCCTGAGAGTGTTTTCATTAATAGTGCTTCGGCATCATTGGCTCTAAATACACTTTTAATTTTTTGTTCGCACTGTTCACCAAGGTGGTTGTAGTAACTTACCCCATCAACACGCAGGGAACTGCTTGCGTAACTAGCGGCGGGTAATTGTGCTAAATCAGTTATGTTTGTTGGCATTCCATAGGTTTCAATAAATGCAGGTGAAGCTAAAAGCAATAAACGATTACGCGCAATTTTTCGAGCAATTAAAGAGGAGTCTTTTGGCTCTCCCACTCTAAACGCCAAATCAAACCCTTCAGAGACAATATCGACAAGCCGATCATCTAAACGCAATTCTACTTCCACTTGCGGAAAGCGCTTTTGGAAATCGTTGATCACCGGTTGCAAATAACGCCGACCAATTAAAGTCGATGAGGTAATTTTTAATACGCCACGAGGTTCTAAGTGATAATTCTCTGCCATACGCAGGGTATCGCCGAGTAGGCTTCGCAACTCGTCCGCTTTTTTTATCATTTCAGCGCCTGCTGCGGTAAGTGAAAACGAACGGGTGGTTCGATTTAATAGCCTCACCCCTAGCTCATCTTCTAAACGACTAATTTGTTTAGAGATAACGGAACGATCAATGTTGCGTATTTCAGCAGCTTTAGCAAATGATCCCTGCTCAACCACTTCAAGCAGCATTAAGAGTCGGCTTGTTGTATCCATTATTGCACCATTGTGTCACTTTGATGCCATTTTGGCACTAATGAATTTAAAAATCTATTGTTTTTGTCAACAAGTATGTTCCGTATTATGTATCGCCTAATTAACAGGAGCGTCGTTATGAACAAACACTTAGTTGCTACAGCCTTATCTGTTGCATTAATTACTCTGACCGGTTGTGCTGAAGAAAGCACAGCGCAATCAGCACCCGCACAACAATATCAAGCTATTGATGTAGCCCAAGTCCTGGTCAAGCCTGTACAAAGTTGGCATACCTATACAACGCGCTTAGAGTCACCGCAAAAAGTGGCATTAATGCCGCGTGTATCTGGCATTATTGAGAAAATTGAATTTAAAGAAGGGGATGCTGTTAAACAAGGTGATGTGTTATTTCGCCTTGATGATCGTTCATTTGCAGCCACGGTAGCTAGTTTACAAGCTCAGGTTAAAAGTGCACAAGCGGCTCTTGAACAAGCAAAAAGCGAAGCATCACGTGCAGTGCGTCTAACTGAGCGTAAAGCAATTTCTACAGAACAAGCACAAGCTCGTACCTCAACGTTACGTCAGCGTGAAGCACAACTTGCTGCACTTAAAGCTCAGCTTAAAGCCGCTGAGCTTGATTTAGAGTTTACCTCTGTGGTTTCACCTATTGATGGAATTATCTCTCGCGCAAACATCACTAAAGGTAACAACGTCCTTGCCGGGCAAAGCGTGCTCACTTCAATTGTGTCTAATGACAAAATGTATGCTTACTTTGATGTCGATGAACGTACTTGGAACAATGCATTTGATGAAGTCACTGCAGCGACTAAACAGCCTGTTGTTATGCAAAAAGTAGGGCAGAATGATTTTAATTACAACGGCCACATCAACTTTGTAGATAACCAAATTAATGCATCTACTGGGACATTACGCGTACGAGCGGTATTTGAAGATCGTAGTAACGAGTTACGCTCAGGCTCTTTTGCACGAATTAAATTGGCTGCCAATGCAATACGCGAAACCGTCATTATTCCAGATAGAGCTATTGGTACTGACTTAAAAAACCGCTTTGTTCTTACCGTGGGTGAAAATAATGTACTGCAATATAAATTAGTTACAGTAGGCGAGCGCTATGGCGCATTGCGTGCTATTACCTCTGGCCTTGAACAGGGTGATGTGATTGCCGTAAATGGCCCTGCTCGCGTAGGGCCGGGCATGCCAATATCACCTAATAAAGTGACAATTAATACCCAAGGTGTGGCATTTACACTCACTGCTAACCCTGCCGATTTAGTTGCTAAGCAATAAGGTTATAAAATGAAATTTTCACACTTTTTTATCCAGCGACCGATTTTTGCGGCTATGCTGTCGCTGATTATTTTGATTGCGGGTGGCATTTCTTTATTTCAACTGCCAGTTAGTGAATACCCAGAAGTTGTGCCACCCACCGTGGTAGTAACAGCCAGTTACCCGGGCGCAAACCCAACGGTTATTGCACAAACAGTGGCAACGCCGCTTGAGCAAGAAATAAACGGCACTGAAAACATGCTATACATGTTTTCACAAGCAACCAGTGACGGGCGCATGACCTTAACGGTAACATTTGCCTTAGGTACGGACTTAGACCGTGCTCAAGTACAAGTGCAAAACCGAGTAAATAGTGCATTACCGCGTTTGCCACAAGAAGTGCAGCGTTTAGGTGTAGTTGCTGAAAAATCATCACCCGATTTAACCATGGTGGTGCATTTATATTCACCTCAAAACAGCCATGACACCGCGTATTTATCAAATTATGCAGATTTAAATATTAAAGATGAAATAGCGCGTTTACCTGGTGTGGGTGATATTCGTTTATTTGGTGGCGGTAAATATGCAATGCGAGTTTGGCTTAACCCAGATGCGCTAGCATCACGTGAGCTTACTGCAAGTGACGTGGTCAATGCACTGCGCTCTCAAAATCAGCAAGTTGCAGCGGGTAGTTTAGGTGCGCAACCGATTTCAAATGACAGTCAATTTCAAATTTTATTAAACGTCAAAGGACGCCTTAATAGCATTGAAGAGTTTAAACAAGTCATTATTAAAGTTGGGGAGCAAGGGCAGCTTACCCGTTTGTCAGACGTGGCACGTGTTGACTTAGGCCAAGATTCTTATGCATTGCGTGCTGAGCTTGATAATCAACCTGCTTTAGCGATGCCAATATTTCAACGCCCAGGGTCAAATGCCATTGAGCTCTCTGATCAGGTGCGTGAAACCATGGCACGTTTATCAAAAGACTTTCCTGCAGGTGTTGAATACGACATTGTTTATGATCCAACGGTATTTGTGCGTGGTTCAATTGATGCGGTAATCGCCACTTTACTCGAAGCAATCGTGCTGGTGGTGATTGTGGTTATTGTGTTCTTACAAACCTGGCGCGCGTCTATTATTCCGTTAATTGCGGTGCCTATTTCACTCATTGGTACGTTTGCCGTAATGCAGTGGCTTGGGGTGTCTATTAATACCTTATCGCTATTTGGTTTAGTACTGGCTATAGGTATTGTGGTTGATGACGCAATTGTGGTTGTAGAAAATGTTGAGCGAAACATAGAAGATGGCTTATCACCGCTTGAAGCCACCCGCGTGGCAATGACGGAAGTAACCGGCCCTATTATTGCGATTGCATTAGTATTATGTGCGGTATTTATTCCGACGGCTTTTATTACTGGGCTTTCAGGGCAGTTTTATAAACAATTTGCATTAACCATTACGATTTCAACGGTAATTTCGGCGTTTAACTCATTAACGCTGTCGCCAGCACTGGCCGCTTTATTGTTAAAATCACATGATGCCGAGCCTGATGCGTTTACCCGCGTGCTTAATAAATTATTTGGCCGTTGGTTATTTCAACCTTTTAACCGCGTGTTTGACCGTGGTGCTAAAGGGTATGAAAAGCTGGTACAAAAGCTTATTCGTATGAGTGTTGTGGTTATGGTTGCGTATATTGCTTTAGTTGGCGGTACGATTAAATTGTTTGATGCAGTACCGGGTGGGTTTATTCCACAACAAGATAAGCAATACTTAGTCGCTATTGCGCAGCTACCAGATGCAGCAAGCTTAGACCGTACAGAAGCGGTGGTAAAACAAATGCAGCAAATTGCATTAGAGGTCCCAGGGCTTGCGAATACGGTAGCGTTTCCTGGTCTTTCAGTGAATGGTTTTACTAATAGCCCAAATAGCGGCATCGTATTTACGCCACTGGCGCCTTTTGCAGAGCGTACTGATCCGAGTATGTCGGCTTCGGCTATTGCAGCGCAACTAAACCAACGTTTTGCGGCTATTGATGAAGCGTTTGTGGCTGTATTTCCGCCACCGCCTATTCAAGGCTTAGGAACCACAGGTGGCTTTAAGCTGCAAATTGAAGATAGAGCTAACAAAGGCTTTGAAGCTTTATTTAACAGTTTGCAATCAGTGATTGCTGCGGCGCAAAAAGATCCGGCATTAATGGGGCTGTATTCAAGCTTTAGAATTCAAGTGCCACAAATGGATATTGATATTGACCGCGAACAAGCGCTTATTCAAGGCATTCCATTAGATGAAGTGTTTAACTCGTTGCAAATTTATTTAGGCTCAGTGTATGTAAACGACTTTAATATGTTTGGTCGTACCTACCAAGTAAATGCTCAAGCAGATGCTGAATTTAGGGTAGACCCAGAGCAAATACTAAACCTAAAAGTACGTAATCGTGCAGGTAATATGGTGCCACTAGGCTCAGTGCTTACGGTAACGCCAACTATAGGCCCTGATCGTGTTATGCACTACAACGGCTACCCAAGTGCTGAACTTAACGGCAGCCCAGCGCCAGGTTACAGCTCAGACCAAGCGCAAACAGCGATTGAAAATGTATTGGCGAAAACGCTACCTACAGGTATTGAATATGAATGGACTGAGGTAACGTATCAGCAAGTACTTGCCGGCAATACTATGGTGTACGTGTTCCCACTGGTGGTATTGCTTGTGTTTATGGTACTGGCTGCACAGTATGAAAGCTTACGTTTACCATTGGCCATTATTTTAATTGTACCTATGACTATTTTCTCGGCGTTATTAGGGGTGTGGTTTGTAGGTTCAGACAACAACATATTTACCCAAATAGCGTTAATTGTACTGGTCGCATTGGCTTCTAAAAATGCCATCCTTATGGTGGAATTTGCTAAAGATAAGCATGACACTGGGTTATCGCACCTTGAGGCGATGTTAGCGGCGTGTCGATTACGTTTACGTCCAATTTTAATGACATCAATTGCCTTTACCGCAGGTGTTATACCGCTTGTATTGGCAACCGGTGCTGGGGCAGAAATGCGTCATGCAATGGGTAACGCAGTATTCTCAGGTATGATTGGTGTAACTGTGTTTGGACTATTATTTACACCGGTGTTTTATATGCTGGTGGTAAAAAAGCAGCGCGTTGAGGAGCCTTCGCATGACTAAATTTAACTTAAGCGCTCTTAAATTATCGCCATGGTTGAGTTCTGCATTAGCGGTTGCTGTGTTATCAGGTTGTGCGAGTAAAATTGACACAGCCGCTCAGCAACAACAGATTAATGAGTTTGTTGCCAAGGCAATATCTGCAGAGCAGTTTATGGGTGAAGATGAGCAAAACTGGTGGCACAAGCTAGGCTCAGCGCAATTAAACCAGCTGGTGAGCAACGCACTTGCTAATAATTACGACTTACAAACGAGTCAGCTGGTATTAAAAAGTGCGTTGGCGCGTCTTGGTGAACAACAAGCACAATACTTACCGCAAGGCGGTGTTGAGGTTGGAGCTAAACGAAGTGGACTAGGCGATACCAATAGCCGACAATCAAGTGCAAATGTTGCACTTGATTGGCAGCTCGACTTATTTGGTCGAATTACTGCGTTAGTCGATGCCGCGAATTCACAAGCAATGAGCCAAGCTGAGCAAGTTAGGTTATTGCAAATTGAAGTGGTGTCGGCTGTGATTAAAGGCTTTGTGAGTTATCAAGGTAATCTGCAAAAGCAGCAAATTATTGAGATGCAAATAGAAGCGCTTGAACAAAGCATTCAGGTGCTGCAGGCGCAAGTAGATGAAGGTGTGGCAAATGAGCTTGATTTAAACCGCACCATGGCGCAACTTAGGCAGCAACAAGCGCTCATTCCGGCGATTGAATATGCCAAGTACCGTGACTTATCTACTTTGGCGGTATTAAGTGCACAACCAACGCAATCACTGAGTATTAATGATGAACGTACTATATTAACTAAGTCTTTTGCGGTGTCATTTGCAAAGCCTAATGATGCAATAGCATTAAGACCTGATATAAGTCGTGCTTTATTTGATTTTAGCCAAGCAAATAGCCTGAGTATAGCAGCCAGCAAAGCTTTATTGCCGGATATTAGCTTAAGCGGCTTTGCAGGCGTGTTAAGTTTAGGGAGCAACGGTTTTAGTGATACCCAGCAGCAATGGCAAGTAGCGCCGCAATTGCAGTGGTCATTATTAAGTTACCCTGCGCTTTTAGCACAACGCGATGCGCAGCAGTTTTTAAGCCAAGCGGCGTATACTGACTATCAGCAAGTGGTGTTAAAAGCGATTAACGAGAGTGAACTTTCATTGCAATACTTAGTCAATCAAGCACAGCAATCGCGTTTTGCTGAGCAGCGGTATCAATTTGCTAATAATGCATTTTTACAAGCACAAGCAATGTATGAAGAAGGGCAAATTCCTTACTTAGAGTTGTTAGATGCGCGTCAGGATGTTTTAATAGCACAAGAAAATGCCGTTGATTCAACTATTTCATCGTTACTGGCTAAGGTAAATGCTTACCAGTCATTTAATGGACGATGGAGTTACGCGTTAAGTAGTACTAACTAGTAGAGTTTTTGATGCCTAATACTGTAGTTACAAACCCAGATACTATTCCTTCATCTATGCAGGCTATTGCCTTAATAGAGCCTAATGAGGATATTAACTTATCGGATACTCAGTTACCTGTGCCTCAATGCACAGGTAATGAGCTGCTAGTAAAAGTAGAGTATGTTGGTTTAAATCCGGTGGATGCGCAATTTGCTAAATCTGGCTTTTGTTTATGGCAATATCCGCATGTTTTAGGCTTGGATGCAGTGGGTGTAGTGGTTAAAGCGGGTAAAGGCGTATTTCCTGGCGTGGGTGAGCGTGTAATGTGGCACGCCAGTATTGGTGAGCAAGGGGTGTTGAGCGAATACGCAAAAGTGCCTAATTATGCGGTGTCTATTATTCCGCAGCAATTAGCCAGTGACAAGGCTGCAACTTTACCCTGCGCCGGAATGGCAGCGCTTATCAGCTTAGATAAATTAGCCGTAACGGAAGGCGATACCCTCTTTGTTGAAGGTGGTGCTGGCGCTGTAGGGCAATTTGCTATTCAGTTTGCCAAGCAGCGCGGTGCAGATGTATTTACCACCGCCTCTAAGCGCAATCATAAGTTAGTTAAGCAACTCGGCGCCGATGTGGTCTTTGATTACAACGATAAAGCCTTATGTGACAAAATTCGTCGAGAGTTAGGTCCACAAGGGTTTGACGCCGTTATTGATATTATGGGTGGGGAATCGACCATTAAAAATATCGAACTAATGCGTTTTTGTGGTCGTATTGCTTGTTTAAATCCACTCCCTAACTTCGAACAGCAGCTAATGTACCGTAGAGCACCCAATATTAGTATTGTCTCCTTAGGAGGTGCGTGGCTAGCTAACAGCTTATGTGCGCAGCAGCGCATGAGTTTTATGGGCAATTTGTTGCTTGAAACGGTAGCAAATGGCGAAATAACTCTTCCAGAAGTACTAGCTGTTGATTTTAACGCAAACGCTGTTTCGGCTGCATTAAATAAACAGCTTGCAGGTGGGTTTACAGGTAAACAAGTGGTTAAAATAAGCTAATTTCACCCAAATTCTCGTATTAAAAAACGCAGCCTAATTTTAGGCTGCGTTTTTTTGTTTCTACTTTATCACCAAATCCGTATTTGCGGCGCCAACAACCAGAATTATTAAATTTTTAACAAAAAAAATAATAATTCAGCGTACATGTGTAAGCCTTTTTATTTCAACAGTTTACGTTCAGGTAAAGAAAATAAATTGAAAAAACTGTTAATTAATTGAATAGAGTAATTGATCTAAACCGATTTTTATGACGTAATGTAGGTATTATTTATCTGGTCGGATGAGTTCGTTATGAGTTTACGTACAAAATTAAAAAAAGTATTACCAAGTATTTCAGTTACTGAGCAAGAAGCGCTAGACGCTGGCGATGTATGGCTAGAAGGGTCTATCTACCAAGGTAAACCAGATTTCAGCGCGCTACGCGACGTACCTGCGGCAAAATTAACCGCAGACGAGCAAGCGTTCTTAGATGGCCCAGTACAAGAATTACTTGGCATGATTGACGATTCAGTCATTCAAAATGGTATTCATTTACCAAACGACATTTTAGAGTTTTTGAAAAAAGAGCGTTTCTTCTCGCTGATCATCCCTAAATCGTTTGGCGGTTTAGAGTTCAGCCCATACGCTAACTCAACAATTGTAGGTACAATTGCTACTAAAAGCTCAGCGGTTGCGGTAACCGTAATGGTACCAAACTCGTTAGGCCCGGGTGAGTTACTACTTCACTTCGGTACAGATGAGCAACAAGCACATTACTTACCACGTTTAGCAAATGGTACAGACATTCCATGTTTTGCATTAACCAGCCCAGAAGCAGGTTCTGATGCAGGCGGTATTCCTGATGTAGGTACTGTTACTAAAGGCATGTATAACGGTGAAGAAGTACTTGGCCTAGAAATTACATGGGACAAGCGCTACATCACACTCGCGCCAATTGCTACTGTACTTGGTTTAGCGTTTAAAGTAGTTGACCCTGATGGTCTACTAGGTGGCAAAGAAAACCTAGGTATTACTTGTGCACTTATTCCAAAAGAGCACCCTGGTGTAGAACTTGGTAACCGTCATGATCCTATGGGTATCCGTTTTTACAACGGTACTACACGTGGTAACAAGGTATTTGTACCAATGGACTTTATTATCGGTGGTCAGAAAAACATCGGTCGCGGTTGGCAAATGCTAGTTAGCTGTTTAGGCGCTGGTCGTGGTATTTCATTACCAGCATTAGGTGTAAGTACAGCACAAGTTGCATTTAAATCAGCTTCTGAGTACGCAGCAGTGCGTGAACAGTTTGGTTTATCAATTGGTCAATTTGAAGGTATTCAAGAAAAGCTAGCTGACATTGCAGGTAAAACATACCTACAAGAAGCAATGCGAGTATTGACAACTGAAGGCTTAGGCATGGGCTTAAAACCATCGGTAGTAACTGCAATTGCTAAATACCATATGACAGAGCTTGGTCGTGATGTACTTGACTCAGCAATGGATATTCAAGCGGGTAAAGCAATTCAGAACGGTCCTCAAAATACACTTGCTAGCGGTTATGTGGCGCAGCCAATTGCCATTACGGTAGAGGGCGCGAACATTCTTACCCGTAACCTGATGATCTTTGGTCAAGGTGTCATGCGTTGTCACCCATACCTACAGTCTATGGTTGAGTCTATCCACAGCGATGACAAAAACGCAGATGCAGAATTTAACGGTATTTTACGTAAAACGGTTGGTTACAGCACAGCAAATAGCTTACGTGCATTCCGTTTAGGTGTACTACCATTTACTGCTGGCGCAAGCTCTGCATTACCAGAAGTACGTGACTACGAAAAAGCAGTACATAAACTATCAGCTAAATTAGCTGTCTATGCTGACTTCTCGTTACTAGTACTTGGTGGTAAATTAAAGCAAGCTGAAATGCTTTCAGCACGTTTAGGCGATGTAATGAGCTTCTTGTATGCAGCTATGGCATCTATTAAGTATTACGAGCAAAAAGTAGCAAGCAGCGAGCGTGAGCAAGCGGCTCCTTACTTCCATTATGCGACTCGTTTTGCACTACAAAGTGCAGAAGAAGCATTGCACAAGTTCTTAGACAACTTCCCTGCAAGTGGTACTCGTAAGTTCATTCGTTTTATTACCATGAACTACTCAACTAAAATGCCAAAAATTAGCGATGATTTAATTCGTGAATTAGCAAAACAAGCTCAGCTTGATACGGCATTTAAAGCGCAAATAACGCATTTAGTTAAGCCAATTGAAGGTGATGGTCATCACATCAATGAGCAAGCTTACAAAGCTAAAATGGCGTCACTTGAGCTATTAGCTAAAGTGAAAAAAGCGCTACGTGCTAAAACCTTTAAGCCGGGTACGCGTTTTTCAATCACGCTTGAAAATGCACTTGCTGCAAAAGTAATTAACGACGCTGAATTTGTTC